>Ga0224506_10000055_pt1 | contig 120157 bp, 108 predicted proteins | sample SF_Jan12_sed_USG_2_FD_169108 | JGI IMG/M metagenome (GOLD analysis project Ga0224506, IMG submission 169108) | Sediment microbial communities from San Francisco Bay, California, United States - SF_Jan12_sed_USGS_8_1 | ecosystem: Environmental > Aquatic > Marine > Sediment | place: USA...
TCATTTTTATTACTTCGGGAAGCTTTATTACGAAGAGAGTTTCCAAGAGGTGATGCCATGCGTATAACCGGCTTATCTGAACGAACCGCCAGAGATATTTTACGCAATCTCGTTACTGAAGGCTTATTAATATCAGATACTGAAAAATCCCCTGTCAGACTTGGCTTTCCTGTTAGCGCTGCACATTATTGGTTTCCCGATCTATTTCCAGAGCTACCTAGAGAAGCTAGCTGGCAGCCGCTTATTAGTTGAAATGCTTTGTAACTAAAACACTATTTATTTCTGGTTGAAAAAAAGCGACCAACTCCCTTTCCCAAAAAACATCACAACTCACTGATCATAACAACACAAGACTCCAGCAGCCCAGCCACTTTCAACACAACATCATACCTCGGCTTCTTACCCCTGAGACTATATTTACTACTTGTCGGCTCATGATTGGATAATTTAAAGCAATATTTCATTTATAAAACCTGCTATCGACGCTATGCTAGTAGTATTAAGAAATACATCACTATTACCGGCATTAGCTTTTACTCGACCCTTTTAAGAATATGATCAAAATAATTCGCGCTCATTTTTCATTGCTCTCTGCAACCGCTATTTTGTTGCTGGGCTCTGGCCTGCTGGGCACTCTGGTGGCTTTGCGGGCTGAAAGTGAGGCTTTCCCGCAAGTGATTATCGGCATGATCATGTCTGGCTTTTTTATGGGTTATGTTATTGGCTCGTATCTTTGCCCGCAGGTGATTCGAACCTATGGTCATATTCGCAGTTTTTCTATTTTCGCGGCCACAGGCTGTGTCACCGTTCTGCTTCATGGTCTTATTGTTGATCCCTTTGTCTGGCTGGTGCTGCGTGTTATTACGGGTATCTGTATGCTGGGCATGTATCTGGTTATTGAATCCTGGCTTAACAGTGTTGCCACTGCTAAATCACGCGGTGGGCTTTTCTCGGTTTATATGGCGATTAATCTGCTGGCGTTGGCTTGCAGCCAGTACCTGATTTTGATTTATGATATTAAGAGTCTGGCTCCATTTGTTCTGATCGCGTTATTTTTTACGCTGGCGCTGCTGCCGATTGCGACTACCTTTATTGCACAGCCGGAAAAAGTTGAAAAGGGTCATCTTGGGCTACGGCATCTTTATGAGACCTCTCCGCTGGCTGCTTTTGGCGCGTTAGTGTCTGGCATGATTAGTGGTGCGTTCTGGGGTATGGGGCCTATCTATGCGGTCAGTACGGGGTTTGATGTGGCCGGTGTGACGCTGTTTATGAGTGGTGTTATTTTGGGTGGCTCGATACTACAGTGGCCCTTTGGTCATTTGTCTGATAGATATGAGCGCCGTTTAGTCATTGTTGCGGTGAGTGTTTTGGCCAGCATCCTGGCCTTGACGGTGTTCTATACCATTGAATCGCAGCAGCTAGCCGGACTACTGACTGTATTTATTTTTGGCGGATGTGCTTTTTCAATCTACCCGCTGTGTGTGGCACATGCCAATGATAACGTCGATGCCACTCATGCTCTTGAAATCAGTCGCGGACTTTTATTACTCAGTGGTATTGGCTCGACCATTGGCCCGATCACAGCCGGTATGCTAATGGGCTGGTTTGGCGCGCAAGTGCTGATGATTTATTTTGCGGTCATTATGCTGTTACTCGCCATCTATGCGTTGATGCGACGCACAATAGGCACACCGATTGATGTCGCTGAACAGGGGGATTTCGTTGTCATGGCACGTTCGTCACCGGCGCTGCTTGAGCTCGACCCGCGTGCAGAACCCGATGAGCTTAGTAGCGATTCAACAGCTTCCCGTTAAAGCCACCGCCTCTGCTAAACCGGGGCAGGATTGCCCTACCCCGGTTGCTGTTACCGTTGTTTTTTCTTTTCAACTTTGATGACGAATCATTCGGTTCCACATAAGGCGAAAATAATGATCGAATTTATTTTCATCCGTTCTCATCAACATAAACAAACCCACTCGCATGCCGATGACTATCGCAACCATCGCGATGATTGATGTCATTGAGAAAGTTGAGGCGCCACTTAAACCATGACCGAGATTACAGCCGCCAGCAACTACCGCACCAAAGCCCATAAATATTCCACCCATCACCAGATTTTTTATATTACTGACTTTGGGCAAGGTCCAGCTAAAACTCTTTGAGGCGATTGCACTGAGCAGCGCACCGCTTAGTGTGCCGGCTAATAACATGATTCCGAACATCGCACCTTCACCAATACTGCTGCCGGTGCTTAACATATAGGCTGTATTTGCCAGCGGGCCAGCAAAGGCGAGTGAAACCGGTCTGTGAACACTGAAATCATCCTGTGACAAATAGCCGGTAATGTACCAGCCCGCGACCACTAACAAACCGATCAATACACCGGCAAGCAATAGTGACCTGTCGTGTACTTTATTGCCAAAAAAACCGATGATAGAAAAGCTAACCACTGCCAGCCAGATGCAAAACAGAACCACCGGTATGACAATGGAATCGAGCGACAACAAGCCGGATAACAGACTGCTTTCGCCAGCCATGGTAACTGCAGCAGTTTCGTTTATATTAATTCTAAAGGCTTCTAAAGGGCCGTACATGGTAATAGCTGCCATGATAGCAATCGATAGCAACACAATCAGTGCACCGATATTTCCTTCGCCTACCCGTACCAGGGTTCTGCCAACACAGCCGCCGGCAAAAACGGTTCCGATACCAAAAATTATGCCGCCTGTGATAGCACCAAGCACGTTAATCTGTGGTTTAAGATAGGCGGCATCTGCCATGTTTACCATTGCGCTTGATTGCAATAATTGTGTTCCAAGAATTGCCACGGCAATCGCAGCAAGGTAGGCATGAAGCTGCCGGGTATCTTTCATTAATACCAGATTGCTTACCGCAGCAGCCATACAAAATTTCGATCGCTGTACCACCGCCCCAAGCAATATACCAACTATCAATCCACCAAAAACCAACCAAGGGTTAAATTCCATCTCCATCTTACTCTCCTTGTTTTTTATGCTTTGCTTGAAAAGCATGCTACTGATACAAGCCGTGATCATGTTTTGCCATGACCCGACTTAGTGTGCAAAAGACAATAGCATTTGATTGACTGCGAATATGTCAGTTAAACCGCAACAGTCTGTCATACATTTATTAAAGTCATGTCGGATTAATGCGGCATTAACGATGAGGGTTTTTCTGTAAGCTAAAACCGATACTGATGTGGGTATTTTTCTTATTGTTTGAACGCCACTTTTCTGATCGTTGACCGGCAGTTTATGACTGGTAGAAATTTTAAACAAAAAAAAGCAGAATGAATATTCTGCTTTTTCATTTCATTTGGCGCTAAACGCTTATTCTTCAATATACATTTTTGCGACAGTTAGCTTGTAACTCCATGGCAGGTTTGCATTTTTCCAGCCATTAACAACGCGGTGTCCTTTATTAGGACCGGATTTAGCTTTGTCGCCTTCAAAACCATCAACCACACTATATACATTGTTATAACCGAGCTGGCTTAACAAATTGGCAGCTTTTGCACTGCGACTGCCTGAACGGCACATCACGATGATTTTATCTTGCTTTGACAGGCCTTTTTTCTTCAGCTGCTCTTCTACAGCGATTGAGAAATTACTGTTTGGCTCACTGTTAAAACGGCTCTTCTTTTCATTCCATGAATCTTTATCGTGCGTCATATAAGGGATATTCGCATCAACCGTATCAGCCATACCGACAAACTCAACTTCTGCACGCGTTCTGACATCGAGGAATAGTGACGCTTTTGGATCCGCCATTTTTGCATCGTATGCATCTTTTGCGGTCATGTAGAGACCCTGTGGTGTCTGTTTTTTCTTTGCCAGATTGTTAACATCCACATCCGCTAATAATGATGAAAATGGCATTAAAAGCAGCAAACTCAAGATAATTTTATTCATACTGTATCCTGTAAAATGTAGTTTAAATTAAATATCGTGTATTAGCTTTTAATTATATAGTGATATTGATAATATAAAACCCAATTGTTACAGGGAATATTGATAGCAGTAGATACGAGTAATATGAGGGCCGCTCAGCCGTAGCGCTTTTCTATTACTAAACAGTAGAGATTGGGTTGATTATCGCCCGCGAGTGACGCTAGATGGCTACCGATAAGGTCGTCCAATAGCGCTCGTATCTTCTGATTTAAATATAGGATATAGTCAGCGACTAATAACAACCTAAAAAAGTATTGTTATATAAACGGAATTTTTTCAGCTTTAGATCAGGTCGTAACATGAGTCGTCATATCTTCAAAGTCACCCTCCTTTTAATCCTACTCTTTTGCACCAAGACGGGACCGGCTTTCGGACAACAAACGGACAACACTCTGCTGCTTGATAAATCGGCATCTGTATATAAAACAAGCTCTGCCCTTTCTTTCTATATCGACCAGGATGGCTCAAAGTCAATATCTGATATTTCACGAGCCAAATTTAAGGAAAACTTTTCAGCTTCAAAATTTGATCCCCCTGTGTTTAAAAAATCTGCCAGTACTATCTGGGCAAGACTTGAGATTAATAACCTTGCAAGCAGTGTCCGTCATTATTTGTTTTACGATTATTTTGCCATCTATAAACTACAGCTCTTTACAGACGGAGATAATCATTCAGACAAGGCAATAAAGGCAGGCCGGTATTTTACGGAAACTGATCAGAGCTTACATAAACGCCATACGATTCTCCCGCTTGAATTAAACGAAGGAAAAAATATTCTCTATTTTAAAATTGAGCAGCCTTTCGAGAGTCTTGATCTTAATCTTTTAGTTGCCGATGCCATAGGGATTGCAGAATTGTCGGCACAAAACACGGCAGAAATTTCAATCTATACCGCACTGGTTACTGCATTTTTTTTGTTTAATATTATTATATTTCTGGTCATACGCAACAAGGCATATCTCTTTTACTCCTTACACATTATTTTTATCGGGGTATTTTTTGCAGGTTTTTATGGCTTACCATCTACCTGGTTAAACATAAGTCCCTATTACAATAATGCGTTTACTCCTAATTTCATGTCGCAGATTGCCGGGATATTTTCAATCTTATTTTTTGTGCATTTTCTGAAAGTGCGTGAACGCTCTGAAAGAACCTATCAGTTTTTTAAAATTATTATTTATGCCGTCATCGCAAACATGTTTTTAATGTTAACCGGCTGGCGTTTTTCTCTGGAAAGCTGGCTATTGATTTTGGGTATAGGCTCAGTCTCACAACTGATGTTTTCTGTAAAGTATATACGTCAAGATCCTTACTGTGTGTTTTTTACCGTTGCCTGGGGATTACACCTGACGATTATCATTCTTTATTTGCTTCGCATCACAGAAATTAGTGAAACGCATATATCAAAAGTCTTTATTATGCTTGGTAACATCGTGGAGATGATGATACTGACCTTCGCCCTCGGCTACCGTTTCACCCGAATTCTTAAAGAAAAAGAAGTCATTGAAAAAACCGTTTCACAGGTACTGAAAAGAGAGGACTCTCTGGTCCAGTTGTCTTATCAGGACCCTCTGACTGGCACTTATAATCGCAGAAAATTTGATGAATTACTGGTACAAAAAACACAAGACGGCTATAGCGAACAGTCCGGCTTCTGCCTGATTATGCTGGACATTGACCACTTTAAAGAAGTAAATGACCAGTATGGCCATGATACCGGTGATCAGATACTGAAATCATTTACTTTGGTGCTCAGTAACTTACTCAGAAAATCTGACACTTTCTGCCGATTTGGCGGCGAAGAGTTTATTATTATTATTGAGTCCGGCACTCTGACTGACGCTAACTCACTTGCTGAAAAAATCCGACGCACACTTGAAAGCAAACCTTTACTGGAACAGAATATTTCCATCACCCTGTCCTGCGGCGTGACGTGTTTTATGCAAAACGATAGCCCATCATCTTTGATTCAGCGTGTCGATGAAGCACTCTACCGTGCAAAAAATGAAGGCCGAAATAAAGTTGTAAGCACCTGTATTGCGTAAAAACAACTCGATTTTTTCAGGCAGCAATATAACGGGGCAACTTCTGGCTTATTTGAGACTGCTAGATTAGTGAAACTTAAATCCGAGCCCTTTAATCTTTATTATAATTTCGTAAAAAATATTTCAGGTTAATACCGATTGAGTTAAATCGATAGCCTATGGCATTGACTCTGAGTGTATTAGATGAATTATCCAGGATAATTATCACATCATCATTGTCAATGTTCCAATAGATGTAAGAGGTAAATCCTTGCCAGCCTCCGGCATGCTCTACAGATTTATCATCATTAATAAACCAGCCGAAGCCGTATTTAGTATTCGTGCCATTTTCTAACTTAGCCGGCGTATAAGCCATTTGATAGTTTTCTTTAGATACCAGTGTTCCGTCTCTTAGCGCTTCGTGCCATAGATTCAAATCATACGCACTTGAATACACTGCGCCATCACCCGCTACACCATCAAAATAATTAAGATCTTTTAGCTGTTTACTGCCACCAAATATCCAGTATTTATAAGCAAACCCATAGACTCGTTTGTCCGGCTCGATTTCAGACAACAGGTTAAATACTTGAGTATTATTCATATTCAACGGTTTAAAAATATTGTCTGCCATGAACTGCTGAAATGTCTGCCCTGATAGTCGCTGGATAATTTCAGCCAGCAGCACATAGCCGGTGTTGCTGTATTGAAATTGAGTACCGGGTTTATAGTTCAACTTTGGCTGATGAGTTTTATATAGTGATATCATTTCCGGCGTGCTAAAAACACCCTCATCACTTCGGTGTTTAAGCGCAAGCTTTATATAATCAGGTAGGCCTGAGGTGTGATGCAAAAGATGCTGAATTGTGATGTCATTATAATATGACAGCTCAGGTATATACAGGCTGAGCTTATCTTGATAGTCCAGTTTCGATCGCTGATTCAGCAATACAATCGCCATTGCGGTAAACTGCTTGGAGACTGAAGCCAGATTAAATGAAGAATGAAGACTCAGCTCACTCGGATGATCAATGCCATCGAGACCGTAGACTCCAGAGAAAACCAGCTCCCCTTGTTTTAATACAGTTACAACACCGTTAAATTTATCGCTGTTATGAAGACGATGAAACCATTTATCCAGGATTGTTGTTTTTTCATTAGCAGATGCAGTATCTGGAATACTGAGATTTGGGACACGTAAGCCCAGAAACAATACAAGCAATGCCGTTATTAAAATTGCACTAACAATAATCATTTTCTTAATCATTAACTCCTTCCATAGAGTTTAGTTTGCCCGACGAATAAGATGAATTTCGGCGGGTATTTTTAGCTGATTGCTATTGTATCGCATGATACGATATTTTTCACAGACACCAAATAATGCTAAAAAACGCTGCTGCGAGAACACTCTTGTGACTAAATAATTACTCAATACGCTTGTATTATTTTAAGGCAGCCTGTCTGCTTGTGGTGTGTAAAAGAAGCGCATGATTTTAGCCGATGTCTGATCATCCGCAACGATGACAACAACCCATTTAGGCAAGGCTTGTAGCAACCAGACAATAAAGACCATTAGAATTACTTTTTTGCTGGTCGAGAGTTTTGAATATCGCTGATATAAGCCGGAAGACTTTGATTGCGGTTTGTTTTCATGCATTCTGTCACCCAATCCAGTGGTTGTCGGTTTACATAAATATGGCGCGTACTACAAAGCATTAATGCCAGCATCTTAACACCAGAGCTGTAACAACCAAAATTAAGTATAAATTTATTCCGGCTGGCAGCAATCTGTTATATCCGCTAGTGTAAAGTAAATGACTGACTATTCAATCTGCCAGCTGTAATCGCTGTACTGAGTTAGCAGACACGGCTGCATGATGGTATTGATGCACTGCGTTTTTGATAACAGCTCACCTTTACCAAAAGCAAAGGATGCCATCATCAGTTCCGGCGTGATAAAGCCGGTATTAACCTGAAATGAATCGGTTTTTGACAAATATTGCCTGACCTGTGTGGCACTCTGTTGACCCGACCAGGCCAGATAAAACCCCCAGTCTCCAAACGACGGAATATTTTGCCGGTATGGCAATGCGGTATAACCGGCTGCTTTAAGCGTATTACCAATGCTTAGAAAGGCTTCTTTTGCATGGTAGGGCGAGGTCGACTGGATTGCGACAACAGCTGATGGCGCTAAATGTCGCCTGAGTTTTTTATAAAACTGTTTGCTGTATAGCTTGCTCAGTTCAACCGAGGAAGGATCAGGAAAATCAATAATAACAACATCCCATTGCTGATTTGCCAGCTGATTGATAAATAGATCGGCATCCAGATTATAAACATTGACGGAAGCGACCCACTGGCTTTCTGGCGGCTCTTCTGCATCGCCTTTACCATTGCTCAGATACATGCCTTTGACATTTGTTGCGGATATGGCCACTGATGGCTGCACTATTATTCTGGAGTCATGAAACGCATCGCGATTGAGCTGACGTAAATAACGGTTAGTACGCGCCAGTTCTACCATTGCAGGATCAAGGTCAACCAAGGTTACTGTGTGAATGTCTTTGTATTTGAGCACCTCACGCAGTGCCAGCCCATCACCACCACCGAGTATCAGAATGTTTTTTTTAGCCTCAACCAGCGTCATTGCGGGATGCACCAGAAAATCATGATAGCGCTGTTCGTCGAGCGAAGAAAACTGCGTATTGCCGTTAATATAAAGCCGGACATCACCGTTCGTTTTGTTTTCTGTAATCACCAGATGTTGATATTTGGTAGTTTCTTTATGCACTATCGGGTCATCGTAAAACCGTTGTTCAAATAAATTACTGAGCTCGCGGTTCGACGCATAACCTGCCACTAACAGGATAACAGTCGCAAGAATTATTAGAACTGACTGCCATTTTTTTGTTAACACACCAGTCTTTATAAAATACAGGATCGTAACCAGTGCAACAGCGAAATTGAAACCGGCGACGATAAAACTTATTTCCGTTAGCGGATAATTTTTTAACAGAAATTTAACCCAGATAACGGCACCAATAAACGCACCGATATAGTCCATCGCATAGACAATAGACAGGTTAGTTTTAAGTTTTACTTTGTTCTGTTCAATAATGCGCATGACGATGGGGATTTCAAAACCGATTAAAAATCCCACTGCCAGTACAAAAAAGTAATGTACAAACAGGAAGTGACTGTCCATATAACCATAAGCTGCATAAATTACCAGCGGTGCAAAACCGCCGAGTACAGCCATACAAACTTCTACCAACATGAACTTTTGAATCAGGTTGTTATCCGACATCTTGCTTTGCACAAGACCTGAGACTCCCATCATAAACATCATGGATGCGATAACAATGGAAAACTGCTCTATTGAATTACCCAGAATATAGGTTGTGAGGGTGGCCAGCACATATTCATTAACCAGCCCGCTGGCACCAGTCGAAAACATGCAAAATGCCAGCAATACTGGCAGAAACCGGGGTGTTGTTAGCGGATTGTTTGCCAGCATAATGCAGTTTTAAAGAATGGCCATGCCCAGAATCAGTGCCATGCCTATTTTAGAAACAGAGAGCTGTACAGCAGCTACTGTCTGATCTTTAACGATGATGTCATTGACATTGGTTGATGTGATAATAACCAGATCGATCAGGATTTCAAAAACATAAAGCAATATCATGCCGGCAGCAGCGGCGACGATAAACTCTATAAAGGCATCTGCTGCTGACAACCCTGCTCCGTTACCGGCGATGGCGCTTTGCAAAATCAAACCGTATGCAATAATTTTTCCACTCAGATAAATACCGGCGGATAAATTTCCAGCAGTTACGCAGGCAACCGGGTTTGTTTTGCGGGCCAGCACTTTTTCATACAGCAGTACCAGCAGTATTAATGTTATCTGGCCAGCAATAAAGTACACCAGCGACGATAACACACCGCCTTCGTCACCTTTGATACTGGCATAAGCCAGAAGCCCGGTCATCACCATGGTGCCAAACTCAACCATACCAATGGCAAGATTGCCTTTTTTCAGTTCCGCGGTATTGTCGACACTCGGCAGCATGGCTTTATCAATCACCAGTAATGATAACAACATGAATGCCATCGCAACTAAACCGTAAGTGACGGTATTAATAAGATCTTTGATGATGTCCGGACTGCTGCTTCCCGACATCACCCCGATCATCGCAATCGCCAGACCCAGTTGCGCACCGGAACGACGCAAACCAACGGCCATATTGCCATCAGCAATCTGATCGTCCGCGCTGTAATGACTGGATGATTTGAAATTGAGTATATATTTCATGGCCGTGGCGAGTAGCAAATAAACCAGAGCATACATAATGTAGTACAGGTAATTTTCAATATTCATAAGAGTCTCATTGATTAGTTCGATTATTTTCCGCCGCCAGCCGGCCCACGACTTCTGGATGATACACCAGCACCCCGGACCGAAGACGATGAGCGGTACGTAGCCCCTTTGCCGCTTCTGGCGCGACCGACATCATCCGGATTGCGACTTGCATAACCACTGTTACGGTAGCGTGAATTATTAAAGGTACCTGAGCCCCAGGTGCCGTATTCATTATTACGGCCATAATAAGCGCCGCCACGATAGCTATTGTAGCCATACCAGTCATTGTAGTAATAACGTCTTGGTATCATTAAATCGCCAAACATCCGGTACATGCCATAATATTCCCAGAATGAGCGTCCGTTATCGTGACGCCAGCTGCCGTATTGATTTGAGCCGCTGGCAACACCATTTGCCACCACCGGTTGCGCTATCGTTGCCATACCCACGGGCTGAGCGTCTGTTAAGGCGTCTTCTTCATAATAGCCATAGGGCTTGGTCAGAATCGCCATACCCAGATTATCAAATTGCTGCCAGAAACTGTCTTCATCGACCGCTTGCCATTGTCCTCTGACCATCTGATCATTCACTATTTCCGCGTATTTATGATAAGTTTTGGTATAAATTTTTTGTACCCAAAACTCAGCATGGCTGTCGCCACGAGGCCAGTTTGACTGCGGCTGCAACCCCAGCGCATTCCAGATCTCGCGCTGGATATAAGGATGAAAACTTCTAGATTTAAAGCTAGCTATTAACTCACCTTGAAATTCGTCAAAGTATTTAAATACGTGTTTATCAATCTGCACCGATGGGTAAACGATAGTGCTGCCATTGCCGCAATACTCTCCCTCACACCAGCTGGCGCGTCCAATATCTATAAAATATTTAATTTTCTGATCAACCAGCACCTTGGTATAACTGCGAAATAACTCATCGAGTCTGGCGCTGGTTTTTTTCTGGTAGTCCTGCGCTTGCTGCAAGCTCTTTGCTAAGGTTACGGAAGCATCACCAAATACCGCATAATCGATAGCAGGTTTTTTCTGATACTCATCATTCAGTTGCTGCACAGCAACACTACCCTGCTTTATTATCAGCGCCATTTCCTGCAGACGTTGATTGATATCTGTTGTTTTATGCGGGTACTTGCTAATGGCTTTAGCGGCTTTGTCTTTTAATTGTGACTGGGCTTTTTTAAGTGCTGCAAAGTCAACTGCTGATTGCTGATAAATTGCAGCCGCTGTATCCCTAACTTTAATTAAGAACGCCATACGACTGGCAGGATGATCGGCCGAAGCCAGCGAGGCTGTCATTTTATCATTAAACAAAACCAGTCTGACAGTCAGATTGGCCGCATCTTTCGGATCATTATTCTCTGCCACGGGTAATACATCAGACTTGTAATAAGCGGCAGCTTCTGCCAGCTGTTTATCCGCTACACCGAAATAATCTGCCCAGTTTTCTTTTTCAAGATATGGGCGGATAAAATGCCATTCTTTATCGCTGCTAAAGGCCTCGAAACTTTTTTTCTTTTGCGCTATGGCTGCCTGCTGGTTGTCGATGGCAGCGGGTATTGATTCAACCTGTTTCAGAAGATGTTCAGGAAGACTGCTACAGGCACTGAGAGCCACGCTGATAATGAAAAAATAAAGAAGTCTGATGACACTCTGCTTAGGCCGCTTCAAACTGATCCCCTGTTTAGTTTTCGCTGATGTACAACAGCCTCATTGGCTGCTGTTGAAAGTAGTATGCAAATATCCGTTATTCAGTCTGTAAAACTGTAATTGAATGTTTGTTTATCGGCTGACTTAAAAATGCTTCACGCTGTGGGCGATCCTTATCATCTTTGTGCCAGGTTTCTATACTTAAATATTGTTCGTCATCTGATTCAAATTCATACGAGCGCATCGGAACGCCCGCTTTAGAATCTTTTGATTTTAAAAACAACCCGGCCCAGGTATCTTCCTCACAGTAGGCATAGCTTACTCCGTTAAACTCAACCTTGCCTTCTTCTTCATCAGCAATGTAATCAAGATCGGCACGGCTTACGGCTTTATTGCCAACCCGGATATCACGCAGTTTTACCAGCGCTGTGGTTTTACTGATCTCCAGCCTGTCGTCAATTTCCCATTCAAGATAAATTGTTTTACCGGTATTAAGTGAAAACAGTTCAAGTTCGGTTACCCAGTAATCTTTTTTACGCCGACTGAAGTCATACCATTTGACATCGAGATAAAAAAACAGCTGATTAACTTTCCAAGTCTGATCATCCAGTTCTAAATAACCGCCTTTTTTCAGGCTGGTCACATCAAGTTTTTTGCGTTTTTCCACAGGCAGCGGATTTAGCCCCCTGATTGCTTCTAATCGTAAACTGACTGAGCTCATTACTTCTCAACCTCCGGATTGATGACTTTTTCTTCTGTCAGCAAATCCTGAGTCTGATCATCAGCACTGTTTCTGGCATCGTGCATACCTTCGGCAACCGGTGCCAGCTCTGCTGTCATTTCAGCCAGACGGGCACTGGCTTCGCGGGCTTTAAGGGTGCTGTTGGCCATGGTTTCGTTGGCTGTATTGACCGCCTGCATAAGCTGATCAAAACCTTCTTCGAGTTTTTCCAGCGCAATAACCGGGCTGTTGTACATATCACCGATTTCGGCTGCCGCTTTGTTAACCGCTGCCGCATTTTGCGCCATCATATCACCCAGCCCTTGCTGAAATCCTTGCACAGCTTTTTTAACGGTATCCTGTTTTGCCAGCGCCGCCTGAATTCTCAGTGCATTAGTCATCACCATCGGACCGACCGTTAATGCACTGTCAATCTGCTCACTCAGCAATTCGTTAGTAGAAATGGTCTGATCAATACTGATAAAAAACTGTACGGCTGACTGTTCCATGGTACGCAGGTCACGTATCCGTCGGGCTGCTTTGTTTTTTGCAGACGACAATTTTTGCAGTTCCTGAATATCGCTAGCATCAACCGTGGCTTCCATTTTTTCGACTTCATCGAAAAACAGTTCGCCGATATAAATTTCTGCCTGAATTTCTTTTTGTGCCGCTTCTATTTCGGTGTACTGATTTTCCAGTTCGATACTGGTTTCAAGCAGGTCGTCTTTACCGGCACGCAAACCCGACAAAATACCATTAACGTGTTTTTGCATCGGTTCATATTTATGAATGAAACGTGAAATCGCTTTGCGTTTGATACCCTTTGGCATCCATGAAAACCACCAGGCATTACTGACTGAATGCGGATTAAGATCATCCATCGCAGTACGCAGTTCCAGTAACTTTTCACCGGTAGGTGATTTACCATCCATTCCTTTGAGTAAGGAGTTAACACTGTTAGACATCAGATCATTGGCTTTGGCCATGCGCTTCTGAGAGTTTGCACCAATCACATCGATCGCTCGCATCAACGCAGGCCCTGACTTTTCTTTAACTTCTGTAAGCAAAGCCAGTGATTTATCTTTCATGCCTTTTACATCAGTGTCTTTTGCCCATTTAGGCTGTTTTTTATCAGTCATAATTATCCCGGATTAAATATCAAAACGCTGTTTAAGAAATTTAGCTTTTGCATTAAATTCATTCGTTTTTCTGGATGCCAGAATCTCTTCAACATCATCCAGTTCTTTTTTCATGCCGGCCAGAGCTTCGGTTGCTGCAGCCACACTGGCCTGATCGTGACGACTACTGTGATCCAGTGCCAGATAAGGTCGAATGGATTTTTCCGGCAGATATTCAGTGGCCATGCGATTGATCACCCAGACCAGCTCACTGTCAGGGTCCTGCTCCGCAACCACCGGCAGTATATCGAGCAACTGATCGATAATCTGCTCAAAAGCATCACGCATTTGCTCTGGCATCAGCGTTTTTCGCAGTTCAAGATTAACCGCGAGCAATGACTCAATCGCCAACTGATTGGCAGTTAACGGTGTCTCTGCAGCTTCTTCATCCTCAGATTCGGATTTATTCAATATAAAATAAATAATGACCGCAAGCACTAATGCAACCACTAAACTGAGTGGGTAAGAAAGGAAAAAAGAGAGTAAGACGGTAAGAGTAATCGCTATGGCGATAACGATGGCGTAAAGTCTGGTTGTACTATTCATAGGTTCTCGTTAGCTTTATTTTTTCCTGATAGCCCATCATATCGCAGGACAGGCACAGAACACACTGTTATAACGACTCTGATACAGGTGACGCCGGAATCTGTCACAGTTTTCCGCTGTTGCCCATGCTGGCTCCACTGTGAAGCTTATAGCCTGCACCCTGCTCGAGACATAGCATAACAAGATGAATCAAAAAAATCGATGAAACCATTAAGTCTTTTTCAAGTCATTCCGATACCGACGTAGATTACGTATTGAACCGATAAGCGACAACGCAGCTATCATCCGCTGATTACTGGCAAATATAAGCATCAGTGGCTTTGCAGCAACAGATCGGACAATGCAAATATTGTGTTTCATTTCAGCTGTTTTTCTGCCAGCACTTAATTCATCCACTATAATATGAACAACAACCCCATCGGATGACCGTGTTGCCAGTATTAGCTTAATTATTTTATTAACCCAAGAAGGAGCTTGCCAACAGAAACGACTGAATAACCATGCGATTGCTTCTCTGCCTGCTTTTGTCAGGCCTGTTACCTGCCACGGCGTTATCGGAAACACCGACTAATTTTCGTCAGGCAAAAAAAATCATCAGTAAAATTTACGAGCAAAATCCTGTTAGTTTCTATTGTAACTGCCAGTATACAAACATTAACGGCAAACTAAGAGCCGATCATAAAAGCTGTGGTTACACGCCACGAAAAAATGCCAACCGTGCAGCCCGTATTGAATGGGAGCATGTTGTTCCGGCCTGGTGGCTGGGTCACCAGCGCCAGTGCTGGAAACAAGGCGGGCGTAAAAACTGCCGCAAAACTGATCCGCTGTTTAGACAGGCCGAAGCCGACCTGATGAATCTGGTGCCTGCCATCGGTGAAGTAAACGGTGACCGCTCAAATTACCGTTTTGGTATGATTGAAGGTGAAGCCCGCCGTTATGGGCAATGCGATATAGAAATAGACTTTAAACAACGTGTTGCAGAACCGGCCGCTGATCGACGCGGTGATATCGCCAGAACTTATTTTTACATGAGTGAAAAATACAATCTCAGGCTTAGCGCAGCGCAGAAAAAGTTATTTATTGCCTGGGACAAAGAAGACCCCGAATCGGACTGGGAGCGCCAGCGAAAACAGATGATTGATAGTCACAATAGCAATAATCGTCAGGCATTTTTGCAGCTTAAATAGGCGCTGCCGCTTACAACAGTCACCTTTGCCACTGCGAGCGGGGCGTATCATTAAACCCCGTTTAAGAAGCGTCCGCTTCAGACTGCTGCAAAGACCATAGGTGTTCGTATTTTCCCTGTTTTTCTATCAGCGCGGTATGCGAACCCTTTTCAACAATTTTGCCTTCATCTAAAACCAGAATTTCATCGGCATCAACTACGGTTGATAAGCGGTGTGCAATAACCAGCGTGGTGTGTTGCTGTGAAATATCTTTTAATGCCTGCAATATGGCCTGCTCTGATTTTGAATCGAGCGATGAAGTGGCTTCATCAAATACCATAATTCGGGGCTGACTGATGATCACACGCGCAATCGCAACACGCTGTTTCTCGCCGCCGGATAATTTTAAGCCACGCTCACCCACTACGGTCTGATAACCATCCGGTAACCGCTTAATGAAGTCGTGAATATTGGCCATTTTGGCAGCCTGATATACGTCGTCCTCTGTTGCATCCGGTCTGGCATAAATAATATTATTAAAAATCGTGTCGTTAAATAAAACCGTGTCCTGCGGCACGATACCGATACTTTTTCTTAAACTTTTCTGGCTTACCGAACTGATGTTTTGGCCATCAATCAGAATATCGCCGGAGTTGGTATCATAAAAACGGAATAACAAACGGGTGATGGTAGATTTACCGGCACCTGAAGCCCCTACGATCGCTACTTTTTTTCCGGCTGATACTTTGAAACTAATTTTATCGAGAATTTGCCGGTCTTCTTTATAACTGAAACTGACATTATTAAATTCAACTTCGGCTTTGCTAATGTGCAACTCAGTGGCGTGGTCATGGTCTTTAATCTCGGGCTTTCTGTCCAGCAAACGTATCATTAAATCCATATCGGCCAGTGAATATTTAAGTGCCCGGTAGATAATGCCTAAAAATCCCAGCGGCATAAACAGTTGCAACATCATTGCATTAACCAGCACCAGATCACCCAGCGTCATGCTGCCATCGACCACACCCTGCGCGGCATAGATCATAATAAAGGTCACACCAATAGAGATCACCGCACCCTGACCAAAATTTAGCAGTGACATGGAATTCTGACTTTTTACCGCAGCATCTTCCCACTCACTCATTGTTTCCTGATAGCGATTCAGTTCGTAGTTTTCATTAGTGAAATATTTTACCGTTTCATAATTAATTAAGCCGTCAATCGCTTTGCTACTGGCTTCTGAATCCAGCTTGTTCATCTGATGTCGGAAATGCATCCGCCATTCAGTAATGGCCAGGGTAAAACCGATGTAAACAAAAACAGTGATGCAAATGACCAGCGTAAATTTCCAGTTGTATTGGCTTAACAAAATAAAAGCGACCAGCAGGAATTCTGCAATCGTCGGTATAATATTAAATACCAGATAATTCATTATTGAACTCAGGCTTTGAGTGCCGCGTTCAAGATCACGACTAATACCACCGGTTTTTCTGTCCAGATGAAAACGAAGTGAAAGCTGATATAAACGCGACAGCACCTGTAGCGAGAGTTTTTTGATCGCCCCGTAACGGACACGGGCAAACAAGGCGTCGCGCAGTTCATTAAACAGACCACTGACCAGCCGCAGCGCTCCATAGCTTAATAATAATACGATGGGCAGGAGAATTTTATTATCATCTGTCACCTGATCCAGGTGATCGACAATGTCTTTTAACACTAGCGGCATACCAACCACGGCCAGTTTTGAAATAATTAAAAACAGCAGCGATAATAACACCCGGCCTTTGTAGTCCCAGATGAATGGCAACATCCGTTTAAGGTTACGTATATCGGTACGCGAACGGTGTGGTAAATCAGTGTCTTTATTATCTATCATCAGGGAACTTTTTTGGCATTTTCATGTATTTATCTTGTATATGATTGTATCTCATTACACAATTACAAATATCAAAATAAAAAAGAATTTTACTATGCGTTATTCTGGATTTGCTATAGCCATCATCGCCACAGGGTTATTACTTTCTGCTTGCAGTGACGACACCTCAGACACAGCAAAGCGTAAAAAAAAACCACATCGCGTCAGCACTGAAACCCTGTTGCCGCTCAACAGCGTGATTGAAAGACGTTTTAATGCTTTAATCGTAGCTCCCAACACCATCACTATCAGTAACCAGATTGCCGGTACGATCCTTAAAATGCCTTACCGGCCCGGCACCCCAGTTAAAAAATCTGATGTTCTGGTTCAGATTGATGACAGCCTGACCAGAGCCGAATATAAAAAAGCACTGGCAAACCTGCAAAAAGCCGATCAGGATCTGAACCGGATCAAGAAACTTATTCCAAGACAGCTGGCTTCTGCGGAAGAATTATCTGCCGCCAGCACCGATAAAAAGCTGGCTGAAGCCGATCTGACCTTAAAGAAGATACAGCTTAACCGCAGCCTGATTAAAGCCCCTTTTGATGGCGTTATCAGTCAGCGTTTTATTGAACCCGGTGATACCGCGAGTATTAATCAACCGCTGTTAACGCTGGTTGATAACCAGCAGCTAATTGCCAGAAGTGCGATTCCGGAAGCTCTGATTACGATGGTTTCCAGAGATAAACCGGTAAAGATAAAGATCCCCGCATTGTCACTGACACTAGAAGGAAAAATCAGCACACTCTACCCGACCGTGGACAGCAACACGCAGCAGGTGACGGTTGAAGCCCGTTTTGAGGACAGCAGCACCGTCTTATTCCCTGGCCAGTTTGCCGAGATGATTCTCAGTTATCAGCCCCAAAGCAGCCTGCTGATTCCTGTTAATGCGGTTCAGTACGATACCGAAGGTGCCTGGGTTTACCGGCTCGATACGGCCAATAAAGCCCGCAAGATTCGAATCAAAACCGGTAAGAACATTAACAACCGAATTGAAGTAAAAAGCGGCTTAAATGCCGGCGATAGTGTTGTTACCCGTGGCTTTGTTGGCTTGCGCGCCGGTAAAGAGGTTGTAGCTGATACTGCAGGCAACAGTTCGAAATGAATAATTACGGCAACAAAGGCGGATTAGCCCGCTGGTCAATTAATCACCCGGTGTCTGTCAGCGTAATATTGATGACCATTATTGTGCTGGGAATATTTTCGTTAAACCGTCTCGGTGTGGATTTATTACCCAAACTGATTTATCCGGAAGTTCGTATTCGTATCCTCAATCCGGGCGTGCCTGCCGCCATCATGGAGGATGAAATCACGCGCCAGCTTGAAGAGCAACTGGCGATTACCGAGAATGCCACCAATATCCAGTCGCGTTCATCAGAAGGTCGTACCAATGTTGATCTGTCGTTTCCTTATGGTACCGATATTAATATTGCATTGCGCGATGCCAGCACCCGGCTTGACCGCGCCAAACGATTTTTGCCGACAGATATTGAACCCCCTGTCATCTATAAAAGAGATCCGTCACAAATTCCGATTATGGAACTGATTGTCAGTTCGGATAAAAAATCACCGGTCGAATTAAGAAGCTGGGTTGATTACAACTTCAGCAAATGGTTTTTAAACCTGCCCGGCGTGGCCTCAACCGAAGTCGGCGGCGGCCTGATTCGGGAAATCAATATCACCCTCGATCAGAACAAGCTGAATCATTATGGCTTTGATATTGATGAGGTGATTAATCAGCTTAACAATGAAAACCAAGACATTGCCGGCGGCAAACTCTATGGCCAGCAACAGGAAATCAGCCTACGTGCTCTCGGCCGCTTTACCAACCTGCAGCAGATTGCCAACACCATTATCAGCAAATCCACCGACACTGGTACAAAATCGGTGAGGCTGCGAGATGTGGCAGTAATAGAAAACACGCATGAAGATGAACGATTAAAAGTCCGGCTTAACGGTATTAGCGGCGTCAAGTTGTCGATTCAAAAACAGCCTTCGGCAAATACTGTTGAAGTGGTTGATCAGATCAACAGTCGACTGCAGTGGCTTAAAGCCAATCAGCAGATTGCCAGTGATGTGCAGATACAAACCGTTGGTGATCAATCGGTGTTTATCCGCCATTCTGTCAGCAATGCCACCACAGCCGCTGTCAGTGGCGCCTGTCTGGCGATGCTCGTGGTGTATTTATTTTTGGGTAATCTGACACGTACCTTAATTATCGGCAGCGCCATCCCGGTGGCTATTCTGGTCACCTTCATCATTATGAATATTGCCGGCATTACGCTTAACATTATGACACTGGGCGGTCTTGCACTGGGCATTGGTATGCTGGTCGACAGCACTATTGTGATGCTGGAGAACATCTCCCGACACCAGCACCAGGGTGAAGAAGAAAAACAGGCCGCAATACATGCCGCCGCCGAAGTCAACAGCCCAATCATTGCATCAACCAGCACTAACCTGGTGGCTGTTTTACCTTTTTTACTGATTGGCGGGCTAACCGGTTTACTGTTTAAAGAATTAATTATTACTATTGCCGCTGCCATGGTAGCGTCATTATTTGTGGCGATGACAGTGGTACCGGCACTTGGATCACTGATAAAAAAGACTTCTTCAAAAAAACTGCTATCACTGGACCGACTGGTTCAGTGGTATAAAAAAATCAATTACAACAATATTAAAAAGCCGCAGATCATTTTAGCCATTGCGCTGCCACTTATACTCGTCAGTATTTTCGGCCTGACAGAAACTCGCAGTATTTTTCTGCCGAAAGTTGATGAAGGAAATGTGGACTTAAGAATTTCCACCGACGGCGGCACACAGCTGGCGGAAATGAACCGGATTGTTTTTAAGGTCGAAAATCTATTATTAAAGGACCCGGAAGTTGATTCTGTTTACTCCACTATTGGCGGTTTTGTATTTGGTCGCTCGGCTTTTTTATCGAGTAACCGAAGCTCCCTGCGAGTGCAGTTAAAAAAGGGCGCGTCCGGTCAGTACAACAGTGAACAGTGGGTTAAAAAGACACGAAAAAAAATCACCGCATTACAACTGACTGGGGTTAAGGTCAGGCTGCGGTTACGCGGTGTCAGAGGCGTCAGATTAAACTCGGGTGACGATGATATCAGTATCCGGGTCAGAGGTCAGGATATCTCTGTGTTAACGTCTATTGGTAATGAAATTGTCAATCGCATAAAACCATTAACATCGCTGCAGAATATTGAACACTTTTATGAGGACTCAGAAAAAGAACTGGTGATCAAATTAAAACGTGAAATCACCAGCTCTTTGTCTATAACAGCCAGCGACGTCGGCCGTGCTGCGCGTTTATCGCTGGACGGCTTGATTATCAGCGACTACATTGAAGACGATCAGCAATATAATATTCGCCTGCGCTATCCGAAAACTCAGGTTCGACACGTCAGTGATCTGAATAACGTCATCGTCGCCTACAGAAATAACAAAGCTATTTATCTGGGCGACGTGGCTGAGTTTAAAACTGTTTCCAGCACCAAAAATATTTACCGCGATAAGCAGCAGCGCTTTGTTGAAGTCTCGGCGTCTCTGGACGGCGATGCCAGCCTAGAACAGGCACTTGAAGAAATCGAACTGAAACTGGCAGATTACCAGTTGCCGGATGGTTATACCCGCTACCAGAGTGATGATGCAAAAACCCTGCAACAGGGCCAGTCTCAGGGCGCTACGCTGTTGTTGCTGGCACTGTTTCTGGTTTTTGTGGTGATGGCGATACAGTACGAGTCTTTTTTAAACCCGTTTATTATTTTACTGACCATACCGTTCGCCATTATCGGTGTCATGCTGGGAATTTTTGTATCCGGCATCGCGCTTTCTATGTCAGTCTGGCTAGGTATGGTCATGCTGGCTGGCATTGTTGTCAATAACGCCATTGTTATGGTGGAACAGATTGAAATAGAAAAAAGTCAGGGCATGAGTACCGATGATGCCATCATCAATGCTTCAGCTATCCGCCTAAAACCGATCTTAATGACCACTTTGACCACCGCCATTGGTATGGCTCCGCTGGCCATGGGGTTTGGCGAAGGTTCTGAAATGCTGCAGCCTTTAGCCATTGTCACGGTGTTTGGTTTAAGTTTTTCTATGCTGGTGAGTTTATTTTTATTACCGGTATTTTATAAACTGCTGAACCGAAAAAATCAGCAGGCATAAAAAAGGCCGCTAGTGATAGCGGCCCTTTCTTTCATCTTAAAACGTCAAGCTTAATTACAAACCGGCGCGTCTACTGCATGGTATGTCAGTGTTACCGTCGCGTCAGCAGCAACGGTGACGTTATCACAGTTTGAACCGGCACCGGCCTGCGATCTGACACGATTATAGGTTGCCGATGGAACTGTCACCTTGAATGAACCATCGCCACGAGATAAGGTTCCAAACATGGAATCGGTACCCAGCACTCCACCGATACGGAACTGAACATTAGTTGAACCGGCTCCTGCATTACCTTCTACATAACCGACACCACTCCCAACACCTTTAGTCGGCATGCTAATGGTTCCTAAACTAACATTGCCACCGCTGCCATCGATGGCTGCACCCGCAGTAATTGATATCGTCGAAATCGCCGATCCGTCGTACACACCCGAGCCATAATCAACACTGCCGTCCATTCTGACATAAACTTTCAGCGCGGTATTGGTCGTATCGCTGGTATACAGTTTAAAACTGCCGTCTCCGGCAGAAACCTGCATATCAGTACCAAAGCTGCTTTTTAGGCGCATCACCGCTGCACTGACAGCAACCGGTGTCGCATCTGAGCTGACCAAAGTACCGCTTACCTCAATCGTCTGATCATCAAATACCAGCCCGCTGCCAGTACTCAGTTTATAATCCGTCGCGGTTATGTCGTCATCACCATTGGTATTGGCGCTGCGAGCCTGGCCTCGTGACCATACGGTGTAAGCCCCGGCGGTTGTATCACCTAGATTGAGACGAGGATTGACCCAGAGCCTGAATTTTCCACTCTTATTGGTGCGTAAAGCCTCGATTCTGCCACCATCATAATTGTTAACGTAGACCACCTGGCCTGACACCGGCGCTGCCGCGTTATCTTTTACAATGCCGCTGATGACCACGCCACTATCGAGCACCGCATCGTAGATATGGTCGGTGTTGGCTATCATGGTTTCACGCGAAGCCATATTGCGATTATTGACGCCATCCGTACCGGCACGATATATCTCTGATGCAAACGGGTGTCGGGTTTGATTGCGGAATGAAATCAGATAATCTGTGGCTTTAACATTAATACGGTAAGTATTGTCGGCTTTGACTTTGGCACTGGCCAGTGGCTTGAATGTATCGTAGTTACGAATCACAACACGCATACCTTCTACTGAAACACCACCTACGCCGGTTACCGTACCGGTAATACGTGAACCATTGGCATCCAGAACCAGATTTCGTGAAAGACTGGTGGTTGAACTCACTGTTATTTTTTCGGCTTTAAACTGCGAGTTTGCACCACCACTGCCATCGCTATTACTGCTGCTTGTAGTCCACCACTGGCTTGCAGCATAGCTATTGCCAGTAAAATTTAATGCCCCAAGAATATATTCCCCGCTATGTATCTTGCCGGGTATATAAGCATCGGCATCACCGGCCACCGGTACATTAAGGCAGTAGTTACCAGCTGCATCGGTTTTGGTTTTGGCCCGGGTTACCCAGTTACCAAAATCCCGTACCACAATGCGTATATTTTCTAATGCCGCACCGCTGCTGTCGCTAACCGTGCCACAGATTTCACCGACAGCAACCGTGCTGGATACCACATTACTGACCGACTCATCATCACTCGCGGCACTGACAATAGCCGAGCGATAATCCGCCACACTGGTCGCCACAGCATCCGTGCTTTCAACAATATCAGCAACCGCTGCATGAATTTCTGTTATTTCATCGGTTGATAACTCACCCAGTATCATTGCATTAGTGGCTATGATTGAACTTGATGCATCTGAAATGGTATCAATATCGGCTGTTAATGAAGTCACCCGGGCATCAATACTGTTGCCATTACCATCGGCTCTGACCAGATACTGAGAACCCGGTACAAAACCATCGGGCGCATCCAGTGAATAGTTGCCGCTGGCATCGGTAACCGCTGATGCAATCACCGCACCAACGGTCGCGCCGTTATCATCAACTTCTAACAGGTTAACGCTTACGCCAGCACCGACACTTTGCTCACCAGGTACACTGGCATGAAGTTTTTTGCCGAATAAGCCGGCCAGAATATGATCCGCCATGTCGGGCGAATAAAAAGCAATCTGGCCATTTATTGCGGCAACACTGCCCGTCACATTAACGGTATTGACGACAGCTGTAGGTGTAGGTGCCGGTGTTGATGAATTATTATCGTTACAGGCGAATAAGCCTGTCATTACTGTCGGTATTAATAATGCTCTGCTGAGCCTGCTGTTTTTCATAAGAACCTCATACTGTTAGCTATCCATTTAAGCAAAATTCGTCTGTGCAAGATGCAACATACAAAATCTACTTCGCCAATAGTGGTTATAAAACAAACTGAATGTTTCTGCACCCCCCAAATAGGTGAGTTTGAGGCATTAGTTGTGATTGTTTTGCTGATCTGAAGATTTAAGCGGACTGAAACAAGTGCCAGGTCTAGCTATGATTTTTCTTACTAGTCAACAACTTAGTCAGACTGCCAGTTAACGGCTACGGTAAACTTTTAATATATTAGATAACTGTAATATTTTATCGCTGACTTTCTGCAACTGTTCCAGATCCTGGATTTCAATATTGATTTTCAGATCGGCCGTCTGTGTCGCTTTATCCGACAGTGTCTGTATACCCAGTACATTAATTTTTAGATCTGACAGCACGTTACTGATATCACGCAATAAACCAGAGCGATCAATCGCCTGAATATTCAGCGATATTTCAAACAGCTGGTGATCGTGCTCTGACCATTCAACAGGGATTAAATGATCCTGTTTATCATGCTCCAGATTAAGAATGTTATTGCAGTCTTGTTTGTGAACAGAGACACCTTTGCCGCGGGTAATAAAGCCCACAACCTCATCTCCCGGTACGGGATGACAACAGCTGGCAATTGACGTTAATAAGTTACCAACACCGCTGACATTTACCGCTTGTGATGCTGATTTTTTTGCTGGCTTTCTTGCTCTGGTTTTTTGCGGAATTTTTTCAATATCTTCAGCGCCATATAATGCACTAAAGGCAAATGATAATTGCCCGCTGCTGATATCACCACGGCCAACTTTTGCCTGCCACTCCTCCATGCTCTGCAGTTTGAAGTGTTTGACTGCTTTATCCAGATCAGGTTGATTAATATGACTGCGTTTGAGTTCTCGATCGATGATCGCTTTGCCATCGATAACATGCTGACCGTAGTCCTGCTGCCTGAACCAGGCTTTCACTTTAGAGCGCGCGCTATTGCTGTGCAGGTAGGCTAAATTTGGGTTCATCCAGTCGCGGCTGGGGTGCGCTTCTTTAGTGGTTAAAATTTCAACCTGCACACCATTTTCCAGCACTGTCGTTAACGGCACGATATGGCCATTGATTTTTGCGCCCCTGCATTTGTGGCCTATTTCTGTGTGCACGCTATAGGCAAAATCAAGCGGGGTTGAGCCCTGTGCCAGATCAACCACTTTTCCCTGCGGCGTCAGCACAAAAACCCGGTCAGAAAACAGTTCTGTTTTAAAACTTTCCAACAGCTCGCTTTCATCACTGTCTGAAGTATCCAGCAGTTTTCTGATTGAGCTAATGGTATTTTGCAGTACTTGATCCTGGCCGCTGCGCTCTTTGTAACGCCAGTGCGCGGCGACACCGTACTCAGCAAATTCATGCATGGCAATGGTTCTTATCTGTATTTCAACCGGTTTGCCTTGCGGTCCGTAGACCGCTGTATGCAGACTCTGGTAACCGTTTTCTTTGGTGTTGGCGATATAGTCATCAAACTCTTTGGCAATATGCCGCCAGTGTCCATGCACCAGACCCAAGACTGAATAACATTCAGCAATAGTGTTAACCGTAATTCGAATGGCACGGACATCAAATAATTCAGAGAATTTTTTGTGTTTTTGTGTCATCTTCATCCAGATACTATAGATGTGTTTTGGGCGTCCATATACCTGCGCCTGAACACCAGCCTGCTCCAGCAGGCCTTTGATTTCACTGACCACATTGCTGATGTATAACTCTCTTTCCTCGCGTTTTTCTTCGAGCATTTTTGCAATGTGTTTATACGCATCTGCATGCAAATAACGAAACGATAGATCTTCAAGTTCCCATTTTATCTGCCCGATACCCAGTCGATTTGCTATCGGCGTGAATATTTCCAGTGTTTCCGAAGCCAGCGCCTGACGTATCGGGCTGTCTGTCTGTGCCAGCTCTCTCAATCGCTGTAAGCGAAATGCCAGTTTAATTAATACCACACGCACGTCATCGACCATTGCCAGCAGCATTCGTCGCAGACGTTCTGTCTGTTCTTTATTATCAGTATGACTGGCCTGGAAGCCGTGCAGCTTTTCCAGTGTCAAAACCATTTTATGGATGTCATGACCAAATTCGTTTTCTATGGTCTTGAAAAACTCGGCATTTCTTAAACGATTGTCACTTAACAGACAAACAACCAGCGTGGTTTCATCGGCACTTAGCTGACTGAGCAACAATGCCACATCAAGACTGCTGGGCATTTCCGATTCAACATGCTGATTATCCCAGCAGTACTGGCAGGCTTTTTCCAGCTCTGCACTGCGCTGATGAAGATGCCCAGAATTAGACACCAGCTGATCCAGATAATCAGATAGTGAATATTTAGAGACGATGGTTTGATGATTTTTTGTATGTAGCATCGCGGTTCAGATGATAAGTAGCCGTCTGATCAGGAGCAGTTTGCGCATGTGCCATAAAGGATCATGTTGTGATCGGTAATACTGTAACCCTTAGCTTTTGCTATTTTCTTTTGCTGCTGTTCAATGGTTTCATCGTAAAACTCATCAACACGGCCGCATTTAACACAGACCAGATGATCATGATGACTGCCCTGATTAAGCTCAAACACTGCCTGACCACTTTCAAAATGATGACGAGTCACCAATTCTGCTGCCTCAAACTGCGTTAATACTCGGTAGACGGTTGCCAGCCCTACTTCTTCACCGCTCTCCAGCAATGCTTTGTAGATATCTTCAGCGGTATGATGCCGGGTATTTGAATTTTCCAGTAACTCAAGAATTTTGACACGTGGCAGCGTTACCTTAAGGCCTGCCTTTTTTAAATCATTTGATTCCATAACTGTTTCCCGGGTGTAAAATTCTTTCTAAATGAAGTATGATTTGCGCGTTTATTATTTGGTTAGTTTATATGAAAACTCTTATTGTTACATGCTGCATTGTCTTTGCTACTTTATTGACCACAGCCTGCACCTCGGTTCTGCCGGACGCCCATAAAATCGATATTCAACAGGGTAATGCGCTTAAATCTGATGATTTGAATAAGCTCGCTGTTGGTATGTCAAAAAAACAGGTAACCATTCTTCTCGGTACACCGATGATCCGGGACATTTTCCACAAAGAGCGCTGGGACTATGTATATACCTTAAAAGTGGCCGGCGATAAAAACACTAAAGTCATGCGGCTTACTGTCTACTTTGAAGCTGATCAGCTGATAAAAATTGATAACGTTTCCTATATACCGGAAATGTAACTGAGTTATCAGCCTCTATCGCCGCAAGTATTTACTTGGTTGCGGCTTCTGACTGCTCCAACTCTCCGCCCCCTTTTTTCATTTTTTTACCTTCCGCCGCGCGTCGCCGGCGAACTTCTTTAGGGTCTGCAATTAAAGGCCGATAGATTTCGATACGGTCACCAGGATTTAGCGTTGATGTTAATTTCGAAATTTTACCGAAAACACCCACTTTATTAACGCTCAAATCAATATCATCAAACTGTTGAAGAATACCTGATTTGTTAATTGCATCCTCGATGCTGTCATTCTCATCAATATCAACACTGAGCAAGGTTTGCCGGTCTGTATATCCGTAGACAATTTCAATATTCATCGTTCACCATAAACCTCTACTGCCCGCTTGCAGAACGAGTCCACCAGTGTATTGGCAATTTTACTGAACACCGGGCCGACTGCGATGGCGATTAATTTCGTGTTAAATTCAAATTCAAGATCGAGCGTGACCTTACAGGCTGTCGGGTCTTTTAACGGTTTAAAACGCCAGAATCCTTCAAGATGTTTAAACGGCCCGTCCAGCAGACTCATTTCAATCATTTTGTTTTTTTGTAACAAATTACGTGTTGCAAAGGATTTGTTCAGGGAACCTTTGGCAATTTCGACACTGGCTTCTATCACATCGTCGGTCTGGGAAATAATGTGTGATGACTTACACCAGGGCAAAAAGTCCGGATAGGCACTGATATCATTGACCAGTGCATACATTTCTGCAGGGCTGTACATAACCAGCGACTGCCGGGATATTAATGGCATAAAAACAACCGACCTTTAGATAAATTTTATGGCTTTTAAAAACACGATGATAATCAACAATGGCGACACATAACGAATTAAAGCGTACCATATTTTAAACAGCAGAGCTTGAGTATCGAGCTCCTCTAGCACTTTTCTGCGCGACATTAAATGACCAACAAACACCGCAATGAACAGGCCACCAAGTGGTAACAAGATATTGGCAGTCAACGCATCAAGCGTGTCAAAGAAATTGATGCTCTGGAATAGTCCAGGTATGGACCAGGTCGCCTTCTCCCAGACATTGAACGATAAGACGGAACCGATTCCAATAAACCAAGTCAGCATACCGATATAGACAGAGGCTTTGATTCGACTGAGATTTTTATTTTCGACCAGCCAAGCGACCATCGGCTCAATTAATGAGATGGCTGAGGTCCAGGCCGCAAAAACGATTAATACAAAAAACAGGGTGCCAAACAGTATTCCGTAATCCATCTGACCGAAAGCTATTGGCAGGGTTTTAAAGATTAAACCAGGACCGGCTGCCGGTGCCATCTGATGAGCAAAAACGATCGGGAATATAGCCAGACCAGCAAACAAGGCAACCAGTGTATCCGCCCCGGCAATCATGAAAGTGGTTTTTGCAATGGATATGTTTTTAGGCAAATAGGCACCATACGCCATAATCGCCCCCATTCCCAAGCTCAGGGTAAAGAAGGCATGCCCCATCGCCACTAATACTGAGTCGGATGATAGTTTACTAAAGTCCGGATAAAACAGGTAATTTAAGCCTTCGGTAAATGCGCCAGTGGTGGTGGCATATCCGACTAAAATCAGCAGCATGATCAGTAATAATGGCATCAGAAATCGGACCGCCTTTTCAAGACCGTGCTGCACCCCTCGGGATACCACCATCATCGTGATCAGCATAAACAAGGTATGCCAGGCTAATAAGCGTTCGGGATCTGACGTCAAAGCCACGAAAATACTGGTGGCACCATCGGCTGTTGCGCCAACGAAGACACCCGATGCCATGCGCACGGTATAAGCCATGGCCCAGCCAGCTATCACACTATAATAAGACAGGATTAATAAGCCGGCGATCGCACCCATCCAGCCCAATCCACGCCAGAGCCAATGACGGTTTTCTTCGCGTGCCAGCATTGCCATGGTGTTGATGGGGCTTAAACCACCTTTTCGGCCGAGCAAAATCTCTGCCATCATCACCGGAATTCCGATCAGCAATATACAGATCAGGTAAACAATAACAAACGCCCCGCCGCCGTTATCGCCTGTGATATAGGGGAATTTCCAGATATTGCCAAGCCCAACAGCTGACCCGGTAGCTGCCAGAATAAAGGCGAGTCGGCCTGACCATTGTCCGTGCATGGATAAGCGAAATTCGGATGACATAAGTTCCCCCTTTTAAAGATTGCCCCATTGTCATCAATCTTTTCCACAGATACAAGTCTGATACTGTTTTTTTAGCTGTCTAAGCTACTGAATTTCCAGCTTTTAATGAGTATGCAGATGTGGTTTTCATGTATAATTTGCGGATGAGCAAAAAGAAAAAAAGTTTACCTGACAATACCATCGCGCAAAATAAAAAAGCCAGACATGACTTTTTTATTGAAGATACCTTTGAAGCCGGCCTGGTGCTAGAAGGCTGGGAAGTAAAAAGCTTACGTGCCGGTCGTATCCAGATGAATGAAAGCTATATTATGGTTCGTAACTCGGAACTATGGTGGATAGGCATGAGCATTACGCCTTTGTTATCAGCCTCAACCCATATTACTCCTGATCATTATCGCAGCCGTAAATTATTAATGCAGCGCCGTGAAATCGACAAGATAATTGGCGCTGTTGAACGAAAAGGTTACACCCTAGTGCCACTGAGTGCTTATTGGGTAAGAGGTAAAGCAAAACTCAAAATTGGTCTGGCTAAAGGTAAGAAGGATCACGATAAACGCGCTACTGATAAAGACCGCGACTGGAAACGAGAAAAACAAAGAATACTGAAATCTCATTGATTATGGTTTATATATATTGGATACATAAATACAAAAAATAACATTTATCCAAGGTAATACAATGAAACTAACTCATTTTTTCCTGATTTTCTCGTTATTGCTCCCCGGTATCAGCTATGCATCAGCTGATGCCACTCTGTTGGATCTCACCCACACCACCGCGGCATTAATTGCACTCATCATCTTTATTTCGGCTTACAGTCTGGTAATTGCCGAGGAATTTCTGCATTTAAGAAAATCTAAACCCGTTATTATCGCTGCCGGTTTAATCTGGATACTTGTCGGCATTGCCTACGCCGGTGCCGGTGATAAACACACCGCCGGTATTATGGTTCGCCACAATATTCTCGAGTTTGCAGAGCTGATGCTGTTTCTGCTAGCAGCAATGACTTACATTAACACCCTCGAAGAACGCAATATTTTTGCCGCGCTGCGGGTCTGGTTAGTCAGCAAGGGTTATTCGTTTAAAGCCATCTTCTGGATTACCGGCGTTCTCGCATTTTTTATCTCACCGATTGCGGACAATTTAACCACAGCACTGCTAATGGCTGCTGTGGTTACCGCTGTTGGTGCCGGCAATAATAAGTTTATTGCCATCGCCTGCATTAACATTGTAGTGGCAGCCAATGCTGGAGGAGCTTTCAGCCCGTTCGGTGACATCACAACCTTAATGGTCTGGCAAAAAGGCATCGTCGAGTTTACTCAATTCTTCGACTTGTTTATTCCATCGCTGGTGAACTGGATAATTCCCGCAACAATCATGTCGTTTGCAATTGCCAACGAACACCCGGACCCCATGGAAGTGTCAATTAGTGTAAAACCCGGCGGCTATATCATTATCGGTCTGTTTTTGCTGACTATTGTACTGGCTGTATGCTTCCATAACTTCCTGCATTTACCGCCCATGCTGGGGATGATGACAGGCCTTGGCGTATTAAAAATATTTGGCTACAAACTTAGACGGGATGAAATTAATAATCCTGATGCGATTTCAAGCCCGGTACACATGCAGCTTGAAAATATGGATCAAAAACTGCGCGAACACTTCAAATCAAAAACACGTCCTTTCGATATTTTCATCAGTATGAAACGTGCCGAGTGGGATACCTTACTGTTTTTCTATGGGGTCATCCTCTGTGTTGGCGGGCTTGGCACACTGGGTTATTTAGGTATTGTTTCAGAGTTTATGTATAACGATCTGGGTGCAACAACGGCCAATATCATTGTCGGTGTGCTCTCTGCTATCGTTGATAATATTCCGGTAATGTTTGCCGTGCTGACAATGAACCCTGATATGGGCCTGAACCAGTGGTTGCTGGTCACCTTAACCGCCGGTGTCGGTGGCTCGTTATTATCGGTGGGTTCTGCTGCCGGCGTGGCACTGATGGGTCAGGCACGGGGTATTTATACCTTCTTTGCCCATCTCAAATGGATCTGGGCGATTGCCCTGGGCTATGCAGCCAGTATCTGGGTGCATATGTTGCTAGCCTTTTGAGGCCAGACTTTTAAGGCCAGATCAGTACCTGCTCTGCCGTATCAGGCGGCAGAGACAGCAGACAACTTAAGCTTCGGTAACAGCTGGTTTAGCCCACAGACTAATCTCACCCATATTGCTGAGATAATGTTCATGTGCCGCTGTTTCTTCAGTGCTGGCTCTGACCAGCTTTAGCTGATCAGCGATTGTTTCAATACCTTTAACTGCTATCAACTCATCACTGTTATCAGTGTTCTCATTATCTGCGCCTGCGCTATCTAGCAACAAATTACTTTGCCCGCCAGTCATCGCCAAATAAACATCCGCTAAAATCTCGGAATCCAGCAAGGCGCCATGAAGTTCACGCTTATCGTTATTCACATCGTAACGTTTACATAAAGCATCTAGGTTGTTTTTCTGACCCGGGTGCATTTTTCTGGCCATCAGCAAGCTGTCTAATACGGTTGCATGATCGCAAGTCGTACCCAGATCCCGAGAATGCTGTTGCTGCAAACGGTGCAATTCGCTGTCGATAAAACCGACATCAAACGGCGCATTATGAATGATCAGTTCCGCACCTTTTATAAAGGTCAGAAAATCATCAACAATATCTTCAAATCGGGGCTTATCCGCCAGAAACTCGCTGCTGATACCATGCACCGCCAGTGCGCCCTCATCACTTTCACGATCGGGCTGGATATACTGGTGATAATGATTACGGGTCACACGCCGGTTGATAATTTCAACGCAACCGATCTCGATAATGCGATGCCCCTGTTTTGGGTCTAAACCTGTAGTTTCCGTATCTAAAACGACCTGGCGCATAATTCTTCTCAAAAAAGTATGACAATATTAAAAATAGCTATATACAAATGATAATCATTCTCATATAGTAGAGGCATTACTTAATGGTTATATATTAATTTATGACACCAACCAGATGTCATCATTACGTCATAAAAGCTTGCTTAAATACAATTGTTGATACAAACCATTAACTATAAAAATATCGTTAGATTATATAGGAAACACACATGAAATCATTAAAACTAAAGGCAATCTTACTGGCATTAAGCTCGACGCTTATTGCACAAACAGCAACAGCAGAAAACACTGTATACGGCATAGGCCACGTCAGTGTTGCCAGTATCGAAGATGCCAATGGTAAAGCCAGCGCAATTAGCAGCCACTCTTCGCGCTTTGGTGTTAAAGGCGAGCTGGAAAAAGAAGGCAATACGCAGGTTTTTTATAAAATGGAATGGCAAGTAGATATGACCGATGAGTCAAAATCATCTAACGACCATATTAAGTCTCGTAGTCAATACATTGGCTTAAAGTCTAACTTTGGTGAATTACGCTTAGGTCGTGATGACTCACCCTATAAAAAAGCTGGCAAGAAAGCGGTTGAGTTTTTCAGTGATACCTATGCCGACTACAACAGCATTGTTGATAAAGGCCAGGACGTTCGTGCTGACAGCTCAATCTCTTATTCTGTTATAACAGCTGGCGGCAAAATCAGCCTGATGCGTGCAACCGGTGATGACACAACAGCTGCCGCGAATGCCGGCGATATGACCTCACTGGCTTATGATGCAAATTTTGGTGCGCTGACGATGGGTCTGGCAACACAAAAACAATATGTTGCAGACACCAATTATGAAACCGGAACAAAACTGGTACTGGGTTTTAAGTTAGCCAAAGCCACCCAGTTAGGTTTACTGTATGAGACAGTGAGCGATGATCTGACACTGGACGACAAAAACACCCTGATCAGCATTAAGCATAACATCGGTGCTGACACGGTGAAGTTTGTCTTCGGCACTAAAGCACACATTAGCGCAGCAGACGACACTCTGACCGCTCTGGCCTATGACCATAAATTAAGTAAAGCTGCTACCGTTTACGCGCTCTATGCGAGCAGTACTAACGATGGTTTAAAGGATTCGGGTGGTTTAACAGGTGATGCGACAGTGATCGCTGGCGGACTTGTGGTGAAATTTTAAACACGGTTTCCGCTAAAACATCATTAAAAAAGCCCTGTAAGAATACAGGGCTTTTTTATATAGCTTATCTGGTTGTCTTCAGGATAAAGCAACTAATCTGCAATACTAAATCGTCGCTGATGTTAATTGACGGGTAATTGTCGGTTGTGAGGGGTATTCGAAAGTCGTTTTCACAACACCATAACCGCTACAACGCCAAGAAGTAACGGTTCGTTGTCCGCCAAACCTAGTATTTATACCATCATCACGGCGTATTTTTAAACAATCGCTGAATGAGCCATAAGGCACAATAACATTCTCAATAGCCAGCAAAGTGATGGTTGAGGTAAAACTTTCAACAAAAATACCATTTAAGTTAATGGCAATAGTTGTAGTTATAGGATCACCAATGACCATAGTGGTTGCAGCTAATGGGACACCGGGACTAAAGGTATAGCTATCAGTAATGTTTCCATTCACATCTTTATGTTCACGAAGGTACAAAGCCAGTGTCGTACCGCTTGTATCGAGATAAAAGTTTCTGTCGCGGATAACGGTGCCAAGATAGCTTTCAATACGGCTGTAACTAACTATACCCGGTGTGCGAGTGAAAACATGCACCATTGTATCGTACGAAGTACCCGTTACTGAAAAAACCTTATTCGCGTAGTTATGTCCATAGTCTGTATAATCATAAACTGTGCTGCCGGCAGTTATGCCACCGGTGTTATGATCTGAAGGCCCACATGCATTTAACAATGCAACAGCAAATGGAACCAGTACAAGTTTTGCCCGTGTTTCTAGTACTCTCATGGGTGATTTCCCTCTTTATTTCAAATTAACCCTTGGTTTTTGTTATAACCTATTTATCTGTCGCATAGCAAGACTACGCTTGATCATTGTGATTAAACTCAGTTAAGTTAAATCACGAAAAAAGTAAAGCAACGGCATTATCATTGTTAATTCTGATCTGTCTCAGCGAATCCAATCAACTGACGGGGTAATTAGCACGGGCACCAAGGTTTCAAGACAATGAATCGACTCCTCGATTAGCTAACTCGTCAGCCTTTTCATTCTCATCATGACCGGCATGACCCTTTACCCAAACCCATTCAATTTCGTGTGGTGCTCTGGCCAGATCCAGACGTTTCCACAAATCATCGTTTTTAACCGGTTTTTTGGCGGCATTTTTCCAGCCTTTTTTCTTCCAGTTATCAATCCATTCTGTAATACCTTGCAACACGTATTTAGAATCGGACGTAAGACGAACTTTACACGGCCTTGATAAACTTTCCAGCGCCATGATCGCCGCCATGAGTTCCATACGATTATTCGTGGTGGCCGGCTCAGCCCCAAATAATTCTTTCTCCCGACCTTCGTATCGCATCAGCACTCCCCAGCCTCCGGGTCCCGGATTTCCTCTGCAGGCGCCATCAGTATATAATTCAACCAGTTTTTCAGCTGTCACAACATTACCTAAATTCATGGGCGGGCTTGCATTTCACACGGCTAACAAAGAAAATGCAATCCCAATTAGCGATTTTCAGTTATTACTGAAATTAGCCACAGGTCTTTTATCTGTTTATTGACAATAAATATAGACAAGTATTTGATATTTAAAGTTTTTTAACATATACATTATATAGCAGCCTTTATAAAGCTCATTTTTATTATGAATTTATTGTCAAAAAGTATCGTTATCATGAGTTTCTTTTCACTCAGCGCCTGTAATCTTGCGCATCTGGGTGTTATTGGCGATAAAGAAACCGATCATTCGTATCCGCATAAAGCCACTGCCCTTTTACCCGATTGGGCCCAGCCAGCCCCTGTTACAACTGAGCATTTTGCTGATACCTATGTCGAGCTGGATCCGTTCATTTTAAACCCTGAAGCCTATCAGTCTGAGGGTTTTGAAATCATCTGGGATCGCATCCGGGCCGGCTTCACACTGCCAACTTCTGAGCATAAAAAAGTACAGTCTGAGTTGCGCTGGTTTGCCCGCCACAAAAGTTATTTGGACCGTGTGGTTGACCGGGCGGAACCCTTCTTGCATTTTATCATGCAGGAAATAGATCAAAGAAACATGCCAGCCGAACTGGCACTGCTGCCTATTGTGGAAAGCGCCTTCCAGCCGTTTGCATATTCTCATGGCCAGGCTGCGGGTATCTGGCAGTTTATACCATCGACAGGGCGTCATTACGGCCTGAAACAAAACTGGTGGTATGATGGCCGGCGCGACATTTATGCCTCTACTATCGCGGCACTGGATTATCTTCAGTTCCTTAACCGAGCATTTAAAGGTAACTGGCTGCACGCACTGGCAGCCTACAATTCCGGCATAGGCACGGTTAACAAAGCTATCCGCTACAATAAGCGCAAGAAAAAACCGACTGATTTCTGGCATTTAGATTTACCCAAAGAAACTCAGGGCTATGTACCCAAGTTGATGGCATTAACGAAATTAATCTCAGAGCCTGGAAAATATAATGTCGATTTGAAATGCATTCAAAACGCACCTTATTTTAACGTCATCGATACCGAAGCACAGATCGATCTGGCAGTCGCTGCAGATCTGGCCGATATGCACATTGAAGAGCTCTACAAACTTAACCCTGGCTATAACCGCTGGGCAACTGATCCGGCCGGTCCGCATCGTTTACTGATACCAATTGAACACAGCGCTCAATTTGAAGAAGGCTTAGAGCGCATGCCGGCGAATAGCCGAATGAGCTGGAAACGTTATAAAATAAAACCTGACCAGACTCTCAGTCATATTGCCGAAAAATTCAAACTGACTGTCGATCAGTTAAAGAAAGTAAATAATATTCGCTCCAATCACATTCGGGTTGGCCGGCATCTGATCATTCCTGTTGCCAGCAAAAGCATGAACCATTACGCTCTGAGCAAAACACAAAGAGATAAAAAGCGCCGCTCTATTCGTCGTGATGGTAAAGGTAAAAAAGTATTTCACACTGTCCGTTCAGGTGACTCGTTATGGGATATATCACGCCTTTATAAGGTCGGCACACATCAGCTGGCACGCTGGAACGGCATGGCTCCTAAGGATATCCTCAGAGCAGGCCAGAAACTGGTAGTCTGGACAAAAAAACAGATCGCACCGAGTCTAAAGAACAGTTTAGTTGGTGATTTTATACGCTCTGTTAGTTACCGGGTTCGTAGTGGTGATTCGTTATACCTTATTGCCAAACGCTTTAATGTCAGTATCCACGACCTTCACCGCTGGAACCCTATTGAAGGAAAGTATTTGAAACCCGGTCAGACCATTAAAGTCTATGTTGATATCACCAACCAGGCTAGCAGCAGTTAAGACTAATACTTTCAGTTCTCACTCCAGTAGTTGCTGATAAAAACAGTCAGCCCGAAAAATTTTCACGGAACGAGTAATGACAACGGAAATTTCTGTACAGCAATTATCTAAGTTTTACCCGTTAGATACACTCAGCAAAGAAAGCCTGACTCAACTCAGTGAAAAAATTAAGCTACAAAATCTCGCTGCCGACACCTTGCTGTTTAAAAAAGGTTCGACCAATACCGATCACTTTTACCTGTTAGAGGGCAGCATTGACCTGATCGGTGACAATGGTATTTTAAAAACCATTCAGTCACACAGCCGCGCTGCTTCAGAACCTGTCGTGCAAATACTTCCCCGCACTGTAACAGCTGTAACCAGCACCCCATCTCAAATCTTCATCCTCAATGCCGATGCGCTTGATTTGTTGCTGACATGGAATCAGTCGGGTTCGTACCAGGTTAAAGAACTGGATTCTAATACTGCTAATAATTCAGATGACTGGATGTTAAAACTGTTAAGAACAGAAGCATTTCATCGTATCCCAGCAGCGAATATCCAGAGCATTTTCGCAAAGATGGAAAATATCGAGGTAATGCCCGGTGAGAAAATTATCCAACAGGACGATGAAGGTGATTATTTTTATATCATTATCAGCGGTCGCTGCCTGATTACCCGCTCGGTTTCTGCTCAGACTAAAGATATTAAACTTGCCGAATTATCGGACGGTGACAGTTTTGGAGAAGAAGCGCTTATTGCAGACTGCAAACGCAATGCTTCTGCAACCATGCTGACTAAAGGACGACTCAATCGTTTATCAAAAAATGATTTTCTGCAGCTGCTTAATGAACCTTCGCTAAGAAAAGTAAATTTTGCTGCAGCAAAAGAAATGACAGAATCAGATAACGCACAATGGATAGACATCCGACTGCCTTCCGAATACAAACACAGTCATATCAAGAACAGTCTTAATATTCCGTTAATTTCATTACGTCTGAAGATGAAAGAACTCAGTAAAAACAAACAATATATTGTTTATTGCGACACTGAAAGGCGCAGCTCAGCCGCTTCATTTTTACTCAATGAATCCGGCCATAACTCGGTGATTCTGAGTAACGGCCTAGCTGATGTACCGCTGCAACAGCGGGTCTCAGATAGCTGAAAAATCTGACTTATTCCTGATAACCGGGAATCAGGCTGTGATCGACTTCGTCAATCTGCTCTGACGGTAAAAACTGCTCCGCGTAAGTCTGGTAAACCTTTTCCCGAATAAAGACATCAAAAATATCCGGATCTATGTGATTATCAAGTTTCATGTGGCCGAGAATTTGCAAGCACTCGCTGACTTTTTTGCCTTCTTTATAAGGCCTGTCATTAGCGGTCAAGGCTTCGAAAATATCAGCTATCGCCATAAGTCTTGCGGGTACCGACATTTCAAAACCCATCAACCCATTCGGGTAACCTTTGCCATCCATACGCTCATGATGACCGCCGGCGTACTCGGGTACATTTTTCAGATGATCGGGAAACGGCAATGAGTCCAGCATCTTATTTGTCATGACGATATGATGATTAATTATCTCTCGTTCTTCTGAAGTCAGTGTGCCGCGTTCAATCTGCAGATTATATATTTCATTTTCAGAAATAAAGGCCGCCGTATTACCCTGTTGATTTACCCAGCTTTTTTTAGCAATATCGACAACCCTTTGTTTCGACACATCATCCATAAATTCACCACCAATATTTGCCTGCCTGATAAAAGCAAGGTCGTTATTGATTTCGTCAACTAATTCTCGGTGTTTTTCATCAAGTGATGCAAGCTCCACGCTGATATCTGTATTCGCAGCCGAATTACTCTCTGTCAATGCCAGTTTTTTCTCGAGGAAATCAATTTTTAAATCCCTTATTAATATCTCCGCACGTGTTTGAACAAGTTCGATCCGGTCATAAATTGTTTCCAGCTTTGTCGCTTTATCTACAATATACTCCGGTGTAACGACCTTGCCACAATCGTGCAACCAGCCTGCAATCTTTAACTCATAACGATCCTTTGATGTCATTTTAAAACTTTTCAGCGGGCCTGTTAATCTGGCATTACAGGCTTCGGCAATCATCATCGTTAGTTCCGGCACTCGTTTGCAATGAGCACCAGTATAGGGGGATTTTTCATCAATAGAGGTGGCTATTAATTCAATGAAAGCTTCAAATAGTTGTTTTTGTTGTTCGATAAGCTCTTTAGTGGTTAACGTAACAGCCGCTTGTGATGCCAGCGATTCTGCCAGCTGCTGACTTTCAAGATTAAAGACTTCTATCTCTCCGGTGTTCTGGTTAGTCGCATTGATTAGTTGTAACACACCGATGATTTTATCCTGATGATTTTTCATCGGTATTGTTAGCATGGATTTTGTGCGGTAGCCTGTTGAATGATCAAAGGCTTTTGTACCGGAAAAATCATAACCATCGACATGATAGGCATCGGCGATATTAATGGTTTTATTTTCAAGCACCGCGCTGGTAACAACCATGGAATTATTGGGCTGTCCGTTAATATAGAGCGGTAACGACGGAAACTTGATGCTCTGCCCACCTTTAATACCAAGCGAAATATTGAGCGATTGTGTGGTGACTATTTCAAATTTAAGCTGCTGATCATCGGTAACGGTATAGATACTGCCGCCGTCTGCATGCGTCAGTGACATGGCACCTAGTAAAATATGTTTGAGTATATTTCTGGAATCTTTTTCCGCTGATAATGCGATGCCGATATTATTGAGTTCGGTAATACGAGATATCATATTGTATAGACCTGCTACATCCTGCTGACAGTATTACTGTTTTAATAAGTTAATGACACTTCCGGCTGTGTCATTATTGTTATAGCTTAGTTTGCCATGTTTTCAAGCCACTGATCAACCGCTTACAAAGCGTTCAGAAAATTAATATTTTTCTAGCTGCACCGATTACTCTGTAATTCCGCCTTTGGTCAACTGCATGGGATTGAGAATTTTTTCCAGCTCTGATCTTGAAAGATCGGTCATCTCGTCAGCAACATCAATCACCGCTCTGTTTTCAGCATACGCGGTTTTTGCAATTTTGGCCCCTAATTCATAGCCAATCACAGGGTTCAATGCCGTCACCAGAATCGGATTTTTATCCAGCGCCGACTTAATATTTTCTTCATTCACGGTAAAATCTTTAATCGCTTTTGCAGCCAGTGTTTTACTTGCCGTCGCCAATATTTCAATACTTTGCAGCAAATTATAAGCGATCACAGGCAGCATCACGTTTAACTGAAAGTTACCCGACTGTCCGGCAACGGTAATGGTTGCATCGTTGCCGATAACCTGTGCGCACACCATTGCCACCGCCTCAGGAATAACCGGATTGACTTTACCCGGCATGATGCTGCTGCCAGGCTGTAAAGCAGGCAGTGCGATTTCACCGATACCGGCCAGCGGACCGCTGTTCATCCAGCGCAAATCGTTACTGATTTTCATCAGACTGACAGCCAGTGTTTTTAACTGCCCGCTTAATTCGACTGCGCAATCCTGACTGCTCAGTGATTCAAACTTATTCTCATTACTGGTAAAGCTGAGCCCGGTAAGCACCGAAAGTTGACTGGCAAAATTAGCAGCAAAGCGCTGGTCGGCATTAATCCCGGTACCCACTGCTGTACCGCCTTGTGCCAGTGCATTTAAACGCGGCAGACAATCCTCTATGCGCGCGCTGGCATGTCTGATTTGTGCCTGCCAGCCTGAGATTTCCTGCTGCATTGAAACCGGCATTGCATCCATCAGATGGGTGCGCCCTGTTTTTACAATATGCGCTAAGCTACTGGCTTTTTCCGCCAGTGTTTGTTCGAGCTGAGCCAGCGCCGGCAGTAACTGTTCAGTCACCGACTGACTGGCACTGACATGCAAGGCTGTTGGAATCACATCGTTAGATGATTGCCCCATATTGACGTGATCATTGGGATGAACAGCAATCTGATCCTGCTGACACAGGGTTGCGATAACTTCATTAGCATTCATATTAGTACTGGTGCCAGAACCGGTCTGAAACACATCGACCGGAAAATGCTGATCATGCACGCCGTCAGCTACATCCTGTGCATGTTTTACGATTGAGTCGGTTAACTCCTGTTGCAAAAATCCCAGATCCGCATTGGCTCTGGCACAGGCTATCTTTACCAAGCCCAGTGCGCGGATAAATGAACGCGGCATGGTCAGGCCGCTGATCGGGAAGTTATCAACCGCCCGCTGGGTTTGCGCCGCGTATAAGGCCGATTCCGGTACCTGCAATTCGCCCATACTGTCTTTTTCGATGCGATATTTCATTGTGTTTCCTGTTAACTGTGGTTTTTCAAGCAGCGCTTAATCATTCGATGGTATAATTATGCAACAAATCGTCTTTAATCAACACAGAGCTTAGCAAGTTTATATGGAACTCTCCGAACTAACCGCAATTTCCCCTGTCGATGGTCGTTATGGTAATAAAACGGCTGATTTACGTACAATTTTCAGCGAATACGGCCTGATTTATCACCGCACGCTGGTCGAGGTTCGCTGGCTGCAAGCGCTGGCTGCAGAAGCTGCCATCAGCGAAGTACCGGCACTTAGTGAGCAGGCCAATGCGCGACTGAACAGTATCGTCAGCGACTTTAGTATCAGCGATGCTGAACGGGTGAAAGAGATTGAGCGCACCACTAACCACGATGTCAAAGCCGTCGAATATTTTCTCAAAGAAAAAATCAGCGGCAATTCAGAACTCGAAGCCATCAGTGAATTTATACATTTTGCCTGTACCTCAGAAGATATCAACAACCTGTCTTACGCCTTAATGCTACTGAACGGCCGTAAAGATGCATTATTACCTCTGGCAGATCAGGTTATTGCACACATCAAATCACTGGCGCTGGAATACGCCGAACAGCCGATGCTCAGCCGCACCCACGGCCAGCCTGCCAGTCCAAGCACCATGGGTAAAGAATTTGCCAATGTGGTCTATCGTCTGCAACGCCAGCGTGATCAGATTGATTCAGTCGCTATCATGGGCAAGATCAACGGCGCAGTCGGCAATTATAACGCTCACTTATCTGCCTACCCTGAAATAGACTGGGCTGGTTTTGCCGAAAAGTTTGTTAATTCATTGGGTCTGCAATTTAATCCCTATACTATTCAGATTGAACCGCATGACTACATGGCCGAATTATTCCATGCTATCAGCCGTTTCAATACCATCCTGATTGATATCAGTCGTGATATCTGGGGATATATTTCAATCGGCTTCTTTAAACAAAAAACCATCGCCGGTGAAGTTGGATCTTCAACCATGCCGCACAAGGTTAACCCGATTGATTTTGAAAATGCAGAAGGTAATCTGGGCGTTGCCAATGCCCTGTTCGATCACCTTGCACTAAAGCTACCAATTTCACGCTGGCAGCGCGATCTCACCGATTCAACTGTGTTGCGTACTTTAGGGGTGGGTTTTGGTCATTCCAATATCGCTTATTCATCTCTGTTACGCGGCCTCTCTAAACTGGAAATTAATGCTGAAAAACTGAATCAGGATTTATCTGAAAATCTTGAAGTACTGGCCGAACCAATTCAAACAGTAATGCGCCGTTACGGCATCGAAAAGCCGTATGAGAAACTTAAAGAACTAACCCGTGGCAAGCGCATCAACCAGCAAGACCTCGAGACGTTCATTAACAAACTGGAAATTCCTCAGCAGGCAAAAGATCAGTTACTGACTTTGACACCTCACAACTATATCGGTAATGCGATTGAGCAGGCAAAAAACATCTAAGTTGCCATTACAACTGCTCGGCAATTTAACTACCGAGCAGTTTTTTAATGAATACTGGCAAAAGAAACCCTTACTAATCCGCAATGCGATCGATGACTTTGAATCATTAATCACAGCGGACGAACTGGCAGGCCTGAGTCTTGAGGATCAGGTTCAGGCTCGTATTATTATTGAAAAAGATGGCGACTCCCCCTGGCAGGTTCTGTACAGTCCGCTTGATGAGTCTGTTTTTTCCGAAATGCCTGAGACACACTGGACACTGCTGGTCAGCGATGTTGAAAAACACCTGCCTGAATTTACCCGGATCACGGATCAGTTTCGCTTCATCCCTGACTGGCGCATCGATGACTTAATGATCAGCTATGCCCCTGAGGGTGGCTCTGTCGGTCCTCACATCGATCAGTATGATGTTTTTCTTCTGCAGGCACACGGTCAGCGACGCTGGCAAATCGGCTCAAACCCCGTGCTTGATGAAGACTATATCGACGGTCTTGAGATTCGTGTTTTAAAAGAATTTATTCACGACCACGACTGGATACTTAACCCTGGTGATATGCTCTATCTGCCTCCCCGTATAGCGCATCACGGCGTTGCTCTGAATGATTGCATGACCTATTCGGTTGGTTTTCGTGCCAACAGTCATAATGAACTGGTTTCATCGTTTACCGAACACCTGCTCAGTCATTCAGACAATCATCAGCGTTATAACGCCATTGATTTTCAGCAGCATCCCGGTGAAATAACTGCCGAGACACTGCAACAGTTAAAAAAGATTCTGCTTTCTAATTTACAGATAGATAACAATCATATAGAAAACTGGTTTGGTCAGTTCATTACCGAACAAAAGTTTGAGCTGGAGACTTTTCCTGAACATGTGTTTTCAGATAGCAGCCAGCTGATCTCATATCTATCAACAGCACAGCTTATTAATAAACACCCTGCAATCCGTTTTGCCTTTATCAACCACCCAACTAATGCATCACTTTTTATCAATGGCAAACAGTATTCAGTCACTACTGCATTTGCAGAACTGATATGTGATCAGAGACAGATAGACAGCCAGCAATTAACTGTCACAGCACTGACTGAGAGTGAAAAAACACTGCTGCTTGACTGCTTTAATCAGGGCTACCTGTACTGATGGATATCACAATTAAAGACGCCGACTGGGTGGCCGATAATAATGCAATTAAAGCCATACGACGGCATGTGTTTATAGAAGAACAAAACGTTGACGAAGCGCTGGAGTGGGATCACCACGACAGCAGTGCATTACATTTTCTGGCTTTGATTGATAATCAGCCTGTTGCCGTTTCGCGCTTACAAAAAAATGGTCAACTGGGGCGTATGGCTGTATTAAAAGACTTCCGTGGCAAAGGCATCGGCAGCTTGTTAATCAGGCATATGCTAGAATTGCAGCATTCACAATTAACGACGGATATCTTTCTCCACGCACAAGCACAGGCCGAAGCCTTCTATAAAAAATTCGGTTTTAGCCGTCAGGGCTGCGAGTTTACAGAAGCCGGTATTGTGCATTACAAAATGATCCTGACGAAATAATAACAGATGCGACTTATTCCCGAACAATCACCACCTACAGAACTGCCCGAACGCTATGATCTCGGTAAAACCAATGCCGAAATCACTTTCAGTTCTGCCGCTGTCAATCGCAACGCCGCCATTTCCATGCTCAGGCAAGGACACCTCAGCGTCAGCCTTTATACTCAGGATCTGGACCCTAAAGTTCTGGATGATGAAAACCTGACAAAACTGTTTCTGAATATGGTGAAACATTATAAAGAAATGCAAATCAAGGTTTTAGTCAGGGATTCGACGGCTGCGGTAAAAAACTCACACGCGCTGTTAAGACTTGCACAACAACTGAGTTCACATATTGAAGTAAGGAATATTCCTGATATATACCGTGAAGTCCGGGCAAGTTTTATGGTCGTAGACAGAAAAGGTTTTTTTTACCGGCCAAAAGCCGGTGAATTTGATGGTTCGGTCAATTTCAACAGCCCGGCCAGAGCGATAAAACTACTCGATTTTTTTTCGGAAGTTTGGGAAAAATCGGAACCCGATCCGCATTTTAGAAAACTACATCTCTAATATTATTCAGCCTATCGTTATAGCCGCCTTAATTCAGAACAAAAAAAAGCCCCTGAAAAATATCAGGGGCTTTTTTATCTTAAATTATTTTTAATAACTTAAGACGATTTACCGGCATAATCAGCAATACCTGGATTAGCGTTAACGCCAATCAGCTCAGGGTCATTTTGCTTCGCAATACGATAAACATTATCTTCACCACGAGTATTAATGATGTGATCACGTACCACATCCCACATAGGACGACCTTCTGGCGCACGGCCAACACTTGCCCAGCCAGCCACTGAATAAGTCTTATCAGGATCAATCGGAGAACCATCATCCAGTCGTGCATTGGTAATACGTTTACCCAGTTTTTGAGACGGCTCGATTGAATAATCAAGACCACCCAGACGGACCATATCACCGCCTGATTGCAGGTATGGATCCGGATCAAACAGATTATCCGCAACCGCCTCGATGGTATTTAATAAATCACGGCCTTTCATTTGAGTCACATAGGTTTCGCCGTAAGTCATCGAACACTGCGTCAATACATCTTCCATTGTAATCCAGTCACCCTTCAGTTTACTGGTTCCCCAGCGCACACCAGCTGACATCGAAATATCCGCATTGTATTCATCACGTAGCGCGTTACACAGAATCTGATCCCATGTGCCCATGAAGTTACCACGACGATATAAAGTACGGTCAGCAATCGCCAGTTTTTCAGACAATATTTCTTCGTAAGTTTTACCCAGGCGGTCTTTATTATAATAAAACTCTTTATTCCGGCTCTCGATGATATTTGTGTCATATTTAGTCTGACGCATCTGATCAATGAAAGACTGCATTTCTTTATCTGCAGGTAACCAGTCAGTGATAATAGGCATCATTTTGTAATGCATACCTTTTACTTTGCCATCCTGAATATCAAAATCCATCACACCAACATACTTGGAGTTAGAACCTGCATTGGTAACTAAGCAGGTATTACCCGCAACATTTTTAACTTCAACAGGTTTTGGAATACCATCATGTGTATGGCCACCGAATACCGCGTTCAGACCCGGTACACGCTCTGCCATTTTGATATCAACATCCATACCGTTATGTGACAACAGAACGATAGCATCTGGCTTTTCATTTTTGCGAATGCCAGCTACCAGTTCAATCATGTCGTCTTCACGCAAACCGAAAGACCAGTCCGGGAAAAATTCCTGAGGGTTTGCATTACCGGTACGTGGGAAAGCCTGACCGATCACACAAATACGGGCACCGCCAACATTTTTAATAACATAAGGACGGAATGCATGACCACTTTCTTCATTGAAAAGACCGTTACCATCATATTTTTCAACCATCTGGCCATATGCTTCACCAAACAGTGCATCTTCTTTAACACGAACGTTCTGACCGATAAAATCACCTTTAAAGAGCGTGACGTTATTCAGTACTTCGTCTTCGCGGTAAGTGAATTCCCAATGACCAACCATGACATCAACACCAAGAATATTAGAGGCCTCAACCATGTCAACACCACGGGTCCATAACGAGGTACCAGAGCCCTGCCATAAATCACCACCATCGAGGGTCAGGGTATTTTGCTGGCCACCGGCCTGCTCACGCAGCTGGTTCAATAATGTTTTCATATTGGCATAGCCACCAGTTTTACCGTATTTACGGGCCGCATTATCAAAATCAACATAAGTAAATGCATAAGACTCTGGGCTATTTAGCGCCATTCCCATGTATTGCATCAGCTTATTACCAACGATATGCGGTGGTCGACCATAGGCATCACCCACGCCTAAATTGACATTCGGCTCACGGAAATGAACCGGGTTTAACTGACCGTGTACATCAGTGATGTGCAAGATACGCGCATTACCCTTGATAGGCAGGTCATAAAAGCCCTTCGGCATGGCTGCTTGATCAGCTTTACCAGCTGATGAAGACGAATCCTGATCTGATGAGCAGGCAGGCAGCATAGTAGCAGCAGTACCAGCACCCATTAGCTTCAGGAATTCTCGGCGGTCTATATATTTCATAAAATTATGATCCAGGTGATAAATGTTATTAAAAAACAATTAAGTCAGTGTTATATGTGTATTATGTGATTATAATGCGCCCCGCAACGATCTTAATTAATACTTAGCAGGCTCTATAATCGCTTCGATTTATATCGATATATTATTTTTAAGTCCGCATATATTAAAACATATTAGACATTAAGCAAATGAAACATTTATCTATACCTCATATATTACATTTTTTTCGCCAGCTGACACGCTCTCAGGCCTTAATACCCCTACTTAGCCTGAGCTTATGGATTAGCCCCGGCCCGTCTCAGGCTGATATTGTTAAGCCGGCGCTGATCGAGATCAGTATTTTTAGCAAAGGCACTTATCAGGTGGAGGTCCGCGCCAGTATCGAAGCCATTATGTCAGGCATCGACGCACGCTATAAAAACACTCAGGATTCACCCAACGCAGAGGCTTATGACAAACTCAGAGCAATGCAGGCTGATGAGCTTTTAAGCGCATTTGAGGCTTTCAAACCGCGGTTGTATAACGAGGTTTATCTAAAATTTGATGGCCAGAAAACACCATTGAATATCAGCAGTGTAAAAATTCCGGAACCTGGCTATTTAAAGGTACCTCGCACCAGTGTGATTATGCTTGAGGGTAGCATTAGCAAGGATGTTGAATCAGTTATCTGGTATTTCCCTCAAGCCTTTGCCGATAACGCGGTGCGTCTGCGACAAGCTGATGAAAACAATGAAAAATGGCACTGGTCTAACTGGCAATGGCTGAGAAAAGACCAGCCTAGTGAAGCATTTAGCCTGACTGAAGTTTTCAACCCACCCAGCCTGATGGACACCATACAAACTTACACCGGTGCCGGCTTTGACCATATCTTGCCTAAGGGTTTAGACCATATCCTGTTTATTCTGGGTATTTTCTTGCTAAGCTTAAAGATGCGGCCATTATTATGGCAAGTCACCATGTTTACACTGGCGCATTCAATAACACTGTCGTTATCCATGCTCGATATCATTAGTTTGCCATCCAGTATTGTCGAGCCGTTAATTGCGCTTTCAATCGCCTATATCGCTATCGAAAACATCTTTGCTAAAGATAATAATGAAAAAGCCAGAAACAGTCGTCTGGCCATTGTATTTGCTTTTGGTTTATTACATGGTCTCGGCTTTGCTACCATGCTGGCAGACTTCGGCATGCCAGATGATGCATTTACGACAGCATTAATCAGCTTTAATATCGGAGTTGAATTAGGTCAGCTGTTTGTTGTTGGCGTTGCCTTTTTAGCCGTTGGTATTTGGTTTGGTCAAAAAACCTGGTACCGTCAAGCTGTCATCATTCCGGCATCTGCAATGATAGCCATCACCGGTCTGTACTGGACCTATGACCGGATTGTTTTCTAACTGGCTGCGGTTTTTTTTGATAATAAAGCACTAACCGGTAAGCCAATAAAGCACTCAATATCATCGCTATCATCACGGGTTGAGTATAGTCAGCCCGTGTCATCCAGAAAAAATGCAATGTCGCCATTATCGCAATCGGATAAATCAGTTGATGTAATAATTTCCAGCGTTTTTTAAGCCTTAGCATCATTCTGTTGTTGGATGTAACTGCCAGAGGAATTAATAAAACAAAGGTCGCAAAACCAAGCGTTATAAAGGGCCGTTTGATAATATCTTTTAAGATTTCGTTCCAGTCAAAATACTGATCGAACCAGATATAACTCAGAAAATGCAGACAAACGTAAAAAAAGACAAACAAGCCAAGCATCCTGCGTAATCGAATGACCCCACCCCAGCCTGTCAGTTTTCTGATGGGTGTTACAGATAAGGTAATCAGTAATATGTAAATTGCCCAGCTACCCATAGTATCGAGAATTGTTTCGGCCGGGTTGACTCCTAAATTATTATTAAAGCCCTTCAACACTATCAACAACAAAGGCAGTACGCAGAGAACAAATGTAACTGGTTTAAATAATTTTTGAAAACTCATAACAGAAAACAACCTAAAGATATTGGTCAGCCAGTTAAAACTGGCTTAATTAAAACAATTTTTCCAGATCCATTCCTGTATAAAGATGAGCTACCTGCTCAGCATAACCATTAAACATTTGTGTTTTTATTTTCGGTGACCAGAACGGTTCACCGATGCGTCGTTCAGTTTTCTGACTCCAGCGCGGATGGTCAACCTGCGGGTTAACGTTTGCATAAAAACCGTATTCACTGGCACCAATTTTATGCCAGGTCGAAACCGGCTCGGTTTCTGTAAAACGAATTTTTACGATTGACTTGATATTTTTAAAACCATATTTCCAGGGCACAACAAGACGAACCGGCGCACCATTCTGATTTGGCAACTCATCACCATACAGCCCCACTGCCATCAGGGTTAACGGATTCATCGCCTCATCCATACGCAGCCCCTCAGTATATGGCCAGGGCAAAACCTTTATTGCCTGACCCGGCATTTTTTCCTTATCATACAAGGTTACAAATTCTACATACTTGGCTTTAGAAGTCGGTTTAAATCGTTTAATCATATCTGCCAGCGGAAAACCCACCCAGGGAATCACCATTGACCAGCCTTCAACACAGCGAAAACGATAAATGCGCTCTTCTAATGCATAAGGTTTGATGAAGTCTTCCAGATCAAACACACCGGGCTTTTCCACTTCACCTTCTACTGCAATCGACCAGGGCTTTGGATTAAAACTTTTAGCATGTTTTGCCGGATCATATTTACCGGTGCCAAATTCATAAAAATTATTATATCCCGTCACATCATTTAACGAAGTCAACTTATCTGCGGTACTAAATTTACTCTTAACTAATTCAGGATAGGCTTTTGCTTCTGCTAGAGACAGATGCGCACCACCCAGCAATGCCGTCGCAGTAAGACCCATTTTTTTTATAAATTCACGTCGCTGAAGATAAACAGACTTACTGGTGATTTCTGATGGCCGAATGTCATCAGTCTTTTTTATGATTATGCTCATGCAGAAACTCCAAATAGTTATATTAGAGACAGTCTGATAATTATATAGTTCAGCCCGGATTTAAATATCACAAAAGCATCACGAAATATGGCAATTCTTGAGAGTGGGCAGTGGGCAGTGGGCAGTGGGCAGTGGGCAGTGGGCAGTGGGCAGAAAATTTTATTTTTTATCAAACCCTTGTCAACGTCATATTTAAGTTTTGTATTTTACTGACAACTGCAAACTGTATTAATAGTTCTAACACAGTCTCAGCAGTTATCGAGGTGTTTTTAACCCACCCAGATACGGGCATTTCGGAACATCCGCATCCACGCCCCGTCCTCTTTCCATTCATCCGGGTGCCATGAGTTCTGCACGGTACGGAATACACGTTCAGGATGTGGCATCATGATAGTGGCACGACCATCTTCTGTCGTGAATGCTGTTAAACCATCTGGAGATCCGTTTGGATTGGCTGGATACTGCTCGGTCGCATTTCCCTGATGATCGATATAACGAGCTGACGGAATAGTACTGGCGATATCGTTTTTGTATTCAGCGCGGCCTTCACCATGCGCAATCGCGATAGGCATTTGTGAACCGGCCATACCTTTGAAAAGAACCGATGGTGATTCAACAATTTCCAGCATACTAAAACGCGCTTCAAATTGTTCTGAATTATTACGCACAAAATGCGGCCAGTTTTCCGCACCGGGAATTAAATCTTTCAGGTTCGCCATCATTTGGCAACCATTACAAACACCTAAACTAAAGGTGTCTTCACGATGAAAAAACGCTTTAAATGAGGCGCGCAATTTTTCGTTAAATAAAATGGTTTTTGCCCAGCCTTCTCCGGCACCTAAAACATCACCATAGGAAAAACCACCACAAGCAACCAGACCTTTAAAATCATTCAAATCAACTCGATCAGCTAAAATATCACTCATGTGCACATCTTGCGCAGAGAAACCGGCGCGATCAAAAGCCGCCGCCATTTCGATCTGACCATTGACGCCCTGCTCTCGCAGTATCGCGACTTTTGGACGTACACCGCTGTTAATAAACGATGCGGCAACGTCTTCATCAAGATCAAAACTTAATGAGGCATATAAACCCGTTTCGTTTTCATTGCCAATGCTATCGAATTCCTGTTGTGCACACTCAGCATTATCCCGAATCGACTGAATCTGGTAACTGGTTTCACTCCAGGCTTTTTGCAGTTCAATCCGGTCGAGTTTAAGTATTGAATAATTGCTTGAAATAAATTCAATAGTATTTGAATCATTGACTGTGCCAACTACATTGACACAGCCTTCAAGGCCGTTATCAATAAACGTATCCATCACTGTTTCAATGTCGCTGACTTTAACCTGCAATACAGCACCTAGCTCTTCAGCAAAGATCGCCGATACTTCATCTGATTTTTGTACCAGATTATCAAGCTCAACGGTTGCTCCGCAATGTCCGGCAAAACACATTTCAGCCAGTGTGCTTAATAAACCGCCATCAGAGCGATCGTGATATGCCAGTAATTTTCCATCACTACTTAATGCCTGTACCGATTTAAACATGCCTTTTAATAAATCCGCATGATCAAGATCAGGGGCTTCTGTACCCAGTTCTTTATAGACCTGGGCCAGTGCTGATGCGCCTAAACGGTTTAAGCCTTTCGACAGATCAACTAACACTAAAAATGTTTTACCCTGATCTGTACGCAATTCCGGTGTTAATGTTTTACGCACATCGTTCACCGGTGCAAACGCGGTAATCGTGACCGACAATGGTGAGGTAACAGCTTTTTCTTCTGCCCCTTGCTGCCACACCGTTTTCATCGATAAAGAGTCTTTACCAACTGGAATAGCGATACCCAGCTCAGGACACAGTTCCATACCAATGGCATGCACGGTATCAAACAGTCGCGCATCTTCACCGACATGCCCTGCTGGTGCCATCCAGTTTGCTGATAATTTAATATCAGATAGTTCAGCTATATTTGCGGCCATGATATTGGTAATCGATTCGGCAACTGCCATGCGACCGGAGGCCGGGGCATTCAATAAGGCAATCGGCGCTTTCTCACCCATCGCCATCGCTTCACCCTTATAGGTATCAAATGATGAAGTGGTGACGCCAAGATCTGCCACCGGCACCTGCCACGGACCAACCATCTGATCACGATTAATCAGCCCGGTAACACTGCGATCACCAATCGTAATCAAAAACGATTTGCTGCCAACACCCGGCAAGCGCATCACCCGGAAAGCGGCTTCGGTCAGATCCAGATCAGTGGTATTAAAAGGCTTTTGCGCAAAACTTTCGTGCATGGCTTTGCGGGTCATCTTTGGTGGCTTGCCCAGCAATACGTCCAGCGGCATATCAACCGGAGAATTGCCAAAATGCGGGTCTTTAACTTCCAGCTGGCGCTCTTTTGTTGCCGTGCCTAGCACCGCGTATGGCGCACGTTCCCGTTTACACAGCTGTTCAAATTCTTCCAGCTGATCAGCGGCAATCGCAATCACATAACGCTCCTGTGATTCATTACACCAGATTTCATGTGGCGCCATACCCGGCTCATCATTAGGCACTTTGCGTAAATCGAAAACAGCTCCCATACCACCATCGTTGACTAACTCCGGCAACGCATTGGATAAACCACCGGCACCGACATCATGGATTGAAACGATCGGATTGTTCTGGCCTTTTTGCCAGCAGCGATCAATCACTTCCTGACAACGCCGTTCGATTTCAGGATTGCCGCGCTGCACTGATGCAAAATCTAAATTCTCGGCACTGGTTCCGCTCGCCATTGAAGAGGCCGCGCCTCCGCCCAGTCCAATTAACATCGCCGGGCCACCTAAGACAACAATAGGCGTGCCTTCAGCAATTGGGTTTTTATCGATATGTTGACGACGAATATTACCGAAACCACCCGCCAGCATAATCGGTTTGTGATAGCCACGTACTTCATCACCATCAATACCGGCTACCGACTGCTCAAAGGTACGGAAATAACCATTGATATTAGGACGACCAAATTCGTTATTAAATGCTGCTGAACCAAGCGGTCCCTCGATCATAATATCGAGCGCTGACACAATCCGGCCCGGTTTACCATAATTCACTTCCCAGGGCTGGCCATAACCCGGAATTTGTAAATTTGAAACCGAGAACCCGCTCAGGCCAGCTTTCGGTTTGGAACCACGACCGGTGGCGCCTTCATCACGTATTTCACCACCGGAACCGGTTGCCGCACCCGGAAAAGGCGAAATAGCAGTCGGGTGATTATGCGTTTCCACTTTCATCAGAATCGAAATTTCTTCTTCGTTATACTGATACTCTGCCGTTTCAGGGTTCGGGAAAAAACGCCCGGCGATTGAACCTTCAATCACCGATGAATTATCGTGATAGGCAGACAGCACTTTAGCCGGCGAGACTTTATGCGTGTTACGAATCATGCCAAATAATGAAACATCCTGCTTCTGACCATCAATCACCCAGTCCGCATTGAATATTTTATGCCGACAATGCTCAGAGTTAGCTTGTGCAAACATCATTAATTCAGCATCAACCGGGTTACGCCCCATCTCGGAAAAGTTTTTCACTAGATAATCGATTTCATCATCCGATAACGCCAGACCCAGCTCTGTGTTAGCCGCAACCAGCGCCTGCCGACCCTGAGCAAGAATATCAACCGCACGTGATTCAGCAGGCTCAGTCGATGCAAACAAAAGTTCTGCCGATTGAATCGTAGCGAGTACCATCTCGGTCATACGATCATGGATAACACTTTCAATCGCGAGCTGTTGCTCTGCGGTGAATGCACTGCCCGACTCAATATAAAAGGCAACACCGCGTTCAAGCCGCTTCACCGAGTCAAGACCGCAGTTATGAGCAATATCAGTGGCTTTTGATGACCAGGGAGAAATCGTGCCCGCACGGGGAACAACAAGAAATAACTGCCCCGATTCAGAAACCTTTTCTGATTTAGGACCGTATTGCAGTAATTTTTCCAAAATCGTCAGTTGTTCGCCAGTTAATACAGCCTCACTGTGCGCAAAATGCATAAATTCTGCACTGATCGTGTTGATATCCGAGGCAATGGCCTGCAGCTGAGACAGCAATTTTGCCAGTCGAGAAGCGGAAAAAGCGGAACTACCCGGAAAATACTGCATAACAGCCTCAAAAGCATAGAGAAAGTCGCGTATTTTAAACTAGCGGCCAGATGATTCACAGCATATAATGCGCGAACTTGGGATTGATATATCGTATTAAGTCCCTATATTAGTTACCAAGTCACAAAGTAACAGGGGGCGACCTGGCTTCGACGGGGATTACAAAACCTGAGGTGCATGTCGAGGAGGATATCCTCGTAAATAAAATCCAAAATATATAGTTGCAAACGACGACAACTACGCATTAGCTGCTTAATAACCAGTTTTAATGCCCTCCGACCCGAATTTGCTTATGGGCTTGGTCATCGGGGGTAATCTTACATAAGATCGCAGTGAGGTATGTTTAGGGCCGATCTGTTAAAACCTAACTAAGCTCGCTGGTTAAAATCCCGCCCATTGGAGTTTAACTGGCTAAACTAAAAAATGGATCTAAGCATGTAGAGCCGATGGCAGAGGGTTCGCGGACGGGGGTTCGATTCCCCCCGCCTCCACCAAACAATAAAAGGGTTACCATTTGGTAGCCCTTTTTTATATAATTTATTTACACCATAAAATCTTTTCTTTAGAGCTGTTTTAAGACATCAGGAAAATGAGATCTAACCATGAGCAATCCGTTTCAGGAACAATTACTTAAAGCCGGCGTGGTCACTAAACAACAGGTTCAAAAAGCCAGACAAAATAATAAAAAACCTAAGCAACAGCATGTGAAAAAAAAACCGGTTATTGATGAAACCAAATTAAAAGCCCAACAAGCAGCTGAACAAAAAGCCGAACGTGATCGTGAACTAAACAAGAAAAGACAGGAACAGGCTCGCCAGAAAGCGATATCAGTTGAAATCAACCAGCTCATTAGCAATCACCTGATTAAACGAGGTGATGACTGTGAAATCGTCTATAATTTTGAACATGCCAATAAAGTCAAACGCATTTATGTCAATGATGAGTTGAAGCAGAAAATTATTAAGGGAAGTCTGGGCATTGCTCGAATCGAAGGCCGCTATGAATTGGTACCCAAAGCCATTGCCGAAAAGATTCAACAGCGTAATGAAAAACGCGTGGTTTTATTCACTGAAGAAGAAAACTCTATTGATAAAGATGATCCTTATGCGGATTACCAGATACCGGACGATTTAACCTGGTAAAGAGGACAAGCATTAAACCACTGAAAAAATCATAAAAAAAGGGCTGATATCAGCCCTTTTTTATACTGCAACAGTAATTACTTACCGCCGCATTTGCCTTCCATTTTGGTTTTATCGCCACCACACTTAGCTTCTGATTTAGCTTTATCGCCACCGCACTTGGCTTCTGATTTAGCTTTGTCACCACCACATTTGCCTTCATCAGGGGTATCAGACATAGCCACTGTATAACCTGAGTCCAGTTTAGTCATTTCAAAAGGGTTAACATCAGCATTAACAGCCGCAGACAGAGTCAGACCCATTGCAGTACCAACTGCAAGATGTATCATTTTATTTTTCATTATTTAAATCTCCTAATTACGAATAGTATATCTACCGGTATCTATGAACTGCTTTATTTAAAAAAGTTCACCGAACGCTAAAATAAAGCCTAACTATCACAAAAGTATCACGACAATACCTCAATACACAATCAGCTATTAAAAACTAAACACTGCAGACACGCATCCACGATGAATTTCTATCTGCCTTAATTGGGAATAATGAACATGATATTAGAACTTATTAATATTACTATGAAAACTCTAAGCACGTCACAGCGTGAGCTTATATGTGATCAAATGTTAATTATTGGTGACAAATACGCCCTATTCAGCATTTCCTGTTGGTGATTGATAACAAAGCATGATATTAATTAGTTAAATCAAAAATAAAGAACTATCAGGAGGATTTTCAATGCAGATATCAACTAATGATCGTAGAGACCGTACACGGGATGAACTTATGAGTCTGGTTCAGGACCGTAATGAAATGTTAACACAGTATTGCTTATTAGCAGGTACCGGTAAAACAGCGTCCAGTGACAATAATAAGGAAAGCGAAGCGGTGCTACTTCGTGAATTTTGTGAAAACCTTATCGATTATCTGGCACGTGGTCAGTTCGAATTATATCAGCGGATCAGCGATGGCAAAGAAAGACGTCAGGACATTATCGACCTGGCCAGCAAAATATATCCCCGAATTTCCGAAACCACCAATGTTGCTGTTGATTTTAATGATGCCTTTGATAAAAGCCTGAAAAAACTCGGCAGCTTTGACCACTACGGCGAACGCTTATCTCAGCTGGGTGAAGAACTGGCGATACGTTTTGAACTGGAAGACAAACTGATTCATTCCTTATTAGCTCCTAAAACCCCGAAAGAAGAAGCCTTGTCTGCCTGAGAGCAGCCCCTGGTTTAAACTGACTGTTTATCAGTTAATTTAAACCAGGCTGGACACTGTTTAACGGCTGATACGCCAGCAATGGTGAATCGTTTTCGGCCGGTTAAAGTCCTCCGGCATAGTTGCTCTGGTTATATCCTCAACAACAAAACTTCTTTCTGTCAGTGCATCATAATCCAGCTTAAATGACTTCATGTTGTTTGAGAAAATTAGCAAGCCGTCTTTTTCCAGCGCAGCCATGCAGGTTTTCACCAGAAACAAATGATCACGCTGTATATCGAAGCTTGATTCCATCCGTTTTGAATTTGAAAATGTCGGTGGATCAAGAAATATCAGGTCAAACTTTTTACGGTTTTCTTTTAACCAGTTTATACAGTCAGCCTGTATAAAATGATAAGCCTGATCAGTAAAATTATTAAGCCTGAAATTTCTTTTTGCCCAGTTTAAATAGGTATTAGACATATCCACTGTTGTAATGGATTTTGCATGGCCGGCAGCAGCATAAACGCTGGCGGTGCCGGTATAGGCGAACAGATTTAGCACTCTTTTATCCTGACTTTCCTGCCGGATCAGCTGCCTGACCATACGATGGTCAAGAAACAATCCGGTATCAAGATAATCAGTCAGATTAACATCAAATAAAAGACCGGACTCCTGCACCTGTAAAAAGTGTTTATCTTCACGCTGCTTCTCATACTGAGAAACACCCCGCTGGCGGGTTCGCGTTTTAAAAATCAGCCGGGAACCATCATCAGCTGTTAGTTCCTTAACAACACACTGCATTTCAAGCTGTCGCTTCTTGACTTTGGAGAGCTCTATTTTTCCCGGTGCCTGATACTCCTGAACATGATACCAGTCATTATAAACATCAATCGCAAAGGCAAATTCCGGAATGTCCGCATCATAAACCCGGTAACAGTCTATCTGGTTTTTTCTGGCCCACTTTTTCAGGTGTTTGAGATTTTTTTGCAGCCGGTTTTTAAACATAACGGCCTGTTCACTAATCTCATCAATGGTCAGCGGTTTCTGCTCTTCCAGCAAGGGTAATATGTGATAATGATTGAGCTGGCAGTTTAAGGCGCCGTTAAAAAATTTATTGGTTTTATGCGCCCTGAGTGCAATATTTTTAAGCAGTTTTTCATTACAGCTGAAAACGGACGCATCCCAGTCCTCAAATTTTAACTTTAATATGTCACCCAGATCAGAATACAGATAACGTAATGATTCAGCATCACCCAGTCGTTCACCGTAGGGTGGATTAGTCACGACAAGTCCGGCTGTCATATAGGCGGCAGGCGTGCAGTCTTCGAGTTTTTGCTGACGTATCTTTATAAAATCTGACAATTCCATTGATTCGATATTGTCAAATGCAGCCTCTACCGTTTTCGCATCCTCATCATAACCGTAGCAAACCGGTAACTTATTGCTTTCCAGAGCACTGTAGAAATCTGCTGAAGCACGGCTTTTTATTTCATCCCAGTAATCTGAGTCATGGCCTTTCCAGCCAATAAAACCATAATAATCACGCAACACGCCGGCAGCAATTCCTGCAGCCATTAAACAGCCTTCGAGTAAAAAAGTCGCAGAACCACACATAGGATCAAGTAATGTGCCGCCTTTTTTTGCGATAGCAGGCCAGCCCGCACGCAGCAAAATAGCCGCGGCAAGGTTTTCTTTTAATGGTGCGCTAACATTAGTAACCCGATAACCGCGCTTATGTAATGATTCGCCGCTGAGATCGATACTGATGGTGGCCTGATCCTGATTAAGATATAAATGCAGCCGAACATCGGGCTGATACTTTTCGACATTTGGACGCGAATCAAATTTTTCCAGAAACTGATCCACCACTGCATCCTTTACTTTTAATGCCGCATAGTGACTATTATTCATTTCTGACTTGCTAACCACCGCGTCGACAGCAAAGGTTGAAAACTCATCAAAATGCTCAAACCACTGAACCTCCTGAATCATCGCATACAGCGCATCTTCATTGTCAGCTGCTGCACTATGCAGTGGCATTAATACCCTGCTGGCAAGACGCGAATACAGACAGACCTGATAAGCCTGTTGCAGGGTTGCCTCAAATTCAATAACAAAACGTTTTAAACGCGGTTCTTTGATTCCCAGCGACTTAAGTTCATCAATTAACAGATCTTCCAGACCTTTGGCAAAAATAACTCTGAATAAAGACATTATTTATCCCGGGCCAGAAGCAGCGCTTTTACCTGCTCAAGATCTTCCGGTGTATCGACACCATGGCCCGGTAATGCAAGCGCCTGTTCAACATGAATTTTCATGCCGTTCCAGAGAATTCGCAACTGCTCCAGCGCTTCATGTTTTTCCACGGTACAAACCGGCATTTTTGCATACTGCTTTAAAAAACCGACGCGGTAGGCATAGATACCAATATGTCGCTGGTATTCAGAAAGATCATCAGCAGGAATCGTCTTATCACGGTCATAAGGTATGCCAGCACGACTAAAATAGAGTGCAAATCCGTTTTTATCTGACACCACTTTAACCACATTTGGATTTGTAATTTCATCTCGTGTGGTTAAAGCTGCACTTAAAGTTGCACACACTGCAGCAGGGTTTGCATGTAAATTTTTAGCCACCTGCACGATAATTTCTTTTGGTGTAAGTGGTTCATCGCCCTGCAAATTAACCACAATCACATCGTCTTCCCAGCCAAGTTTTTCTGCCACTTCTACAATACGGTCAGTACCTGAAGCGTGATCAGCCGATGTCATGCAAACCGTTGCACCAAACTGGTGTGCCGCGTGTGCAATCCGATCGTCATCGGTTGCAATAACCACGGTATCTGCTGCGGTAAGACAGGCACATTCATAAACGTGTTGTAACAGTGGTTTACCGCATAAGTCTGCCAGTGGCTTGGCAGGAAATCGGCTTGATGCAAAACGCGCCGGGATCACGATTTTAAAATCATTCACCTTATTGTTCTGCCTTGTTATTAGCCAGAGAACGCGCTTCTTCGACCAGCATAACCGGTATACCGTCACGTACCGGAAAGGCCAGCTGATCATTCTGACAGATTAATTCCTCTGCATTTTTATCGTACTCAAGAGCAGACTGGCATTTCGGGCAAACCAGTATATTCAGTGTTTTTTTATCCATTTGTTAATTTACCAACCTGTGTTTTTAAATCGTTTACAAATTGTTCAGTCAATACAATATCAATCGTAACAAACCAGAGTTTGTCATTATCAGTTGCCTGACATTTGACGCTGTCTTTCTCTGTCATTAAGACTGCAAAGGCATCATCAAAACTGAGATCATCATCACTAAACTGGTGATGATCTGCAAAAGCATGTTCAATAATCGTCAGCCCCATACTTCTTAGCATGGTGAAAAATCGCTGTGGATTACCAATGCCAGCAACTGCATGCACGGTATCTGCTTTAAAATCATCCAGCGATTGACTATCACCACTTTTAAGGTGCTTAACAGACAGCGGCCTGATTTGAAATGAATAAGCCTGATCACCGCCATTATAAATGCGCCAGCTGTCTTTCCCCAGCCTGGAAACCGGCTCACGCAGCGGACCTGCCGGCAGGCAGAAACCGTTACCAAAGCCACGTTCATTATCGATAACCACCAGCTCGAGATCGCGTTGCAGGCGGTAGTGCTGCAGACCGTCATCGGCCAGAATAATATCAATATTGTTTTGCTGACATAGCAACTGTGCATCTGCAAGCCGGTCCGGACCAACCACAATCGGTAGCCCTGTACGCTGAAACAACTGTACCGGCTCATCGCCACAAGCAGCTGCCTGTGATGATGCTGTTAACTGATACGGCCAGTCAGCATGACCACCATAACCCCGCGAGATAATGCCAACCTTATAGCCCCAGCTATTTAGCAAACCAGAGAGTGCAATAATTAATGGTGTTTTTCCGGTGCCGCCAACCGAAATATTTCCAATAATAATAACCGGTTTAGCCGCCTTATATGACTTGAAAACAGCGGATTTATAGGCCCATCGTCGACACCAGACCAGCAGACAAAACAGCAACGAAAGCGGCCATAATAACCAGGCCAGCAGGTTTTTGTTATACCAGTAGTGGTCGAGAGATTTCATTGACGTTAAGGAGCGATTTGATCAGTGCTGTTTGCGTCTTTAAACTGGATCTGATGCAGCGCTGAATAATGCCCGTTTTGTAACCGAATTAATTCCTGATGTGAACCCTGCTCTACAATCCGGCCTTTATCCATCACCACAATGCTGTCGGCATTTTCGATGGTAGATAACCTATGTGCGATAACCAGCGTGGTTCTGTTTTTTACCAGTTCTTCAAGCGCTTCCTGAATATGACGCTCAGATTCGGTATCCAGTGCCGAGGTTGCTTCATCGAGTATCAGGATCGGTGCATTTCTTAATAAGGCTCTGGCGATGGCAATTCGCTGGCGCTGGCCACCTGATAACTGAATTCCACCATCACCAATCCAGGTATTTAGTCCATCTGGTAATTCATTAATAAATTCCATTGCATGGGCTGCTTCGGCGGCTCTGATAATGTCTTCATCCGTAGCATCATCCATTAGACCATAGGCGATATTGTCTTTTAAAGTGGCACTGAATATAACGGTTTCCTGCCCCACATAGGCAATATGCTGTCTTAACGATTGCAGACTCAGGTCACGGCTATTATGTCCGTCAATCTCAATCTCGCCCTCGGTAATTTCATATAACCTCGGCAGCAGATTAACCAGTGTGGTCTTACCGCTGCCAGAGCGTCCGACAAAAGCGACCGTCTTGCCTGATTCAATCTGTAAATTAATATCACTGAGTATCTGACGGTGACTGGTTTCGTATTTAAAGCCGACATTTTTATACTGAATATCACCGGCCACCTGCGTCAGTTGCTTGTCGCCGTTATCATTTTCTGCCGGCTGATCCAGCAGTTCAAAAATACTGATTGATGCAGCAATACCTTTCTGAATATCCACGTTTACATTGGTTAAGCGCTTCATCGGTGCAAACAACATCATCATCGCAATAAAAAATGACATGAAGGTACCGACATCAATATCTTCAATCACGCCTTTCATGGTCGCGATGTAAATAACACCGGCCAGTGCGATGGCAATAATCAACTGGATTACCGGCACACTGAGCGCCGTGGTAATCGCAAGTTTTAATTGCTGGCGTCTGTTCTGTTTGTTTATTGCGGTAAAGGAGCCACTTTCGAATGCCTGACCACCAAATATTTTTATCACGCGCTGGCCGCGTACACTCTGGTCTACAATCGAACTGACATCACCCATCGAGTTTTGAATGCGCCGGCTAATTGATCGAAAACGTTTTGATACAATCGCAATTAGCACTCCTATAAGCGGCGTGACCACGACAAATGTCAACGTCAGAATGACATTGAGGTAAAGCATCCAGCCGAACAAGGCAACCAGCGTTACGCTGTCACGTATTAATATCGTAATGGATTTGGTGGCAGCATTGGCCACCTGTTCGGAATCATAAACAAACTTTGAAATAATCTGCCCGCTTTCGGTCTGGTCAAAATAGCTGTCGGGTAATGCCAGCATTTTGCTGAACATTTGCTGGCGTACCGTCAGAATCAGGTTTCGGCCAATCCAGCTCATACCGTAACCGGATACAAAACTGCCGGCTGTTCTGACCACGAAAATACCAATAAGCGCCAGTGGCACCCAGGCAATGACGTCCGGATCTTTTTTTACAAAGCTGCCGTTTAACATCGGCTCCATTAACGCGGCAAAGGCTGTCTCTGTTAAAGCCGCGACGATCATGCCGGCAACCGCCAGTAAAAAGACAGCCCAGTACTGGGTAACGTAAGACAGCAAACGCTTATAGGTTTGCATTGAATCCGGTTTGTTTTCTTGCATGTTAATTTCTTACTGTGATTGCATAGTAGCAATAGAAAGCTTGACCAGACCTAACTGACCGGCAGCATCCATGGCAGTGACAACTGACTGATGAGGCGTTTTTGCATCAGCCCGCAAAGTGACATGCAGGTCTGTTTTACCAGCGCTTACCTGTTTCAGGGCGGTCTTTAATGTTTCTATCGAGGTATTCACTATCTGCCGGTCATTAATATAATAATGGCCTTTTGCATCGATACCAATGACGATAGATTTATTTTCCGGTGCTTTTGCCTGAACCGATGAATCAGGAAGCTGGACTTTTAAATTTGCCTGTTTTTCAAACGTGGTTGATACCATAAAAAAGATCAGCAATAGAAAAACCACATCGATCAGAGGCGTCAGATTAAGCTCAACATGATCTTCTCTGTCGGGTTTAAGATTCACTTAGGCACACTCGACAGTTTAATATTTTTGCTGTGAATCACATCAACCAGCTTGATGGCTTCCTGCTCCATTTCAATCACCAGCTCATCGACTCTGCCACGAAAATATCGGTGGAACATATAAGCGATAATAGCCACGGTTAAACCAGCTGCTGTAGTGGTTAACGCCTGCGAGATACCACCTGCCAGTTCACCCGGATTACCAACACCAACGATGGTGATTGCGGCAAAAACTTTTATCATGCCGACCACGGTTCCCAACAAACCCAACAATGGCGAGATGGCGGCAATCGTACCCAGCGTATTGAGAAAACGATCCATCCCGTGTACTACCTGGCGCCCCACATCTTCGATACTTTCTTTCATTCTGGCCCGGTCGGTCTGACTGTTCATTATACCGGTCGCCAGTATCTTGCCTAAGGCCGACTCAATGCTAATGGCTTGAACTTTAGACTGGTCAAGCTGGCCTTCTTTAATCCAGTGCCAGACACTGGCAACCAGATGCTGAGGGATAATTTTACTGCGTCGCAGACTCCAGAAACGCTCTGCGACTATGCCTAAAGCAATAATCGAGCAGGCAATAATCGGAAACATCAACCAGCCACCCGCTTTTACAAATTCAAACACAGCAAACACTTCCTAAATCACAATATGATGGCCACCGATGATACTAGATATACCCTGTTTTTACTAACCCAAGCCCGCCAGTAAATGCAGAAAAACCTGTTTTTAGTCAGATACTTATGTAATTTCTTAATAATTGTAGTTTTTATCAGTGCGCTGCCAGTAACGGCGCTTTTGCTGGCGATAGCTTAAAGCCCGGTTTTTCAGGCTATTTTGATCCACTAACAAGCTGATATGTCCGCTTTTAGCGGTATTTAACTGTTTGATACCCAACTCTGAATATCGCTCGGTGACCTGACTATGGGGAAATCGGTAGCGGTTCAGGTAACCACTGGAGTAGATCGCCAGCTGCGGTCGAACTGCATGTAAAAAAGCCAGCGACGAGGAGGTTTTACTGCCATGATGCGGCACTATCAACACGGTCGACTGAAGTAAGGCAGCACGATCTTGCAACAACTCCTGTTCGGCTTTGTTTTCAATGTCTCCTGTAATCAACACGCTATTGACAGCGTTACTGACTTTTAACACGCAGCTGTAGTTGTTCCGTTTACGGTAATGTTGATCGTAAGGATGCAGTATTTCAAACAATACGCCATCCCAGCGCCAGTGCTGACCCGTTTTGCAAAGACTGACTCTGGCATGACTGATCGTTTCGATATCCCGACCGATAACCTGCTCCGTGTTGATCGCATTAAGCACTGCCTGAGCGCCGCCGATATGATCATTGTCACCGTTACTGATAACCAGTTTATCTAAATGACTGACATGCTGCTGCCTTAAAAAAGGAAGCACAACTTTTTCACCCAGATCAAACTGATCCCCGATCTTTGCTGCCGCATCATATAACAAATGGTGATGCCGGGTTTTAATATAAACCGACAAGCCCTGCCCCACATCCAGCACATGCAGTTCAAAAGCATTGTCAGGCAGTACCGATGATTGGCTGACTAACAGTGGTAGCAACAAAAACAACGAGAGCATTCTTGCCGGAATACCTGCAGGCAAGAAAAGCACTATAAGTCCTAGCATAGCCAGCAGCAAAGTCAGTATCCCCGGCTCACTATGTACCCAGACTGCAAACTCGTAATCTGACAGGTAGTGTAAGATCTGCAGCAGTAACGACAAGCACGCAGCCGACACTGTCAGCAACAGTGTTGACAGTGGTGTGACAACCGCTGCCAACAATAAAGCCAGCAATAACAGCGGCAAGATCAGCAAACTGATCATCGGAATCGCTATTAGATTGGCCAGCAGCGCCACCAGCGATGACTGCTGGAAAAAATAAAAACTCAGCGGCATTAATACCACGATGACTACAATTTGCGGCCACAACCAGAGCCGTAGTTTATTGGCTGAGCCTGAGACCGCGCCGATGCTGTAACTTATCGCTGCCACCGCCAAAAATGATAACCAAAAACCCGCCGACAACGCCGATGCCGGTGACCAGAGCAAAACCAGTATTAAAGCCATTGATAGACTGTGCAAAATACTCAGATGACGATAAAAAAACAGCCCCAGATAAACCACCGCAAGCATTATTAATGCTCTTTGTGTAGGAATCGTAAAACCTGCCAGCGCCGCATAGATCAGTGCGGCACTAAAACTGACTACAAGTAGCCAGCGCATGCTCAGACGCGCACTGACGTATTTAATTCTGCCGAGCTGGCGCAAACAGAACCAGCTAAATCCCGCAATCAAACCAATATGCAGCCCTGAAATCGCTATTAGATGATTCGTACCGGTGTTTATAAACAGCCGCCATATTGCGTTATCTATATCACCACGATAGCCTATCGCCAGAGCATTGAGTAACGCCGCAGTACTGCTGTCAGTGCTGGTATTAATAAATTGTTTGATCTGGTAACGCACACCATCGGCAACCGAAAAGGCATTGGGGCCCGATAATATTTTGTTTAACGGATCTTTTCTGATATAGCCTGTGGCCTGTATATTTTGCTGATAAAGCCAGGCTTCATAATCAAACCCTCCAGGATTTTGAAAGCCCGATGGGGGCTTCAGCCTGACCAGAAACTGCCAGCGCTGACCCGGTATTAATTCCTCCTCAGAGTAATACCAGCTGAGCCTAACGTAATCAGGAACCGGCCCTGAATAACCTTTGAGTTGAAATTGATCAATCTTAAATTTGAATTTCGTCGATCGCAGCTGGCGCACCGGCAGATCATCAATTCGCCCGGTAATAAGAATATTCTGCCCAGCCACTCGCGAATCCACCACTTTCTGCAGATACAACTCACCGTGATAATTTGCCCAGAAAAATCCTGCAAATAAAAAGATCAGCCAGTAGTATCGCCTTAGCTGATAACAGAACAATAACAATGGAAACAATAAGCCGCTCCAGTACAAGGAGACTAACTGAGGCTGTATTTGTAAGGCCAGAACACCGGAAAAAAATGCCAGTGCGAACACAGGCAGCATCAGACTGGCAGATGAAGACTTCAACATAAAACGTCCCTGTTTTGTGTTTCTAGATGACAACTGTGATTCGTAGTGTAACAGAGTAGCATTCCTGCTCTCTTAAATAATGCTTCGATGCCACTGTTACGGTATAATAAACATTATTTATCAAGCTGAATATCCAGACACGATCGAGATGCCAAAACACTTATTCAAGAAATACATGCCGGATCCACATACCATCCGTGAACACAAGTCTCTGCAAATCTTCGGTAGTCTGCTGCATGACCCCAATTTATGGCATTTTAACCGGCGCTCAATAGCCAAAGCTTTCGCCGTTGGTCTTTTTTGTATGATGATACCGGTACCGTTTCAGATGGCTCTGGCAGCTGGTGCCGCCATCATCGTCAGAAGTAACCTGCCTGTTTCAGTGGTACTGGTCTGGATCAGTAACCCGTTTACTATGCCGCCATTATTCTATTTTGCCTACCAGTTTGGTGCCTGGGTTTTACAGACACCGGAAGTAGAGTTTGCATTTGAACCCAGTATGGACTGGTTACTGAACGGTATGTCAGCGATCTGGTTTCCATTTTTGTTCGGCTGTCTGGTTCTTGGCAGTATTTTTTCAGCACTGGGCTATATCACCATCCGCCTGCTATGGCGCTTATCCATTGTTAAAAGAATCAAGTTCAGAAAAAACAACCAGTCATCACAGAACTGATTAGCCGGACTATTCACGATGACCTGGAAACCTCATGTAACCGTGGCAGCTGTTATTGAAAAAAACAGTAAATATCTGCTGGTTGAAGAACTGGTAGACGGCAAAGCCGTACTTAATCAACCAGCCGGTCATCTTGAAGAACACGAAAGTTTTGTTGATGCCGTTATTCGTGAAACCGAAGAAGAAACAGCCACTTTGTTTAAACCGGAGTTTTTAGTCGGACTCTATCGCTGGATAATGCCACAAAAAGACCGCACCTATCTACGTTTGTGTTTTGCCGGGAAAATAATTAAAACACTTGAAAACCAGCCCCTTGATACCGATATTATCAGAACTCGCTGGCTCAGCTACGAGGAAATCCTGCTGCAGACAGAACAACTGCGAAGCCCGCTGGTTTTAGAATGTATTGAAGATTACCGTCAGGGTAAAAATTTCCCTATGGCTTTAGTAAAAGATCTGGATTAATTATTTTGCAGAAAAAAAATATCATTGTCGGAATGTCTGGCGGTGTTGACTCATCCGTTGCGGCCCTGTTGTTACTGCAACAGGGTCATCATGTTGAAGGCCTCTTCATGAAAAACTGGGAAGATGATGACGAAGAAAATTACTGCGCTGCCGCAGAGGATCTGGCCGATGCTCAGGCAGTCTGTAACAAACTGGGTATCAAACTACACAGCGTTAACTTCTCTGATCAGTATTGGGACCGGGTATTCCAGAATTTTCTTGATGAGTATAAAGCCGGTCGCACACCCAACCCGGATATTCTTTGCAATAAAGAAATAAAATTCAAAGCCTTTCTTGATTATGCCATGGAACTGGGTGCCGATTATATTGCAACCGGTCATTATGTCCGGCGGTCAACTGATAGCAACTCGCATTTGTTAAAGGGACTTGATCCGAACAAAGACCAGAGTTATTTTCTTTATACGCTGGGTCAGCACCAGCTTGAAAAATCCCTCTTCCCAGTCGGTGAACTGGACAAACCAGAGGTCAGAAAAATTGCCGACCAGGCCGGGCTTATTACCTATAACAAAAAAGACAGTACTGGCATCTGTTTTATCGGTGAAAGAAAGTTTAAAGATTTTCTTGAGCGCTACCTGCCAGCTCAGCCGGGAGAAATCCACGACCCGAATGGTCACTGTATCGGCACCCATCATGGTCTGATGTATTACACACTGGGTCAGCGCAAAGGTCTGGGCATTGGCGGCCTTAAAGAGGCATCAGAAGAACCCTGGTTCAGTGTCGCCAAAGATTTAGACAACAATATACTGATTGCGGCACAGGGAATTAACAATGAACTGTTATACCATGATACCCTGCATGCCTCGCAACTAAGCTGGACCACGCAAGCCCCGGCTGTTCCGTTTAACTGCATGGCAAAAAACCGTTATCGCCAGAGTGATCAGGCCTGCACCATAGTGCAGCTCGATGATGACAGCTGCACGGTAGAATTTAAAGACCGTCAACGGGCGATTACTCCCGGCCAGTCGATAGTTTTTTATCTGCAGGATGAATGCCTTGGCGGCGGCATTATTGACTCCATGTATAACCGATAACTTTTGCAGATATAAAAACTATGGCGTATTCACAAGCAGACAAAACCATCGCACTGGCCGGCATTTATCAAGCGGCACAACTGGTTAAAGACATTGCATGGCAGGGAAAAACAAATTCGACGGCAATGGAGTCAAGTTTCGAAAGCCTGCTTAATTTTGATGCGCCGGATGTGATATCCGTTTATGGTAACCTCAGCGGTATTATCCAGGGCCTGCGCACCCTGCACAACCAGCTTGACAGCCAGTCTCAAAACAGGAATACCGATATCATGCGCTATGTTATTACGCTGATTCACCTGCAAAGAAAACTGGAAAAAAACCCGCAACTGCTGCAGAAGGTCAGCAGCCGACTTGACACTGTTAAGTCGCAACTCGATTATTTTGATTTATCCCATAAAAACACAATTGCAAAACTGGCTGATATTTATAAATCCACCATCAGCACGATACAACCCAAAATCATTGTAGAAGGTGAGCAGGTTTATTTATCCAATAACGATAATGCCGACAAAATACGGGCTTTGTTACTGGCAGGAATACGCGCTGCTGTTTTATGGCGACAAACCGGTGGTTCCAGACTACAACTGATCTTCTCACGAAAAAAATACGTAAAGACAGCAATCGAACTTTCTAAAAAAATATAAACAGCCGGCGTACTTCATCAACGAATCAGAAATACACCGCTCCTATCAGTAATATTGTTAATGCCTTGCTACAACACCTGTGGCAAGGTTTTTTCAAGCAATTCCCTTACATTCTTCATTCCATCGATCAGATTTTTTTCAATTTCCTGCATGGTAATTACATTTTTCGATTTTCCTGCCGCCCAGTTTGCAACGACGGCGCAGCTTGCGTATTCCATTTCAAGTTCTCTTGCCAGTGCAGCTTCCGGCATACCGGTCATGCCGACAATATCACAGCCATCTTTTTCAAGCTTACTGATTTCAGCCGCTGTTTCCAGTCTGGGCCCCTGGGTGGCGGCATAAACAGCAGACTCAAGCAGCTCAAAATCAACCGCCTGTTTCGACATTATCAAGGCTTCTCGTAGGCGTTCATTATACGGCTCAGTAAAGTCGATATGCTGCTCCGGATTAAAATCATCGCTGAAAAAGGTATGCTCCCTGCCGTAGGTGTAATCGATTAACTGATGCGGTATAACGACAGCGCCAGGCGACATCTTTTCAGTGATCCCACCGACTGCAGCAACCGCTATAATCTGCTCAACACCCAGTGATTTTAGTGCCCAGATATTTGCCTGATAGTTTATTTTATGCGGCGGTATTGTATGGCCATGTCCATGACGAGCAATAAAAACAACAGACTCAGAACACAATTCTCCGGTAATCAGTGGTGCTGATGCAGCACCAAATGGCGTGTGTACCATTTGTTTATTGGTAATTTTAAGATTGCTCAGATCGGCAAGACCTGTACCACCGATTATCGCTAATTTAGACATGCTCACCTCAATAGACTGATTAATATCGCAATAATAACCCATTATTTAACACATCAGGCCTGATTTTTTGCTAAAATCAGCGTTCTTTTTAATCGCATAAGTTTGAGTCTGAGCTGACTCATCTTCGATCCCTTACAGGATCAAAATTTATAAATAACACAGGATTCTGTCATGTCTGAAAATACCAACGTCAAAATCGAAACTAGCATGGGTGATATCGTCATTGAGCTATACCCTGATAAAGCCCCGATCACCGTAGAAAACTTTTTGACTTATGTTAAAGATGACTTTTTCTCAGAAACTATTTTCCATCGCGTGATTCCAAACTTTATGGTTCAGGGTGGTGGCATGCTGGCAGATATGTCACAAAAAACTACACGTGATGCCATTAAAATTGAAGCAGACAATGGCCTAAGTAATGACCGTGGCACGCTGGCTATGGCAAGAACTATGATCCCTGACTCTGCCACAGCACAGTTTTTTATTAACGTTAAAGACAATAGTTTTCTAAATCATACCGCACCAACAGACCAGGGCTGGGGCTATTGTGTATTTGGTAAAGTACTGGACGGCATGGATGTAGTAGACGCAATCGTTGCTGTAGCAACGACCAATAAAGCCGGTCATAGTGATGTGCCTGTCGAGACCATTACAATTAATAAAGCCAGTATTATTGATTAAGTATGGACAAAGCTGTGTCTGAAACTCTTTTTATTTCAGATCTTCATTTAACGGCTGAACGCCCTGCTATTATTGAACTGTTTAAGCGGTTTGTTAATGAGCGGGGTGTACACGCTGATGCGCTCTATATACTCGGTGATTTTTTTGAGTACTGGGTTGGTGATGATGATCCCGCCGAAGAATTAAAGGCTGTATTTGATGCCTTTAATACCCTGCATGAACAGCAAGTGCCGGTATATTTTATGCACGGTAACCGCGATTTCCTGATCAAAACTGGTTTTGCAAAACGAACGCACTGCCAGATAATTCCTGATCCGACCAGTATCTGTATCAACCAGCAGAATATAATGCTGATGCACGGCGACAGCCTCTGCACCGATGATATTAAATACCAGGAATTCAAACTACAGGTTCGCTCAGATGAATGGCAAAATGCATTTACCGCTAAGCCCTTATCTGAACGTAAAATGATCGTAGAAAATCTTCGAAAAACCAGCCAGTCTGCAACCTCGGAAAAAAATGAAGCCATTATGGATGTGAATCAACAAGCTGTTGAAAAAGCAGTACTGAAACACAATACCCGCTGGTTAATTCATGGCCATACCCACAGACCTAACATTCATCAGTTCAAGATTGATAATATGGATGTAACGCGTATTGTTTTAGGTGACTGGTACGAATATGGCAGTGTTTTATCGGTAACAAGCCATCAACAAACTGATGGCTTTGAATTTGAACTCGAAATATTTCAGTAAGAAAACGGCTTAGCGCTCACCAAAACTCAGGTTATCTCCCATCGAGTATTTTTTATAATTTTCCGGCAACTGAAATAACTGCGCCTGAACTTTTTTATCCGTCGCATACGATGACAAAACTCGCTGCAAGCCGTTGACATGCCATTGCTGTAGCGGTATGCCTCTCTCATAGACACTGCCGGTGTTATAGACCTGATCTATTAGCAGACAGGGTGTTCTCATCTCTTCCGGTGTGGCAACAATTGCCTCAACCTGGCCTGCAGACAGGGTCTGTTTATAACGCATTAGCATGTTTGATTCAGTTTCAAGCAAACCATGCGCTACCTGAGCCTCACTACAGACTGTTTTTCCAGCTGACAACCAATATGTATAAGCAGATTTATTATCGACTTTAGGTGCGCCCTCTAACAGTTTCCAACTGACGTTTCTTGAGAAACTGAACGCCGGCAATTTCCAGTCTTTATATTGTATAACCAAAATTGTCGAATCATCATGGTTAACACTGTAAATAATTCTTTTTGCATCATCATAAATAATATAATTACTGCCATCATCGTCATCATCAATTCTCAGCAAGTCTTGTGCAATAAGATAACGTACCGGATAAGGCTCGATACCCGGCTCCCGTTCAGAAAATTTAACGATGGTGACGTCTTTTGTATCAGCCAAAGCGATGTTAATTGTGCAAACCGCAAATACGGCGAGAATAATGCTTTTAAATTTCATCTTATGTGTTATATCCTGCATCTAATAATCGTAAATCTGACATTTCTTCTTTACTGAAACCAGCCTGTAAGCGGGCCCACTCATCAAACGGTCCACTGATCGCATTTTTGACGTTTTCCTGATTCAGCAGTTCCAGAAATGTTGTCCGCGGATCCAGTTGTTGCTGATCACAGGCATAATAAAACCAGCGACTGCCGATAGCAACATGACCGATTTCTTCCTGATAAATAATCTCCAGACGATTAATCAGCTCTTCATCGTTAACCTTTCGCAGTTTTTTTATCATTCCTGGAGTAACATCCAGTCCTCGTGCCTCAAGTACACGTGGCACCAGCGCCATTCTTTTGAGACAGCTTTTATCGGTTTTTAATGCCATTTCCCAGAGTCCGTTATGGGCAGAATAATCACCATACTGGTAGCCATTAAGAGCCAGATAATCACACATCAGCGCATAATGATAGGCCTCTTCTTTGGCGACGGTAAGCCAGTCTTTATAATAGTCCTGCGGCATATTGCGGAACCGATAGGCTGCATCGAGTGCCAGATTTATCGCGTTAAACTCTATATGCGCGATAGCATGGGCCAGAATTGCCCGTCCCTCGGTTGTGTTAATCGAGCGTCGTGGAACGTCACGGGGATCGATCAGAAGCGGCTTATCAGGACGCCCCGGAACTGGTATGCTGTGAACAGCTAGATCATGACTGAGCGTCAGTGCGCCGTCACAAAAGTCAGAAAAACACTGATTGGTTTTTCTGACTTTTTCAAGCGGATCCGCTGTCATCAGGCACTCATAGACCCTGCTGAAGAAACTGGTATTCATAAGCCTGATTATACCTGAAGTCAGGCCAGCAAAGGCATAGTAAAGAACATAATATCCATGCAGTACTACCTAATCGTCAAAAGCCTACACATCGCATCTGTTTTGATCAGTTTTATATTATTTATCGGTCGGAGTTACTGCTTACTGAATTATCCTGCTTTATTAAAGAACAAGCTGATAAAACGCCTTCCGCATATCATCGATAGCATATTATTCTTTAGTGCTATAACCATGTTGGTGCTGTCAGCACAGTATCCGGGTAAAGATAATCCGTGGATTACAGCGAAACTGATCGCCATGGTATTTTATATTCTTGTCGGTTTGCATCTATTCAGAAAAGCCGCTAGCCGCAGATCGATTTATTACTCTTTCATCATTGCTGTGCTGATTTTTCTCTATATTGTACAAACCGCAATAACAAAAAATGTCATACCATTCTTCTTTGTATAACAATAAGCAGGCATAAAAAAGGCCGTTAATGATATAACGGCCTTTTCTCGACGGAAGTATTTTGTAAATTAAGGTATAGCCTTAGTGTGTAATCTCAATCAGTGATTTGTTTTTTTCAACCGTCTTAAGACCGATTCCTTTAACATTGGACAATGCCTCTGCGGTCTTGAATTTTCCGTGCTGATTACGGTAACTGACAATTGCTTCGGCTTTCTTGAGACCGATGCCTTTGAGACCTGTTAGCTGTTCTGATGATGCGGTATTTATATCTATTGCGGCCGACCAGGCAGCTGATGCAAAAATAAAAGTAATGGTTAGCAGTACAATTCTGAATAAATTCATAACGTCTCTCCCTGAGCACTTGATCAATCCATCGAGCCGCTAGCATAACCTGAATCAAGAATTTGATAAGTCAGATATTTCTGAATTAATTGTCCTCAAAACACCAACAGGGTCGTCAGATTTTGTAATCGGACGACCAATAACCAGATAACTTGAGCCCGCTCTGATCGCATCGACAGGTGTCATAATGCGACGCTGATCATCGGCTTCAGAGCCAGAAGGCCGGATACCCGGGGTAACCAGTAAGAAATCTGACTGAAACTGAGAGCGCATCTGTGCCGATTCCTGCGCAGAACAAACAATACCGTCAAGCCCGCATTGTTGCGTTAATTGCGCCAGTGATTGCGCCAGATCAGAAGGACTTTGAGTGATACCTAGCAGCTCCAGATCTTGCTTGTCCATACTGGTCAAGACAGTTACCGCAATTAATCGTGTTTTGGTTTGTTTTTTTGTCAAGGCTTCTTTGGCAGCCAGCATCATCCGCTGACCACCCTGGGCATGTACATTCGTCATCCAGACGCCGAGATCAGCCGTCGCTTCACAGGCTTTTGCTACCGTATTAGGGATATCGTGAAATTTAAGGTCGAGAAATACATCAAACCCCGTTTTACACAACTGACTGACAAAACCCGGTCCAAAACGGGTGAACATTTCTTTGCCAACTTTTAGTTTACATAAATCAGGGTTAACCTGTTCGATAAAAGCTTCGGCTTTAGATAAGTAAGCATAATCCAGTGCGACAATGATTTTTGAATCAGTTTTTTGCATTCATTACTCCGGTCAGCGGTTTAATTTCACCCCAGGCGAGACAGCTCGGACATTGCCAGTTTAAGGTACCTGATGTGTAGCCGCATTTATTACAATGATACTGCTCATTTTTTTGCCTTATACGCTCAACAGCATGTTGTAATTTCTGAAAATGATTATTGGAAGAAAAATATTCCTGTTTATTCATCAGCATCATGAAACTGGCCAGACCATTGATACTGGGGGTTAGTGCTAGCTGCTTTTGAATATATATAAGCGCAGCTTCCTCGCCTTTAACCTCAAGCAGCAGTTCTACAATAGGTTGCATTAGACTTAAATGACTATGCTGATGCTCTGCCCACTTTAAATACTCTATTAATTCTTCCAGCTTGCCCAGTTCTCGATAAGCAGTGATGCAATAGCTCAGTACCAGTGGAAAATACGCGGCATCTGTCTGTTCAATACGCTTGATAAACTTGATTGCATCTTTAAACTTTCTTAAAGCAACATTATTTTGCACGCGGATTACCATCGCCCGAATCGAACCCGCATCATAACTGAGGGCATCTTTTGCGGCCGCTTCGGCCTGTTTAATATCACCTTTTTGAAAATATTGATCACTGCTTTCACAATAAAACTGCGCAATTAATGTGCGTAATTTGCTTTCACCGTTTTGAATCAGTGTTCTGGTGATCTTAATGGCTTCCGACCACTCTTTTTCCTGCTGGTAAATATCGAGCATATACTGACGTGCTTGCTGTTCGTAGAAGCCGTTTTTTATAACGTCATTGAACAGGCCTTCTGCCCGGTCAAACAGGCCTGCAGCCAGATAATCACGACCCAGCTCAAGTAAGGCCTTACTTCGATATTTCGCAGACAATGAAGGCTTTGCAATAAGGTTCTGATGGACTTCAATGGCCTTATCATAATTACCACTACGGCGATAAATTGTCGCCAGAGCCAGGTGTGTATCCAGTGTTTCATTATCAACCTGAACCAGATGTAAAAACACCGGCAAAGCGCGTTCCTGCTGATCCGACAACAGGTAATTCAGGCCTTTGAAATAATCCGAGGAGAGTGTATTTGTTCTGGCGGGATTGTCTGATTTTTTGAAACTGATACCCTTTAACCAGCCCAGCAAATACGCAACAGGCAGCAATAAAAACATCCAGGGCCAGTAAGACAATAAAATTTCCATGCGCTTATTGTAACTTAGTCATTCAATAAAATAACCTCAGTGATCAACAGATGAAGTTATATTTTTTATTTTCCATTTCTGAACAATGATCAGACCGGCCATAGCAAATGCAGACAGCAGCACACCGAGTAAAAAGCAAAATAGCAGCAAGATTGATAATGGCAGCTCAGTGCTGGCCAGAAAATAATCAAAATGAACGGGGTCTGAATTAAGGTAGGCAAGAATGCCTAAGAAGACGATAACGAGTATAACTAAAAAGAGGTTGATGATTCTTATCATGCTTAGCGCTTACAACAAACGTTTAACAACACAATCTGATCGGCTCAGGCACCTTGAGAAAGGAATGCTTCATTAACCTTTTCTCTTAACTCTTTACCGGGTTTGAAATGGGGCACATATTTGCCCGGCAATTCGACTGAATCACCTGTTTTTGGGTTACGACCGGCACGAGGCGGGCGATAATGCAGACTAAAGCTGCCAAAACCACGGATTTCAATACGCTCGCCTGATGACAATGAATGACTCATCTGTTCCAGTAAACTTTTTACCGCGAGTTCAACATCCTTATATGCCAAATGGCTCTGTTTGCGTGCCATCATTTCGATTAACTCAGACTTCATCAGTGAGTTGATTGCAGAATCAGGCATATGATCTTCCTTTCTTATTATTGTTTAGTAATCAGGGTGCGGGAGAACTATCCACACACCCTAATCATAGCACAGAACGAATTATTCGCCGTCTTTACCAGCATCCATTTGTTCTTTCAGCAAATCACCCAGTGTAGGTGCCGCTGAAGGCGCTGAACTTGAATAATCTTTCAGTACTTTAGCTTCATCTTCGTTGTCTTTCGCTTTAATCGACAGATTAACCATACGACTCTTACGATCAACACCGGTGAATTTAGCTTCGATCTCTTCACCGACTTTCAGTACAGTACGAGCATCTTCAACGCGGTCACGAGACAGTTCTGAAGCTTTCAGTGTACCCTCAATACCATCACCCAGATCGATTGTTGCAGCTTTTGCATCAACATCAGTGATTGTACCTTTAACGATAGAGCCTTTTTCATTCACTGCTAAGAAGCTTGAGAATGGATCAGTTTCCATCTGTTTAACACCCAGAGAGATACGCTCACGTTCCGGATCAATCGACAGCACAACCGCTTCCAGCTCATCGCCTTTCTTGAAGTTACGTACGATATCTTCACCAGTGCTGTTCCAAGACAGATCAGATAAGTGAATAAGACCGTCAATGCCGCCAGGCAGACCAACGAAAATACCAAAATCAGTGATAGATTTGATCGTACCAATAACTTTATCGTTCTTGTTATGTGAAGTACCAAAGTCATCCCAAGGATTAGCAGAACATTGCTTCATACCCAGGGAAATACGACGACGTTCTTCGTCGATATCAAGGATCATGACTTCAACTTCCTGACCTAACGTTACAACTTTAGCAGGATTAACGTTCTTGTTAGTCCAGTCCATTTCAGAAACGTGAACCAGACCTTCAACACCCTCTTCAATCTCAACAAAACAACCGTAATCAGTGATGTTAGACACCTTACCGAATAAACGAGTGTTTTCTGGGTAACGACGTGCAATATCAGACCAAGGATCATTACCCATTTGTTTCAGGCCAAGTGATACACGGTTACGATCTTTATCAAATTTCAGTACAACAACGCTGATTTCTTTACCCACTTCAACGATTTCTGAAGGATGCTTAACACGCTTCCAAGCCATATCAGTGATGTGTAACAGACCGTCAATACCACCCAGATCAAGGAATGCACCGTAATCCGTCAGGTTCTTAACAATACCTTTCACTTCTGAACCTTCTTCCAGGCCAGCCAGTAATTTTTCGCGTTCTTCGCTGTACTCAGTCTCAACAACAGCACGACGAGATACAACCACATTATTACGCTTCTGATCCAGCTTGATCACTTTAAATTCAAGCTCTTTGCCTTCCAGATACGTAGTATCACGTACTGGACGAACGTCTACTAATGAACCCGGTAAGAATGCACGGATGTCAGACAGATCAACAGTGAAACCACCTTTAACCTTACCAGTGATAATACCGGTAACAATTTCATCAGCTTCAGATGCTTTTTCAAGACGAATCCAGGCTTTAGCGCGCTTGGCTTTTTCACGAGAAAGACGAGTTTCACCCCAACCATCTTCAATAGACTCCAGTGCAACTTCAACTTCGTCACCGATGTTGATATCAAGCTCACCGTTCTCATTATAGAATTGGTTTTCAGCAATAACGCCTTCTGATTTTAAACCAGCAGCGACAAAAACAAAGCCATTGTGAATATCAACGATAGTACCGGAAATAATAGAACCGGTTTCCATATTCGTCTCAACTAGACTCTGTTCAAATAATTCAGCAAAACTTTCAGACATGATTTTCCTTAGAAACTGTTTATTCGTTAGATTTTCAACCATAGGACTGGCTGAACGAATAGACAGGGTTAATGTTAAACAATATAGCCCGCTTAAGCGGACCGCCAATACCCTTTTTACGACCGGATTAGTCGATACGATTAACTAAAGCAACGTTGCGCCAGATCGAGCACTTTGGCTTCGACTTCAGCAACCGATAAAGCAGTGGTGTCAATAATGACAGCATCTTCGGCAGGCTTAAGTGGCGCCACTTTGCGATTAGAATCACGCTCATCTCTCGCCGTCAAGTCGGCTACGAGGTCGCGGATATTAACATCAATACCCTTCTCTTTCAACTGCTTAAATCGCCGTTCAGCCCTTTCTTCCGGGCTGGCTGTTAAATAGATCTTTAATGGCGCATTCGGAAACACCACCGTACCCATATCACGGCCATCGGCAATCAAACCGGCCTGATTAGCCAGTGAACGCTGTTTTTCTAATAAAGCAGCCCGCACACCCTCTACTGCTGCGACTTTTGAAGCCATATTGCCGGTTTGTTCCTCGCGGATTTTGTCACTCACATCTTGATCACGTAGAAAATAGCGCAGACCCTCTGCGCCGCTTTGAAAACGCACATCAAGATTAAGTGCGGTTTCCTCAAGACCAACATAATCATCTTCTGCTGTGCCATCATCCATCGCGGCACAGGCGGTTAACCGGTACAGCGCTCCGCTATCGAGTACCGGCCAGCCAAGCTTATGCGACAATAACAGACAAATTGTGCCTTTACCGACCCCACTGGGGCCATCAACAGTAATGAGTTTTTCTACAGTTTTATGTTCAGACATATTAAGTATTCGTTTTTAAATGCAGCCCAACCTGATTGGCTAGCTCTACAAATGTGGGAAATGATGTGTTGACGTTATCACAATCATCGATCACGATCTCGCCTTGTGCCGCTAAAGAAGCCACACTGAATGCCATCGCAATGCGGTGATCATCATGACTGTTTACTGTACCTGACTTGATCGGCCCCGGGTTGATGATCATACCGTCTTCAGTTGCCGTCGCGTCAACACCTAATGCCTGCAGACCATCAGCCATAACCTGAATCCGGTCACTTTCTTTAACGCGCAATTCATGCGCACCGGTAACCACGGTCTGGCCTTGTGCGCAGGCAGCCGCTACAAATAACACCGGGAACTCGTCAATAGCCAGCGGCACCAGCTCCTCAGGAACTCGGATACCTTTTAACTGGCTGCTGCGAACACGCACATCAGCCACTGGCTCACCGCCAACTTCGTGAGGGTTTTGCAGTGTGATATCAGCCCCCATCAGTTTGAGAATATCGATCACGCCGGTTCGGGTTGGGTTGATACCGACATGTTTTATCAAAATATCGGCTTCTTTTGCAATCGCACCCATCACCATAAAAAATGCAGCTGATGATATATCCGACGGCACATCGATATCACAGGCGGTTAATTTACCACCACCTTGCAGACTCATGGTATGACCTGAGGTTTTAACCGGATAACCAAAAGCTGTCAGCATGCGCTCGGTATGATCACGAGTCGGTGCCGGCTCGGTCACCGAGGTCTCACCCTGAGCATACATACCTGCCAGCAACAGACAGGACTTGACCTGCGCACTGGCCATAGGCATATCATAATGAATACCCTTCATTGCACTGCCACCGTGAATTTTTAAAGGCGGGCAGCCGCCTTCTGCCGTATCAACTAGGACTCCCATTAAAGCCAATGGATCTGTTACTCGTTTCATCGGACGTTTACTTAAGGAACGATCACCGACTAATTCCAGATCAAATGCCTGCCCGGATAACAAACCAGATAACAGCCGCATTGAAGTACCGGAGTTACCCATATCCAGAGCCACATCCGGTTTTTTCAAACCGTTCATACCGACTCCGTGAATCGTAACCTTGCCATTAACAGGGCCTTCAATCTGCACACCCATAGCCTGAAAAGCACGCAGCGTATTAAGACTGTCTTCGCCTTCTAAAAAACCCGTGACCCGAGTCGTGCCTTCGGCCAGAGAGCCGAACATGATCGATCGGTGCGATATTGATTTATCACCCGGTACGCGTATTTCGCCGGAGATTTTACTGGCGGGTTGTAACTTGAACTGCAAGCTCATGCTATAAAAACCTTATATGTCATACTGTCAATTATCTATTATTGACTGGCTAGAATTTGAATTTGTCGCGTGAGGTTTTGGCCGACTGGAAATAGGACAATAACCGCTCGCCATCCTCGTTAGATAATGCATCCTTTAATCTGTCGAGCTCCGACTGATACCCGGTTAAGCTGTCGAGTAAAGCGGCTTTATTCGACAAACAAATATCACGCCACATCACCGGATCACTGGAGGCAATCCGGGTGAAGTCACGAAAACCACCGGCCGCATAACGAAAGTAACTTTCTGAATTATTGCTTTCAAACAGACAGTTAACCAGACCAAAAGCCAGCAGATGCGGCAAATGACTGGTACCGGCCAGAATATCGTCATGCAGTGCTGCGGGCATTGATTCTACTTCAGCACCAGCGGCCCGCCACATTTCAGTGACTTTATCAGACGCTGCCTGACGAGTTTCAGGCATTGGTGTAATAATAACTCTGCGATCATGATAAAGCTCGGCAAACGCCGCTTCAACACCGCTTTGCTCAGTACCGGCAATCGGGTGACCAGGCACAAACTGAGACAAAGACTGCGCCAGATATTCTCTGGCATCATTAATCACACTGCTCTTGGCGCTGCCACCATCAGTCACGATCGCACCGGGTTTTAGCTTGCCATCTATTTGCTTAAACACTGCGGCCATAGCACCTGTCGGTACAGCCACAAAGATCACGTCTGCAGTGGCTACTGCGGCAGCGATATCGGTATCAAAACTGTCAATAACACCCAAATCTTTTGCCAGCTGTAATCTATCTGCATGCCGGCCTGCGCCAATAATTTCATCACAGTAAGCAGCACGACGCAAAGCCAGCGCCAGTGAGCCGCCGATTAAACCAACACCGATCACACAAAGTTTTTTAATCATCCGATGAACCATTCAGCACGCTATCGAGTGCCAGTAAAACACGTTCATTTTGTTGCTGACTGCCTACCGTAATACGCAGATGATTAGGTAAACCATAATTAGCAATCGGCCTAACTATCACCCCCCGATGTAACAGCGCATCATAAACCGCTGCCGCAGGCTGCTTCATATCCACGCTAATAAAATTACCGATTGATGGGATATAGTTTAAATCCATTTCATCAAGGCCAATGATTAGCTGCTTCAGCCCCTGTGTGTTAATCATAACACTTTGTGCCACATGCATCGGGTCATCGAGTGCAGCACAGGCCGCAACCTGAGCCATGCTGTTCACATTAAACGGTTGTCGGACGCGGTTTAAGAGCTCGGCAATTTCAGGATTTGAAAGCGCATAACCAACCCGTAAACCGGCCAGTGCGTGGATTTTAGAAAAGGTTCTGGTAATGATTAAATTTGGAAACAAGGCCAGCCATTTAACCGAGTCGGGTTTCAGACTGTCGGGCATGTATTCGAAATACGCCTCATCCAGAACCACCACAATCTCTGGATTTACTTTTGCTAAAAAATCCTGCAACGCAGCCGGTTCAAACCAGGTTCCGGTCGGGTTATTCGGATTGGCCAGAAAAATAACCCGGGTCTGATGATCGACAGCATTTAAAAGGGCATCCAGATCATGGCCATAGGGCATCCGCTCGTGCTCGACTGGATAGGCTTTTGCAACACAGGCTTTCGCACCTGTTGCCTGTACAACAATCGGGTACACGGCGAAGGCGTATTCAGAAAATACAGCCGAGGTTTGCTGATTTAAAAAGGTGCGCGCAATTAATTCCAGTACATCGTTAGAACCATTACCCAGCGTCACCTGCTCCACCGTTAGATGGTGTTCCTGAGCCAGCCTGGATCTGAGTTTATAGGCACTACCATCGGGATAAAAATGCAGTCCGGGCAGTTCGTTTATCAGTGCTTTTTGCACGGACTTGGAAGGCCCCAACGGATTTTCATTGGATGCAAGTTTTAGTGAACCGCTGATACCTAATTCACGCTCAAGTTCTTCAACAGGTTTGCCGGGGACATAAGGCGTCAATCCTTGCACGCCTGTGACGGCCAGTTCTTTATAAGACATGGTAATAGTAAAGTGTCATCGTGATTTATTTAAAGGACGGCGACCGGATATGAACCCAGCACTTTTAGCATTGCCGATTTGTGTTCAAGATCAGATATGGCTGCTGCAACATTCGCATCATCACGGTGACCTTGGATATCAATAAAAAAAACATACTCCCAGACGCCGCTGCTGTGAGCGGGGCGGGATTCTATTTTACTCATACTGATACCGCGCTCTGCAAATGAACTTAATAAGTCATGCAAAGCACCGGCTTTATTATGCAACAACACCAGCAACGAAGTTTTGTCATCCCCACTGGCAGGCACACTGTGTTTACCGAGCACGACAAAACGCGTGGTATTATCAACCCGGTCTTCAATGTGCTGATTTAGCACCGGCACTGCATATAAGTCAGCAGCAACCTGGCCGGCTATTGCCGCTGCACTGCTGTCATCTTTTAACAGGGTAACGGCATGACTGTTACTGCTGACAGCAATCGTTTCTACCGCCGGCAGATGTTTAGTTAACCAGTTTCGACATTGAGCCAGCGATTGCTGATGTGAATAAACTTTAGTAACGGCAGACAGTTCAGTGCAATGACTGATTAAATTATGATGAATGGGTAAATCCACTTCACCACAAATAACCAGAGAAGACTGTAACAACATATCCAGTGTATGACTAATAACACCTTCGGTTGAATTCTCAATCGGCACAATACCAAAGTCGGCATTACCGGCTTCTACTTCACGAAAAACGTCATCAATCTGAGCCGCTGGCAGGCCTTTTATTGAAGCACCAAAATGTTTCAGTGCTCCCATATGAGTGTATGAACCGCCAGGTCCCAGATAAGCGACGTTAAGCGGTTGCTCCAGCGCCAGACAGGCAGCCATAATCTCCCTGAACAGACGGGCCATTTCATTTTCATCCAACGGCCCGCTATTGCGTTCTTTGACAGCACGTAACACCTGAGCCTCGCGCTCCGGACGGTAAAACAAAGCAGCCTCACCGGCTCGCATTTTTACTTCTGCGACTTGTTGCGCACATTTTGCACGCTCGGAAATTAACTGCTGAATCTGCTGATCGAGATCATCAATTTTAATCCGTATTTTATTTAAGTCCTGTTCTGACATTGTTATTTAATTTGTATACCTCAGAGAGCCCGGACACTCAGGACACCATCTACATCAGATAAATTCTGCAGACTATCAGCCGACAAAGGTGATTCAACATCAATTAATGTATAAGCCAGATCAGCACGTGAATCATTAATCATGTGCAAAATATTAACACTGGCCTCACCGAGCACATGTGATATCTGTGCCACCATATCAGGACGATTGAGGTTAGCAATAGCCAGCCTGTGCTCGCTTTTACGAGACAGCTTCACATCCGGAAAGTTAACTGCATTTTTTATATGACCGTTTTGTAAAAAATCTTTTAACTGATCGGCAATCATAATCGCACAGTTATCTTCTGCCTCATTGGTAGATGCACCAAGATGAGGTAAAGTGTAAACCCGCTTTTTACCCTGTAATTTTGGCGATGGAAAATCTGACACATAGGCCCCAACTTTACCGGACTCAATGCCAGCCAGAACCGCATCATCATCAACTATACCGTCTCGGGCGAAGTTCATGACCACCACCCCATTTTTCATCGTCTTAAGACGTGAAGCATTCAGTAAGTTTTTGGTCGATTCAATTAATGGCACATGAAACGTCACAAAGTCACATTCATTGAGAAGCGCTTCTGCACTCTCCATTTCTTTAACATCAGCTGATAACTGCCAGGCTCTCTTAATTGTAATGGTCGGATCGAAACCGATTACATTCATACCAAGAGCAACAGCAGCATTGGCTACTTCAACGCCGATTGCCCCCAGGCCAATCACTCCCAGCGTACGACCAGGCAGTTCGAACCCAACATATTGTTTTTTGCCAGCTTCAACCGCTTTACTGACTTCAGCATCTGTGCCCTGCAAATTTTCTGAATATTGCCAGGCATCACAGATATTTCGCGCCGCCATTAACATACCGACAATAACCAACTCTTTAACCGCATTAGCATTTGCGCCCGGTGCATTAAATACCACAACACCGCGCTCACTCATTTTATCAACCGGAATATTATTAACACCTGCACCGGCACGACCAATCGCGCGCACAGAATCAGCAATTGGTTCATCATGCAGCTTTGCTGAACGCAACATTATAGCGTCCGGCTGATCAATACTCTCCCCTACAGTGTATTGATCTGTCGGCAAGCGCGACAAACCTTTATCTGAAATATTGTTATAGGTTTTAATTTTATACATTTTTTAACCTTATAGCCCTTATCGTTTACCAATCAGGCATTGTTTTTTTCAAAATCCGCCATAAAATCGACCAGCGCATCAACTCCCGCTTCCGGCATGGCATTGTAAATACTGGCACGCATTCCGCCTAAAGAGCGGTGACCTTTTAAAGTCGTTAAACCGTTATCAGCTGCTTTTTCTATAAAGAGTTTATCGAGGCTGTCATCGGCTAATATAAACGGCACATTCATCCATGAACGGTATTTTTTATCAATCGGATTACTGTAAAAATCCGAACTGTCAATTGCGCTATAAAGCTTTTCGGCTTTACGTTGATTGATTTTCTGAATAGCGCCGATGCCTCCGTTATCTTTTAGCCATTTAAAAACAAGACCGGACAAATACCAGCTGTTGGTAGGCGGGGTGTTATACATTGAATCATTATCGGCATGTATTTTATAGTCAAACATAACTGGCATTCCGTCCATGACATGACCAATCAGGTCGTCACGAATAATAACCAGCGTTAAGCCTGCCGGGCCTATGTTTTTCTGAGCACCCGCATAGATTACACCAAATTTACTGACATCAATTTCGCGTGACAAAATGGTAGATGACATGTCTGCCACTAAGGGCTTATCTGTTTGTGGAACCGAGTCAAACTCAAGACCCACAATGGTTTCATTCGGCGTGTAATGCACATAAGCGGCATCATCACTGAAACGCCATTCCGATGAATCTGCAATGGTTGTGAATTTGCTGTCCGAATTATCGGTAACAATGTTTACATCACAAAAACGACGGGCTTCAGACACGGCTTTTTTTGACCACTGGCCGGTCAGTAAATAATCAGCTTTTTTAGCACCGTTCAACAGATTTGCCGGCACCATTGAAAACTGGCTGCTGGCACCGCCTTGTAAAAAAAGTACTTTATAATTTGCAGGAATCGCCATAATTTCACGCAAATCCGCCTCAGCCTGTTCAGCCACAGCAATATATTCTTTGCTGCGATGACTTAATTCCATCACCGATGAACCAGTTCCTGCAAAATCCAGCAGTTCTTCTTGTGCTTGTTTTAAAACAGCCTCCGGTAACATAGCTGGACCGGCACTAAAGTTATAAACGCGACTCACACTTCACCCCATCGATAGAATTAAATTATAAATAGTTATAGTTAGTCTTCAGCAGAAGCCGAATCATCGGAATCGGCTTCACCTGCAGCCAAATCATCAGAACTTGCTTCAACAATCCCGGCTGCATCTGCCGTTTCGTCTTCAGCGCCCTCACCTTCAATAGACAGGTTTTCAATACGCTCAATTTCAACCAGTTTTTCATCTTCACCCAGACGAATTAAACGTACACCCTGTGTGTTTCTGCTGGTAATGGAGACACCACTGGATTCGGTACGCACCAGTGTTCCACAATCCGAGATCAGCATGATCTGATCTTCATCGCTTACCTGAACTGCACCGACTACCGCACCATTACGCTCACTGGTCTGAATAGAAATCACACCCTGACCACCACGACCCTGTAATGAATACTGATCTAATTCGGTGCGCTTACCGTATCCAAATTCCGTAGCGGTTAAGATATAACCCTCTTCTTTGGCAACAATCATGCTGATAACTTTATTGCCAGGCGGCAGCTTCATACCACGCACACCGGCAGCTGTACGCCCCATCGCACGCACATCAGTTTCTGAGAAACGGATGGACTTGCCGGAATCGGCAAACAACATGATCTGTGACGAACCGTCAGTAATAGCGACATCTACCAGAGTGTCATCATCACGCAGATCAACGGCAATAATGCCGCCATTTCTTGGCCGCGAGAAATCCATTAATGATGTTTTCTTCACGGTAGCATTACTGGTCGCCATAAAGATGTAATGTTTGTCGTCGTATTCACGTACCGGTAATACCGCATTAATACGCTCATTGTCTTCTAGCGGCAACAGATTCACAATCGGTTTGCCACGTGAACCTCGGCTGGCTATCGGTAACTCGTAAACTTTAATCCAGTAGACTTTTCCGCGATTAGAGAAACACAATAATGTGTCATGAGTATTGGCCACAAATAACTTATCAATGAAGTCTTCATCCTTCATTTTGGTCGCTGTTTTACCGCGACCACCACGACGCTGAGTTGCGTATTCAGTCAGCGGCTGGGCCTTGACATAACCTTCATGAGACATGGTAACAACCACATCTTCTTCTGTTATCAGATCTTCCAGCGTCAGATCGAGTCGGTTCTGAATAATTTCACTGCGACGCTGATCACCGTATTTTTCGACGACTTCAGCCAGCTCTTCACGAATAACTTCTAATAAGCGTTCCGGGTTAGACAAAATTTCAAGCAGCTCATGGACCAGTTCAAGCAAGGCTTTGAACTCGTCAATAATTTTATCCTGTTCCAGCCCGGTCAGGCGATGTAAACGCAGATCCAGAATTGCCTGCGCCTGGGTTTCGGAAAGGCGATAGCCATCTTTCAACAAACCCAGCTCAGCACTTAAATCTTCAGGCCGGGTCGCATCCGCACCGGCACGGCTTAGCATGTCACTGATGGCACCGGGTGCCCAGACACTGTCGACCAGTTTCTGTTTGGCTTCAGCTGGGTTAGCAGCAGTCCGTATCAGCTCTATTACATCATCGATATTGGCCAACGCGATTGCCAGACCTTCCAGCACATGCGCACGGTCGCGGGCTTTTCTTAAATCAAAAATAGTTCGACGGGTAACCACTTCACGACGATGCCGAATAAAGGCATCAAGAATTTCTTTCAGGTTTAATAGCTTGGGCTGACCATCGACCAAAGCCACCATATTAATACCGAAGACACATTGCAGCTGCGTTTGCGAATACAGATTATTGAGGATAACTTCGCCGACTTCACCACGACGCAGTTCAATCACAATTCGCATACCGTCTTTGTCAGACTCGTCACGAAGCTCGGTGATACCTTCAATCTTTTTATCTTTTACCAGTTCCGCAATTTTTTCAATTAAGCGGGCTTTATTAACCTGATAAGGAATTTCGTGTACCAGTATGGTTTGCTTGCCATTAGTCTCATTGGTTTCTATCGTGCATCGGGCACGCATAACCATGCGACCACGCCCGGTATGATAGGCATCACGAATCCCTTTGACGCCATTGATAAAACCAGCAGTCGGCAAATCCGGTGCCGGTATGTACTGCATCAGCTCATCTATCGTTAGGTCGGGGTTATCGACCAACGCAACACAGGCACTCACCACTTCATTGATATTATGTGGCGGAATATTGGTGGCCATACCGACCGCAATACCGGATGAACCATTGATTAACAGACCCGGTAAGCGACTTGGAAAAACCGTTGGCTCAGATTCTGAACCGTCATAGTTTTCGATAAAATCTACGGTTTCTTTATCCAGATCGGCCAGCATTTCATGCGCAATTTTTGCCATCCGCACTTCGGTATAACGCATAGCCGCAGGTGCATCACCATCAACCGAACCGAAGTTACCCTGCCCATCGACCAGCATATAGCGCAGGGAAAAAGGCTGTGCCATACGTACGATGGTGTCATAAACCGCTGTATCACCGTGAGGGTGGTATTTACCGATAACATCACCGACCACACGTGCTGATTTTTTGTAGGCCTTGTTCCAGTCATTACCGAGCACATTCATCGCGTATAAGACACGCCGGTGAACTGGTTTTAATCCGTCTCTAACATCAGGAAGCGCCCTGCCTACAATGACACTCATCGCATAGTCCAGATAGGACTGACGCATTTCATCTTCTAGATTTACTGGAACTATTTCTTTGGCGAAATCAGCCATATTTTGATAACTTCATGTCAAAACAAGTATTTTTAGTGACGGATCTGACTGACTCTGATCAGGCTTTACAGCACAAATGACAGCAGCTAAATATTACCGCTTTGTATCAAATTCCCAGTCTCGGGCATGCAGCCTTCAACATTCACAGCTTGTTTGTTTTAATTTATGGTTTAGTCAAAAAACTGTCAGAATTCTAACACAAAACAGGCTCTTTCTGCACTAATAATATATATTATCACCGCCTAATATGTGCCATACAAATCAATAACTTAGCGACTCAAGATGATATTTTCATGGATAAAAGCCGATGCATGGGATGATTTACATTTTCCGCACTAGCTGAGGACTCAAAGCAATGCCCGATATGCAGACAAAAACCCAGCCATTTGTGAAAAAAACGATTCAAATGCCAACGCTCCATGATCGCTGTTTCTGGTATATTTTTAAGACTGAGTTTACCATGATGCAGCTCACCGCTTAAGACCTCAGCCAGTGCCACATCGTGATAGACGCGAATTTTTAAATCAGGTTCACGAAACAGGATTTTCTCACGCTCAAAATAATAGCTCAGTGACAATAAGGTAGTAAATTTGCTTTGCTCCAGAATCTCCAGATGCAGATCCAGACAGCCAAAGACCGTGGAGACCGAGCTTTCTTTTAATCCTGCCAACCCCGGTATGAGTTTTTTTAAACGCAGGTAATTATTCTCATACAAATCCATTAATGCCGCAAAAGTTTCTTTACGAACATCGTGACAGGCTTGCAGCTGTGGTGGGATACGATCGCTATTGAGCATTGCCTGAGTATAGCATGCTCGCTAGAAATCCTGAGTTGTCGATGCGTTTAAGTCTTTTGATTTTAAAACAGTCAGCCTGGCCTTTAATAACCTGAAAGCAGCTTGATCCAGACTGTCGTAAGGTAACAGAATCCGTTGTTTGTGACCTCCACTGTTGGTAAAGCACAGAATCACCAACCAGGATGAAAGCAACGAAATCGTACTCAGCGTGAGTTCACTGACGTCATCATGCTGATCACACAGCTCCCAATCAAAACCGTTTTTCCAGATCATTTTTTTAAACCGAAAACGTTGCCGCCACTGATAAAGAAAATGCAATGCAATAAACAGCAGCGCAAATAGCATTAATAGTGGTGTGAGAGCGGTATATAGAACTGAAAAAATCGCTAATACATGAACAACTATCAAGTAATGCGTTAGCAATCGAGAACTGACTAAATCAAGCGTTAGTGGACTGTCGAATTCTTTTGACAAACTGAGCGATTTCCTTATCCGATGAATGTATCTGACCCAGAAACAATTCCAACAAGGTCTGATCAGGATAATCCAGCAGGCGATCAAACACCATCAGCTCATGATTCGTCAGATGCTGAACTTCCTTGTCTGCAAACGCCAATAACATCAAATCCAGTTCAAGCATGCCACGCCGACAGCGCCAGCGTAACGCAGCAGGCAACAACGCCTGTTGTTCAGCCATGAGACATTATCATATCGTTCGTTTCAACATCATTTTTTTAATTTCGCCAATGGCCTGAGTCGGGTTAAGCTCTTTCGGGCACACCTGCACACAATTCATAATCGTATGGCACCTGAACAGCTTAAACGGCCCATCCAATGCCTCCAGTCTCTCGGCCTGAGTCTGATCCCGGCTATCCTGCAAGAAGCGTCCAGCCTGTAATAATGCAGCCGGCCCTAAAAACTTATCCGGATTCCACCAGAACGACGGGCAAGAAGTCGAACAGCAGGCACAGAGTACGCATTCATATAAACCATCCAGCTTATCCCGCTCTTCTGGACTCTGCTTCAGCTCGACTTCGGGTAGCGGCGCTTTTCTGGTCAGGTAAGGTTTCACATAGCGATACTGCTTATAAAACTGATCCATATCGATGATCAAATCGCGGATAACCGGCAAGCCCGGTAGCGGATTGATTTCAACCGGGCTTTTCAAATCTGCCAGCGGTGTGATACAGGCAAGACCATTAGTCCCGTTGATATTCAGACCATCTGAACCGCAAACGCCCTCACCACAAGATCGCCTGAAACCAAGGCTAGGATCCTGCTCTTTGATTTTTTTCAGGGCATCCAGCAACATCATACCCGGCTCAATTTTGTCTAACTTGTATTCCTGGATATAAGGTTTTTTATCGGTTTCCGGATTAAACCGGTATATTTTAAATCGCATAGTTTTGCCTCTTCATGTCAGCGCAACTCATTAATAAACACGAGGCTTGGGTGGGAAACTGTCAACAGACAGTGGCTTGGTACGTACCGGCTTAAAGTCGATACTTCTGTTTTCACTAAAATACAGCGTATGCTTCATCCAGTGAATATCATCGCGCTCAGGATAATCAATTCGCGAATGCGCTCCACGACTCTCGGTTCTGGCAGCAGCAGAGTACACGGTAGCCAGTGCAACATCCATAATATTTTCAAGCTCCAGAGCCTCCACCCTGGCGGTGTTAAAGACATCGGAATGATCGTTAATCACCGCGTCTTTTAAACGCTCAGATAATACGGAGACTTTGGCTATACCCTCATCAAGTACTTCCTGTGTTCTGAAAACACCGCAGTTTTCATCCATGACTTTTTTCAGTTCGGTGCGCAGCTGCTCTACCGACTCACCATCACCTGTTTTATCCCAACGAAACAGGCGCTCCAGCGCCTGATCAACACTGGGCTGATAAAGGCGACGATGAAAACGGTTTTCCTGTAATTGGGTGATAATGTGGTTAGCAGCGGAGCGTCCGAATACCAGGATATCTAGCAGTGAATTACCACCCAGACGATTGGCACCATGAACCGAAACACAGGCGCACTCACCGGCAGAATAAAGCCCCTGAACCGGCTCCTCTGGTGTGTCTTTAACCGGCGTAACAACCTGACCATCTCGATTGGTAGGAATACCGCCCATGGTGTAATGCGCGGTTGGATAGATCGGAATTTCTGTTTCTGCCGGATCAATCCCTAAAAAGGTTTTACAGGTCTGACGGATACCCGGCAAACGTTTTTGAATGACACTTTCTTCAAGGTGATCGAGTTTTAATAACACATGACCCTTGTCTTCACCGCAGCCCCGTCCTTCACGTATTTCAGTGGCAATGGCACGACTGACAACATCACGACTGGCCAGATCTTTAGCGTTGGGCGCATAACGCTCCATAAAACGCTCACCCAAGCCGTTCACCAGATAACCACCTTCACCCCGCGCACCTTCGGTGATTAGCATACCCCGGCCTGCAATACCGGTGGGGTGGAACTGAAAAAACTCCATATCCTGCAACGGCACACCGGCACGCAAAGACATCGCCATACCATCACCGGTGTTAATCAGCGCATTAGTAGTGGTACGGTATAACTGACCAGCACCACCAGTGGCCAGCAGTGTGGTTTTAGCTTCGATGACGACAATATCGCCGCTTTTAATATCAAAAACCAAAGCCCCTTGAATATTACCTTCTTCATCTTTGATCAAATCAACTGCAAAATACTCATCAAAAAAATGGGTTTTGGCCCTGATATTTTGCTGATACAAACTATGCAGAATCGCATGACCGGTTCTGTCGGCCGCAGCACAGGTACGGGTTGCCTGAGCGCCACCAAAGTTTTTACTCTGACCACCGAACGGGCGCTGATAGATTGAGCCATTATCCAGTCGGGAAAAAGGTACGCCAAAATGCTCCAGCTCATAGACTACTTTTGAGGCTGCCCGGCACATGTATTCAATCGCATCCTGATCACCAAGGTAATCACTGCCTTTAACGGTATCAAACATATGCCAATGCCAGTTATCCTCTGACACATTAGCCAAAGCAGCATTGACGCCACCCTGAGCCGCGACCGTGTGTGAACGGGTCGGGAATACCTTAGAAACCACCGCAACACTGGCATCGGCCTCCGCCAGTTGCAGCGCCGCACGCAATCCACCACCGCCAGCACCAATAATCAGGCTGTCAAAACGTCTGTATGTAATATTTCTTTTCAATTTTTTATCGGCCATTATACCTGTACCATCATTAATATTTTTAACAGCCAAAAACCCGATCCTATAAGAAATAAAGCAACTCCAAACAGCAGTAACAGCTTTATTAAAAAGGGTTTAATATAATCCAGCAATACATCCCGTATACCCACCCAGGCATGAATTAACATAGATAAATAAAACAGGCTTAATAGAATCTGATTAACATCATCCGCAAGCCAAGCTAACCAGTGTACATACGTAAGCGTATCAAAAAACAACCAGTAAGCCAGCGCATAAAAAACATACAACAACAGATAGACCGCTGTTAAACGCTGAAGAATCCAGGGCCTTAAGCCCTCTAATGCAACCATACTCATAAAAATAACCCGGCTATCACAGTGACCATCACCAGTGCCTCAACAATCACCACGCCCCAGGCTGATGCTCTGGATGACTGACGACTGAGAAAGAATTCCATATCAATCAATAAAAACCTGAGCCCTGTGATCAGATGATGCACCAGTGACCAGAGCATTAGCAGGATAAAAAAACGACTCAGCGGTGACAACATCAATACACTTAACTGCTGAAATGACGCAGCATCCTTCACGGACAGCTGCAAAAAATAAAGACTGACCGGGATAAAGGCAAATAGCAAAATTCCCGTTAGTCTGTGAAAAATTGAAATAACACCGGTAACCGGCAGTTTGATTTTAAATAAATTCAGGTATTTTGGGCGACTGTCGTATTGCATCATCTGTTCATCTTCTTAAGTTTCATTAATCATTTCCCACACCAAGGTAATGGCTGCAGTCGTTATAGTGAACAGGAGGTCTTTAATAAGCCAGGTTGATTATTTATCTGCATGACCATATAAAGAGTATGTCGACTCATTATAGTAATTTAACTATGATGAAGCCACTATGTTTTAATCGTTTTTTGGAGTGACAGTGAATACTAAATGGCAAGATTTTCTTAAAAACATGGGTGCTGAATATTCAGGCAGCCAGCTTTCGCACTTTGGTAATCCTGATCTTGAAAGACGCGCCTGTGATAATGGCCTGATCATAGCCGATCTCAGCCATCTGAGCCTGATCAAAGCAGCCGGAGCTGATACCGTCAGCTTTTTACAGGGCCAACTGACCAATGACATTGAACAACTGACTGACAATCGCAGTCAGCTCAGTGGATACTGTAACCCCAAAGGTCGCTTATTAGCCAGCTTCAGGGTTTTTAGAAAAGCCGAAGATCTTTATCTGATGCTCCCCGAAGCGCTTTATGACAGCACCTTTAAACGCTTGAAGATGTATTTGATGCGCAGCAAGGTCGAATTTAGTAATTGCTCCGACCACACTGTCAGTATCGGCATCAGCGGTCCCGCTGCTGATACTGAACTACAAAAACACCTGAAAGATCTGCCACAAAAAATAGATGATGTTATACATTCGGGCGAATTGAGCATTATAAAACTGCCCGGCATCCAGCCAAGATTCCAGCTCACTGGACCTGTTGATGAACTCATTCCTCTGTGGCAGAGTCTTGATGTTAACGCCGCCCCGGTGGGTAAAGCAGTTTGGGATCTACTTGAAATACGCGCCGGGATTCCAACCATCTACCCCGAAACGGTTGAATCGTTCGTCCCTCAAATGGTGAATCTGGAATTAATCAATGGTGTGAGTTTTAAAAAAGGCTGTTATACCGGTCAGGAGATTGTCGCCAGGATGCACTATCTGGGTAAATTAAAACGCAGGATGTATCGAGTGCATATCGATAGTAGCGAAAGCATTATTCCCGGCACTCCTCTATTCAGCCCCACATCAAGTTCTGGTCAGGGTACCGGCAATATCGTTGTAGCTGCACCGGCCTCATCAGGTAAAGGAATAGAGGCATTGGCCGTGATTCAGACTAGTGAATCAGAAAGCTCAGAATTGCGCTTAAATAATGCTGAAGGTGAAGCAATTTCTATTTTAGAGATTCCTTATGAATTCCCGGCCCAAAAAACTTAACTTTTTGAGCCTCGGAGTGCGCCACTCAAGTCTATCTATCACATCTATAGGTAGGCATTTTTAAAATTGCCGTCTATACTTCAGATTAAATAAAAAATAACTACCTGGGGCCCTATAATAATGAGTGATAAAGCTGAAGAAGTGTACATGAATCTGCAGGTTGCAATAGCCAGCGATAAGGTTATCTTACCGACACTTCCCGAAATAGCCATTAAAATCAGAGATGAAGCAGAAGCCGAAAATAGCTCCATCGTCACTATCGCGGCCATTTTGTCACAGGATGCCTCATTAACCACTCGACTCATTCAAGTTGCTAACAGCCCGTTATATCGTGGCAATAATGCCATCGAAGACATTCAAATGGCGATATCACGACTCGGCATCAAAATCGTAAAGGATCTGGTCATTCGTCTGGCAATGAAACAAATGTACCAGTCTACCTCAGAAGTACTGGACCGCCATTTTCGTGCTGCCTGGAGTGCCAGCGTTGAAGTGGCAGCAATCAGTCGAATGCTGGCATCAATGACACCTATTTCAAATGAACACGCCCTGTTAGCCGGCCTGATACACAACATAGGTACTCTGCCGATTTTAGTTTTCGCTGAAGAAGACGACCAGCTTTTCAATGATAACGAAGCGCTCAGCGAAGTCATCCATTCAATTGGCGGCCGGGTTGGTAAACTGATCCTAGAATCATGGCAGTTTGCGCCCGAGTTAATCGATGCCGTCGCCGACTGCTACAAATTCAACCGCCGCCATGCCGGCGATGCCGATCTAACTGATATAATTCAGGTTTCAATACTGCAAGGCGGGTTTGCCGAAGGCTGCCCGGGCACCGATGACTGGACCCGCATTCAGGCCTTTGAAAAACTTGATCTTGATACCGAAATGGATTCGATCAATATTGAGGAAAACCAGGCCATGCTCGAGGAAGCCAGATCATCCATTGACCTGTAACTACACTCTTTAAGCCTGAAGAAGCAGCAAGTAACTACGCACTCTCCTGCTCTTGCTGCTTCAGCTTCTCCCTGACCTTATCCGCAAACTCTGCAATAAACGCTGCAATCAGCGCAAAGATAGCACCGACAAAAACAATCAACACAAACAAAATTTTAGACGACAGACCTTTGGCGGTATTCGACTGATAAAAAGGCACCACCGAACGTGTTGGTATCACTTTTTGTATATTCAGTTCAATATCAGCAATCTGAGTTTTCTTCTGCAAAATCGTATTTTCCATTTTTTCTGTCATATCGGCCAGCTGGGTATATAACTCTGCAATTTCTGCACTGCGCAACGAAACCGACTCTTTTTTAACCCTTGTTCCATTCATTGATTTTTTAAGGCCCGACAAATCCGCCTCTGCATCCTTTATTTTTTGATTGACCCGTTCTAGCTGCAGCGTTTGCGTCTTGATAAATTTCTCAAGACTCTGTTTCTGAATCAACAAATTCGATGCCTGTTTATCTTTATAACTCTCAACTAACAGATTCGTATCGTCGATCAACTTGCTCAATGTACCCGAATGAAAAGTCTGATGCAGCTGTTTATTATCCTCTGTATTTTTAGTTTTAAAGGTTAACAAATGTGCGCCTTTAGGCACCTCTATCGTGGATTTATACTGACCACGTTCTTCTTTCTCAATCGTGCCCAGCACGAAGGGGATATAGCCCTGCTCAAGCTTGGCTTTTAGCGAATCCAGCGTAGCGACGTATTCATAACCATTACCTGCCGGCAGGCGACCAATCTCAATCACCGAGACAAACTCATACTGCTTTTTTTTCAAAACCACCACCGCAAGCGCCAGCAGCAACGATGCGATAAAAACATAAAACAGAACTTTTTTATGCCTGACTAAGACCAGCCACAAATCCACCAGACTGATTTCATCATCATAATAAGGCGCGTACATTTGCGGTATATTGTGAGCAGACTGCTCTAAGTCATTTCTTTTCATATTTAATCCTTAGCAATTTATTCTTTTTTTATAACCCAGATAAGTATTGTGCTTTTATAAAAGCCTTATTCAGCCCCGATACACTATTTCACTGTAAGCCATAACGTCATCAACACCCCAACTTCATCTGCACTTCCTCAGCCTGAATAAGTTCAAGCCTCAGGGCGCACCCCAAGAGTACTTCCTCTGCTTGAATGCATTCAAGCCTCAGGGCGCACCCCAAGAGTACTTCCTCTGCTTGAATGCATTCAAGCCTCAGGGCGCATGTGGGGAAATAAAATAACGTCTCTGATCGATGCAGAATTGGTTAACAACATAACCAGACGATCGATACCGATACCTTCGCCTGCCGTGGGCGGCAGACCATGCTCAAGCGCACGGATATAGTCTTCATCGAAGTGCATAGCCTCATCATCCCCGGCGTCTTTTTCTTCAACCTGTTCCTGGAAGCGCGCAGCCTGATCTTCTGCATCATTTAACTCAGAAAAACCATTGGCGATTTCACGACCACCTACAAAAAACTCAAACCGATCAGTAACAAACGGATTGTGATCATTACGTCTTGCCAGTGGTGACACTTCCGTCGGGTACTCGGTGATAAAAGTAGGCTGCATCAAACGGTGCTCAACTGTTTTTTCGAAAATTTCAATCTGAACTTTTCCCAGACCATAAGAATCTTTAAGTGGTATTTCCAGCTTTTCTGCAACCGCTCTGGCTGCCGCCAAGTCATTTAACTGCCCGAGACTTAAGTCCGGGTTAAAATGCAGGATCGATTCAACCACTGTCATACGCTCAAACTGTTTACCGAAATCGTAAACATCACCCTGATATTCAATCTGACTGGTGCCCACCACATCTTTGGCCAGACCATGCAATAAGGCCTCGGTGATATCCATCAGGTCTTTGTAATCTGCATAGGCCTGATAAAACTCGACCATGGTAAATTCCGGATTATGCCGGGTCGATAAGCCTTCATTACGGAAATTTCGGTTAATTTCATAAACCCGCTCAAAACCACCGACGACAAGGCGCTTTAAATAAAGCTCAGGCGCAATACGTAGAAACAGCGGCATATCAAGCGCATTGTGATGGGTATTAAAAGGCCGGGCCGTGGCACCACCGGGAATCACATGCATCATCGGTGTTTCGACTTCCATATAATTCTGGCTATCGAAAAAGTTTCGTATATAACTGATGATTTTTGAACGCAGCTTGAATGTTTTTTGCACGTCTTGGTTCATGATCAGGTCAACATAACGCTGACGATAACGGGTTTCCTGATCCGTCAGGCCATGCCATTTTTCAGGTAACGGACGCAATGATTTGGTCAGCAGTTTAATCTCATCGACTTTAACGGATAACTCACCGGTCTTGGTTTTAAATAAAACCCCTTCAGCACCGATCACGTCACCCACATCCCATTTTTTAAACTGATCGTTATAAAAACCTTCAGCTAATGCATCGCGCTGAACAAATACCTGAATCCGCCCCGACATATCCTGAATCTGAGCGAAGCTGGCTTTGCCCATAATACGCTTTGCCATCAGGCGGCCAGCAATGGCTACTCGCTGATTTAATGATTCAAGCTCTTCTTTTTCTTTAGCGCCGTATTGCTGATGCAATTCTTCAGCCATCACATCACGACGAAAGTCATTGGGAAACGCAACGCCTTCTTCACGCAAGGCACCAAGTTTTTCACGGCGCTGCAGAATCAGCTTATTTTCATCAACGGGTTCTGCATTATCTTTTTGTTCTGTTGTATTTTCTTGAGTCATTTTTAAATTTTACAATTAACCTGAATTGTTAAGCATTAGACAGCCGTTTTATAGGCCGCTTTTTAGGCTGGCTTCAATAAACAGATCCAGACCACCGTCCAGTACCGCCTGAGTATTGCCGGTTTCAACGTTTGTTCGCAGATCTTTAATACGGGACTGATCAAGAACATATGAACGAATCTGACTGCCCCAGCCAATATCTGATTTTGTTTCTTCCAGCGCCTGCTGTTCGCCCATGCGTTTTTGCATTTCAAGCTCGTACAGCTTGGCTTTTAATTGCTTCATCGCAGCGGCTTTGTTTTTATGCTGTGAACGGTCATTCTGACACTGCACAACCACATTGGTTGGATTATGTGTGATACGCACTGCCGATTCGGTACGGTTAACGTGCTGACCACCGGCACCGCTGGCCCGGTAAACATCAATCCGCAGATCCGCCGGATTAATATCAATATCAACATTATCATCAACCTCGGGAGAGACAAAAACCGATGAGAATGAGGTATGACGACGATTACCGGAATCAAACGGTGATTTACGAACCAGTCGGTGTACCCCGGTTTCTGTGCGTAGCCAGCCGTAGGCGTATTCACCCTCGAAGCGAATCGTGGCGCTTTTAATACCTGCCACATCACCAGCCGAGGCTTCCATCAGTTCGGTTTTGAATCCATGGGCTTCGCCCCAGCGTAAATACATACGCAAAATCATCTCAGCCCAGTCCTGCGCTTCGGTACCGCCAGAGCCTGACTGTATATCCATAAACGCATTATTTTGATCCATTTCACCGGAAAACATCCGTCGAAATTCTAATTCAGCAACCTGTTTTTCATACACCTCGATATCGGCAACAACTGCATCAAGCGTATCCTGATCATCCTCTTCCGCAGCCATTTGCAACAGATCGTGTGCATCATCCAGACCATTGGATAAATGCTTTAATGTATGCACAATTGCTTCCAGCGAGGTTCTCTCCTGACCTAAAGCTTGGGCGGCTTCCGGGTTATTCCAGATATCAGGCTGTTCGAGTTCTCTTAAAACCTCTTCCAGTCGTTCCTGCTTGGTATCGAAGTCAAAGATACCCCCTCAACGTTTCAGAACGCTGCTTTAAATCGGCTATATGGGTGGCGAACAGATTGATCTCTAACATTTTGGCTATGATTTCTAATACTGATAAATTAACCAGCAATCATACGCTATTCAAGAGCTTACGTCAGGATCTAAAACACTTACTTTGATTGATTTTGTTTCTTTTTTGCGACATTATCGCGCAAATAGACAGGCTGAGCCTGATGCGCAGGCATCTGTTTATTCAATTGGTAATCCGCTGCCGCCAGCTGCACTATAGACTCTGCTGAAGGTAGATAATCGGCATAGATCATCGACGCCTCAATACCGTATTTTTCAGTCAGCGAGGCTTTATGCGCCGACCAGCCGGAACCGGCTCCGGCCCAGCTGCCGGCTTCAGCTTGCGGTAGGTTTTCCACCGAACTGACCAGTTCCCGCCCCTGCAAACTGACGCAACCAGCCTCGACACGATAAGCTGCCCAGTAAACCTCCCCCATACGCGCATCGATAGCTGTCAGAATGTCACGATGGCCGTGCTGCTCAAATACCCCGGCCGCTATCGCTGCCAGCGTCGAGACCGGCAATACCGGAATCTCTGCCGCATAAGACAAGCCTTGAATCACCCCGGCAGCAATCCGTACCCCGGTAAATGCGCCGGGACCACGGGCATAGGACAAAGCATCAAGCTGGCTGATACCAATACCGGCAGCGTTAAGCAATCGATCCAGCATTGGTAAAATTAACTGCGTATGCTCACGTGGCGCGAGCTCATATTCGGCACTGATTTCACCGTCTATGTACAAGGCGGCCGAACAGGCCTCGGTTGCCGTGTCGATGGCTAAAATTTTCATACCGCTACCTTATCTGCCTGACGTATTGTTTGATAAAAACCCTCGACCGCTTGAATTGAACGGGTTACCGGCATATCAGGTAAGCTCTCGATAAAGGTCTTACCGTATCGTTTATTGATTAGACGTGGGTCGCCAATCACCAGCACACCGTAATCGGTGACATCCCGAATCAGCCGGCCAGCACCCTGCTTTAAACTGATCACTGCTGTCGGTAGCTGAAAGTCCATAAAGGGATTGCCGCCATTTTGGCGGATCTGATCCATACGTGCCTGCAATACCGGATCACCCGGTGAGGCAAATGGCAATTTATCGATCATTACACAGGTCAGCGCCTCACCACGGACATCGACACCTTCCCAAAAGCTACTGGTACCTAGCAATATCGCCTGTCCGGCTGACTTAAACGCGGCCAGTAACTGGTGTTTAGGCTTCTGGCCCTGCACAAAAATAGCATAGTCGAGTCTTTGCTTAAGATACTCATGGGCTTCATTCATTGCTCGGTAACTGGTAAATAACAGAAAAGCCCGGCCATCACTGGATTTAATCACTGGCAGCATGGCCTGCATTAACTGCCGTGTGTAGTCCGGCTGAGAGGGCTCCGGCAGATCTTCCGGTAAATAAATCATGCCACGGGATTTGTAATCGAACGGACTGTGCCAGATACCACTATGATAGCTCTGTAAACCTAATCTCGAGGTAAAATGCCCAAAATCCCCGCCCACCTGCAAGGTAGCAGATGTCATTATCCAGGCCGCTTCGTATGCCTGCATCTGTTGCTGGAAGCGCTCGGATAAATCCAGCGGCGTCTGATGCAAAATAAAACTGCGACTATAGGTTTCATACCAATCAATCGAATTGTCCTGTTTGGCACAAAACTGTTGCAGCCTTTGATGCAGTTGCAGACAGCGCTGATAACAATTTTCCAACCCCTTACCACGCTCGGCAGCCAGCTCAAGAACATCTTTGAACTCTTCGAGCTTACCCAGCAGCTGATCGATGGCTGATTTGATACTCGGCTTATACATGATTTTGGCCCAGGCATCTTTTAGCGTTTCCACACCAAAAGCCAGTCGCATCTGCTTTCCAACCTCGATCAATTCATGCGCCAGATCTCGCAACTCAGCCATATCAGGGGCGTCTGCAATCTGTTCTGCAATCACGTCATTTGCCAGCAACATGATCTGCCGACTACTAACTGACTGACCAAAAAAATTCGAGGCGATATCCGGCAGCTGATGTGCCTCATCAATAATAAACGCTTCCACTTCTGGCAGCAATTCACCAAAACCCTCTTCCTTTAATGCCATATCCGATAGCAGCAGATGATGATTAACCACAATCACATCAGCATGTTGTGCGGCTCTTCTGGCAAGCACAACATGACACTCTTCGTATTGATCACAATCACTGCCGAGGCAGTTATCGGTGGTAGAGGTGACCATAGACCAGACTCTGGCGTCTTCCGGTACCGAGTCCAGTTCCGAAATATCACCACTGCTGGTTTTAGCCGCCCAGTCTTTTACCTGAAATAATTCCATTCGGGTTTCGCGGGTCATGAATTCCATATGTTCAGCATTCTTCATCCGCGAAATACACAGATAATTAGCCCGGCCTTTTAATAAAGCCACCTCAACCGAGATATCCAGCGCTTTAATGACCACCGGTAAATCTTTATGGAACAACTGATCTTGCAAGTGTCTTGTACCGGTTGAAACCAAGGTTTTAACACCCGACATTAAAGCCGGTACCAGATACGCAAAGGTCTTACCGATACCGGTACCGGCCTCAGCAACCAGATATGAGCGCTCTGATATTGCATTAAAAATAGCACTGGCAAGTTTTTGCTGGCCGTCACGCGGCGTAAAACCTTCTATAACCTGACTGATCAGACCATTAGTACTTAATGCCCCGGTTACCTCATCGGCTTTGTTTTGTTCTGACACGTAAACCATTCTCGAGTTAGCTTATTAATCACAATCCGCGTATTGAAGCGGGCGCTGGTGCTTTAAAAAGGGTAATTTTAACGTATTCTGACAGCCAAAACCGGCCAGCAGGCCGGTTTTTTTATCGACCCAAAAATAATCAACCGTATCCGGCGGATTCAGCTTTAAACCCTTAACAGGAATATGTTCAAATAAATCCGACCAGATCCGCAAGGCTCCACTACTTCCTGTTAGCCCGGTTTCCAGATTATCATCATTACCAACCCAGACCACTGCCAGTTTGTCCTCACTAAAGCCGGCAAACCAGCTGTCTCTAAGCTGATCGGTGGTGCCGGTTTTACCGGCCACTTTAAACCCCAGTGATGATAACTGCTGCGCTGTACCGGCCTGAGTCACCTCATGTAAGGTTGACTGCAGCAGAAACATTTTATCCTGATCAATCCTGTATTTTTTCTGCTCGGCAAAATGTACCAGCGGCTGATCCGTTTGCGAAAGTACAGCGCGTATCGAATGCAGAGCTAACTGATGACCACTTGCTGCGATAGTCTGATACATAGTAGCCACATCATAAGGTGACAATTCAAACGCTCCCAGTAACATCGACGGGTACACTGGTACCTCTTTTTCCAGCCCAAGATTTCTTAAGGTCGAGACAATTTCCTGCAGACCTATTTTTAAACCCAGCCGTACACTCGGTACATTATAGGAATGCACCAGCGCCTGATGAAAAAGCACATCACCACGAAAAAGCCGGTCATAGTTTTGCGGTTGCCAGAGATCACCATTGCGTGACTGCAAACTCAGCGGTGTATCTGACAACAGGCTTGATAAATGAAAGCCTTCAGCGCCAAGGCTTTTACTATTTAATGCGGCCAGATAAATCGCCGGTTTAATCAGCGAACCAATTTGTCGACTGGCATCCAGCGCACGATTAAAACCATGAAATGATGGCTCTTTATCAGCCACCAGCGCAAGCACTTCAGATGACGTAACATCCGTGACAATAAGCGCTGTCTGTAACGGCACATGACTGACCTGATATTGAATTTGCTGCAGCGTATTTTCAACAGCCTGTTCAGCTGACAGCTGTACCTGCGGATCCAGTGTTGAATAGATTTTCAGCCCTTCATGCTTAAGCACATCTGCAGAGAATCTAAACAGTAATTGTCGTTTAATTAAATCAATAAATGCCGGATACTTAATACCTGAATTTAAAATTCTTTCGACCACGCCTAACGGGCGGTTGATATTTTTTTCATAATGCAAATCACTGATGACATTTTGTTCACGCATTACACCAAGTACGATATTTCGCCGCGCCAGCGCTCTGTCCTGATTTCTTCGCGGATTGTAATAAGACGGCCCTTTAACCAACCCAATCAAAAGTGCAATTTTTTCCGTCGACAGTTTGTTCAGCGGTTTATTAAAATAAAACTGACTGCCAAGTTCAAAACCATGCACGGATGCCCGTTTGTTCTGCCCCAGATAGACTTCATTGATATAGGCTTCAAGAATACTGTTCTTGTCATAATGAAATTCCAGCAATAAGGCCATGATGGCTTCATTGAGCTTACGCCAGTAACTTCTTTGCGACGACAAAAACAGATTCTTAACTAATTGCTGGGTCAGCGTACTGCCGCCCTGCAACTTCTCACCCGCCTGAAAATTCACAAACAGCGCTCTGACTATAGCCACAGGATTAATACCCCAATGCTGATAAAATGAACGATCTTCTACCGCTATCAGGGTCTTAATCAGTCGCTCAGGTACCTCGGCAAGTTGCAACAACTCACGATCTTCAGTCTGGCCGGGATAAATATTACCGATTAATGCCGGGTCAAGTCTGACCGACTCGATCTTTTCCGGTTTAAACAAATGCTCAATGTTAAGCAGCTGTTGATTTTCAAAACTCAGTCGTACGGCCTGCTTTTCGGTAACCGTATCACCATCCTTGAATTCACGACTGATGAGTTCAAAATTATTCTGCCAGCGCCGATATTGCCCCGGTTGCACCGGAAAGTGACTGACTTTTTCATAGGCCATCAGCGCCAGTTCTTGCTCAAACCCATCGGGGTCCAGCATCATATCCTGTTTTAATTCCAAGGCCCGCGCATAAACCTTAGAAGGCACTGCCCAGATTCGTCCTTCAAAACGTTCTCTGACCTGTAAATCAAGATAGATAATATAAATCAGGCTAATCAGTAACAACACAATAGAAATAAACAGTAGATAGGGCCGCTTTGGAAAGCCCGCGAACCCGAATAAGAATTTTTTAGTATTGGACTGCTGCTTTTTTGTACGCTTGCGCCCCGAATTGGTGTTTTTTTTCTTTTTAGCTTTTACAGAACGCGCAGAAGGTTTGGATTTAGTGTCAGTCATCAGTACAGCAATGCCTTAAAATACATTAGAATAGAAGCCTACCCATGATACTTTGAGCGGAGCTATTACGCCATGACTGTAACCACACTCGAATCCCGCGAGCCTCTGATTCAGGCAATGCAGGACCCGGCATTTTATGACCATGACGTAAAACAGGTTATCATGCTGCAAACCCATATTTCATGGGTTTTTTTAACCGGTCAATATGCCTATAAAGTTAAAAAACCGATGGACTTTGGTTTTTTAAACTTCACCGAATTAAAACAACGCAAACACTTTTGCGAAGAAGAAATTCGCCTGAATAAACGACTAGCTAAAGATATTTACTTGCAGACAGTCAACATCACCGGCAGTGAAAGCTCACCTGTTTTGAATGGTGACGGTGATATTATTGAATACGCGGTAAAGATGCAACAATTTGATCAGTCACAACTGATCGATAAATTATTAAAAAATACCGAACTGCAGCCGTATCATATTGATCAGATGGCTGACCAGGCAGCTAACTTCCATCAGACAATTGACAGATCACCCAGTGACTCCGAACTAGGCAGTGCCGCCAGTGTTAATGCCCCAGTTATTCAGAACTTCGATCAGCTCGATCCGTTAATTAAAGACAGCGCAGCCAGAGAACAGCTGCAACGCCTGCGAAACTGGAGTCAGAATGAGTTTGAAAAAATTTCCAGCACACTGCAGCAACGCAAAACAGACGGCTTTATCCGTGAATGCCATGGTGACATGCATTTAGGCAACATGGCCTTAATCAACGATCAGGTTAGCATTTTTGACGGCATTGAGTTTAATGATGAGTTCCGCTGGATAGATGTAATGAGCGAAGTCGCATTTCTTTTTATGGATCTGGTTGACCGCAATGCCTCGGGCTTTGCCTATCGTTTCTTGAACCGTTATCTTGAACACAGCGGAGACTATGCAAGCATCAAGGTGCTACGGTTTTATCTGGTCTACAGAGCCATGGTCAGGGCAAAAATTGCCAGCTTTACCCTGTTAACACCCGATTTGCCAGAAAAAGACAAACAGGCAAGCCTAGCCCAGTATAAGAGCTATACGGATCTGGCCGAAGCCTTTACTCAGATTAGCGAACTCTCGCTCAGTATCACACATGGCGTTTCCGGTTGCGGAAAAACCACCGTTAGCCAGAAGCTGCTTGAACAGAATAGCCTGATAAGAGTTCGCTCTGACATTGAACGCAAAAGGCTTTTTGACTTAAAAGCCACTGAAAGTAGCAAATCCCCGCTTGATGCCGGCATTTATAACCAGCAAGCCAGTGCTAAAACATATCTACAGCTTCAAAACTTTGCTAAAATGATTCTGGATTCTGGTTTTAGTGTAATCGTCGACGCAACCTTTCTGCATCACGCTGACCGAATAGCATTTCAGGAGCTTGCCAGCGAATACCAGGCCGGGTATAACATTATTGAATTTGATGTCGACAAAGCCACACTGCAACAGCGTATCAGCAAACGCCTGACAGACACGAACAATGCATCTGAAGCGGACCTTGCTGTACTGGAAAAACAGCTCAGTCATTTCGAGCCCCTGGAAGAAAATGAGAAAGCATTTATAAGCTCCGCCGCTTTCCTGTAACGGATAACATATGACAGACGACGACACGATTAAGGTACTCATCATTGATGACAATGCCGAAAGCATTGAACACATACGTCAGCTTATGTCGGCCTGTCATGAATTTGAGATCAGCGACAGTCTCAGCGTCGAGACTTCGCTCAAACTTCTGAGCAATCAATCATTTGATATTATTTTACTGCAACTAACCATTGGTCTTGATGCAATAAAACAATTACGGTTGATTAAATCAGATATTCCCATCGTTATTCTGGGCTGGATTAATGACGAAGCGTCTATCGAAGAAATCCTTAAATCCGGCGCCAGCGAATACCTTTTAATTAACGATCTAAAAGAAAACAAACTCAGACGTACCATTCGTTTTACCATCGCCCGTTACAAAGGACAGATAGAGCCACTGGGATGGACTACATCACTGGTCAACAAACTTCACCTGATGGAATCACTGTATAAAACCATCACCCAGAACATTAAAGAACCTCACGAACAGATACAGAAAATATTAAAAACCGGCTGTGAACTGTTTGACCAGGATATTGCTATTCTCAGTCGCATTGAGAAAAATGATTTTTTTGTTGAGCAAGGTTATTCGAAAATTCACCCGGTCAACGAAAACCAGAAGTTTGAACTTCAGAAAACCTTCTGCAGTATCACCATTGAACATTCAGAACCGATAGCGATCGATATCGTCAGAAAGCCTAAATGGAAGAAACACCCCTGCTATCTGAATACCGGCCTGCTCAGTTATATCGGTATAAACATCTTCAAAGAGAATAAACTCTACGGCACCTTAAGCTTTTTTAGCTCTAACCCTAAAGACCAGCCTTTCAGAGAGAGCGATTTTGATTTTATTAAAACATTGGCAGAATGGATAAGAAATATTCTAAGTCAGATCCAGACATCAATTGATACAGACTTACTGGATATGCATGACCCGGTTACCGGGCTGATGAATAAACAAACGTTTATTGAAGACCTTAACAGCTGCGTCAACCGAACACTGAAGTCTGAATATTATTATTTTGCACTGCTATTTTTTGATATTACCAATATGCATGAAATCAATACCCTGCTCGATAAAAAGCAGCGACACAACTTCATGAAACTGATTGGTAAACGCCTGAAAAGCCAGCTTCGACCTAGGGACACAATCGCCCGTTTTTCTGAGACCACTTTTGTCATACTACTGGAAGATGTTTATATCAATGAAACATCATTTGCCGCAGAAAGAATCATCGCTGAGATACAGAAACCCATTACGATCGGAAAGAACATCATTAATGTTATCGCCAGCATAGGCATCGCACTGAGCTCAAGCTATAAAAAAACCGAAGATATTATTTCCGATGCCGAAAACTCTATCATCAGCGCTCGCGAAGAGCAGCAGACCTTTTATGTCATCAACCCGGAGCACATGGTTAACATGCTTGAATCCACTTCCTGACGCTACCAGCTGCCACCGGTTTTATTTTTACTCTTGTTTTTTCTTTTCTTATCGTTTTTCTTGATATATGAAATCATTCTATTTTTCTTTGCCTGCTGACGTTTATTAAGAACATTACGCCTTCCCGAATACGGGTTAGCACCAGCCTTAAATTCCATACGAATCGGGGTGCCTTTTATTTTAAGAACTTTCCTGAAGAAATTAATCAGGTATCGCTTATATGTATCAGGCACAAGTTCAGGGTCCGGGCCATGGATGATAACGATCGGCGGGTTTTTACCACCCTGATGGGCATAGCGCATTTTCAAACGGCGCGACTTCACTATTGGTGGCTGGTTCACTTCAATCGCTTTTTCAAGTAAGCGTGTCAGTTCTGGCGTGGTCAGATCGATAAACGCTGAATCATAAGCATCATTGATAGCCTTGTAGAGCAAGCCGACATTACTGCCGTGCAAGGCCGAAATAAAATATATATCGGCGAAATTCGCAAAACCAAGCTTTCTTTCAAGGTCTATTTTAATTCGGTCTTTATCATACTCTTCCATGCCATCCCATTTATTGACCGCAATGACCAGTGCCCTGCCTGCATCAATCACATAACTGAGCAGACTCAGGTCCTGATCAGCTAATCCTTCATGCGCATCAATAACAAGTACCACGACATTGGCATAATCAATCGCTTGTAGCGATTTGATAACACTGAATTTTTCTACTGCCAGTGATATGTTTTTTTTACGCCTGACACCTGCCGTATCGATCAGCACATATTTTTTGTCATCACGTTCAAATGGCACAAGGATGCTATCACGTGTGGTTCCCGGCTCATCAAAAGCGACCACACGGTCTTCACCTAAAATACGGTTTATCAATGTTGACTTACCGACGTTAGGGCGCCCGACCAGAGCAACACGAATGCCGTCATCCAGCTCAGTTAAGCGGCTAGTTTCAAATTCAAACTGACTGAAGATCGATACCATCATAGACGGTACACCACGGTTATTTGCCGATGATATACCGTATAAGTCCTGAAAACCCAGTGTATAGAAATCGGCCATCACCGCGTCAACATCAAAACCATCGATTTTATTAACTACCAGGAATATTTTTTTTCCGTAGCGCCGTAACTGTTCCGCGATATTCTGATCAGCCGTCGTCATGCCATCTCTGGCATCTACCAGAAACAAAATCAAGCTAGACTCTTCTATTGCCAGCAGAGTCTGGGCTGCCATTTTAACATCAACACCCTCGGTTTCTCCGCTTAAACCACCTGTATCGATGACGGTATACTCTGTTTCATCGACCACAGCATGACCGTACTTACGGTCACGCGTTAAGCCAGGATAGTCTGCTACCAGCGCATCTCTGGTCTTGGTCAAACAGTTAAACAAAGTAGATTTGCCAACATTAGGCCGGCCTACAAGCGCTATTACAGGGTTCATAATTTACTCATTATTTAAGAGATACAGCCGATAAAAACTGACGACGCAGTTCGTTAAAACTGACAAGATGATCATTAACAACAATCTTGTCATCCCTGTTTGAAAGCTTTAAGTGTATTTTACCCTGATTATTTTCAAGATAATCCAGAGCGATTAATTTATTAAGAAAGAGCCGACTATCCGTTACAGACACCGATAACATTGAGGCAACGATACTGTATATTCGCTTGAACAAAGGCACACTGACAGAAAGATTAAACAGTGGCTGGTTATATTGAAAGCCTGTTGAAAGTGAAAAAGGATTATTTAGCATCTTATTCAGTGACAACTCCGCCTGGCAGCTACCGTGTTCTGTAAAAAAGCTAAATGGTTTGATATCAACACCATCAAACTCGATTGCAGAGAACCCCAGGTTTCCGATTGGATTAATCTTGATTCCGCTCACCACGGAGCTGACACTGAGACTGTTAAGCTGCTCATTAAAGAGGTTAATCCTTGAAACATTTAAATCTGAGCGGAGATTTATTCCTGCTGTATCCAGCGTATTAATCAGACGTGATGACAGCTGCCTGATATCAAACATTTGATTATTTATCTTCAACTTCAAAGCATCAAGAGTTAATACCGCATCACCGGAAAAGCGATTATTGATGCGACTCTGATTGAAACTTAAGACCGCATTATCGGCTTCCAGAAAACGCTTATTTTTCGTACTCAAAAAAGGCATTTTCAGCTGGCCTATATAGTGACTGTCAGCAGCACGGTAATTCAGACTCACTGTGATTGCCGCCGTCTGGTAGACAACACTATTAATATTCACCTTCAGAGCAGGTATATTTACATTAAGCTCGGCATTACCGTTATGCTGCATGACCATAAATAAACTAACCGCCTGATCGGCCGACATCATCTCGCGAAGCTGTGGCCGATGCACATCTGCAGGCTGCCAGTTAGCTTTTATCACCATACTTGCCCACGGTGATCGGCCCTTTAACAACAAACCAAAATACACAGGACCGTGCACAATTTGATGTTTCAGATTTGCCAGTGACTGACCTGAATCATCCTTGATTAATAAGGCAGCATCTGTACTAAACCAGTGCCGCTCATATTTTACTACTTCAAAACGATAGTCTGTGCTGGCTGCAAACCTACGCAGCATATCTTCGTACTCTGTCTGCATTGTATAGCCGAACCAGTACGGTGCGATGATCAGCGATAGCAACGTCAGTGAAACTATCGCCAAAACTATCTCAAGCAGATAATCCCTGACAGTTTTCATCAAAAAGACTGTTTTTCTAACCTAAGTATATAGATTTTTGAATTATTAGACTGCAGATAAATTTTATCATTAAAGACAACTGGCGCATTGCGAGTCCCGCTACTATCTGCATTCAATCGTGCAACCTGATGCCCGTCTGCCCTAGCTATTACGTGCAGAAAACCCTCAAAATCAGTCAGCAACAGGTAATCATCAAAAAGCACCGGGCTACTTAGTTTTCTTGCGCTAAATACGTTTTGCTTCCAGATAGTCGCACCATTAGACGCATCGAGCGCCCAGACATGACTCATGCTGTCTGTTACATAGAGTTTGTTATCCTGAAATGTCATATTATTTGTAACAGACATTATTTTAGACCATAAAAACTCGCCGGACTGGATATCAAGCGCTACTATCCTGCCCTGAAAACCGGCAATATAGATAACCCCATTATTCATCAGAAGGTCCGCATCGAGATCAACCAGCCGCTCAATTTCAGTACGTCCACGTGGAACCGTAATCGTTTTTTCCCAGAATAAAATTCCTGAATCCAGATTAATAATAACGAGCTTTCCGTTATCCAACCCGCTGATAACTTTATCCTGCATCAAGAGTGGTTCACTATTCCCCCTGACACTTAAAGCGGGCACATCACGCTTATAAATCCATTTTTCCTTGCCCGTATCTGCCTCTAAAGCAGTCAACTGACCGTCAACGGTTTTGACTATAACCGTTGTGCCGGAAATAACCGGACGAGCCAGCACTTCACTACTGACTCGGCTCTGCCAGAGCACATCAGCAGTCACAGGATCTATCGCATAGACCAGACCTGAGCGCGTACCCAGCAAATAAAGATGCTCATTACCTCCGATAGCCGAGGCGTATTTAATAGCCAGATCTTTTTGTAAACGCACTGCCGATCTATTTTTATTAAAAACAGTAAGCAGGCCTTTTGCAGTCACTGAAACAATATCTTTTTCAAGATTAAGTATCGATGAGCCTGATAAATAAACCTCACCGTCACCAATATTGGTTTCACTCAGAACAGCCAGGCTAGCCGAGGCCTGAAAATCAACCAGAGCGGCAGGTGGTTCTGCGTTATCTACAGCACCGGCACAGGCCAGCAGATTAAAAGCCGCGATTACTATTAAAGCAAATCTCATGCAGCCGGCCCTGTTGCTGACTCACCCAGATTATCTCTTTTCATCTGCAACATTGTTTTATCGCCGCTACTGTTCAGCAAGGCTTTGTCAAAAGCCGCTCTGGCCTTTTCAACATCGCCCAGTAAGGTATAGGCATCACCTTTCAATTCCTCAAAGATAGCTTTGAAAGCCTGATCAACATCATCCGACAGAACAAGTAATGCATCTTGTGGTTTAGCCATATCTATAAGAACTCTGGCTTTTCTCTCTTTAGCTACCTGAACAAGGATACTATCTTTGCTATTACTGATCACATAATCCAGTGTTTCAACTGACTTATCCTTATTACCTGCTTCATAGTAGGTTTTTGCAAGCACCAGCGCAGCTGAAGCTGAATACGGTGTAGAACTGTAATCTTTTTTGATTTTTTCGAACACAGCCGTTTTATCAACAGAGTTGGATGAAGCATCCGTCTTTGCTATTATTTGTTCAAATAGCGCACTGGCTGCAGAGGTCTGCTTTTCTGCGTAGTCGATATAATATCTCCAGCCAATAATCAGCGAAAAACCGACAACCGTGCCAACAATGATTTGTTTGCCGTTTTCTTTCCACCACTTTTTAAGCGCTTCAACCTGTTGTTCTTCTGTTTCAAATTCCATGACTTGACCTATTTATATATTTTTTAGAAATGTATTTAAATCATTCAGAGCAACAGACTCCTGCTGCTTTTCCTGCCTTAAATACTTAATCATTACCTGCTTATTTTCAACTTCTTCATCGCCTAATATAATCGCCATATGTGCTGCTGATTTATCGGCTTTTTTGAGTTGTGATTTTAAACTACCACCAGCACAGTTTGATAATATTTTTAAATTAGGGTTCTGTTGTCTTATTGAATCGGCCAGCACCATACCCTCAATCTCTGCCGCTTCTCCCAGCATCACAATGTACATATCTGTCTGTTGCAGCTGTGGGATCAGGCCACTGTCATCAAGCAACGACAACAGTCTTTCCATACCGACAGCAAAACCGCAGGCCGCTGTCTCCTTGCCACCTAATTGCTCAACCAGACCATCATACCTGCCTCCGGCACAAATTGTACCCTGAGCTCCCAGCTTATCAGTTATCCACTCGAATACTGTTTTACAGTAATAATCTAGCCCCCTGACCAGATTCGGATTAACACTATATTTAACACCGGCTTTATCAAGAATTTGTTTTAATTTTGAAAAGTGAGCAGCCGACTCTGCATCTAAATGATCAGACAGCTTAGGCGCTTCACTGATAATTTTTTTCATTTCAGGATTTTTACTGTCCAGAATTCTCAGAGGATTAGAATGCAGACGTCTCAAACTGTCCTCATCCAGCTGATCCTTATAAGACTCGAGATAAGTAATTAATATTTCTTTGTACTGCTGTCTTGCCACATTGCTGCCCAGTGAATTTAATTCCAGTCTGACATCCGTCAAACCCAGTCTTTTCCACAGGCTGGCTGTCATCAAAATTAATTCAGCATCAATTTCCGGGTTTGCCATACCAAAGGTTTCAACGCCGATCTGATGGAATTGACGATAACGGCCTTTTTGTGGTCGCTCATGCCTAAACATAGGCCCCATATACCACAAACGCTGTAACTGATTATGCAACAAACCCGACTGGATACCGGCTCTGACACAACTTGCTGTACCCTCTGGACGCAAGGTCAGACTGTCTCCATTTCTGTCTTCAAAGGTATACATTTCTTTTTCAACAATATCTGTGACTTCACCAATAGAGCGGGTAAATAATGCCGTTGATTCAACCACAGGCATTCGAATTTCCTGATAGCAGTATTGCTGCATCAGCATTTGTAACACCGACTCAAGATACTGCCATTTTTCAGACTCTTCGGGCAAAATATCGTGCATACCACGAATTGATTTAATATTTTTGGACATAGCTATTTAAATAAGTTCTCAGATATCATTTAAAACAGCAGCATTAATTAGCTGCCGAATCTGTATCGGCATCAGCTGACACAGCAGTTTCATTTATAGTCTGTGCTGTCGACGACTCCAATGCTTCATTCATACTCATGGTAAATCGTGCCACTTGATTTCTTCTGATCTTTTTAGAAAAATCATATTCGATATCATTAAGCAGCATGCTGATTGCAGTGGCTTTACCTAAAAACACTTTAAACGGCTGCTGTCCCTGAAGCTCGACAGTTTTATCTTTTTTCAGCAGACTAAAAAACAGTAACTGTCCGTTTCTATCTGTTATTTCAACCCAGCAATCATCTGCTGCAGAAACTAGTAATACATCACTGCCAGTATCTGCAACGGGATTAGCCTGCTTAGCCAAAGCAATAATTTTTGCCTGCTTTTCCTCTTCAGCATTTATTTCTTGTGTATTTTCCGCCTGATCAGCAGAGCGTTCCAGACCATTATTATCAACAGCAGTTTGTTTTTCTGCTGGTTTCTCTGCCAGTTTTTCTGTTGGCTGGTTTGTATTTTGGAAATAATTAAGCTCTGCTTTTTCTTCCACCGCCGAATCTACTGCAGGGTCCTGGTTATTATCTGGCTCTGAACCGGTACTTTCATCGCTGCTGATTGTTTTTTCAACCGGCGTATCACTAAGCGCTGAACTGCTGGTTTTTTGTGAGTCGCTAAGCCAGTAAACAAACAGTGCGATTACAACTATAACCAGTGAATAACTGATGATACGCATACCCAGATCGTCACTACTGGCCTGCGTTGGTAAATCAGAAGTGGAACCCAGACCGGATGATTTGCTTGTCGGCACTTTACCAATGGTGTCGTAATAAGCCTGAATAACATCGCTTTCATTCAGCTCTACCAGTTTTGCAAACAGCCGCAGATAACCGCATGTAAATGTTGCCGGCGGCAACGCATCCAGATCAGAGTTTTCTATACTTTCAACTATATCCAGCGACAGTTTTAATGTCTCCGCCACCTGAGGGAGCGCTATATTTTTTTCCTCTCTGGCTGCCCGTAATATTTCACCAAAGCTTTTTATTTCTATATTGCTCATTAACGCATTAACCTCATTGCCTTGCCCGCCTCATCTGAGTCAGGAAATTTTTTAATTATTTTTTGAATGAGTTGCCTCATAAAAACTTTATCATCAAGCGCATTTTCCGCCTGTATTTGCACCCACAGACTCTGAGCTGAAGGATTAACAACTGTATGATAACGCTGCATATAAGCACGCGTCATCAAATAGCGATTGGTTTTACTGCCCAGCTCTGCCATATAATACAGCGCGGCAGATGATCTTGAATCTACTCGTAAAGCTCTTCTAAAAAAGGATTCGGCCAGCTCAAAGTTTGAATTTAACATTGCACATTTTCCGGCATTAATCATCGCAACTACCGGTGTTTTATAATATGGATCGTCTATGGCTTTTTTAAATAGCTTTTGCGCCTCATCAAACCGTCCTCGGTTGCACAAATAGGTACCAAAGTTATTATTGATATCAGAGTTTTCCGGGTCCAAACTCATCGCTTCTTCATAATGACTTTCAATATCTTCAGTCTGGCCTACTTTTTCCAGCAATAATGCCATGGTACTGTGCGCCAGGGCATTATCCGGGTCCTGTTCCAGCGCCTTGGTTAATTTCTTTTTCGCCAGCTGCAGTTTATTCTGAGCCAGATAGCCCGAACCCAGCTGAACATTAAAATGAGCGGCTTTTTTTAAATCCGCCCCTTCTCTGTAATCCCCTCCTGTTGAACAGGCTGTAAGCCATATTAATACTGATAATACAGACGCTTTTATTATTTTTATCATTTAGCTCATTCCATAACGCAGATCTTGAAATTTCTTTTCACGCCGACTTTTATCTTCTACCTTACCTACCAGCTGGCCACAGGCAGCATCAATATCTTCACCACGGGTTTTACGAATTGTGGCAACCAGTCCCGCCTGCATCAGCAGCTCTTTAAATTCTTTGATGACTGACATCGGTGAACAGTCGTAACCCGAATCAGGAAAAGGATTAAAAGGTATAAGATTAACTTTTGCCGGAATACCTTTTAATAATTTCACTAATTTTACTGCATCTTGACGGCTGTCATTGACCCCGTTTAACATAACATATTCAAATGTAATGTGACTCTTGGCAGTCTGGTTATTAATATATTGCCGGCAGCTGGCCATTAATTCTTTTAACGGGTACTTCTGGTTAATCGGCACCAGACTGTCACGCACTGCATCGCTGACAGCATGCAGTGATACAGCCAGCGCAACATCGCTTTGCTGACCTAACAAATCCAGTTTGGGTATCACACCTGAGGTACTTAATGTAACCCGGCGTTTACTGAGTCCGTAAGCATTGTCTTCCATAAAAATGGTAATAGCTTTTAAAACATTGTCATAATTGAGCAGTGGCTCTCCCATACCCATCAGGACAATATTAGTAATTTTACGTTCATCGCGGTGTTCTTTGCCGAGCAATATACTGGCAACAAAGACTTGTGCAACAATCTCTGCGGCCGTCAGATTACGGCTAAAACCCTGCCGCGCTGTCGAACAAAAACTGCAATCCAGTGCACAGCCCACCTGCGATGATATACATAAAGTACCCCGACCTGACTCGGGAATATAGACTGTTTCTATTTTATTGCCGGCATCCAGCTGCATCACCCATTTTCGGGTACCATCACTCGAGGTCTGATCAAACACAATAGCAGGGACATCAATGCAGGCGGTTTGTTTGAGGGTTTCGCGCAGGCTTTTACTGATATTGGTCATGGCATCAAAATCTGTTGCCAGCATCTGATGCAACCATTTCATGACCTGAGAAGCACGAAAGGCCTTTTCACCGGATTCGATGAAAAAGGCCTCAAGATCCTGCAGGGTCATACCCAGCAGGTTTTGTTTCAGCGGTTGTAAATTGACTTGCTGATTATCGAGTACGTTCACAAATACCTTCTGGGAACATCAGTGCGATTTCTTCTGCTGCTGTTTCTGCTGCATCAGAACCGTGAACTGCGTTCTCGTCAATTGAACTGGCAAAGTCAGCACGAATAGTACCCGCAGCAGCTTCTGCCGGATTGGTAGCACCCATAATGTCACGGTTTTTCGCTATTGCACCTTCGCCTTCCAGCACCTGGCACATAATCGGGCCAGAAATCATGAACTCGACCAGATCATTGAAAAAAGGACGTTCTTTATGTACACCATAGAACGATTCTGCCTGTTCGCGCGTCATGTGGATCATTTTAGATGCAACAATTTTTAAACCCGCCTGCTCAAAACGAGCATAGATTTCGCCAATCACGTTTTTAGCGACTGCGTCAGGTTTGATCATTGAATAAGTGCGCTCTAAGGCCATTTAGTAACTCCAGATTAAATTAAGTAAAAATTAGTAAATAAGAATAAACAAACCCGCCATTTTACGCGGGTTCAGGGGATGAATAAAGGCCTAATACATCTATTTATAGGCCGATTAGTCTTTTTCCTCTATCCAGGTCATCTGGATCGCTTCTAGAATTTTTTCACCTGAACGGTCGGGCTCATCATCAAACTCCGATAATTCACAAACCCATTGATGCAGATCGGTAAAACGTATTGTTTTAGGGTCCACTTCCGGGAATTTGTCATCAAGCGCTATCGCAATATCCAGTGTATCTATCCATTTTAATCCCATAAGATCATCTCCTAATGGTTCTCTGATACCATATTGATGGTATATTTCGGAATTTCGATAACCAAATCAGTATCACCAACCACGGCCTGACAACTAAGACGTGAATCAGGATCCAGCCCCCACGCCTTATCGAGCATATCGTCTTCGGTTTCAGTAGCTTCCCGCAGCGATTCAGCGCCTTCACGAATATAAACATGACAGGTAGTACAGGCACAGGATTTCTCACAAGCGTGCTCAATATCGATACCATTAGCCTGTGCCGCATCACAAATAGTGACGCCCGGCTCTGCTTCAAAAACTTTGCCGTCAGGACATATTTCTTCATGTGGCAAAAAGATCAGTTGAGTCATTTAATTCTAAGCTCCTGTTTTAAATTGCCAACCAAGTTATTTGCTGTCTTTATTGGTTGTATATTCATCAATCTTGTGACCCGCCATCGCATCGTGAATACTCTGATTCATGCGCCGAGCGATATAGCCTTCACAGGTTTTTTCAAGTGTTTTGACAGCCTGTTTAATTTGTTCGGCCGTACCGCTCTGACGCAGCGCCGACAATGCAGCACGCGACTGTTCAATTAATGATTTTTCATCATTCTCTAGTAGTCGATCACCATCAGCCAACAAGGCAGCATCAATCGCTTCTAATACCCGATCCGCTTCAACCTGCTCTTCACGTAATTTTCTTGCCTCCATGTCGTCATGGGCATGATTCATCGAATCGCGTAACATCTGTTCGATTTCATTATCAGAAAGCCCGTATGATGGCTTAACACTGACCTTTGCTTCAACACCGCTGCTTTCTTCCAGCGACGACACACTCAATAAGCCGTCCGCATCGACCTGATAGGTTACCCGAATCCGCGCTGCGCCAGCCACCATCGGCGGAATGCCGCGTAATTCAAAACGCGCCAGTGAACGACAATCGGCTACCAACTCACGTTCACCTTGTACCACATGCACCGCCAGTGCGGTCTGACCATCTTTATAAGTGGTAAAATCTTGTGCTCTGGCGACCGGTATTGGGGTGTTGCGATGGATAATTTTTTCCGACAACCCGCCCATCGTCTCGATGCCCAGCGACAATGGCAGCACATCCAGTAATAACAACTCTCCACCCTGATTATTACCAGCCAGTATATCGGCCTGCAGTGCAGCGCCTATCGCCACCACTTTATCAGGATCAATCTCGACCAGAGGCTGCTTGTTAAAAAATTCCGCAACGCGGTCTCTGACTACCGGCACACGGGTTGAGCCACCGACCATGACGATATTTTTAATGTCGCTTTTGTCGATAGCCGCATCACGCAGTGCACGCCGACAAGAGGCCAGCGTTTTACTGACCAGCGCATCGATCAGCTGATTAAATTTATCTTTAGTCAGCTCAATAGCCCAGTTTTTTTCACCCAGCAAAAGCGAGACAGTCACAGAATCAGCATCGGTTAACGCTTCTTTTACGCGGCGCGCCTCATTAATGATTTGCCGGTTCAACGAAGCGTTTAATTCAGTCACACCGGCCTCAGCAACCAACCATTCTGCGATAGCCAGATCGAAATCATCGCCACCCAGCGCACTATCACCACCGGTCGACAAAACCTCAAAAACACCTTTATTAAGTCGTAGAATAGAAACATCAAAGGTGCCGCCGCCCAGATCATAAATGACAACCACACCTTCTTCGCCACTATCCAGACCATAGGCCACCGCTGCGGCTGTTGGTTCGTTTAGCAGTCGCAAAACATCTAAACCCGCAAGTCTGGCCGCATCTTTTGTGGCCTGTCGCTGTGCATCATCAAAATAAGCCGGCACGGTTATTACCGCTCCGCTTAACTCACCACCCAGGGTATTTTCAGCTCTGATTTTGAGCTGTTTCAAAATTTCTGCAGAAACCTCGACAGCACTAACTTCACCTGCTGTAGTTTTAATTCGCGGTAGCGCTGGGTTGTCATTGTTAAATTGATACGGAATATGCTCCGCCAATGTTTTTAAGTCTTTAGAAGCCCGCCCCATCAGCCGTTTTACTGAAACAATCGTATTGTGCGGATCGGTTACTGCCAGCGCCTGCGCTGTACGCCCAACCTGTATTGTTTGATCCGCTGCATAATGCACCACAGAAGGCAGAATTGAATCACCGTTATCATCCGTTAACGTAGTCGCTTTACCGCTTCGGACACTTGCGACCAGTGAATTAGTGGTCCCCAAATCAATACCGACAGCAAGCCGGTGTTGGTGTGGAGCGGTTGACTGCCCCGGTTCTGCTATTTGTAGTAATGCCATTGCCTTATTTCCAGACTTAGCCCAGCAACTCATCTTCTATAGCCACCGCTATATCATTGAGCTCCTGAATATTTTTATTTAAAAACTGCATTTTACGCGATAACTCATGCGCTTTATCAAATAACTGCTGCTGATAAGCTTGCGCAAAATCATTCATAACAGCTGCCATCAAGCCCTTAACACGACTGAGTAAACGATCTGTTTCGGCTAACGCATCCGACTGTAAACGAAGCGATTCAATCTCTTCTCTTAGCTCAATCTGCTCCATCAGAAACATCGGATCCATCGTTGTATCCTGTTCATGATCAATATCGAGCCCGCCAAGCTTTAACAGATAATGCGCTCTTGAAACCGGTGATTTTAACGTGTCGTAGGCCTGATTAACCAGCGATGCCATCTGTACTGCAAGCCGACTCTGCTGATCACCGGCACTGACAAAGCGATCGGGATGGATCTCTTTTTGCAGCTCTCTGTATACTGCAGACAATTGCGCAAGATCCAGCTCAAAGCCGACCGGCAGCTCGAATATTTCAAAGTAATTTTTAGAAAATAAATCAGACATTTAGAAACTTAAACTGGTCAATAAAAAAAACCCCGGTTGCATGACTATCACCGGGGTTGATTTCTGTATTCAATGAATCGGATAAATTAAACCGTAAAACTTTCACCACAACCGCAGCGATCCCCCTCATTCGGATTATTAAAAGCAAAGCCTTCATTAAGGCCTTCTTTGGTATAATCCAGCTGGGTTCCATCAAGATAAACAAGGCTTTTTTTATCGACGATGACCTTTACGCCATTATCTTCGAAAACCTCATCATTATCAGAGATTTCATCAACAAACTCGATCACATAGGCCATACCTGAACACCCCGTGGTTTTCACCCCGAGACGTACACCTACGCCGGTACCGCGGTTAGCCAGAAAGTTTAATACACGTTCAGCTGCCGGAGCCGTTATCGAAATTGCCATCGCTATAAAAAACCTCTGTTAATTTTTTGACTGATAATCTTCGATTGCTGATTTAATAGCATCTTCAGCCAGCACTGAGCAGTGTACTTTAACCGGCGGCAATGCCAATTCATCAGCTATATCCTGATTTTTTATCGCTTTTGCCTGATCCAGCGTTTTACCTTTAACCCATTCTGTTAATAATGAGCTGGATGCAATGGCAGAACCACATCCATAGGTCTTAAATACAGCATCTTCAATAATACCATCATCGCCGACTTTGATTTGCAAACGCATTACATCGCCGCAAGCAGGTGCTCCGACCATACCGGTACCAACGCCTTTCTCATCTTTATCAAAACTACCAACGTTACGTGGATTCTCATAGTGATCCAGAACTTTATCGCTATATGCCATGATCTTTTACCTCTATATTCAGCGTATTTTACGCTGTTTTCGTCTATTACTAAACCATTTGTTTATTCTTTAAGCCTGTGCATGGCATGGAAAATAGCGCCAATGAAAGCAGTGAAGACAAACAGATTATTTAATGCGCTGCCCACTGTACCGAATCCAGATCAATACCGTCTTTGTACATATCCCATAACGGACTCAGCTGACGCAGTTTATCGACCGCTTTGTGTACTTCGCTAATCGCGTAATCTATCTCTTCTGCCTGAGTAA
>Ga0224506_10000056_pt1 | contig 119516 bp, 159 predicted proteins | sample SF_Jan12_sed_USG_2_FD_169108 | JGI IMG/M metagenome (GOLD analysis project Ga0224506, IMG submission 169108) | Sediment microbial communities from San Francisco Bay, California, United States - SF_Jan12_sed_USGS_8_1 | ecosystem: Environmental > Aquatic > Marine > Sediment | place: USA...
TTTCACGATATTTCGCTTTGCAGCCTACCTGAACTTAGTACAGGTACTTTGAGTTCTGTTTGGCCTTGCTCCATGTGGGTCGGCTTTTTTCATTCCTTTTATGGAAATCTCAGGCTCTACCATCATTGTGCGCCATATTGGATTTTTTTCTGCTCCGTTGCCAATCATCTCTGATTATTTATCTCCAAATCACATTTCCTGTAAGGAGGGAGGAGTTTCCTCTGCCGTAGCAGCGTTTCGTGCTCCAGCTCACACAATAGTCAATTCACTAATCGAATTTGAATATTACTTTACAGGTTTTGTGCCTATTATGAATAAAGTTCCAAATTCTCTCTTCCATTTTTTTCTATTTTCCAAATCTTTGATATTTCTGGTGTTTACTGTGAACCCTTTATTTTTAAAAAATACTTTCCACTCTTTTTTTGAATGTAAATGCATCTGAATTTTCATCATATTTGCCCATTTTGTGGTTGCCTTGTTATCTGTATAGAAATCAATCCCACAAAAAAATTGTCCCCCTGGTTTTAGTAATCTGAATATTTTTTTTAATGCTATGTCAACTGAATCTACATAATATAATGACTCCATTGAAAAAATAAAATCAAATTTTCCTTTATAGTTCATAGATTCGATATCTGTGTGGATGAATTCTTCTTTTTTATTGCTTGATTTTTTTCTAGCTTGAATAATCATCTTTTTACTTTTATCGATCCCTATAGATTTTCTACATTTTTTTTCGTTTGAAATTCTTCTTACTACCCACCCATTCCCGCAACCCACATCTAGAAATGTAAATGGTTTGTCAAATGGTATTTTTTGTAAAAATTTTAGAACGTTTTTCTCATGTTCTGTTTCCATTAATTCTGCCTTTCCGTTTTGAGCCCACTTGTCAAAAGTTTTTCTGACCTTGTCCATGTTTTTAGATTTTTTTATTTCCAATATAATTCTCGGTTTGTTAATCTTTTGAGTGAACAATTTCTACGTGTTTCTTATATTTGATTTTCATTAATTAATTTTGAAAGTAATTGCCTGATGAATTATGTCGACATTGTGGCGGGCAACTAGTTGAAACATCTAAATGCCCTCAATGCACAAAGCCAAATCGCATGATTTGTAAACGATGTGCATGTTATACTCCTGAGCAATTCCACTCAATTTGTATGTCTTTCCAGACGCACCAACCACATATACTGTGTCAAAAAATAGATCTAAAAACTATCTAGTTGCTATGGCTTGATTATCTTAAATTAAACATGTTTTGGATGTCAAAAATATTCAATCAAGATCCAAATACAACTATGGCTTGCTTATCAGATCCAACATCATAGTTGCACCCATCGTGATGATAGATTTTGGTTTCATCTCCAGTTCAAGAAATTCTTGTATTTAGAGAAGATTCTGCAGATGTTTTTACTCTATCTAATGAGTTCAAATTAAAAGATAATTAGTTCTGTTGTTTAATCGTATTTCTTTGAATCTGGTGTGTATAATCCAATATGATATTACGATGTCATGGATTTCTTTATGTGTTTACTGTTTTCCTTTAACTAGATTGAATAACTGCCTTACTGCAAGTTTTGGATGGTGTGTTGCTAATTTTATCATATTTGTTAATCCAAAATCTGCTTTGATAAAATCAATAAATTCATTTGGTTTCAATTCTTTTATGATGTCTAATTCTTTGTCCCAATCATTGTCTGTTAATCCTATCCATCTATCTTGAACTTTTCCTGCTGAATTAATTTTTGATTCAATCTCTTTTTTCCAAGTTGCTTCATATGGATAAAGTGCTTTTTCATCTGTATTACCGGATTTTATTGCGTTTGCTGATATTTCTCCTGCAACTCTTCCATATTTTATTGCGTATCTAATCCCTTCTAACACAAGTGGGTTTGCTTGCCCAGCTGAGTCACCAACTAAAATCAGATTATTAAAAACTGTTTTTCTTGATAATCCGTCATTTGGAATCAGACCATAATGAAATTCTATTGGAGTTATCTCTCCGAGTTTTTTTATAGGGCCTGTTTTTTTATCCAGTAGATCTTTGAGTCTCTGTGTAGGATCAACATTTGATTCTGGTTTTCCTATTCCTACCCCAATTCTTACAATGTTGTTCCCCAATGGAAAAATCCATGCATATCCTGCAGGCGAATACTGTTCACCAACCATTAACCACCATGTATCTGAATCTGCCTTCTCTACTTTTACTTCATATTCTGCCCCAGCACCAAATCGCTTCCATTGTGTCACAAAACCCATTGCCTTAGACACTGTTGAAGTAAATCCAGTAGCATCGATCACCACTTTGGAATGAAAGGTTGTTTTCCCTTCAGGACCTGTACCGCTAACTCCCACAATATCGCCTCCCTCATTTTTAATTACTCCATTAATATTCATCTTGATAAAAACATCTACTCCTAATTTTTCTGCTTCATGTGCTAACCATCTGTATGTTTTTCTTACGTCTAGCACTGCAGCTCTTGGAACTGAATCACTGATGGTCACTTCGTTGTTTGGGGAACAGAATGAAAAATTCCTGATTGGATTGTAACAATTATCTGGTATTCCAAACTCTTTGATGCTCTGAATCCAAGTTACACCGCTGGTCCTAACGGTTTCTGCTATTGAATTTTCTTTTTCAAGTAATGCTACTTTTACTCCTTTTTTAGCAGCTGCGAAAGCTGCAGATGATCCTGCCGGTCCTGCCCCAACAATTACTAAATCATAATGATGCTCTGACAACTAATCTAAATCATAATCGTCTAGGATATAATTTTGAGGTCTGTTGATGTTATTTTTTTAGTATTGGGTTGCCTTCACTATCATTTTCTCTTTCGGAATCAAAAGTCTCCATGTGTGCAAGATCTCTGTGCATATAACTATGAGTTTTACCTTCATTTTTTCTGCAAAACTTTGAATGGATTGTCTCTTCTATCTTCAATGTAGTCTCATTCTCATGAAACAGGTGTTTTCCACAGTCAGGACATATCAATTCAGGCATGATTTTAGTCATCATTAAATCTATTTAGATGTTTCATCTATGAATTCCATACATATGATATTTTTATCATCCTAAACTTTAGATGTCAAACAAACTATGACCCCATATGGACGAATCTGAGTTACTGTCTTTTATCATGTGGTCTGCAATAACTGGGATTATCATGTTAGTTACAGGTCTAAGCTACAAGGCATATCTGGGAAGAAATGATAATGAGATCTCTTCATCTTGAGAAAAAAGGAATACGAGGACTTGCAATTGCGGAAAGTTTCAGACCTCGTTCCACTATGTCTGTTTTATCCGGAATTGTTATGCGTAGAGATTTCATAATTGATGATTTTGTATTTGGTCATACTACTTTAGAAGGTGATGATGCAACAGATATGATCTTAAAGATGTACGATGATCTTGGAAGATCTGATATTAATTATGTTTTAATTTCAGGATTGATAATTTCCATGTATAACATTGTAGACATTGAAAAGTTATTTCATTCTCTAAAAATCCCCATTATCAGTATTACTTATAATCCCTCTTTAGGAATCAGCAACTCTCTTAAACATCGTTTCCCAACTCATACGAATCAAAAATTAACGCATATCAAAAATTAACTCCACGCAAAAAAATTACTCTTAAAACATCACATGATGTCTTCGTTAGGAAAAAAGGGTGCATTCTAAGCGATGTAAAACATCTCTTGGATGATCTGACATTACAAGGTGCTGTTCCTGAACCTATACGTGTATCTCAATTGTTGGCAAAGAGAATTTTTGAAAAAATTCATCCTTCTGAAGCTGTTTTTCCACCATCCACGTTTAAAACAGTGCCTGTGACCCAACTTGACTCATCTGATGCTAAATAAAGAACTGCATTTGCTACATCTACTGGTTCTCCTATTCTGGCAAGTGGTAATCTTTCTTCAAGAACTTTTCTAGCTTGAGGATCATCAAGGTATGGTTTTATCATTCCAGAATTAATAATTCCTGGATTTACGCAATTACATCTGATATTCTGCCTTGCATATTCTACTGCAATTGATTTTGTGAACATTGAAATTGCTGCTTTCGTTGATGAATATACTGCCAAATGAACCCTGGGAACTGCACGTTCACTTGAAATAGATCCTACATTTACAATAACTCCACTTTTAACATCTGACATTTTTGTAATGACTGCTTTCGTCATATGAAACACTCCTAACATATTAACATCTATGAGTTTTCTAATCTCAGAATCCTTCATTTTATGAAAGTGTATGGGATCATTAATTATCCCTGCATTGTTTACTAAAATGTCAATTTTTCCATATGTGTCCATAATCTGATTTACAGCTTGCAATGTTTGTGATTCGTCAGTCAAATCACATGAAATTGATACCGTCATTGCTTCATTTCCAATTTCTTTTCTTGTTTTCTCTAAATCTTCTAAATTTCTTGCAATTAGAACTACTTTTGAACCCTCTTCTGTAAACCTTTTTACAATTCCTTTACCGATGTCACTAGACGCCCCTGTAACGATGGCTATTTTGTCTTTTAATCTCATACACTGTTGAGGAAATATCTGCCTTATAGGATTTTTGTTGAATTCTCCCTACAACCTTGATTTATTTTGTTTTATTGATCTTTTTGATATGTTCTATGATGCTTGTATAGTCCATATCTCCAAACCCTGCTCTTACTGCATCCTCATAGATCTCCCCTGCTTTTTTGATCATTGGTAATTCAATACCTAATGATTTTGCCGCACCTGTCATTGTATTGATATCTTTTTTCAAATTTGCAAGTGTAAACGTGACATCGTATTTCCCATCTATCATCTTTGGTGCTTTATTTTCACTCATACCTGTCTTGAAATATGTTGAGTTTAAAATCTCTAGAAATATTTTTGGGTCCACATTTGCTTTTTTAACTAGGGTGATTCCTTCGGATAATGCAAGCGCAAGCATTGTGATCTGTAAGTTCATGGCTAGCTTTATTGTATGTGCTACCCCGCTATCTCCTAAGAAAAAAACTTTATTTGCAATTTTTTCAAATACCTTTCTACATTTATCAAAATTTTCTTTATTTCCGGATGCCATCATGACCAAATTTCCTGTGATCGCAACATTTGGTCCTCCCATAACTGGTATGTCTAGTTTGTTGATGTTGTACTCCTGAAATTTTTTTGAAATATTTTTAGATTCTGATGGATCAATCGTACTCATATCTGCAACAATTAGTTTGTCATGATTTCCGTAAACAATACCGTTGCTTTCAAATGATACTTTTTTGACGGCATCTGCATCTCTTACTATTATTATGACTAATTCTGAATCCTCTGCGACTTCTTTTGGAGATGATGCTATCTTTACTCCTTTTTCTTTTAATTGCAATGTTTTTTCTTTTGTTCTGTTATATGCTGTTACATTAAACCCTGAATCTACTAAATGTGATGCAACTGCGCTCCCTAGTATTCCAAGTCCTATGATCCCAATTTTTTTCATTGCTTCTGACCTATCATTGTTTTTCTAACGCCTTTCTTCATTTTGAATCTCCCATTGACTATTGCCAAATCGTGATGTGACAAATTCCAGCTGACCTATTGTTTTTTCACCTCTTTTAACCTTGGCAAAATCGAATTTTTTCATTCTGATTATTTTCTCCTTTGGCTTGTATCCCCCCTCGATGATTTTAATCTTGAATCTTTTACTTGCTTTAATTATCATCTTTCTTGCAACCTGTACATCTCCTATCCATGAAAACATTTCAAAATCTCCAAAATTCTTGGTAGAAACATTGTATCCATACAATCTTGCCTCGAGTTTTATTGATTGAGCTTTTGACTGTTCATTTAACCATGATACTACTTCTTCACCATGTCCTTTTTCCACCCCAAATGTTTCTGAATCCCTCATCTACTCAAATTCACAATATCAATCAATAATAATCATTTTCAAATTAATGTTAAACTAAAATATTGATTTGACTGTATCTTTTTATGCTCACAATTGATTGTAAGGATGTAGTTTCAATCAAAAATGAATTATTAGTTTATGTTGCAGATCAGGTAGCAGCAATACCAACTTTAAAAAATAATCAATTCACTTTGTCAACCCTGAATGATGATGAAATTCTTGATGCTAGTCTAGTCATCTCTGCAATTAAAGAATTTTTGGATTCTATAGGTGAAGGAAGAAATTTTGCAGTGATTGCCAGTAATAATATGGTAAAGATATCATCCATCTCTGGAAGAATCATAGAGCGCGATAACCAAAACCATTATGAAATGCTTTCATGCCCTCATTGTGGCTTTGTAACTCAATATGAAGTTGAACTTGGCGCACACATGAAAATTCATTATCTTTAGTCTTGTTTTGAACTTCTTCTGTTGAAAAAGAATGATGCTGAAATCTATTTTTGTATTCTGAAATGTGACTCTGGGTTGCTTTTATCTTAAAATTAGTTCTTACTCGTTCAATCTCTTTTCCAAATATGTCATAAATTTTATTCGCATGCTGATTTGGTTTTACATCATACATTGTACTGCAATACACTAGAACTCATAACACTGCTATAGAAAATCCTGCAATACACTTGTCAAATATTTTTCTCATGTGATGATTTTCATCAGGATCTTTATAAGCATCATCTGTAAGAATCCAATATGAAAAAAGATGGTGATCGAGTTACCAAAGTTTACTGTGAAAAATGTGATCTTGTTTTTAAATCTCGAGAAAAATTTGAAAAACATCTTGTAGGCCATTCTTCAACCGTTGCTTGTGAAGTGTGTCCTGTAGATACTGTAATTGCAAAATTTTTTGATTTGTTCAAACGAAAATCTTCTCGTAATTTGGAATAAGTTTTTTTAACTATCCATTGTGTTTTCAATTATGAATAATAAATTCTTGATTTTAGGTGTAATTGTGGTTGCAATATTTACATCCTCTTCAACTCCTGAAACTGTTAATCTTGACATGAGCAGAACTTATGATGCTATTTCTACCCTGGGCTCTTCAATCTCGATCTAAATGATACAAACAATCAGACTTGTATTTTCAAATTTAACATATTTGGTTATTTCATTTGCAATCTTTGCATTCATGCTAATTGTTTTACTTATTTTGTCTGAATATGTATTCTTAGAACCTTATGTTGTGAGTCACTTGCCTCCAGGAACTGAATTTGGGTTGCTTCTGATTGTGATACTTTCAGCACTTTCTGCCTTGGTAATTCCAATGAATCTTTTTAGAATAAGTATTCTTAAAAGTTCAAAACAAAAAATGAGTGGTAGTATTCTTGGTTCTGTAGTTGGAAGTATTGCAGGTGCCTGTAGTTGCGGGCCTGTTGGATTCGCAGTAGTCTCAACATTTGGCTCAATTGGGGCAACAACTACTGCATTTCTCACTAATTATGAGGCCCCCATCAGATTAATTGCAATCGTTGTTCTTACTGTGACCTATTTCACCACTGTAAAATCTCTTAAAATTGAATGTAAAATTAATTCATGAGTGTTGAATTTTCCACATACACAAAATTACAACTTTGAAATACATCATACATTTATCTTAAGATAACTGGCGTTTATTTATATTCTAATCATACTATAACAGAAAGACTAAATTGAATATGTAAAAGACAATATCACTGAAATATCTGTCCTGATCTAATTAATTTTTAAAATTCCTAAAAGGTCGGGATTTTTATTTGCCTTTTCTGGGATCAACTTAATGCAAAACTGGAATCTGATCTTTGGGATTTTCATTATTTCAAGTCCAATTGTTTTCTCAATAATCGCATTTCCTGATTCAGTTGCTTGGAGTTGGAATGAAGGAAGAGGAGGCTATTTCTTTGCACTTGTTTTCATTATTGCAGAGCTTGTTGGGCTAAAAACAATCATTTCTAAAAAACGATTACTCTCTGTAATCCCATTAACTGCTCTTACTATTATTTACCTTGTTTCACTAGAATTTGGTCTCAGAGATCACATCATCGAATCTGCAAAATTGTTTGATGTGCAATTAATCTATTCATGGACATGGATGTGGGATTTCATTGTGATGGCTATTTTTGTAGTTGTTGCCTTGAGTATTTTCTTTGGCAAACGTTGGATTAGAATTGCACCTGCTGGCCCTATATTTCTAGTTGGAACTGGAATTATTCTTTCACTTGATGCCTTTTTTCCATATGATACGCTTGGTCCTTTACAATACATTGTTCCATATTTTATTCAAACTAATGTATGGCTAATCACAGCACTAGATCTTGGAACTGCGGTAGGGAGGGACAATGTTATGTTTTTGCGTGGTGACCACGGCTCTATGGCACTCCAAGTTTTTTGGCCATCAGCTGGAGTTCACAGCATAATCATTTTCTCCTTGGTGATTGGGGCATTTATGTTAAAACTGAATATTTCTAGAAATAGAAAAATCATCTATTTCGTTTTAGGTATTATTGGAACAATTACTGTGAACTTGATTAGAATTTTTTCCTTATCTTGGTATGCACTAAAAGTAACTACTGATCCAGTAGCATGGGAAGAATATCATAAAATTGCAGGAGAGATAATGTTCTTGCCTTGGTTATTTGCATTCATCTTTATTGTGATGATCATAGAGTCTAAGCGTCTTAGTCGGCTTGAAAAAAATCAAACTTAAAAATAACTTGTAATGTCTCTTTGACCTTGAATTTCTGACAATTCTGAAACTTTGACTCCTAACCTTCTGATGGTGATTGTCTGATTTTCCAATGCCTCTTTTAGTAACTGATCTGTATTTTTCTGTAATTCTTCTAGGCTTATCGTTGGATTTCGCAACATTCTTGATTTTGATCTATTTGACAAATCTGATTGTACAAAGTGTACTCCTATTGATCTGAACATTCGATTGTTTTCAATTAATACTTCGTGCACCTCTTTACATAACTCTGTAATGTTTTCTGATAAGAACTGATAATCTTTTGAATCTTTTTTTAATGTCGTGATTTTGCTGTACTGCATACTGGCCTCTCTTTTTCTAACTGGTTCGTTGTCTATTCCTCTTGCTGAATTATAGATGAAAGTTCCACTTTTTCTACCAAATTCTTTATTCAAAGTAAATATGTCTACTTTTTTCAAGTCTTTAATTGTCTGCAAGTTCATCCCTGCAAATCTCTCTTCTGTCTTTTTCCCAATTCCTGGAATGACTCTTATTTTTTGAGGTTCCAAAAAATTATCTATTTTATCTGGCGGTACCACAGTAAGGCCATCAGGTTTATGAAAATCAGAAGCAATTTTTGAAACTAGTTTATTTGGTGAGATCCCTATGGAGCAACTGAGTTTTAATCTGTCTCTGATCATATTTTTTATTTGTTGAGCGAGATGGCCGGCTTTATCAAAATTACCTTCTGCTCTTTCTGTTACATCTAAATATGCCTCATCCCTTCCTACGTATTCAAAAACATCCGACTTGCTTTTCATTATCTCCATTGCATTCTCAGACATTTCAGAGTAATAGTCAAAATCTACAGGTAAGAATACTGCATCTTTTCGCTCTTCTAATCTTTTTTTTGCAAATGAAATTGGAATTCCTGATTTTACTCCGTATTTTCTTGCAGTATAATTTGCTGTTGCAATGGCTCCACTGTCTTCTCCTCTATCTGAAAATACACATACACAAACAGGTTTGGTTTTTAGTTCTGGAGATCTAATCTCTTCACATTGAGCATAAAAATAATCAAAATCTATGTGGAAAACTACTCTGGTTTCCATACTGTTATGATGTGGTTTGATTATTACTGTATTGTGTATTTATCTAAAACGCTTTATTGACATTGTCCTGTTTTGTCTCTGTCAAAAATATTCTTTGATTCATTGAAACCCATATGATCTTGCTTTGTTTGATGATTGCAAAACTTTCTGGTTCAAATTGCACTGGGATCGCATTGTGTTAGGGATATAATCAAGGTGGTTAAAACTAGACACACATAGAAACTGGACAATTCGTATTTGAGGTAGAAAAATTCAATTTTTACTCAAATCAAGGTTGAATTTTTACAATATGTAAAATAAGCAGGATGCTCTTTTCTTCTTATGGTAACACTGGATGAATTAAGAATTTGCAAGTCTTGTGGGAATGTATTCTCTAAAAAAGCAGGAGTTACAATCATTACTGAATGCCCGCAATGCAAGGGTATTAGTTTTGAGCGAATTGTTATCACTCCCTCAGAAAACGAAGAAAAATATTTGGATGAATTGGATTGATCACAAGTATTGAGTCTTGATGTATCATAGACTCAGTCCTTTTTGATTTTTTCAAAGAAGGGTTATTTTTGAAATTGTATTATTTTACTTTTAAAATAAAAACGTGTACGATTTTGTTGTGTTTGATAATGGGAATTTAGATGGTAAAAATTTCGTGTTAAGACATATTTTATATGACAAGTATATTTCAATTAAAATCTAATATTAAATCGAGTTTTTTGTTTTTTCAAAACTAGACAACAGGAAAATAAAAACCACGACTGATAATCTACATAAAGTACTAATTCTCTTTTGGCATATTGCCCCCATGGGCAATGAAAATAATGACAAGGAAAAAACGGAGGTTGTGCCATTTTGGCGTTCGGGATTTGGCGAACTAGACAAAGTTTTTGACAACTTTAAGTGAGACTTCGAACATGCATTTGCAGTAAAACCTTTTCATCTGTTTGAAAGCACAACAGCATGTGATTTGGTAGATGAAGGAGACAAGTTTGTAGTAACTGCAGACATGCCACGGATAAAAAAAGAAGAAATTAACCTCAATGTGGGTGATGACTATGTCGACATCTCAGCAGAACACAAGGAATCCGAAGAGGAAAAGAAGAAAAAATATCTCCGAAAAGAACATAGTGAGATATCTATTCATCGAAGGATGTCTCTTCCCGAGAGAGTAAAACCCGCAGATGTCAAGGCTAAACTAAACAATGGAATACTGACAGTTGAAATTCCAAAGGAAAAACCTACACCGCAACCAAAGTCTACCAAAATCAATATAGATTGATAAAACATCATTATTCCTTTTTACTTTTTGTTGATCTATACAAGTAAATCATAAACACGATTGATTAGGTTTTGGGAACATTTTGTCAAATCAACCTTTATTATTTCACTTATGATGCATAACTGCCATTCTCATAATCTGAGAATATTATCTTAGATTCTTTCATGTCATGCTAGTGTTTGCTATTGTTTTGTGGTTAATAAATGACAATGAGATTCATGATGAATAGAGTTTATGATGTCATCATAAAGTGTCATTTCTACCATTGACAGTTTGGGGTAGTCTACGATTAACAAATCTATTTTGTTATCTTTTACATAGTCAATTACCCAATGTGCAATAGAATCAGTTAGGGCAAATTTTGTTTTAATGTGAACCCCTTCATTTTGAGCAATTTTTGTCCACTTTTCCAATTCCATCTTTAGCTTAGAAATCTGATCTTGAGCTATTTTTTTATCTGATTTAGTCTCAAAAAAATAAAGTTTAGGTTGAATTTTGTACATGCACTCAATGACCGTAAAATCTGAACCAAACTTTTTAGCTAATTGAAGGCCTATATCAAATGACTTTTTGGTATGTATGGGAGTAATTATCGCCACTGCTATGTTTTTGAATACTTTGGACATGCTTTTCATTCCATCTCTTTGTAAATAAGTCATCCAATTTTTGTTTTGATTGGATTTATGTTGATCTGGGTTGTTCATAGTCCTTTTTTATAACTAACTCATCAAAACCCTCTTCAATTAGTGGTGTTTCTAATTGTTTGAGCTGTTTGTAAATCACAGATAATGGAAATGGATCATGTCTGCTTTTCTGTCTTTTCTCAAGAATTATCTGCGAAGTATTCATAAAAATCCCTCTTATTCTTGCTTTGTATTTTTTACCAAGTTCAATATGCTGTTTACGTATTCCTTCAGTCAGGTTTGTATCGTCAATTACTACGCTGATCCCTTCTTTGAGACATTTTTCTACATGTTTGAGTTCCTTTTTTCTATCATTGTCAAAATGAGACAATGCTATTCGCTCATGTTTAAAATTTGTCTTAATATAGGTAGTCTTTCCACTCAAAGCAACACCAATCATCAAAATGTATTCTAATTGGGACATGTATGTATTAAAAAATAGTTATTATAATATGCTGTTTTCAAATATGATGAATAACTATTGTCAATCATTAACAAGAGTCTGAAAAGTCTACTTCCACTATCTTTTAGTTCTACTCCTGCTGTAAGCATACGAAAAGAAAACAAGGTATGGGTTGCAACAAGTATGTTGATTCACTATCTGGAATCCTTTACAGATTCGCTTGTTGTGACTGAAAAAGATGAAAAACCTATTGGAGTAATTGGGGGTAAAGAAATAATTGAGAATATTTTCAAAAATCCCTCATCAGGCTTTTTTGATAATATGACTGTGGAACAAATTACCGACAAAAATCTAGTAATACTCTCAGAGAAAACCACTCTGAAAGAACTTTTGGAGAAATGGAAACATACTAGGAGAGCATTTTCAATCATTCCTAACGCTTTGGGTGGATATTCTGCAATATCTGCAAGAAAAATACTTGAAATTGGTGCTAATTGCACTACCGATTTTACTGTGTCAGAATTGCCTAAAAAAGAAGTAGTCACATTTGAAAAAGATGACACCATAAAAGACATCATCAGTTTGATGTTAGAAAAAAACACTCGTAAACTGCTTTTAAAAGATACAAATTATTTTATCAGTGATCGTTTACTCATTCAGAGCATAGCCCAAGAATTTGATTTTTTTAGAAATATAAAATTCTTAGAACGTCATGTTGAAGAATCATTAAAATTTGAAGAAGCCAAAAAAATTTCCAAGAATTTGAATCTGACCGAACTTTCCAAAACCATGTATTCTATGTTACACCCATGTGTGATTTATCAGGACCATGTTATTACTCCATGGGATATTTGCATGGCATTGCAATCCGACAGAATAGAATTTTTAGGATAGCAATCTTCAATATGAAAATCCCTGTTGTTTACTCATAATTGTTATTGTTGATTGAGGATCTCATTCCTCTTAAATAGTGGAACTGTTATTTTCAAATCGTGTATAAAACAATTCTTGTACCTCATGCTGGAACTGAATCTGATGATCAGGCATTAAAACATGCAATATATGCCGCAAACATTTCATCTAAAATCATACTTCTGCATGTAATAGAAAAACTGCAATATCCTCCATCATTTGCTCTATCTTCATCTGAACGTAAAAGTTTGCTAAATAGTATTGATAATGCAAATGAGGAAATGAGGAGAGATATGGAGAAGAAGATGGAGAAATATGTTCAACAATGTAAAGAAAAAAGAATCAAGGCTGAAGTTATAGTGAAAATTGGTAATGCATCCGAAAATATCTTAAGAGTAGTTAAAAATCAAAAAGTTGATCTTATAGTGATGTCAAAGAGAAGAAAACTAAAAGGAATGAAAAAATTATTGTCATTAGGTAGCGTTTCAAGAAAAATAGTTGAAAATACACCATGTCCTGTACTTTTGATAGATGTTGAGAAATAATGTTCTAGGCATAATTATGGTTTGAACAACAAAAATCCTAAAAGAATACTTAAACCAATAAAAATTGTTATTGTTATGATCATGTGTTGTTGAGCTTTTTCCTTTTCATAAAACTTTCTTGGAGTCACACCTCCAATGAAAAAAACTATCATCATTCCCAATACTAACCCAATAATATTTGCAGCAGTAAGGGTCAATGCACTTGAAAAAATACCCCAATCCCATAACGCTATTCCGATTCCTGAAACAGTTGCAGGAGGTACCAAAGCTGCAGCAATTGCAACTCCAACCAGAATTCCAGGAATGTTGGTAGACATTGCAATCCCTCCTGCCAACCCTAGTGCTATTGCAACTGCTAAAAATACTGGAGATATCTCGGTTCTGGATATGATTTCACTTGTCAAGGGCAAATCTGTGAATTGAATTGCAATTATTGTCAAAAGTGCACCAGTACCAATCACTGCTATTAATAAAATTGAACCAGAGGTTAGCGCCTTAATCATTTTGTCTGTTTTTCCAAGTGCTGTGTTAAAAGAGAAAGCAGAAATTGGTCCAAGTAAAGGTGATATTAGCATTGCACCAATAACTAAAGAGGCATTGTTTGCAAAAAGCCCTGCCACTGCAACCCCTGCAGCAATAACTATCATGAAAAGGAGGTTTTTGTTAAATTTTACATTTGGATCTATTAATGATTCATACTCTTCGATGAGCTTTTTCTTTTTTACTTTGACTTGTTTTGTTTCTAGTTCTTTAGTATAATTTGAAAGATAATCAGACAAGGTTGCTTCAATTGCTAAACTAGTTACATACAGATCTTTACTTCTGGTGTCTATGATTTTGTTTAATTCGTTAGTTAGAGCATTTGCCAATGAATCCGGGCATATTCCCGTATATCGCAGTAATTTTTCATTTTCTGCCATGGTTAATTCGACATGAGATGGGATCTTGTATTTTTTAAAAACATATTCTATGCTCTGACTTTGTTGCTCATAACAGATGACCTCAATTTTTCTCAACTTGCATTTCTAGTATAACTAAGATAATATCTCTATTGTTTGATCTAGAACTTCGTTATATCCAATTCATAATCTATCTTATCAATTGCCTTACACAGTTTTTGTATGAAATATTCAAAATATATTTTTATTATTTTACTATCAATAATGGACAAGTTAAACCATGTAAGAGATAATTTGCCATGCTTTGATGATATTTTTTTTCAGCATGAATAATTTTTGACTGCCCAATAATAACTAGGTCTATCTGCTTTTTCTCAACATATTCAATAATCGTTTCTGGAACAAATGATGATTTTAGAATGGCATGTTTAATTGGTTTTTTTAATTCTTTATTTTGGGATTTGATTCTTTTTATTTTTTCTTCAATGATTTTCTTTTGTTCTTCAAATTTCTCGTTTTTATCTTTCTTAAAAAATGCTATAACTGATTGATCTTCAATACAAGTAATTAGTGTAATTTCTCCATCTGTTTTTTTTGCAAATTTTATTGCAGCTTTTAGTCCTCTTTCTGCACCTGTTGTTGCATTGTATGGAACTAAAATATTCTCAAAATTAAAATCTTGACTCATTTTACAATCTTACACTGTCTCTAAATTTAAACTGTGGTTAGTTCTAAAATTTATTTATTCTCAAAATTGGTTCATGGTGTATAAATTAAATCTTGAATGAATCTAGAAAAATACTGCTGAGTGTTGACTCACTTCATCTAAATACTGTTTAGATTCATCTTCTTTATGGAATATCCTGTTTTTGCTGACGAAAATGGTATAAATTTAAAACCTGAAAAAATGGAAAAAGAAAAACTCTATCATTGTATTTTTAAGAATAAGGCAATGCTGATCTTCAAAGATTCTCAAGATGTTCTGAATTGTTATGAAATTGAAGAAACAGATCTAGTCGACAAAATTAGAAAATGTGGTAATAACGATGATCTTGAAAAAATATTTGATGATTATCTTAATGGAAAGACCTGAAAAATTAAATAAAAGCCAAAGAGAATTTTGTTGTAATAGGAATTAAAATTGAGCACTAATAACAAATCCAAAGATGCAGAAGATATTTTATCTGAGTTTGGTTCTCGAGTTAAATCAGAACCAACACCAGAACCAACACCAGAACCAACACCAGAACCAACACCAGAACCAACACCAGAACCAACACCAGAACCAACACCAGAACCAACACCAGAACCAACACCAGAACCAACTGCATCCGAAACTGCTGATGATTCTTCAAAATCCCGTGATAAAAATTATTTTTCGGATTCGCCACATTCTACAGAAGAACGTGATGTGATTTTTGTTGGTACTAAACCCATAATGACTTATGTTTCAGCAACTCTGACTCAACTTTCTACAAGACCTACAGTCACAATCAAAGCCCGTGGAAAAAGAATTACACAAGCTGTTGATGTTTCACAAATGATAGTTAAACGAATGAAATCTGTAGGATATTTTGTTAGTGACGTAAGAATTTCATCCGACTCTTTGACTTCACAAGATGGAAAACAACGCAATGTCTCAACAATGGAAATTGATATTTCAAAAAATTAGTTTAATGAGTATACCTGTAATTGCATTTGGAATTTTAACTGTTGGGTTGTTGATAAGTTTTAATTATTCATGTTCTCCTCAACACATGCTGATAATTAATGATGTTTTTAAATATGAAAAATCTCTCAATCCTGATTTATGTGAATCAGCTCTAGAAAAAATAAACTCATTTAATGAAACATGTGAACCTAAAATTGAAATTTTGGATTGTGGTTAAACTGCAATGTCTGTCAAAAAAGATATTCCGAAATAAATCAACGTTGCACCTAATCCAGACATCATTAATTTGTAACTTCTATTTGATAAAATCCTAAAACTTTTTGATGTCAGAAATGCCACTGTTCCTAACCATGCAAAATCCATCCATATGTGTTAACCCAAATACAATTATGCCTGTAAATGCCCAAATCAACATTGCATCTGAAATTAATTTGAACTCTATTGTTAACCACCATATTGTGAAAAACGGGTTTTAAATAGACTTACAAAATTCCTAGGATTAATGGTTTTTGATTAGTTTTGATTTTGAAACTTTCTCTTTTCCAAACATTGTTTTTAATTGCAATGCTCCAAAAATAAAAAGCACAATTGCACTCAAAATGGATGTTGTTGTCCTGAACTCTGGGAATACTAATGAAAACACTCTGATTCCAAGTAAAATTACCAACGGAAATTCCACAATAGTATGTCCTACTGTCATTTTGATTCCTGTTTTTACCCCTCCATGCACTATTGATGAAATATTTGCCACAAAAAGAGTCCTGACATCATAACTCCTGATGCTAAAATAATAATGACCATGACTGCAAACTCAATAATCTCAACCATTCTTTGTATGTATTTAATTAATAACAAAATAAAGATAATTGATTTTTCATTGATACATTGTATCTTTGAGATGCTTAGATTCTATCTGTGCTTCTTTTATCAATCTCTCTGCTTTCTCTGCTTCTTTTTGTAGTGCCAAAATATCACATGATGCACCTGGAATTAATTTGGACATTGCCATACAAAGATCTGCGCTCGATTTAAAATCTGGATCAGTTCCTTCAGAGTGAAAAATAACTACGACTACATCTTGATTTGAAATACTCCCTTCATTTAACAACATTCCTGGAATTCCTGGAACAGTGCCGTTCTCTAACACTCTCAAACCTGCTTCTTTAATTTTTGTTCTTGCTGCACTGGTACTTCCTATCCCTATTATTTCTCCTTCATCACTTAATGATTTTATCGCGATGCTGCTAACAATTAATCCAATTTTGTGTTTTTTCGCCCATCTTAACATTGTTTTAGCAGTGATTCTTTGTAATGGCTGATCAATTGTAAGATATGATAAAAACACAGCCACTTTCAAATCCTTATTTACAAAAACACGTGTTGGAAAATTTGGCTTTCCATTTTTTACTATGCTTATTGGAGGGAAACTTTCTGAATCAATGACTCCTGCTAATTCAAATTGTGAAGTGTGTATCATTGATTCAGATGCTATTGCACTACTAAACCCCATAGATGGAAAACCATCTATAAGATACCCTCCATCTAAATCTACTTTCGTTAATTCTCTAACTTTAATTTTTGGAAACAATGGTTATTTTTAATATTGATCAAATAATATCTTTTATATGATAATGTTCTATTTTTATAATTTTGAAACAAGTGCTGCGTAGATAAATGGTAAAATTGTTGTTACTTCTGCATGAAGTGTTGTCTGTTTTGCTTTCTGTGTTACTTTCCCCCACGAAATTGCTTCTCTTACCAGTGCTCCGCTGAGACTTCCGTCAAACTCCTGTGCTGTTGTAATATAAAATGCGTAATCTAATCCTTCTCTGTATTGATTCCACCATAAAGTATGATGTTTTGAAATTCCACCACCAATCATAAATGCTCCTGATTTCTCAGCTTTGAAAATTAATCCAGATAACAAATTAGCGTCACCGGTCATGTTGAGTTTAAAATCACTGTGTTTTTGTGTGAATAACCATATTTGACTGCCTACGGCACCATCCATAATTCCTGGTACAACTACACTGATATTGTTTTTGTGTGCCCAATAAAGAAATGAATCTTCACCTAAATGCTTACCAATCATTTTTGCTATTTCTGCAGTAGTCATTTCTTTTACTCCTTTTTGATATTCTTCCTCTAAAAATTGCTGCATCTTCTCTTCGATAAGTGGTCCGTAACTATCCATTGGAACAAGTACGTTGCCTAATCTATGGATGTTTTGATCTGCTAACTTCATATCGTCCATTGTAAACGAACCTTCTTTGTAATGTGCAAAATGTCGTGCAATGTCATGATCTAATGCCCCACACGTTGTAATGATTACGTCAAACCATTTGTCTTTAATCATACTTTTTATTATTCCTCTTAATCCTGTTGACACAACAGCTCCTACAAATGAAAAAAATCTTAAACATTGTTTGTCCATAATCATCTCTGATAGAATTTCTAAACCGTCTGATAGATTTACTGACTCAAATCCTCCTGATTGAGATAATTCATGAAAAATTTTTTCGATAGATGTATCCGAATCAATCTCGATGTCTTTAACTGGACGTCCTTGTTCGACCATGATTTTATTTATCGATGTCAAGTATAAAATTCTGCCTTGAAACAATTTTTTTAATTGTTAAGAAAACTTTAAACCCGCCTAATGATACCGTTTTTTGATTGACAGGTAGAATTAAAGTTGCCTTAGTGGGTATAGGAAATTGTTTTTCAGGGTTAATTCAAGGAATTGAATATTATAGAAAAAACCCCTCCCAAGAAGTCACTGGAATCATTCATGATAAATTAGCTGGATATGGAATACATGACATTGACTTTGTATGTGGATTTGATGTAGGTGAAAATAAAGTCGGAAAATTGCTCCATGAGGCAATTTATGAATTTCCTAATATGGTTAACTGGATCCCTAAAGATGAGTTACCGCAAACATCTGCCAAAGTCTATGAAAGTCCAATATTAGATGGAGTTGGACTATGGGTTGAAAATAGAATTAAACCAATTACCAGTACAAAAACCCCTGAACAAATAGCTGAAGATGTAAAACAAGTACTCAAAGATACTGGAGCAGAAATCATTGTATCTTATTTACCTGTAGGCTCTGACAAAGTCACTGAATTCTGGGCTCAAATTTGCCTTGATACTAATATTGCCTTTGTAAATTGCATTCCATCCTTTATCGCATCTGATGAAAAATGGGCAAAAAAATTTGAAGAAAAGAACATCCCATGTATTGGTGATGATATTAAGGGACAAGTTGGTGCAACTATTGTTCATAGAACTCTGGCTAAACTATGTAGTGATAGGGGGACAAAAATTGAAAAAACATACCAAATCAATGTTGGTGGTAATACCGATTTTCTTAATATGAAAGAGCAAGATAGACTTGTATCAAAGAAAATTTCAAAAACTGAAAGCGTTCAAAGTCAACTTAAGGAGAGACTTGATGATGATCAAATTTATGTGGGTCCGTCTGATTTTATCCCCTTTCTAGGCAATACCAAACTTATGTTTATGAGAATTGAAGGTCGCCAATGGGCTAATATTCCATATAACATGGAGGTTCGTTTAGAGGTCGATGACAAGGCAAATTCTGCTGGAATCGTGGTTGATGCAATTAGATTAGCAAAAATTGCTCTTGACCGAGGCCTAGGAGGACCTATCAAATCTGCAAGTGCCTATCTGATGAAGCATCCAATTGAACAAACATCTGATATTGATGCAAAGATTGCATGTGAAAAGTTTGTTGCTGGCGAATAGTCATTGAAAATTATTCGAGTCTGAAAATCTATTCTTTCTACCCTGTTCATATTTTTCAAGTATGAATTCTCTTGTAACTCCTTGCTCTCCGTTCAACCTGATGATCTTTGTTATAACTATGTTGTGCTTTTCAGTTAAATCTACCACAATGCTGTTTCCTCCAAACCGTGCATTTTCCACATTTGCTGCCAGAATTGGTATTCTGTTTTCAAGTGCTCTGGCCTGAACATAAATCTGCCATGGTCCGATTCCGTTTTTTACGATTCTGCTTGGTGAAAATAGGACTTGGGCTCCTTTCTTTGCCAGGGTATTTGCAACATTAGGAAATACCATGTCATAGCAAACTATGATCCCAAACCTGCATGCTGTGTTGAAGATTTTAGCCTCATTTCCAGGTTTCACGTTATCTTTTTCATATCCAAATGGATGAATCTTCTCTTGTTTGCCTATGAACTCACCCTCAGGGCCTATGACTGGAGAAATAATCGATACCTCTTTCTCTTTAGTTTCATAAAATGCTCCTGGTATGATCGTCATTGAATACTCTCTAGCAATTTTTTTAAATTCTGAAAATTCTAAATTAAAATCTTTGATCTCATTATTTTTTAACCATTGTTCTGGTAGGCATACGATTTCTGTATTACTTCTTCCTAATCTTCTAAGAATCTTTGAAACTCGAAAAATTCCCTCCTCATTTGTATCGCATGATGTAGTCTGAATCAATCCTAATTTTACCATGTGTGTATCATCACCAATTGGTAATTATAGGTGAGCGTCAATTTCTTTATGAACATTCATTCAAGTAATTACCACTACGAAAAATATCATAACATAACAAGAAAAATTATGCAATTATGTCAACTAAACTTGTTAACAATTGATTATCCAACGTAATGAGAAGTACATACTATTGGTTCATGTTAAAAAAGTTGAGATCTATGGTTTCAAATCCTTTGGATTTAAAAACACCACTGTGCAGTTTGAACCTGGTCTTGTCTCAATATCAGGTCCAAACGGTTCTGGGAAAAGTAACATCTTAGACGCAATAATTTTTGCAATGGGTGAAAATAAACCCAAAGTTATGAGAGTTGATAAATTGCGATCTTTAATTCATGATATTGATGGAAATCACCGTGGCCCAAAAATGGCAAGATCTAGTGTGCATTTTGATAATTCTGATAGGAAGATTCCGGTAGATTCTGATGTTGTTGAAATTACCCGAGAAATGGACGAAAATGGTGAAAACATATACTATCTAAATAAAAAGAAGACCCAACGAAATTATATCCTTGATCTTCTTGATATGGCAAATGCTGGTCTAGGTCAATTAAACGCAGTGCAGCAAGGAACTGTTACTAGGATCTCTGAGTTCACTTCTGAAGAAAAAAGACACACAATTGAAGATCTAATTGGATTATCTTATTTTGATGAGAAAAAAACTGAATCTATAAAACAATTGGAGGACGCGGATAGGCGATTGGAGATTGCTCTGGCAAAAATGGGTGAAATCAAGAAAAGAATTGATGAACTCGAAGAAGAAAGAAATCAAAAACTGCGTCATGATATTCTAGAACGGGAGCTAAATCGTTACAAGGCAATATCTGCAGCCAATAAAATGAAGGTAATTTCAAGCCAAAAAGAGTCTAAAGAATCGGATTTACACAAGATAGTTGCTGAAACCATAAAATTTGATAGCGAACGTAATGAATTGAGAACCAAAATCAATGAACTTGACTCAAAGAAAACAAAGTTAATGGCTGAAGCCAATGACTACAGTCAGGCAAAAGCTTCTCTGGATGTGGAGATAAGTTCTGCAATGGAACAATATGAAATTGATAACAGTACAATATCTGCGTCAAAGAAAAGATTACAACAAATCGATTCTAGACTTCCAGAGATCCAAGCTGAACTAGAAGAAATTGCTGTTGCAAGAGGTAGCATAAACATACAGCTTCAGAAAATTAATGAATCTATAGATCAAACCAATCTGAAGAAAAATAAAATTAATGATGATCTGCAAATAATTGATACTCAGAGAAATAAAGTTTTACTTGAACAATCAGAAGCTGCTGCTAAAAAGTCCGAAATTGATAATAAAATTAAATCATTGACCAGCCATCTAAACAATGCAAACTTAAATCTCTCTAAACTTGAACATGAAGGAGAAGAATCTAAAACTAAAATTAATACAAACTCTGCAAAATTATCTGATCTAGAAAATGATATTGTTAAACTTACTGGATATCAATCTCAATTAGAATCAATGCTAAAAAATCATAATGATACAATCTCTGAATTAAAATCTAGGATCTCGAAACTACAATCAAGAAAATCTAAAATCATAAATGATATGGACGAATTAGGATTGATTCTGGAAAAATCCAGTACAGCTGCAAACCAATACGAATCAAAAATTAAAACTGTGAAAGGATTCATGCATGAAGACTACACTGTTGCAAAACTAAAAGAAGATTCCGAAAAATTAGGAATTATGGGATTGGTATATGAAATGATTTCATGGGATAAACAATATGAGCGTTCAGTACTGGCAGTTAGTTCTGATTGGATTAAAGCAATTGTTGTGAAAGATTTTCCTACATTACTTGGAGTCGCAGAATTTGCAAGAAGTAAAAATCTCCCAAAACTGAAAATCATTCCATTGGATGCCATTCCAAAATTCAATTTAACACTTCCAAAAATACCTGGAATTGTGGGGGTACTTTCTGATTATGTCACTTGTAATGATAATTATTTTGCACTCAAAACATTCCTGTTTGGAAATATTGTACTTGCAGACACAAGGAAAACTGCATACAAAATCTCCCAAATGGGTTACAAAACTGTAACTACCAACGGTGAATATTTTGAAGCGAAAGGAGGAACTGTGGTTATTGATATCAATTCAAAAATTTCTAAACTAACAAAACTAATTTCAATGAGTAGTGATATTGATGGCTTATTCCAATCGATTAACTTAATCAAAAAATACATGCAAAAAAAGAAACACTCTTTGAAGAAATTAGATGATTCCATTCAATCTTACACTGAACGACTTTCAATCTCTGAAAACTCTTTAACATCTACGAATGAAAATCACTCCAATTTGAAATCTAGAATTGCATCTGCAATTAGCATGAAAGGACAACTTACAAAACGAATATCTGAATTAACTTCTAGATCTGATACTGTAGAATCTGAGATAAAAATCTCTGAATCTTATGTTGAATCCTTACAACAACGCATTGCAATAGTTGAGGAAAACTATGCAAAAGGTGAACAGGACCGTATTGCAAATGAGTTGTCTAGAATCAACGTGAAAAAATCTGATATTGAGAAAATGTACACCACCATCATGAATGAATACCGAGATAAATTGTCACAGCAAACTACGTTGCAAACTCAAGACAATCGAGAACAATCTCAATACAATCGTCTTTCAAACGAAATTGACTCTCTGAATTTAGAACATCAAGAGTTGGATCTTAAGATTAAAGACTTAGAAAAACAAAAAGAGTCAAAAAGCGACGTTCTTGTTAGGTTAAGAGAAAGAGAACAAGAACTTATCTCAACATCTGGTTCTTCCATTGGCCATCTAAAAGAATTTGACGATCAGTTGAATACTCTCAGAGAACAGGAATCTGATCTCACAAAACAAATCAATATCTTGGAAAGACAATCTGATTCATTAAAACGTGATCTTCGTGATTTGGTTGAAAATGAAACCAAATTACAACAAATCCTTACTGCTTTTGGGTTTGATAAAAACCTGGAAACTTTTGATGTTGATCCAATTGTTCAAGGCTTGAATAGTGAACTATCCTCACTTAATGCATTAAATGCAAAAGCTCCTGAAACGTATCTTGAGGTATCTTATGGTTATCGTTCAATGTCTACTAGAAAGAATTCTCTCGAAGAAGAAAGAAACTCTATTGTTAAATTTATTGAGGATATAGAAAGAGACAAACGACAAACATTCTTAGATGCATTTGACAAGGTCGATAAAGAAATACGACTAATCTTCAACAAAATGACTGGAGGAAATGCATGGTTAGAATTACAAAATGAAGATGATATATTTAATTCTGGAATTTCCTATCTGATTCAATTCCCAAATAAACCTAAAAGAGAATCCACATCTATTAGTGGCGGTGAAAAAACGTTAGCTGCAATCGTGTTTGTTCTTGCATTGCAAAAGCTAAAACCATCACCATTTTACCTTTTTGACGAAGTAGACGCACATCTTGACGCTCCTAACTCCGAGCGACTTGCAAATATCTTGGAGGAACGATCAAAAGAAAGCCAATTCATCATGGTGTCTTTGAAGGACTCTGTTGTACAAAAGGCTAAGCTGATTTATGGTGTTTTTCCAAAAAATGGTGTTTCTAATGTTGTTACATATAAGGACAAACGCATGCAATCTATTAGAACTTCCTAGTCTAGTTTTACATGACACGCAGAATAATGTTCATTGCTTATTTTTTCTAAGTTTGGCTCTTTGGCACATTTTTCAATCACGTATGGACACCTTGCCCTAAACCGACATCCTTGGTAAATGTCAACCTCTACTGACATGTTTATTCTAATTTTTCTTTCCCTGTACAAATTTTTTGGATCTGGTTCTGAAATTGCATCAATCAATGCTTGTGTATATGGATGCTTAGGCGTTAACAAGACTTGATCAATGGGCCCCATCTCCACAATTTTACCCATGTATAATATTGCAATTCTTTGACCAAGATATCTCGCAGTTGCTAAATCATGTGTGATATAGATAAATGAAATATTGTATTCTTTTTGTAATTCTTGCATTAACTCTAACATCTCTGCTCTGATTGAGACATCCAACATTGAAACTGGCTCATCTGCCAAAATCATCTTTGGTTTTGATGCCAGAGCTCTTGCTAAAACTACTCTTTGTCTTTGCCCCCCTGACAACATATGGGGATATTTCTTACTAATTTCCTCAGCTGGTTCTAATTTTACTTCACGTAATACTTGGATCACTCTTTTCAATCTTTCTTCATTGTTTCCAAAATTGTGAATCTCCAGGGGCTCTGATATGATGTCTCTCACTTTCATTCTCGGATTGATTGAGTCATAAGGATCCTGATGAATCATCTGACAATTCATTCTAATTTTATCTGTGTCTTTCTTTTTATCCTCGATTTTTTGCTCTTCGTAAAAGATCTCCCCAGAATCTAATTTGATTGATTTTAGAATTAGTTTTGCAATTGTTGATTTTCCAGAACCAGATTCGCCAGCCAATACAAAAACTTCCCCCTTTTTTACAGAAAACGACACGTCATCTACAGCTCTAACTGTAGATGATTTTCCACCAAAGATTTCCTTTTTTGTGAAATATTTTTTTAAATTCACCACTCTCAATATCTCATTCATTGGATTTTATTGAATGCAGAAGTATATCAAGAAAATGATTCATGCGTACAATATGGGATAAAGCATTTATGTTGAATAAGAGTTGTTTTATACTTGAACGAAACAATTCAAAAAAACCTTCAATATAAAAAATATGTACTAGATTCAAAACTTCAATATTTTAAACCTCATTCTAGTAGTGTTCAAAAAACTTTTGCCGAAGAAATTTTTTCTAGTCTTAATAGGCCGTCTAAATTTATCAACCCAAAATTTTTTTATGATAAAAAAGGTTCAGAACTATTTGAAAAAATTTGCTCCTTGCCAGAATACTATCCAACGCGTACTGAAATCAGCATTCTCAAAAAACTACAGGGCGCCTTACCTCTGTTCTTAGATGATTCTTTTCAACTAGTTGAGCTTGGAAGTGGAACTTCTGTTAAAACTAGATTGATACTTGATATTTTTACTAAGTTACAAGCGAAAACAGAGTATTTCCCAATTGACATCTCTGAAATTCTCACGGAAAGCTCTGAACAATTGCTCAAAGATTATGACGGCCTCCATATTACCGGAATAATTGATACTTATGAGGGTGGCCTGGAATTCCTCAAAAATTATAACAATAAAAAAAACCTGATCTTGTTTTTAGGCTCTAGTTTTGGAAATTTCACTCCTACTGAAGGACGCAAATTTCTCCAAACAATTCATTCTACAATGAAATCTGGTGATTTGTTTTTGATTGGGTTGGATTTGGTTAAAGACAAACAAATTCTGGAATCTGCTTATAATGATTCGCAAGGAATCACAGCAAAATTCAATCTTAATGTTCTTTCTAGAATTAATAACGAACTTGATGCTGATTTTAACCTACATGATTTCTCACATTATTCTATTTACAATATAAAATATCAGAGAATTGAGATGTATCTTAAATCACTGATAAATCAGTCTGTTATCATATCCAAGTCTAACCTACTACTTAATTTAACAAAAGATGAACTAATCCACACTGAACACTCTCATAAGTACAGGCTAGATCAAATTCATAATTTATTAAATGATGTTGGATTTGAAATTAAACATACTTGGTTAGATGACAATAACTATTTTTCATTGACTCTGGTATCTAAAAACTAGATATCTTCTGCACACCTAAAACCTGAGAACAACCATCGCTCATCTAATCTGAAGAAATTTCGATAGCTTCCCCTGATTGACATGTTTGGAGTTGCAAATGAACCTCCTTTCAAAACTTTTTGATTTGTAAACCATTTGTCGTTATATTCTTCAAATCCTGATTTGAATCCAGGATATCCCATGAATTCTGATGATGTCCATTCCCAAACATCTCCAATCATCTGCTGACATCCGGACTTACTTCTGCCCTCAGGAAAGGTTCCAATATCTGTGCATCTCCAATAACGTGATTCAAATAAATTACATTTTTCTGTTGTTGGAAGCTCATTTCCCCACGGATAGACTGTTTTTTCCTGTTTTTCTTCATTCCAGCAGGCAGCTTTTTCCCATTCTGCCTCTGTTGGTAATCTTTTTCCAGCCCATTTACAATATGCGTCTGCTTCATAGTAACTTACATGGCACACTGGTTCATTCGGGTTGATTTTTCTAATACCTGCAAAGTCTCTTACATTCCACTCATCATTGATTTTTTCCCAATACATAGGAGCCTGCCATTGATTCTTTTTTACTTTCTCCCATCCATCAGATAACCAATACTTGTAAGTGTTATACCCACCATCATCCATAAATTCTAAGTATTGTTGATTTGTTATTGGATACACATCAATCTTGTAATCATTTAGAAATACTTTGTGTTGAGGTAATTCAATATCGTAACAAAACTCACTTCCGTTATACCCCATCACATACAATCCCCCTGTTATGTGAATTGATTTTTTTTCAACATCTTGTTTATTTTCGATTTTATTTTTTCTTTGGGGTCTATATTGTTCAGCCAACAAATGCTGCAAATCATATACTAACAACTCCTGATGCTGACATTCATGATGAAACCCAATAATGATTAATTTAATCTGTTCATCATTCAAAGTTTTACACCGGATGAATTTTTCAACCCTCTGGTTGATTGTGTTAAAATACTGAAAAACCTGATCAACTGTGGGTCTTGAAACTACTCCTCGCAATCCTTTGTCATGTGGAACCCCAAATTGCTGATAGTAGGAATTTAAATATTCTGAAAATTCTTTTGAATAAAAGACATAATCTTTGTCTATTTTACTCATGATTGCTTCATAGATCCAACTGACGTGTCCTATGTGCCATTTTGGCGGACTCATAAAAAATGCTGTTTGAACTATGTAATCATCGGTTTCTAAATTTTTAACTATCTCTAATGTCCTCTTTCTCGTTTCTCTAAATTGTCCTAAAAGTGATTCCTTTGCTTCTGATTGAGTGATAGCTACCAATATTTCAATTCAGTATTTTTCATTATTATGTTTGCCCTTCTTTTTGATGTTGACATTTTACGATGTTTTTTACCATCTGATCTGTACTCTGGTGCATGTCTGACAAATCTTTGAATCTTAAATGTAAACTATTGTTGAGTCTGAAATTCATTTTGATGGATTTTTGGATATGATGGGTAATTTTACAATCTGTTCTTTTTGTGATGGTGCGGCACTAGAAAATGAACGTAAAAAAATGTTCATTGAAGATATGTGAAGGATTAGAACAAGATTCTGATGAAAATTTTGGCTCTGTAACTTCTGTTGCTAGGTGAGAGTATTATGACATTTACTTTCCTAATTGATGATAAAATCTTTCTCATATCTGCAGAACTTAGCACTAATAACACATCAAATGAAATTTCAAACCTATGTTTTATCTAAAGATCTTTTAATAACCTCTTGCAAAAACTGGAACTGAAACACTCTCTTGACTACAATAGATGCATTTTTGATTTGTATCATCACTACCAAATGGTAATACCCTGATATCTGCACCTGTTTCTTCTTTGATCTTTTCTTCACATTCTACTCTTCCACACCATGGAGCGTTAAAGAAACCCCCTTTCTCGATTTTTGATTTAAATTCTACAAAGTCTGAAATGTCTATTGAGTTTGCATTAGCTTGGTTTTTTGCATTTACGAGCATTTCTTTCTGGATTTCATCTAAAATCGTAACAATTGTTTCAATTTCTGAAAAATCCAAATTTGATTTTTCACGATTGTGTCTTTTTGCTATTACTATGCTTTCTTTTTCTATATCTTTGGGCCCAATCTCTATGCGAAGTGGAATTCCCTTTAATTCACCATCATTGAATTTGTAACCTGGAGATAACCCTTCTCTGTCATCTACATATACTCTGATTTTTTTTATTTCGAGTATTTTTCTAATTTCTTCTACTTTTGATAATACTGATTTCTTACCCTCATCATTTTTGTAAATTGGAACAATTAACACTTGTATCGGTGCCACATTCGGTGGCAGTACTAAACCTTTATCGTCTCCATGCACCATGATCATAGCTCCTATCAGTCTCCATGATATCCCCCATGATGTCTGCCATGCAAAATGCTCTACATTGTCCTTGTCTGCAAATTTTACTTCAAATGGTTTTGAAAAATTCTGTCCTAGAAAATGTGATGTGCCCATTTGAAGCGCTTTACCATCTGGCATTATTGATTCCATCGTGGTTGTGTACACAGCTCCTACAAATTTTTCCTTCTCGCTCTTTTTTCCTGTGATGACTGGAATTGCTAATTCCTCCTCCACTGTTTTTTTATAAATCTCTAAAATTTTCATGACTTCTTTTTCTGCTTCTTCCTGAGTTGCATGCACAGTATGACCTTCTTGCCATAGAAACTCTGATGTTCTGAGAAATGGTTTTGTAGCTTTAATCTCTGCTCTTAGTGCTGTATTCCAGAAATTAATTTTTAGTGGTAGATCTCTCCAACTCTGAATCCATTTTGAATACATCGTATATGCTAATGTTTCAGATGTCGGTCTTAATGCCAGTCTATCTCCTATCTTGTTGGTTCCTGAATGAGTAACCCAAAATACTTCTGGATTAAATCCTGCAAAATGTTTTTGTTCTTTACCTAGCAATGATTCTGGAATTAGTATTGGAAGAAACCCGTTCTTAATTCCGTTCTTTTCAAATTTTTTGTCGAATCTGCCTCTTAGTGACTCCCAAATAGAGTACCCATCTGGTCTGAGAACGATGAGGCCTTTAACTGGTGCATAATCTGCTAGTTTTGCTTTAAGAACTACTTGTGTATACCACTCACTAAAGTTATCTTTTTTTGAAACTGTAATACCGATATCTTCTTTACTCAAACTAAAATCTCGAGATTTAATTTAACTAATGAGCCTTTCGTGATGATTTCAGAAATCTTATTTTATGTGTCTATAATTTGTCGCCTTTACAGAGCACTTTTCCCATGACTCTGCTTTGGAAATTTGGACATACAAAACATTGGATGAATTGAATATTTTCTTTTAAAACTGGGCACTCTACAAATTCTTGTTTCATTTTTTTAAGCATTTTCGGGCTTACTCCTTTCAATTTCAATTTCCCTTTATCATCCATCATTCCTGATGCTTTTAATTCCACTTTGACGTCTTCTGGCAGCTTTTGCTTATCTTCTGTTTCTTTGATTATTACTTCGTATTTGTGTTCTAACTCATCCATGTTATTCTCAAAACATTCTGTGATTTATTATTAGCGTTTTCTTGATTCAAAAAAGTTTAAACTTTAATTTAAGGAACCAAAAAGAGTTTATCACTTCATTCGCTTTTATAGTGTGGTGAAACTCCAGTAAATGATTTTTTAATATTAAATCAAGTTACAATGATGGGATTTAACCCCCTAGGCCACTTAATTTGCACTATGAGCAAACGAGAAACGACACTGCAGAAATTGACAAATCTTGCAAAAAAACAGATGTCTTAACTAATTTGATCTATTATGGAATTTTAAAAACTTTTCAAATGATCATAAATGATGAAATGTAATCCTGAAACAATAACTCAAATAGATATTGAACAGGGACTTGTAACTATTCGGAGGCCTTATTGCCATAAAATCTACTGAATTTATTATATCTAAAATTTAGTTATTTATTATATTGAATGGTTACTTGATGTATCATGAAAATACCATATGTGAAATTAGAACAATTTTGTGTTGTGTCAGAAATTTATATCGTCTTATAACCTCCCTTTAACAATAACTCTGCACATGTGCAACTTGTGGTTTTATGCATTAAAATGACATTAAAGCAGAATTCACTAAGAAATTAAAACAACAATAAATCTACAGGAACACGAAACAAATCTCTTAAATTGTTATCTGTTTTCACAAGAAAATTTTTAGGAAAACAAAGAGTGTGATCAAAATTAATTTTCTAAATATGTGTTTGTATGTAATGTGTTTGATAAATCATTAACTATTCTCAAACGCATAACAGTCTCTGCCTTTTAAATTACACTGACTACAGTATATTCTTCCGTCATGAGAGTTGTAATGAAATTTTAATTCATGTAAACATTCTTTACAATGTTGTTCGTTCATGATAATGTTCATTACATCGATTACAAAAACCATTCATGAACTTTCAAGAATTCTTACACATTCAAAAATTATTGTATTATTCATGAGCTTTTAAAACGATTAGTCATTAGTTTCAAATAATAACTTATTTCAATACTCATTTGATACTTAGTTTTAGATTTTTTCTATTTGTGAACATGTTCCAACTTGCAGCTAAAAGTAGTCCCTGTAAGACATAGCCACCAACTATTAACACAAAGGCATTTTCAAGAGGTTCAAACGAATTCATGATTTCAAGGTGCTTTGGAGATGCAGTATTTCCGATGATTACAATTATTGCAACTATCATGTTTGGAATGAGTGTATATCGTAACCTCCAAAATGACAATGCTGTCAAGACGACAAATGTCGATTCTAATACTATTGCATTCGCTATGAACTTAGGATTTCCTATCTGAATGCCAATTACCCCTGTTATACTTATTGAAACTAAAATCAAAACTATTGTTTTTTGTTGTAGTTGCACAATTCTTGAAATTTATCTAGATAATATTAGATTGACTGTAGTTGACCTGCTTGTTAAAATCATGATATTTAATATAATGATTAATTTTGATTTAAAATGAGTTTAAATCTGTGTTTCAAAGATTGGAATTGTAGAGATAACTAAGGTTAACTTTGTGATCTTCATAAAATATAGTGTCTTTCAACTTGTAACGCATTTGCATTTTTATGTTTGATAATTTTTCTAATGTCTCTTATGATACACTGTCCAGATATCTGCATTCGATATGATCGATATGTTATGATGATGAATATTATGCAACTGTGGAAAAAGAGAAATGGACTAATTTTTGTAACGTTTTAAAATCTTATAAGTTTACATTCTTTACCCTGTGCTCTACACTCCGAGCAGTATAGTAGAGGAACCCTGTCATCTTTGATATTCTTAAAATGAAGGTGTGAATCCATTATGTGATCACATTCAGGATTTTTACATTTCATATCTTTATTGTTGTAGAGTATCTCTATTGCGGATTCATCCATAGTTTTTTTAACTTTTACTTGGTTAAATTTTTATCTGATTACATATTAGAGGATACAAAAAATGTAGTAATTGTTAATCTACAAATTCCCCCAGTGTATGAGATGTGGGCTTTACTTGGATTTTGGTATGTGCATTCATGAAATGAGCATATAATTCCCCTGGCTCTTCAGTTACAAAAGAGCATTCGACACATTGGCTTTTCATATATCTATAATACAAATGAGTGATTAATTGTGTTGTATTGATGACTTGTTAAGCTGAAGTCGGTTGACAGTTAATTTTGTTTTAACTCATTCCTCGTCATTTTCACAAGCCTCAATTCTAACATGTTACAATCTATTTCAAAAATATCTCAATAACATTGTCAATTCCATTAAAAATAACTTGATCCTAATTTGGGTCAAATCTGCCCGTTGGTTAAAGTGAATTGTCTTTATCCGCTGTGTTTTTTGTAATTCCTCATATTCTTCTAACAGTTGGGATGTTCTTGATTTTCTTGTTGTGTTTGACTTTTTCATACAATATTGTGGTAAATTTTGCTTAAGAGGAATCCGTAGAACTTATCAATCGTTCATTATACCTTTTAAAATAAACTAAAGACGTATTATTAAATTCGTATATAAGAAACATTTTCAGCTAGTTGAACGTCGATGTAATTGATATGATCATATGTGTGGAGGTTAGCACGTCTAATTCGGTCAATGCCTTCTTTTGATTTAATATTGTTTAAAAACAAAGAAATTCACAAACAAATGTCAGACATTTCCACAAACTCCTTTTTATTCCACAATTACTTATTAATTATGACAGTAATCAAGTAATTCCAAACATTACAAAAATAACATCATGGTTGTAATGATTAGTTGCTATATGCAACTAAGTGGTTTTGGTTTCTGTCTATTTTATCCAGTGTTGTCTTAATTATTGGATTGTTGTTGATTCGGACTATCTGTCATTGCCTATGTCGATGATGCTTTTTCTCATGTACCCAGTATATGTGAAAAGAAATTGAGTTTCATTGGTAGATTATTTAGATTGGATTATCTGAGAATAGCGATCGTTTTTAGGAATTGGTATAATCAACAAAAACAGTCTTAACTTTAATATAATTAGTAATTTTCTCCAAAAACAGAAGTCTATTGCTAATAATTTTTGATGTTGAAGGTGTTTTATATGATGAAGAATATCTCCCACTTTTAGCGGAAAAACTCCACAAAGAAAACGAAATTTGGGAAATCACTAGACAAGGAATTCAAGGAAAAATTAACTGGGAGGATGGACTTCGAACAAGAGTCGCAGCCTTGAAAGGTATTGATAAAAAAACTTGCCAAGAAGTGTCTGATGCATTACCTATTATGACTGGTGCAAAGGAAGCATGTAGAGTTCTAAAGGCTGCTGGATGGAAACTCATGGCAGTATCTGGTGGGTTTGGACTAATGATGGATAGATTACAAAAAGAATTAGAATTGGATTATGTCTATTCTAACGATTTGATCTTTAAAGATGGAAAACTTGAAGGAGTAACAATCCATGTTGATTCTGATAAGTCAAAATCTGCAAAAATTAAAATTGCTGAATGGGGCGAGAAGAAAGAAGACATTGTTTGTGTGGTTGATGGTGCAAACGATGTAAAATTATTTGATATTTGTGGGTTGGGCATAGCTTATCGTGCTCAAGATATTGTCAAAGATTTGGCTACTGCTACTCTGGAAGAAAAAGATCTCTCAAAAATCTTAGACATTATCAACAAGCATTACAAGTTAGAATTGGAAACTCAAACTCCTGCATAAACAATTTTTTAGTCCATCTTATTGAGATGTTTTACTTGCAAATTATCCCAATTCACATAGAAAAAGAGATTGTTCCTACCGACAATCTTTCCGATTTAATTTTAGCATCCCAACCCATCAAAGAAGGTGATATTATAGTAATTGCACAAAAAATTATTTCTAAGCAGGAAGGAAGACTGATTAAATTATCTACTGTCACCCCTTCGTTACTTGCAGAAGGAATAAGTTCTCAGTATCAAAAAGATCCTCGGATAATTGAGTTAATTTTATCTGAATCAAAACGAATTATCCGTATGTATAATGGCACGCTTATTGTTGAATCTAATAATGGGTTTATCTGTGCAAATGCTGGTATTGATGAAAGTAATGTAGAACAAGGATATGCTACTTTGTTGCCAATGAGTTCCGATGTTTCTGCACAAAATATTCGCAATAGCATTTTAGAACGAACTCAGAAACATGTTGCAGTAATTATTTCTGATACTTTTGGCCGTCCTTTTAGAATGGGCCAAACGAATTGTGCAATTGGTGTTTCTGGTTTGAATCCTATTTTAGATTATGCTGGAACCACTGATTCTTTTAATAATATTTTGCGAGTAACTGCAATTGCGATAGCTGATGAACTTGCATCTGCTGCGGAATTAGTGATGGGCAAATCTCTGAAATGCCCTTTTGTGATAATACGTGGTTATCAATTTAGGATTGAAGAACACATGATAGATGAATTAATTCGTCCTGAGAACGAAGACCTTTTCAGATGATTCTCTTCAATAGGATTATAATCTAACAAATAATATTTCTAATAAAATGCCAATCAATGTTGAATTACACTGCCATAACTCCTTTTCAAATTTTCATGTTGGGGATGAAGAGCCGCCATATGATTGTAATGTTTCAATCAGAGATCAATTAGAACGATCCTACCATTTAGGATTAGATGCAATTTTTGTAACAAATCATAACACTCTTGATGGGTACCATCAATTATTGGAATATAAAAACAGTCATGCAAAATTCAAAAACATCGATGTTTTCCCTGCAGAAGAAATTACCATTGATACTGGTGCCCATATCTTAGCATATGGAATTCACAGTGAAATTCCGGCAGGAATTTCTCTTGAAGAAGTACTTGATAAAGTTAAAGATCAAGATGGTGTTTCATCTGCCCCTCACCCATTTAGCTTATTAGACGCACTTCGTGATAGCGCAAAAAAATGTGATATGGTTGAGGTTTTTAATAGTAATAATGTAGATATTCTCTCAAATGCACGTGCAACTCAATTTGCGCTTGATAATAACATGATTCAAGTTGCAGGCAGTGACTCTCATGTTTTGTCCACACTTGGAAGATGTGTAAATGTAATTGATTCTGATAATCATCTTGATGATGTCTTACATGCGATGAGGAAAGGGAAAATTGAAATCGTGCAAACTGGATATGCCTTAGAAATTGAAACCCTTGATCACCTTCGTTATAAAATCAATAATTCTAAAGAGTATTTGTTAGATTATATCTCAGAACACTATCCTAACACAAAATGGCTTTTGACATTACTGCTTAGAATCTATGATTCAAATCAAAATAGTCAGATGTGGTCAATATTCTATAAGATTGCCATTTACCTGATGAAGAGAATTTCCGAAAAAATTAACTTTCAGAATCAAGACCCATCTTTTATGAAAGAGCGTAATTTGACCACTATGTTCAAAATGGCACTATAACTCTTCAAAAAATTCCGACTAGTTATATCTCTGATATGTGTATGGTAATAAGAAATGCAAACTTACATTCTACTGACGTGCGAGCCTGGCCATGAAAAAGAAATCATCGTTCATTTGAAAAGTATGGATAATGTCATTGAAGTGAACGGTATTTGGGGTAAATATGATATTTTTCTCAAAGTTCATCATGATGCAGAATCAGGGCTAGACAAAATAATAGAAACATTACGTCATGTTGAAAATATCACTAGTACATACACCATGCCTATCTTGTATGGTCAAGGCGGATCAATTGAAGATTGAATGAAACTTTTCAAACAATCACATATTTTCAATTCATTGAACTTTTGTTCGAAATTGAAAAATAATCGCTTATCAGGTATTGTAAACTTGGATCTATCAAAAACAAATCTAATGATGTATGGATGTAAACAAACCATGTTTTGATCTTGGATGTCGATTCAGAGTATTTTCATAAGAATTCTGTATCTTGCTTGAAATCATGTGGCGGTATTTGTCTTTCCTTGATTGCAAGTAATGTCCACTCACAGAGGACATTGAATGTTGTGTCCCACAAGTGAATAAAACCCTGATGATTTTTATTTATTCTCATTTTAATTCCTTCAAGTTTGTGACAGAAAGCATTTCAAACATTTTCTTGAGTCCATCATATTCTGATCTTGAGTTTTCATCCCACAAACTGTATTCTTTTTCTTTTATCTTGTCTAGCCTGCTGTTTGCCTCTTTAAAAAATTCTTCATACTCTGAAATTTTCTCATCATTCATTTGTGTCAGATCAAAAATCACAGTATTACTTCCAAGCAGATTATTGTTTTCGTCATAAAGGCTTGTGGCCTGAAGTATTCCTGGAAATGTCTCTCCGTTTTGTTTTCTGAATGTGATCTTCCTATTCATTACTTTCCCTGTGGCAAACCATGTTTTGAGTGAGTCATTCATTATTTCCCATGATTCTTTTGGCACATGTTCAAAAATTGGTTTACCTATAATCTCTGATTTGGCGTATCCTAGATTTGTCGCATATGTGGAATTACAATCTAGAATGATCCCTATGGAATTTATCCTTCTCCACATGACAGGGGCATCTTTTAATATTTTTCTTGCTTCTGTTTGAGGCATTTTCTGTAATTTGATTAACTAGTTATTAAATTGGAATCTTCAAAACCACTGATCTAAATTTTGACTCTTTTTTTCTAATGCTTTTTTTAATCGATTCAGAGTGGATTGGATTCTGTCTTCCGAAAAATTCCTTTCTTTTACAAGATAGTATGTGATTTTCTCATACTCTACTTCATTGAAAATTATCTCGTCAACATCAGCTACTTTGGGATTTAAAAATATCTGTCTAATCTGATCATAGTCTATCTCTTGCAATTGTTCTTGAATTTGAGGGATGTCTTCTAATCTTGAATATTGTTTGATTAACTTTATTGCCGTTTTTGGACCAATTCTTTCAAATCCGTTTGGGTTAAAATCAGTACCAATCAAAATCCCAACATCAATTAATTCTTCTCTAGTAATTCCTAACACGTCAAGTGTTTTCTGTGTCTCAATAATTTCTGGAACGATATCTACATATGTATTTCTATTTGGTATTTTTCGCCTTCCGCTGTTTGTGAAATTTCTTATCAGTCTTTTTGCTCCACATAAAATAGAATCAAAGTCTTGACTTGCAGAAGCATATGCTTGACCTGTTTGTGTAAGATGCGCAGCTGTTGCTTCACCTTCTGACGGTGCTTCGATATACGGTATTCCAAAATATGTTAACAGTTCTTTTGACTCTTTTACCATTCCGTCTTTCATGCTAGTTGTTTGCTGTGCATATTTTCTTGCATCTTCTATGTTTCCTGCAGCAACTGCTTTTTCATATTTTACTGTGGCGTCTTTTTTGATCTGTCTTCTTCGTTCAATTTCAGCAGTTTTTAATGAGGGTGGCTTTCCATCAAAAACATAAACTGGTTTTATGCCTAAAGCTAAAAAATTGACATTTCTATAAAGGAGGCCACTGAGATGACTGGTTATCCTTCCTTCTGAATCTGATAATTGTAATCCATCTGGGCCTCGAATGCTTGCAAGAAACTGATAAATTGCATTGTATGCGTCAACTGCAATAATTTTAGTTGAAAATGCCTCTAGTGTGGTTTTCTCTCTGACTACCAAGTCTTTTAGATTCAACCCCATGAATTTTGTTGTAGATTTGTGCTTTTTTGTGTTTGTTCTTATCTTCTGATCGATGTTTTTTACAATTGTGAATCAATTTGATTTTAATATTCAAACAATTGTCCTAAAATTGTGATGGTGTTGTTTGATCTGCCTCATTATCTGGAAGATAAAATTTTTGAATTCAAATTTAATCCAGATGATACTCTTTCTAGGATTATTTCTTACTTCCCTTTCTCAGAATCAGAAAAGCAAGAAATACTTTCCATCTTGGGCAAAGATCTTTTTGATGGATTTCATTCGATTTTTTCTGATAGTGTCTCTGAAAAAGAATGGAATCGAACCAAAGAGCAAATCAAAAAGAAATTCCAAGATGAGCTCTTTGACATCGATGTCCTTTGAATTATTTGTATTCTGATTTGCTTTATTATGGAGAATATTTCAATCTAAATGCCGGGATAGCCAAGTGGTAAGGCGGCCGTCTCGAAAACGGCTACGCGAAAGCGTGCAGGGGTTCAAATCCCTTTCCCGGCGTTATACGCTACCGTTATCAACCTCTGTATGGTGCATGATGGTAAGAATGTCATGATATATGTGATTGGCGTTCCTAGATGTCTGTTATGTGGGACTCAGCATCAATTACGACAAAAAAGTTATCTATTATCTACATGAATACAAAGAAAAATGTTAGAAAAATGTCCTGATTGTAGTTTAACGTTAGTAATGGTTTCTTATCATATTTACATGATGCATGGAAAAGAACGAATTGATTTTCATCCAATATCAAATAAAGATGATGTGGAAAACGGTAGCAAACTAGGAGAGATGTGTAAACATTGTCACTGGAATTCGATGGGAATATCAAGAAAAGAGTTAGAATAGTCTGACATATTTTTTCAAATCCATACTTTTAATATGTTTAATTTAGGTAACTATATCTAATATTTTATATCTCGAGCAATATGAACAACTCAATTAATCAGGTATTTCATTAAATCTTTTTTAAACTCGTAAAATAATTTGTTCAATATTATTTGGATTTCAAACGGTTGAATGTTCACTTTTTTCATACGTTTATCTTTTAACTCATTTAATTAAAAACTCATTAAATGAAATTGATTGATTTCGCATGCTGTTAGATCATTTAGGGTTTTGTTTAATACTTTGTTAGAGAATAACTCTTTCAGGAAAATAACATGCGATGTTCTAACTGTGGAAACCAAGCAAGCTGGAGAGACCCTGATTGTCATAAATGTGATAAGCCATTACATCAAAAAAACTGTAAAGGCAAATCGCCTGATTGTAAATGTCATGCAATCAATGAGCAGGTATGGTCTCAGAGAAAGGTTGCAGCTAGCTAATGACTCTGAAAAAATATGACAATTTTTTTGCATCACAATCATTGTTATAAATACGATAATGACGTCTAGAAACCGTGAATCATAAAATACTGAATAAACCTATTTTACTACTTTTTACACCTATGTTATTCTTAGCGATGTCATTTTCTCTAGCAAATACTGACATATTGCCTCCAAAAAAGCAAATCAGTCTTGGAATATCAGTGGATGATGTCATCTGTGAGAGTTGAATGTTTAAAGTCGTCAAAGCTAAAACCGATGCAATATCATGCCTGTCTAAAACTAGTTTTACTCATCTTTAATTGCCCATGATGTTTGATCGTTGACCCAATCATGTTATTTCTGTAATCGCTCTGCTTTCTAATCGTGTATTTTGTTTAACACATAATCTTATTCTGTCTTCAAAATGTTTAAACTGACTTTGCTCCTAGATGAATTATGACTAAAGAAACAGAACTCAAAATTCAGGAATCTGAAATTTTGCTTTCTGAGTTAATCTCCCATTTCAGAGAAAAATGCAAAATTTGCGGCCATCATAGAATAATGCATAATGATTTAGGCACATGTGAAGGTGTAATGAACAAACCATGTACGTCTGGATGTGATGCATTTGATCCTGAATGATGTATATCTGAATTTTTATTCTTTGTAATTCTTTAATAGTATATTTCCTTAATTCTATCTATGGGTTCGGAACGTAAGGAAGAGAGGATCTATCCTCAAGGATATGAGCCTGAAATAACTCTTGATTCTCCCAATGATGATGTTAGAAATCAGCTACTTGACTTTATTTTGAAATCGGGACCTTCTGAAGTTGTTGATACTGATTTGTTTGCTGTTATGGCAAAACGACGTTCCACAAGAAAATTCTCTGACAAACCAGTTGAAACAACAAAAATAGATAAAATTATTGCAGCTGCAGATACTGCACCAACTGCAGGAAATTACCAAGGATTTGAGATCTTTTATGTAAAAAGTCCTGAAAAGAAAAAGTTACTTGTTGAGGCATGTAACAAACAACCATATGTTGATGCTCCTGTCGTGTTGGTTTTTTGTAAAAATCCTTCCAGAGTGAAATTTGATTTTCCAGAATATGTCCTTGCAAAATTTGCCATACAGGATGCCACACTTGCTGCAGGATACTCTCAGCTTGCATCTCAGGCATTGGGATTAAGTTCAATTTGGATTGGAATGTTTGATGAGAAAAAAGTAATGGATGTGATTGGCACTGATCTTATCCCCTCATCTGTACTTTGTATTGGGTATCCAGAACAAACAAAATTCCCAAAACCAAGAAGAAACCTAAAAGACTTGGTGCATGTAGTCTGGTAATCTGTCAAAACATTCATCTTTAAATAATCATAAATTGTTGTTTATTTTATGACTGATGCTTATGTGATGTTAAATTGCGAACTTGGAGCCGAGTCTGAAATTATAGATCAACTGAAAACATTAGATTCAGTAGTTGATGTTTTTGAGACAATAGGGACTTATGACATGCTCGTAAAGTTACAGGCAGAAAATTTTGAAAAGATCAGGGAGATTGTTTCTTGGAATATTCAAAAATTAAAAAATGTCCGCTCAACTGCAACTCTGATAAAAAAAGATAATTAATTTCTTGTCTTCTAACAATACTCTTAAGTTCAATATTCAACACAAAAAAACTGTTGAATGAAAATAAGTCAAAATCACTGGAGACACTTAAAAAAAGACTTAGCACACAACGAAAACGAGTATCAGAAGACTTAATCAAAGAAAAACTAGACAGGAAAAAACTAGATTATGATACAATCTCTTTGATTCTTGAAGTTTTTGACAAATCAAAGTTTCAATGGCACAGAGAACATTTTGATGTGTTTGACTCAAAACCTGATGATTTTAGAGGCAAAGTGTTACCAAAAAATAATCGAGAATGTGTCATGTTGGGAGTAAGACTTGGCACTATGAGAAGTAAAATAATTTATAATCTGCGAGACACAGTGCTTCCAGAAAAACAACGTCAGGATATTGATGATTTGATCTGGAATTTTATCTGGCATTCATGGCAAGAATCAAGAACCATCTATGACTACGAGACAAAAGAAAAATCTCAACTTTGATTCTTACTGGTAAACGTAAAAACGTCTAGGTTTTTCTTTTTAATCTTTAATTAATATTAATTCTTATTAAATTCAAATGACTGATGAAAAAAATGATATTGAAACGCTAATTGATAATATGATTACAAGCGGAGATGAATTGGTAAATAATCTCAAAGTAATCCTTCCAAATTCTATATCTGAATCAATTGTGATGTTCCATGAATCAAACGTCGCAAATCTAAAGAAAATTAAAAAATTTCTTAATCCGTAACCTGAAAATATCAATTCCTATGATTTCTACTATACCTTTTTTAATCATTATTTCATAATTTGAACATGACTCGATCTAGAACTATCTCTATTACTGTAAAAAAGAAGACAGGAGATGCATTTGATAGTATTTTACAACTTCCACCAAAAATCATGCCTGACGCAAAAATAACTGATGATGGCTGGTGGTCATTTAGTGGCCCTCATGGAATGTCTAAACTAAAATTTTATGAAAACAAAACATTTGGGATCTTAGATCATCAATATGTTGATGAAGAGTCTACTTGGAATGTACCAATGCGTGTTGTTTCAAATGGTGACTTTTCTGAGGTTATAATAACGCTAAACAAACCTGATGAAATAACTGATGAGCAATTTGATCAAAGGATGCATGAACTTGGTGAAATGGTACATACAATGAAAAACATTCTAGAGTCTTAAAACTAGAGTTTTATTCTAGTATAAGAAAAATAATCTCGATTCTGGAAACATATGATTTGCCTGACTGATGAGTAAATTGTTATGTTTTCCACTTTGCAAAGATATGACACATGCTGATATATTTTTACTACCGTCAAACCAAAGATAATTTGGTCTTGAGACAAATGAATGACTATTCTTTAATACCATGATATAGTAACTAGAAAAATGCCTCTTGACGAAGAAAAGTTGATGGCTTTTATTCATAAAGCTGTTCATGATTTGGGTGCAACCGTAAGTGCTTCACTTGTTGTTATTGGTGAAAAAATCGGTCTTTACAAGGCAATGGCAGGAGCTGGCCCGATAACTGCTGAAGAACTTTCAAAAAAGACAGGGGTGACAGAACGATATGTGTCTGAATGGCTTAACAATCAAGCTGCAGGTGGGTATGTAATTTATGACTCACAAACACAAACATATCTTCTTCCAGATGAACATGCAGCATGCCTTGCTGATGAAAACAGTCCAACATATCTTCCCGGAGCATTTCAGTCTTTCACATCCATGGTCAAAGATGAACACAAAGTAACTGAGGCCTTCAAAAGCGGTGAGGGTATCGGTTGGGGGGATCATCATTGTGATTTGTATGAGGGAGTAGAACGATTTTTCAAGACTGGCTATCTTGCAAACCTTGTATCTAATTGGATTCCTGCCCTAAATGGTGTCAAAACAAAATTGAAATCAGGAATCAAGGTTGCCGACATCGGATGTGGTCATGGTGCATCTACAATAATTATGGCAAAAGAATACCCAGAATCCGAGTTCATCGGATTTGATTTTCATCCTGATTCGATAAGTGTGGCAAGAAAAAGGGCAAAAGAAGCAGGGGTAGAAAACAACATAAAATTTGAGGTTGCAGAATCCACTAGTTTTCCTGGAAAAGATTATGATTTTGTAACTGTGTTTGATGCATTACATGACATGGGCAACCCGTACGGTGCCTCAGAGCAAATTTTCAAGTCTATCAAATCAGACGGGTCTTGGATGATAGTGGAACCGTTTGCAAGTGACAAACCTGAAGAAAACCACAATCCACTAGGACGTCTATTTTATGGTGCATCAACCAGCGTATGTGTCCCATGTTCGCTTGCAACAAAAGGACCCGGTTTAGGAGCTCAGGCAGGTCCTTCAAAAATAGAACGAGTTGTAAAAGCAGGCGGATTTACAACGTTCAGAATCGCCACAAAGAATCCTTTTAACATTGTTTATGAAGCAAATCCATAGTACAAATTGATTTGCCCATAACATCTGTATTTCAGATATATTCAACTTAAATGGCTTGAGGTTCATACAGTGTGTTTTAATAATTTGAAAACAATGGGGACAAATGTTTCAAAATCAGGATCTCTGTATGTGTGGAACATTTCTCTTCATCTTTAGATAGATTACGTTAGTGTTAGAACCATAAACAGAGACAAAAATTTTGCACTAGAGTGCTCTTTTTATTTGTCATCAGAATCCTCATTTTGGTTCCTGCTTGGACCTACCATGTCTTCAGGCTTTACTTTACTGTCCCAATCTCCTTTGACTCCTTTCACCAATGCAACTATTCCTGACCCGATGAATGTGGTGACCATGCCAAAAAATATTATCTGATCAAATGTCTTAACTGAGCAATTAATTTCCACTGGCGGCATATTATCTGAATATTCATAACAAGTATCAAATTGAGCTGACTCCAAAGTTGCAGCCTGATAATCATGACCAAATACCCCTAGCACTAAAAATCCTCCAAAAGTCAACAAAATACCAATGATGATAAATCTTGTATCGCTCATAGTCTATTTCCAGAATTTATCATATTTACAGTTTAATCCAATATTTTTCTAATGCTACTCTTCAAGCAGACCTTTAAGTTTTACAAGTGATGTTTCATAAAAAGATCCCATAAATGCAAGAAAATCAACAAATTCCTTTTCAGACATTTTTTTGCTGTTAAGATAGGACTTCCATGTTAATTCTACTGTCTTTTTGGGTTTGACTTTAATCGAAATGGTTGCTACATATGCTCTTAACGGTAGGCCTTCAGTTGCAACATATGTGAAAGATTCGCCATTTTTCCATGCTACTATGTGCTCTTCTACTTCACTACCATCTCCAAAAGTTATCAATCTGATTGCCCCTACATCTTTTTTCTTTTTAGACAAGTATACTGTCTTTTTTACATCTACTACCCATGTGGGCAATCCGACAATATTGCTAATTTTTCTCCAAACTCTGTCTCTTGATGCTTTAATTCTAACTGTTTTTTTTACTGTGCCTGTATGAAATGCTTTTTTTCCTGGTTTCGTCATATCTCTAACTGGCGTTCTATGAATTTTAAATTTTATCTGTACAACCATTTTTAATCCCCTGATGTTAATAACATCAAATGGTCTTTGGATGGGGTAAAAAGAAAAGTCAGGACAATCAAGAAGAGCATGAACTTCAAAATAATACAATCACACTCACAGACGTTCTTAAAATTGTGACCGACTTTTGTAAGTTGAGAGAGTCTCAGACGTTATCTATGGTAAAAAATCTACGTGATCAAACCTCTTCGTTAATTGATGACCTGATAAAAATTGGAGATGTCCTTGAAAAAGACAATCTAAACGTGGATGATATTGACAAGCATCTTGCTATAATCGTGGTTAGAGGTAAAAATCAGGTAATTGATGTTATTAAAAAAGATGTAAAACCACTACCAAAAATCACTTCCATGGATGATGCAAAAAAGTTAGACATTGCATTAAACCAGATCCTCAAAAAAATTGGAGATGTTTTGGGGAGACAAACCAGGGTAATTCATATTTTTGCAAAAAAATACGCTGCTCAATTAAAAGATAACCTTGAAGTCATGAATGCTAACCGCTCTGAAATCCATAAAATATTAAACAACTTTGATACCACAACGTTGGTATCTGAGGAGATCCTTAATGCATTAAATCAGATTGAAAATCTAAAAAATGACCGTATTGAGTGCTCTAAAAAAATCATTGAAACTAAAACCTCCATAGAGTCTTTGACGGAAAAAATTTCATTACTAGAAAAATCTATTGGACAAATAAAATGTTCTGATGCTTACAAATCATACCTTGATTTGAAAAATGAATTAAATCTGTTTTTTGCCAAAAAATCCGAAATTAAAAATGAAATTGACTCACAATTTACAAAAATTTCACGTCCTCTTAGTAGGTATGAATACACTTCCTCATTAGACAAGGATCAAAAAAATATTCTTTCTAAACTAGTCGAGGAACCATTTGATGTTTTGCTCCCTTCTAACAAAGATTCCATAATTGTTATCTTAGAAAATATTAGAAAAGGAATCGTCTCAGGAGCAATTTCTGTAAAAGACATTGATAAGACGTCTTTACAGATTACTGAAACTGAGGAATGTCTTGATGCATTTGTAAACCGCGTTTCAGAATTTTTTGAAAAATACGCTATGATGAAAAATAAGATGAATTCTCTTCGACCCACTGATTTGGACTCTCTTGAAAATGAACTAACAAAAAATATGTCCATTAAAGACGATCTTGAAATTAAATCTAGGATCATTCAAGAGGAAATTGGTGATACTGACTCAAAAATCCCGCAACTCGTATCTGAGATAGAGGAAAAATTAAAAAAATTCTCTAATACGTCTTATACTGTTTTACAATCTTAAAATTATATTGATTTTAAACTAGATGATGATGATTTTTAAAAAGAAAAACCTTGAGCGAAAGGTACTGCTTGAAAAAAATGTACTTGACAGCATTATCTCTTATTGTAAAATGAAACATCCTAATGAAGGGATCTTGATTTTAAAAGGCAAGTCAAAACGTGGTGAGATTAAAATTAATGGACTTGTGATCCCTCCTTTTAATTATGGCGGTCCTACTTTTGCAGGATTCCCTCATTCGTTCTTACCCTTTGACATGAGCTATGTTGGAATTGTTCACTCTCACCCAAGTGGTTCTGCTGAACCCTCTGTGACTGATCTGCATAATTTTTTTGGATTGGTCTCATTAATTGTCAAGTCTCCTTATGATGACGATTCTATTTTTGCATGGGATAGTAACGGCAATCCAATTTCACTTTCTATTGTATGGTGCTTCTAAAAACCCTAGTGAGAAAACAAGAAAAACTGTCTGGGCCTCATGATGTGAAAAGAAACTGGTATATTGTATATGAACTTGAAATATCATCAAATTTGCATTGTTTTTGATTGGAAGTATGACATAGTTATCTTATAACCAAAACCTCTTCTTGATGAGTGAAAACACTAATGGTGTGTTTCTATGTATAGAGTCAATTTTTTGGCTGATCTGTATTTTATGTTACTCACAGATTCTATCAAACAATCTGTTTCTTATACGAATCATGACTATTGCATTGTTTTACGCTCACTCCTTTTGATGATTATTTTGACTCTTATCTTGTTTAAACCAAAAATACCTGAATCAGTATTGTAAGAAGGTAGTTTTCAAATAGAATCTGATGTTATACAAATGAAAGATCTTAACGGTTTCTATCTGGCCAAAACTAACAAAACTTTATAACCTTTTTCAAACAAATTTCACTGTCTTGAATCCTCAGCTCAAAAGATATTACATTTTTTTAGGTGCGTCACTCGTATTTAGTATTGGATTACAGATAATTCTTGGTTATCTGGGTGTTCCATGGTTTATCAGTATAGGGCTGGTGATGGCAATCTTCATTATATTACCAATGATGATGAGAAGACGACAAATGAGTCGTATGGGAAACTATGACGGTGGTTCTGGATCTAGTGGTGGATTCTTTGGAATGGGCTCGCAAGGTGGATCTGGCGGTGTACGTTATGTCTGTCTTGTTTGTAATAACAAACACAAGGGTGGTACCTGTCCACGATGTGGTTCCAAGATGCAGCGTGCAGATTTCTAGATTAAAATGTCGCTAGATGATATCCGTAAAAAGGTAATATTTCATAATTCTGTGGATGTCTGGATTGCCGCATGTGCTGAGAAACAAAAAAATTGGACCAACACTGAGGATTATAAAAAATTCATATCTTATTTATTAAAAAATAATTTGAACCTCAAAGCATTTAATCTGTGTGCTCATGAATCTGGGGCAACTGAAGAGGACAAGGTAAAGTTTACTGAAATCTTGTCTGAAAATAAAGACGATCCAAATTCCCTTACCTATACCATTAAACTCAATGATTCTGCTTTGAGCCTAATCCGTAGTTACAGTTTTTAATCATCTCTTTAATTTTGGGTTTACAATTACATCTAATGCATTTCCAATAAACACAAAGGCCAAGCCTGTTATGGCAATCATTATTCCTGGTGGCATTATCCACCACCACAGTCCTCTTGCAGCTGCTCCAAACGTATTTGCATCGTGTAAAATCTGACCCCAGGTTGGAAATGATGGATCTCCTAATCCTAAAAAACTAAGACCTGCTTCTGTGGTGATTGCTGCGGGAACTGAAATTGCGATGCTTGCAAACGCATATGGTAGTAATTGAGGCATTATGTGTTTGAGGATTGTTTTAGAGTCTTTTTGCCCCATCATATTTGCAGCATCTACATATCCGCGAGTTTTTATCTGCAGTGACATGCTCCTTGCCACTTTGGCTATGCCTACCCACCCAAAAATCATCAAAAACCCCACCATCAAAAATATGCTGTTACTGATTGTCACTGAAAGTATGATCAGAAATGGCAATGCTGGTAATGCGTAAATGACATCATTAAACCTCATCATCACTTCATCTGTTTTCTTACCTTTGTATCCTGCATACACTCCATAAAGCAATCCCATAATCACCGACGCGATAGATACGACTAGTCCTATAAACAATGCAAGAGGGGTTCCCCATAGAAGACCAATTGCCAAATCTCGTCTCAATTCATCAGTTCCCATAACCCCAAAGGTCTTTCCTCCAATGATTAGTTTTGATTCGTTAATCAGAGATTCAGATTTTACCCCGTACAAATCTATAGAAAAAATATAATCTCCTTTCAAAGATTTGTTTGTTTGAGTTTCTGAGAAAACAATATCCTCAGCAGGCAGATTATTTAATGTAAATTTGAATTTCTCTGATTGTAATGACAAGTTTTTTTTAATTGATTCATCAGTTGAAAATATCCTTTCAGAGTGAGTAGTTTTTGAATCAGAATAAGGCAGTGATGTAGATAACAACTCAATTTTGATGCCATCAGGTCTTATAACTGACATTTGTAATAGTGGGGAACCTGTATATTCTGATGAAAATATGTAGATAAAATCGTCTGGAAAATCATCATAATCAAAATTAAATCCAAATTGATGTGAAGTAAGTGATATTTCATCTTGGTATGTGTTTTGTATGTCAGGTTTTTCTAAAATCATATGTTCTGGAGTCTTCTCAATCATGAATATATTTACCCAAATAGGAATCGCAATTTTTGGATATGTAATCCAACTTTTTGGATTGTTCCATTCTTGAAAAGTTTCAACAGGAATTGCAATGATCGCAATTATTGATATCGCCACAAGAATTACTAGGATTGAAATTCCGGCAACTCCCATCTTGTTTTTGAAAAATTCCTCTTTTATCTCCGAGAGTGTTATGCTACTCATTGACCTGTCCTCACTCTGGGATCAAAATATCCATAGAGTAAATCTGCAATGAATATGCTGATCAAAAAGAAAACTGTAAGCAAGTATGTGGCACCAATAATCACAGGCAAATCCATTACCGATATTGCTTCAAAGTATAATCTTCCCATACCTGGCCAATCAAACACTGCTTCTGTGATAATTGCCCCTCCAAGTGAACCTGACAAACTCAGTGCCAGAATTGTAACAATTGGCGCTGCTGCATTTCTTAGGGCATGCGTATAGATTATTTTTTTTTGGTTAACCCCCATTGTTTTTTTGGCCATGATGAAATCTTCCTGCATTATTCCGATCATGAAATTTCTTACCATGTATGCCCATGATCCAAACCCTATCATCACGATTGTGATCAATGGCAATGCCATATGATACAGCAAAGATCCAACATACCTTGGATCTGATGATGGAATGTCTGGAGTTGCCCTTGCTGGAAAAATTTGATATGTGAACGCAAATAAGAAAATCATTAACATTCCTATCCACCATACTGGAAAACTGGAACTGACTATTGCAAAACTTGAAGTAATCCTATCTATGGTGGAACCAATCTTACTGCTGGATAAAGCTCCTAAAAAGATCCCAATTATGGATATGATTATTGTTGCTGTCGTAAAAAGTAAAACTGTTCTTGGTAGTTTTTCAAATAGTATGTCTTTGACATCTGATGAACCTGAATCACTTGTAAGAAACGTGGCATGCCCAAAATCAAGCAGTAATATTTTGTACATTGTAATGCCTATCCTTTGAGGAGAATACCATGGTTCGTCTAATCCTAAAATCTTGACTCTTTGTTCTATTTGGGTTTGAACGAATGCCTCAAATTCCTCAACTGATGAGAAGCTTTGTGCTATTGATGGATTCTCTGTAATCTCAGATCTTACTTGGAATACAATTCCTTGCTTTAGTATTGTATCCATATTTGAGCCTACCAAGGAAATTGTAATCAATAATGTGATCATTAATACCCCAAACATCGTTACTATTCTTGTGGCAACGTACCTTCTCATGCCCGATAACCTTCAGGGCACACAATTACTTTATAACACTAGATGTTTTCCTACAGTTTAATTACCTCGTAATCTGTCCAAGTATTAGAAAGACATGTCCTTTGATAGAGAAAGAGAAATGTTTACCGCAAAATGCGGTGACTGTGGAAATGATTGTCAGGTTCCATTCAAACCAAAAGACGACAGACCTGTTTATTGCAGAGAATGTTTCCAAAATCACAAGCCAGCTCCAAGATCTGGTGGTAGATTTGGTGGAAGATCTGGAGGTTATGGTGGAAATGATAGAGGTTCCAGATTTGGTAGAAGAGATGATAGGCCACGAGAAATGTTTGATGCAAAATGCGGTGACTGTGGAAATGATTGTCAGATACCATTCAAACCAAAAGACGACAGACCTGTTTATTGCAGAGAATGTTTCCAAAATCACAAACAAAACTAAAAAATCGTTTTGAGTAATTTTCAAAACTCCTCAATTTTATAAAACAAAGACTTAGAGTCGCTTGTGCATGCGATATTTTATTGGTGACCTTGACTTCAAGAGAAAAAATAATGATTGGGATGAATGGTCAGATTATTCAAAAACAAGATAGTATCCAGGCAATTTGACTGATGGTATTGTTAAGAGAATTCTGATTTCGAGTACACATCAATATGGAATTAGAGTTGAATTAAAAGATGGAAAAATAGGCCGTGTTCAAAATACAATTTGGTTATCAAAACCAGGCGAGAGTGAAACAAATTCTGGGTTTTATCAAAATAAAAAAAGCAAACATCTCGTCTTATTTTGGCAAGTTGTTATTATTTAAGTATTTTATGAACATATGCGTTGTTTTATGCTGAAAGTATTATAATTTAGTATGTTCATCTTCATCTGTATGGTGAAAAAAAATTCTTTTGATCCTGACAATCTAGTTCTAAGCAAGCAAGAAATCCTTGAATTTTGCGACAGGGTGTTGGAAAAATGGAATAAAAATCCAACCAAGAATGCTAAAAATATCATTGCAATGGGTGCGGTCAAGGCAAGTGTGATGTGGACTGATGATGAATCCCTTAAGGCAATATGGAGTGAAATTTTGAATTGGACATTTGAACTTCTATATGAAAATGCCATGGCTAATGACGACAAAGAATGGGCAAATGTTAGGAAAAAATTAAAGAGTAAAACATAACCTGCCCCTAATGATGTTATGAGTGCTAATACTATCAAAAAAGCAAAGAAACTTGTTGAAACTGGCGGTGTGGTAAAAATCGATGATGATTTATTTCAAATAAAATCATCCTCTGATCCTGAAAAATCTTATTTTGTAACTTCTGACGTATGTGAATGCCCTGGATTCAAAAATTTTTACAAATTTCATCACGGTAAAGGACTAAAAGCAAATTGCTCTCATTTGGAAGCCATTAGAATATTCAAACAAGAAAACATCTCTTAAATCTTTTTAGATTTTTTCACATCTATTTTTCCAACATATGTTTTATTTTTTGTAACTATGATGGGACGTAAAACTAATCCTGGGTATTTCACCATCAGTTTGATGAGTTGATTATCAGTCATTTTGGTTTTTTCTAAATCTAACTCTTTGTACATTCTGTCTCTTTTTCTGAGCATTTCTGTAGGTTTTTTTCCTGTTGCTTTGATGATTTTTTCAAGTTCTGTCTCTGAAAATGGTTCTTTGAAAAAGTCTCTTTTTTCAATATCTTCTTTCATCCTCTCCAACTCTGCAATTGCTTTTTTACAAGTAATACATGTTGATTTGTGATATATCTTCAACTTATATTTAATATCTGATCTGAGTTAAAAACTGTTTAGACAAACAAAAAAAAATACTGTGATAAGTTCTTTCAATGTTTTCTGATTTTTTCCAAATTACCTTTGTAATCTCACGATATTTTCTACGGATGACAAATGCTGCTTTATGACAATTATTTTTTATCTACAGTGTGTCCGAAATCTGATACTTATTTTCATATGTTGTTTTAATTGCATTCTGAATGTGTTTTTTGCAGAGTTTGTGAATTATTCATTGATTTTTTGAATTTTAATTACCTTTTGAATTCTCTTTATTTGCTCCTCACTGAATTTCTCAAGTAATTTCTTTGATATTGAAATTCTGTCTAGATATGTTTTTCTTGTTTCATACGTTTCAACAAATGAAAATAGTATCAAAAATGAAACTAATCCTATCACCACGATGTTGATATTGTGTACATGGTTTGCCATGATTTGAAAAGATAATACAAAGTATGAATAAAAGTTTGCTATTTTTCAGCTTTTTGAGTAATATGATGTTTTCAAATGCTAAAATTCCATTACTTCTGATTCCTATTACTTTAAACTACTAATGACTCTATTATGAATCATGGATTTAGAAAAATTCAGAAATGATGTAAATGAGATGACTGAAAAACTCTCACAAAATCTAAAAGAAAATGATATTCCAAAACTAAATCATGTAAGACAGCAACTGATTGACATGTATAAAAAAAACCTTGTTAAAATTAACCATTCCATTTTAGAGCTAATTTGTGCAAATAATCTTATTTCTAGAGGTTATTCTGTAGAAGTCGAAAAAGATATCACAGATATCCTGGTTTGTGATATCTATGCAAAAAAAGGTGGAGGTAATACCATCATTGAGATTGAAACGGGTTTTACACCTCCAGAACATGCTATGGATACTATAGATTATTTTACTGCTAGGATAATGAGTAAAATTGCCCGATACAGTCAACACTGTTCAAAATTTTCTTTGGCAACACCCGTTATTGGAATATTACCTCTCCCCAAACTTTTTTTATTGCCTCCAGCAGCTCGTGATAAAGATGAAGTCCAAAAAATCAAAGAACTATGTGATCGTTATTACAAAAATCCAGTCATAAAATATGACGATATTCTAAATGCTCATCTGCATTCTGTCTATTTGATAAATATCGATAAAGGATTTGCAAAGGAACTTGATCCGCAAGGATATGTTGAATTAACTAATGATCTTCTTAGAAGAAGTGAAGTAGAGTACTAGATTCCTTATTGACATGGAAAAAATTCAAATTCATCTATAGTTTATAGATTGTAAGATGATTTGCGCATCATGTGAGACTAGAAAACACTTTGAGTGTATTGACTGTATGAATAATCATAAAACTCATCTTTGCAGTTGCGATTGTCATGATGAAAACACTGAACCCCATGAAGTCGGGAAATCTCACTGATTTTGGCTTTTAAATTTTTGTTCAGTTTCTTGAGCCATTATTTCTAATTGATTGGTGTTTCCTAATTTTCTATATGTCAATCTCTCAATTGTTTTGATGATGCTTATTGCCGATCTATATTGTGGAATTTCAGGCTCATTTAATTCGCCATACATCCCTATTCCTTGGATGTTATTTTTCTTTGCAAATCCTAAAATTAATCCGTTAAACCCCGTGATTATTGATTTTTGAGGTGTGATGTCTATGTTCAATCCCTCCATTTGTTTTGTTAATTTTTGAGATGTTGTAGTGATGTAAGTTTTTGGATTTTTCTCAAAGATTCTATTTGTGTGGTAACCTCCTAAAGTATAGATGAATTTGGCAGAATATTTCTTTGATATGTCTATCACATCTTGACACAAAGTATTTAATTCCATATTGCTCCGTGGTTGACCATTGCCACTGCCAAATACTATCAAACCATCTGTGTATCTATATTCCCAACTTTCATCTGGAATCTCAATATGCCCACCTTTGTCTACTACATATGTTGGAAATGATGTTTTTGCAATTCTAAATTTTCTTGTTTTTAATGATTCATTGATAAAATTTATTACTATGCTTCCAACATTTCCCATATCTTGCATTGCTGCAATGATAATTGGTTTTTTTATGTCTGGTTCTGTATCTTGAATAAAATCCATATTTTTTCTGAATTTTAATGAATTTTAAACATATGTTCCGACTAAATCTAAAATACTCTTTAAATCGTTTTGATAACTTATAATCCGATGTATGGGATGTTTATTTTATATCTGATAAATTATTGCCAAATGTTTGATTCTTAACATTATTTCCATCTTTGATTGCAGCATTATTTGACTGTGTATCCTGAAATGACCGTATTGCTGAAAATCAAAAACAAACCGTTGTTTTTATTTGATCTTTCTATTTAGGTTTAAAATAGGACTTTTCAATCTATTTTTGTTAATTTACGTGTAAACTGGAATTTAAAATTTGATCGTATTATGAAATCTATATTATATTTTAACTCTTGTATTTACTTTCACTGTTTTCTTATGATCGATAAAAATATCAAGATTCATAAGGCAAAAAAACTTTCCATCGACAAATTATGGAAACATCAATGGAAAACATCGGGACATTGGAGTATGTTCTTGACAAATATTCCAAAATCTGGAGTTGGAAAGTTACAGGTGATCGTGCAGTTGGTATGATCTCAAGACTTGTTCCTGAAGCTTGGTATGGTGAAAATGTAAATGAAGTGATTATACCGGACAGTACAGAAAGTGTAAAACAGCTTAAACTTATCATGGATCGATATCCACTAGAAATTTTATCAAAATCAGTATGGCAACGAAAAATTGTAAAGACATATGCTCCAAAACCTACACTGCCACCAATTAAGCACAAACTAAAACGTGCAAGAACAGGTGAACAATTTAGAGGAAAACTATTGAATTTTCAAAAAGAAGGTTTGGACTTTTTACTAAAATCTTCCGGCAATGCATTATTAGCTGATGAAATGGGTCTTGGAAAAACCGTACAGACATTGTCATATGTTTCTACAGAAAAACAAACATTCCCGGTACTTGTAGTTGCACCGCTTGTTACCTTGAATAACTGGGAACGTGAGATTGAAAAATTTTTAAAGAAAAAAAGTAGAAATGGAAGGATAATTGAAAATGAGTCCCCAAGTATAACCACTATTAGAACAGGAAAATCACAAAATCTTCCAAAAACTGATATTTACATTATAAATTACGAACTACTTTTCAAGCGATACAACGACTTGGCAAAACTTGGAATAAAGACCATAGTCTGTGATGAGGTTCATAATCTTAGATCAAAAACTACTCAAAAATACAAATCTGTTAAAAAATTAGCTGCTCTACCTTCTGTTTCATACAGGATTGGTCTGTCTGGCACTCCAATTTACAATCGCGGTTCTGAAATTTGGCCGATAATTGATATTCTGAAACCTGGATTGCTTGGAAGTTTCAAGGAATTCTGTGAATATTTTTGCTATGTGAATGAAAAGGGAAAAGCAATTGTTTTGGAAAACAAGCGTGCTTCTCTTAGAAATGAATTACAAAAGCATGTCATGCTTAGAAGAAAAAAGTCTGATGTTCTAAAGGAACTTAAAGATAAAGTTCGATATAAAGAAGTAATAGCAGCTGACACTGATTTTTATATTGATGAATTAAACAAAATCTGGAAACAACTAGAGGAAGAACAGAAAGGTGCAGAATCAGAATTCTCCAAATCTGCATCATATAATAGAGCAATTCAGAGTGAAAGACAGATTGCTGGACTTGCAAAACTTCCACACGTAATCAATTTTGTAAAAAACATTATGGAGATTGAAGAAAGCGTTGTAGTATTTTGCCATCATAAAATAATCCATAAATTACTTAATGAAAGTCTTCAAGAGTTTTCACCAGTTGTTATTATTGGTGGGCAATCTGATGTGCAAAGACAAGATCAGATAGATAAATTTCAAAAAGGTGAATCTAAATTAATGATTGCAGGTATACGTGCTGGAAATGTTGGAATCAATTTAACTCGAGCAAAATATGTTATTTTTGCTGAACTTGACTGGAGCCCCGCCATCCATAGACAAGCTGAAGATCGACTTCATAGAATTGGTCAGAAAAACACTGTCTTTGCATATTATTTGATTGGAAGTGGAACTCTTGATGATCATGTGGCAAATATCCTGGTAGATAAAAGCTATGAAATTGACGCAATCATGGATGAATCAACTGAAAATTACGAGAATAAAGACAAGGCAGAATTAATTTTGGCTCAGATACAAGACAAAATTCGTACAAAATAAGTGTGTCTATCAATGTGCTAAAGATTATGATTCTAAATGATTACTGAAGTCTGGAATTCTATTGCAATTACAGGTGATATGAAAACACTTCCTTATGTCGTAATTTATGAGTCCGTATATCCTCATATTGCAAATTTGAGTAAAACTACCGTTTTATCCTAAATCCTTTAGAAATTGAAAGTATTCTTACTAACGTCGACAAATTTGATTCTTAAATTGCATTATATTTAATTTCAATATTTTACATAAAATTTGTACTTGGAAGAAATAGAGAAACACCATAAAAAATGATTGAATAAAAAAATACAATGAATGGAAAAATGAGAATGAAGATTTCAATCTAATATTTAATCAAAAGATAAAAAAGGAATGTTTGTAAAAATATGGATGAATGATTTTAGCCTGTTCTAAGTCAATTATGCTATATGGTTAACATCATGTGTTATATTGGCAGTATTTGAGTGAAACTTCTAACAAATCAAAAACATCTCAAAAAAATAAAAACAATAAAACAATTCCAAAAAATCTAGAGAAAAAAACAATACTTGAAGTTTTATGACGAATTAAAACAGTCAATAAAAGCAATTCTATCCAGATTCACAATTCATCGTTGTTTTGTTGATGTTGGATTTATGAACAATGATTATGGTCTCCTATTGGTTGTTTGACTGCCAAGGTGCTAAATCTCTAGTTTTTCTTTTAATTCCGATACTTTTTCTAGAATGGTTTCTTTTTTTACCTGATTCATTTCTGAGTCTTGAATTTCTTTTGCAATTTCATCAATTAAGCCTATGAGTGTCGTCTCTGGATTTGATTCTTCAAAATCTATCTTATCAAATCCATTAGCATCTGTTTTATCTATTTCTTCAATTCCTTCTGGGAGTATTTCATAAACTTTGATGATCTTTTCTTCCTGTCTTTGTGGTGACATTAGTATGAATTGATTTTTTCGTAGTTTCTCAATGTTTTCTAATAACTCTTCTTTAGACAATCTTAGGATGTCGGTAATTTGTTCCATGTTACAAGATCTTATCTGAAGTAGACGCAGTATCTTTGCCCATGTTGGAACATTTGTACTCCACAATACTTCTTTAGCAAGATCAGTAATTGAAAATGAACCATCACTATTTAGTAAAATCAGTTTTCTATCTTTTAGTGATGCAAGAGAGTCAAGTAGTTTTCCTACGCCTAATCTTTTTAGTGCTGAATTTTCTAAATTTACTTCATTAAATGTTCCATTTTCCTTAATTGCTAATTGTAAAATCTCTAAATCAATAGTTCCTAACTTTCTCATATCTTTACATGTTTTTTCAAGAATATATGTGGATTACAATTACCCGATTTGTGGTAAAGTATGAACTACCCAGATTACCTTATGGGTATGATGATCTAGAACCATTCATAGACACTCGTACAATGCAAATCCATCATCAAAAACATCATCAGTCATATGTTGATGGATTAAACAAATCTCTTGCAGAAATTGGCGCTGCATCACATCCACAATACATCTCATCAATTCTATCTAATTTGAACTCTATTTCTGAATCTAGTCAAGAAGCAATCAATTTTTTTGGTGGAGGTTTTGAAAATCATAGACTGTTTTGGGAAACAATGGTGCCTAACGGTGACGGAATTCCTGGAGGAAAATTAGAGGATGCAATTGATGTTTATTTTGATAATTTTGAAAATTTTAAAAAAGTTTTTTCTGAAAAAGCGATTACAATTCAAGGAAGTGGTTGGTGTTGGTTAGTTTTTAATCACACATATCATAAAATTGAGATCATAACTACTGAAAATCAGAATAGCCCTTGGACTGTTCAAAAATACCCTTTATTGGGATTGGATGTTTGGGAACATGCATACTATCTGAAATATCAAAATAAAAGATCTGATTATGTTGATGCATGGTGGGATGTGGTTAATTGGGATTATGTAGAAAATCGATTTTTGGAACTTGCTGAATAATGTCCAATTTGGACAAATCCTTTTAAATAAAAATTTGATTCTTCTTTTATGAACAAGAATCTAAGATATCTTGCACTTCTTGCAATTTTGCCCTTGTTTACAGCAGGATTTACAACTGATTATTTCACAGATGTAGATGCTATCAAAAGCCAAGGAACTACAACTTCCAAATTTGGCTCCTCCACAAACATCTGTGGAATTCAGATGTGCTCTGATATCCCTGGTGGTAAAACTGCTTGGGAGGCAGAGTTACAGAGGGGTATCACTATGGCTTCAACTGAAGCATCTAAAATGGATGATGTCCTGATGGAAAAAAATGACTCTATGACGGAAGCAACTCATGAAGATGAAATGACTGAAGCAAATATGGGCTCTGTACTTAGATTATCGAGAACGAATGTTCCAGCAACAATCCCTATGCATCAAGGATACTATGACGGTGGGGATGTTTATTTTATCATCACCGACTCTAGTGATTCAACACATGCAGACATCATTACCAAAAATCAAGGATGGCAAGTAGAACTTGCTCCTTTATTAAAGAATGCCCCTAAAGAGGCACTCTCAAAAACATACATGTTCACTAACGGTATCCAAGGTGACGGCGTACACGGATTTCAAGGCGAAGTATTTACAAGCACCCCCTCACAAGCGGATGTTTATAGTGCATTGACTTCCCACGTTCATGTGACTTGGAATGAAGGTGTAAAACCAAGAATACTTGATTCAGAAGCAATGATCATGAAAGCAACAGAGGATAATGAAATCACATTAACAAAAGTTGATGTGGTTCTGAACATGCCTCAGATTATCTGGCCTTCAGGCCAAATGATGACTAAGGAAGACAAAACTCTTTCTGATGTCACACCTTACGGCGGTGGCCAAGTTCTTGATATAGATACAGATAAGATGAATGTGACATTTGTTGCTCATCGTGGATGGGGCCCAGATGGTAGAACCATCTATTATATTGTTACAGATGCTACTCCAAGTGATCCTGCCGGAATGATGGGAGTTGTAAATGCACCAACATCAGCTAGTTTGATTGCCAATGCTGCAACAGTGGATTTGTATCAATTCAAAAATGGTTTGGTAGGCACTGGTCCTTTAGGGTTCCAACCTGGAATTGCTGCAGGGGCACCTGGCGATGCAAACTATTCTCCAATGTGGAGAATCTTTATGATAGGATGGACTGATCCTTCCGATGCACAATTACTACAAACTATTGATGATGTAAATGCATACAAAAAGGCAGGTCTAATTGACATTGGCATTGCTCGTCCCATGAACAGTGATCATATAGTTAACTGCCCCTTTGTTGATCCTTTTCAATAACATTCCTCACTTTTTTATTCCTTACATTTGTTAATTATTTTGATTTTTTTTTAACATCTTTTTAGAACGTCAACTATATGCTTTATCTCTAAGTATGATGATATTACTACATGAGTATATCTGGAATGTATAAGTTAAATTCGCAAGAATATGACGAGAACAAAATTCAACAAGCTCTTGGAATGCTATATGTTGATAGAAAAAATGAGTTTCGTGAACTATCACATGTACTATTAACTGAAAAAGCCTTGAAATCAATGCCAAACTGGAAGGAGTTTGTACTGAATTTCAGTTTAGATGTTGAAGATGCTTTTAAGACATGGTCTGGTCAAAGCTCTTTATCCGTTAGTTCTCCTCAAAAGGCATTGACCATTTTAAGGCAACTTGGACACGATAAAACATCGATGAATCAGCTTGCACACCTGTTGAACATATCGTACAATCTTTCTTTAGAATTCAAAGAGATATACCGACGTCTCAAATAATCTTTTTTGATTGATCTTAATACGGGGGGATCTTACCTCCAAATATTTTAGATGTCGCTTATTTGATTAAATGAACCACTAGGAAAGTAGGTTATTATGTATTAAAGTTCATATTTTTATATGGACTTTATGCTAGAGGAAGAATTAATTGATTTGATGACATTTTGTCTTCAAAATCCTGATTCTCCAGAAATTTCTGAAAAACATAAAAGAATCAATGAGATTGGTCATGAATTGTATGCTGACGGCGGCGTTAATGCACTGGAAAATTTCTCTTTTGTGTTAAAAAACAGAATAACTGAAGAAATAGAAAAAGATCCATCCCCAATGTGGTCGTTGTGGAATGGCATTACTGATGAATGGCAGCATTGAATTTCACTATGAAACTTACCCTCTACCAATTCTAAAAATGGCTGTACTACAGGCTGGACAAGTACCCTTGATTGCAGGTTTGCCATTTTTCATGGTGTATGGTTTGGAGCCTTTGATTTCACGCTTATCTCTGCACTTTACACAATACCCTATTGTCATATGGATAATAGACTCAAGGTTCTATTAGCAAGAACTAGTTGATTTTTTTTTACTAATAGACAAATCAAAGATCTTAATTGTTCTATTTCATGTTGCCTTTTGTATAGGGTATTTTGAATTATTTGTTAGAATTTCTTATATCTTAGTATTTAGTAAAATTTTTCTGTTAATATTTTAACTTACATTAACTCTCAAAGTGGTGTATTCTGTTAGTGCCTTGTGATTGACTGGAAATCCCTCCCATACAAAAATCTCCGCAGTAAATTCCCCTGGTTCCTTTGGGACCCATGATAATGATGGATTAAATTTTTGATGCGGATTTAATTCCCCAACAACCCAACCAAAAAAAACCACAATGTCGTTTTCGTTTTTAATTTGAACAAGATATGCAAAATTCTGGGATTTTTCTTGATTGTTTACCACATCAGCTGAAACTTGTATTTGTTGATCAACATTGATTGAATTTCCAATGGGAGAGCCAAATGCATTCACTAATCTTGGATCTGTTATTGATGCTCTTTCTAATTCAGTTAGTGCAAATGCCGGTGTAAAACCAACGGCAATAATTGCTATGATTGCTAATAGGTTCATACCATTATATGCCACGATCTTTTTGGATAATTTTTAGTTAATAAAGCGTTTCTGATTACACCCATTTTTTGACCATGCGTTCTAGAGTTTTTCAAGGTTTTTGATAACGGTACTTTTTTTTGAGATAATTTTACCTGGATTGAGCACATTGTTTGGATCAAAGAGTTTTTTTATCTCTTTGAATGCTTCATAATTCTTACCTCCATACTGTTTTTTGATAAACTCTGAGCGTGCAAGACCATCTCCGTGCTCCCCAGTAATAGTTCCTCCAAGTTTGATGATCCAATCAAAATACTCTCTTGCGATATTTTTGACGGTTTTGACCTTTATTTGATCTGCGGCTAATCTTACATGTATGTTGCCATTGCCAGCATGTCCATATACGATACATTTTGTTTTGTATTTTTTGTTAATTTTGTTAAGTAACGAAAATAATTTTGGAAGGCTGTTCACAGGAACTGCTGCATCTTCAATTACATGCGGAATTCTTTTTTCTTTTTTTATTGTTCTTAAACTATGATGAAGTGCTAAATCCCTATGCCTCCACCATTTTTCTATGTCCTGTTTTCTTTTTAATTTTTTAATAACTCTCCCTGTGATAACTGATTGTAGTTTCTTTTCTTTTTTTGCAATATTTTCATCATATTCTACATAAAGTAAACATTTTATATTTTTAACAAATTTGAATTTGATCTGATGAAGTGTAAACTCATCCATAACCTCAATTGCTGATGGATCCGTCTGATTAATTTTCATACATTCTCTTGATGCATCAAAAATTGATTTGTATCCTATTATTAACAGAATTCTTTTTTTCGGTATGTCTTTGATTTTTATTTTTGCTGATAAGATCACCCCCAATGTTCCTTCAGACCCTGTTATCACCTTATGTGTGTCTTCAGCTGATTTTACTTTGTCAATTCTATACCCAGAAGAATTCTTTGTTGTATTGGGAAATTTTTTAAGCTCTACTAATTTTGCCAACTTTATAATTTTGTTTGAAATTTTTTTATTTTTTGGCAATGTAATCTTTCTTGCATTTCCATCAACAAATGTTATTTCGGTGATATTGTCTATCACACTTCCATACTTCAAACTCCTACTTCCACTTGAATTATTCCCTAGCATTCCTCCTACTGAGCAATAAGAACCAATTGACGGATTTGGCGGGAAAAATTTTTTTACTTTTTTTAACCTTTCATCCAATTTCCCCTTGATCACTCCTGGGCCTATTACTGCATAGTTTCTTGAGATTCTAACACTGTCAAATTTTTTCATATCCAGTATAATTCCTCGATTCAATGCACCACCTACCAATCCAGTTCCAGCACCACGCGCAGTAACTGGAACTCTGAATTTTTTTGCAATCTTTATGATATTAATTACATCTTTTTCATGTTTTGGAATTACTACTATGTTTGGAATTATCTTGTATGGGCTAGCATCTACTGAATAAAACTCCCTGAACTCCTTGCTGGTAAAAACATCTCCCTGAATTTTAGATTTTAATGCTTTTAGAACTATTTTCTTCATGCGCTGAACTTAAATTTTGATTCGATAATAGTCCCATCTTTCGGGATCAAACTGGGTGACAAATTCTGCCTCTTCCTTACTTATTCTAGCTCTGATGACATCACGTAATGCAAAACTCGTCAAAAACTTGTATTTCATAGAGTGTGCCTGCATGATAAACATATGGCGCATCTCACTTCCGCCTTTTAGTCCCCAATACCCCATCTTCAGTGCCAATGGTTCTAAAAATATCGTATTTCCAAGACCATAATTCTCATCTTTAATTTCTTCACGTAATTGATATTTCTCAAGTGGGCCGCCTTTTGAGAATCCTATGATTTCTCCATTTTTGTCATTTATTCGTAACGTGTTGATTATTACCTGTGGGTCTTTGATTGATTTTTCAAAATTTGCTTTCTCAAATTGAAGAGGTGTTGGCAGCTCTAAGAAAATCTCATATAATGACTTTATAAAATTTGGATCATTTCTTGTAATCATATTTTCAATTGTTGGAATTAATCTGAGATTCTCATACGATGCACTTGCCTGAATTGAAATTTCTTGCTGTCTTATTCTCATAAATGATAACACTGTGTCAAAAAAATTCTTCCTCATTTCTTTTGAAAGTACTTTCAAGACTTCTTTTACCATCTCTGTTTCTTTGTTTAGCAATTCTTCAAAATATGCAACCGAACTCCTTACAATTAACGATGGCCTCCATGCAAGTGCATGTGCGTTCATTTTAGACATCTCCATTGCTTTTGAAAAATCTCCTAACGCATAACCGCTAATTCTATCTATTACTGATAGATACCAACCCATTTCCATAATGTGCTGTTGGTATTGTTTATTGTCTCTTGTTAATTCTGAACTGTAAAAACATTGTTTGATTTGAGCTTCTGCATTTTTTCTAAGTTCGCCACTCCAAGGATATGTTGTCCTTAAAATCAGTGCCTTGACAATTTCTAAATCGATATTTGCAGCAGTAATTAACTGATTTAGTTTTCTATCCATTGATATGAATTTTAGAACACTCTCCTCATGTGGTTTGTCTACGCTTTTCTGAGGATCAAAATCATGAAATAACGCAGAAACGTATAGGTACTTTACATCCTCGTCTGTTAATTGGACTTTTTCTTGTTTTGAAGCTAAAAGTGACACATATGTTACTTCTAATTCATGGTTGATATTGTGATATCCGTAATAATCTGTTCCAAGACCTTGACTCTCAAATAGGTCTATTGTATAGTCTAACATCTCAACATAACAATCATTTCCCAATCCCATCTCTACCATCATGCTGAGAATCTCATTTCTCATTGAATGAGTATTTGCAAACTGTTGCAATACACATGAAAATGAATTGTGGGTTTTAAAGATGATCTTTATTGTTTAGAATACTTAATTCTCATTGATTTTCACGAAACACTCAATAGAATTGTGATTTGGTTGTTTTTCAGTGTTGTTTAACCATGATTTGCTTAAAATTTTGATGGATCATAATGAGAAGGATTCTCCAGAATACCGCCTTTTCATAAATGACGTGTCTTATCCTATCACCAATGTGTCTATTGCTAATTCTCCCACCCCTGTTAACGAACCAACTACTCGTGGCGGCGTCTACTTTTCAGATAAATTTGCCTTTAAAATGAAAGGGGTGATTAATGATCTATCTGTGATTCCCCTGCTTACCAAGAAAATGCTTGGACCAAATACTGAATTTGGAGAACTCAAAATCACTACTTTGCTAGAATCACTAGGAAAGCCTTTGTCTATAGAAATATTTACAAATCTTACAAACAGTGTTCAGACGCCAAATCACATTGAATTAAGCATGATTATTGTCAAGTTAGAATCTGTCTAGCTTACCTTGAAATACCTGTCATATTTTTCTCGACGTTCTTTATCTGACAATACTTCATACGCTTTGTTTAATTCAATCATCTTCTCTTCAGAGTCTTCTCTTGTTTTATCCGGATGGGTTTTTTTTACTAATTCTCTAAATTTTTGTTTGATTTCCTCATGTGTTGCGTCTTTGGTAACTCCTAATACCTCATAATAGTTTGGCAACTCATCGCTTATTGACGCGTTGCGAAATTCTTTATCATCTTTTGTGTTGTATCTGTTGCCAAATTCTTCATAATCCTCACCCCAATCTGAGTGATATTTTTCAAACGTCTTATCTTTTTTAGATTCTAACTCGTTTTTGTCATACGATGTTTTTCTTCGCAGTATGATGTCTCTTGCCAAAAATAACGCTATGCCTAAAACTACTGCTGAAAACCCTGTGAATAACATGATTTTTTCTTCATCAGTTACTTCCAACTCCATGTCTAATTCACTGTTTTGTGCATTGGCTACTTGAGTTCCGCCAATAATTAATAACATTACAAAAGTCCAAGTTTTTTTCATGTTGTGGTCCTATGTCAATCTAAAATCTTCTTTGGCTGTATTTAGGACTACGTGGGTAATTGTATTTTCAACATTTGGGATGACTGCCAAGGCTTTGACAAATTTGCTCAATTCATCCCTCTCCTTGAATTTCGCTACAATTATCGTGTCTGTTGAACCTGTGATGTCATATACGCCACACACGTTTTCAAATTTTGATATCTCTTCTTCAATACCGATAATTTTGTCATTTTTGGCCATAATCTCTATAATTGCAGTTAATGAATATCCTACCTTCTCATGATCAATAATTGCAGTGTATCCTTTGATAATTTTCTCTTTTTCAAGTTTCTTGATTCTTGACAGAACTGTCACTGTTGAGATTCCTAATCTCAAGGCCAATTGCCTGGCTGACTGTCTTGCATCTACTAATAAATTTTTGAGAATTCTTTCGTCTATTTCATCTAGTGCCATACAGTATGATATCAAAAAATTTATTTAAATTTTGACTCTGTTCTTGTAAATCTGTTTAGTCTGTTTGACTAATTGAATTATGATTTCAAACTTAATACAAATGACGTTTTTTATGATTTATGGTCTATATTGCCAATCTTGTTAAAAAGGGACAATCTTTGATGAATGACGGCAAATTTGATGACGCTTTAGGGTTTTTTGAACAAGCACTTCTCTTAAATCAAGATGACCCAGATCTCTGGAATCACAAAGGTGTGGCATTGAGAAGTTTGGGCCGTTACGAAGAATCAATGGAATGTTTTAACAAATCTCTGGAAGTTGATCCACGAGATAAGCATGCCTCTTGATTCTCATATTGTTCTTTTGAATGTGTCTGAATGCTGATTGTTAAAATCCATAAAACTCGGACCACTGATTTTCTAACTTGTATATGATTTTCCACGCAAATCTGTCAATGTTGATACTTAATTCGGTAATGATCAGTATGATGTATCTTCCAATAGGAAAACTCAGCATTACGACTTTTTCTCTTCTAGACGCAGAATACTTTACTCTGCCTAGATTTGAGTCAAAGCCTTGTCTATTTGCAACTCTGTGTGCCAATTCTTGAAACATCTGTCTTCTTTGCTTGTCTGTTTCCAAAGGCATGACTCCTTTTTTAAAATCACCTGCCACTAATTCCCCGGAACTATCGATAAGGCCACAAAACCTAACTTCGGGTTCTTCTAAAATATCTTCTATCTTCTTTTTTACATCTTCAATTGAAAAGCTGTTTGGCATGTGTCACTATAATACATCTCTGTGTTATTATTACTTTGGAGATCTTTGTCTGAAATCTCTAAGGTTCCGTATAAGGGAATTATGCTTGTGATAGTTGCTGTTTATTTCTGACATTTTTGATGATTTGGATGATGTGTAAAATGGATTATAGTGTAACCTGAACGCTAATTTCACATCTGTGGATTATTCGTTATGTCCAAACTAGTGACTCCTTCTAAACATCATCCTGGACAAAAACTCCTATCCAAAGAAGACTATATTATTAACAATGTGCTCTCTTATGCAATGAATGTTCAAACCGACAAAATACTATCACAGGCATATGAATTTGCAGAAGATGGTAATTACTCTGATGCCTTAAGACTTTATGATTTGATACTCCAAGAGGAATCTGACAATATCAATGCACTTGTAGACAAGGGGGCAACTTTACAAAATATGGGAAAAATTAAACAAGCCATCTCCTTATATGATAAGATACTTGCTATCGCTCCTGATAACCTTAATGCCTTATTGAACAAGGGAGCGGCATTGCATACTAATCAAAAATATCTTCAAGCTATAGAGTGCTATGATAAGGCTTTGAAGGTTGACAAACGGTGCACTATGGCTCTTGCTTATAAGGGACTATCATTGGGTGAAATGGGAAATCTGGAAGATGCGATCAGACATTTCAAAAAAGCCCTGTCTATTGACAAGTATTATGATTTGGCTCACATTTCAAATAATGTTGCTCAAGATTTACTGCAATCAATCAAAGGAAAAAAATCTAAAATACAGTAACGTCACCTGGTGCTGGTCCACGCTCAATTTGTTTTTCATTATTTTCAAAAAAATCAACATGTGCTGATTTTTGATGCTCTCTTAATTTCTCAATGTTCTCAAAACCCTTGTGACACAAATAACATTTTGGTTTATGTTCGTCTACAAGTGGGAGTACCATGATATTTCTATCCTGACTGACTACTTATCTCTTGAGACTAAGGAATATATCATAATGAGCAATACATTGTAGCATGTTAGAACAGCTAGTCAAGGACTCTCAAGCCCTTGATCGTGCCCTTGCGGGCGAGGAACTCTCTTACAAGGATGGTCTGGAATTAATGAATTATGATAATCTACATTTGCTTGCAGCTGTTGCAGATGATACTCGAAAAAAACTGGTTGGCGACACTGTCACATTTGCAGCCTCGTATTACATGAATTATACTAATGTATGTGCAGCTAGTTGTCAAATGTGTGCATTTTACAGAAAAGACGGTGCAGATGATGCATATACGCTAACCCCACAAGAAATTGAACAAAGGGTTGGAATTGCAAAACAAATGGGTGCAACCGAAGTTCATATTGTTGGAGGTTTTCATCCAAAACTCCCATTGGAATATTATGAAGACATGATGAGAGTAATCAAAAAAAACCATCCTCAACTTAACATCAAAGCATTAACTGCAGCTGAAATCTTCTATTTATCCAAATTGACAAAAAACTCCACTAAGGAAATCTTGGCCCGTCTGAAAGATGCAGGTCTTGATTCCATGCCTGGCGGTGGAGCAGAATTGTTTCATCCTGATATCCGAAATAAGATTGTACGAGGAAAATGTACTGGACAACAATGGCTTGATGTGATTGAAGAGGCCCATGGCATGGGAATCAACAGTAATGTGACTATGCTTTACGGCCATATAGAAAAACCTGATCATATAATTGATCATCTTGTTAAAATCCGTGAATTGCAAAAGAAGACTCAAGGGTTCTTAACCTTAATTCCTTTAAAGTTCAGTCTTGACAATACGGAGTTAGAGCAAGAACATCTAGTAAACAATGAATGCTCTTCTGTCTATGATCTGAAAATCATTGCACTTTCAAGATTAATGCTTGCAAATGTCCTAAACAATATCTCTGTATATTGGGTTGCATATGGTAAAAAACTTGCACAAGTTGCTCTGTCTAATGGTGGTAATGATCTAGTTGGAACTGCATTTTCTGAAGAGATTTACCGTGCAGCAGGGAAGCCCACTACCTCGACAGTTGAGGAATTGGCAACAATGGTAAAAGAGATAGGCCGCTCTCCTGCTCAAAGAAGCACTCATTTTAAAATACTGAAAAAATTCTAATTCATCTGTCTTCTAATTGAATCTAATTTTTCTTCCATTTTGAGATCTTTATCTTTTCTTGAATCAATTTTGATTATTGCCTCCACTCTTGCAATCCCTAAATTGTGGACTGTTTCTATCATTTTTGTTGTGGCGTTATTGATGACATCCATGTTGTCTGACTCTAAGATTGTCCCCATTGAATTAATCTCAAATCTGAGATTTTCTGTATTCTTGATTGATTCTATTGCTTTTGCAATGTAAAAACTTGCACTAGTAGTGCGTGTTGCTATTGGATATATGCTAATCTCTGCTTGGATCAATTGATCTTATGATGTTGATTTGAGATTAAAAAGCTTGGATCATTCTATGGGCTTTTTTTCTTCTCTTTTTGCACTGTCTTTTTTTCTTTTAGTGCCAAAACTAATGAGTACTAACAAAAATCCAACTCCTATTAAAATTCCTGACAATGTATTGAAATCCTGATTTTCTTGCTGAGCAATCAACAATTCTATTGTCTCTTCCTCTGTCATTCCTGCTTGACCTGTTGGTAATGTCTCACTGATGCTTACAACAAGTATTATTCCAATAACCATCATTGCAATCCCGCCTCCAAACATCCTTTTATCCACAAGAATCATTTCTTATGATAATTCAACTTCATCATATATTAGGCATGCTTGATTTTTAGATATCTGACTACATTATCGTACTGAAATCATAATGATTCTTTCTCTTATTGATACCCGTCCCGTAATGTATGCAAAAATAAGATCCATTTGCTGCCAGATAATGATTACAATCAATCCCTCTGTATTTTTACTATCTTATTCATCATCACGTAAGACTGTACCATTTGAAAAAAAGTTAACTTTATAGTCTCCACAAAAAGCTCATCATGCTATAAAATGCAACAATTGAAATTGCAATTATTATTACTCCTTTAGTTGTCTGTTTCATGCATTTCAGATGCAAATTATCAACTTAAGCATTTGGAAAATTATGTTTTGTATAATGTGCCTGATTTCACGGGTTTAAATTTTTAAACTCCATACATTTTGAATCAAATTCATTAAGATATTGTTTGGCATTAATCTGGGAATCTTTGATGTATAACTCACATGTCTCAGCATCAATCAGTGTGTTATTACTACTGTTGCTCATTAATTGTAATCCAAAAATCCCCGCTAACACAATTATCAAAATAACTGCAAATTTACTAGAGTAAATATCCACTATTTTTATTGATACTCTTGATCTTAATATTGTTAATTAAATAACTCCAGTTCTTGGAGTATCTTTCCCATTGAATGCTTCCATCTTCGCATCGCCTCAACATCATGCGGCCTGTTGTCCTCCAGATCTTTTTTTTGTTTTAGTAGTTCTTTATGCCTTTTTCCATCAATTCTTTTATTTACCATTAGATACAATACTGCCGCCCAATATGAAATCATTTCGATGATAAATTGAAAATCATGCTATGACTGTAATGTGTAACTCAAAGTTTCAGTGACTGGCGTATGTGCTTTTTACCATAACTTGCCTTGTTTCTTTAACAATATTCTTGCACCTTCAGAAAGTGTGTTTAATGTGTGAAGATCATAATTTGCATCGACAAATTTGGTGGATGTCATAATTGCACCTTCAAAATTTGCGTGTCTGAGATTAACTCCCCTCAGATTGGCTCCAGTCAAGTCTGCATTTCTTAAATCCGTATAAAATAAATCGGCCCCTCTTACATCTGCATCTTGAAGATCTGCCCCGTACAATTCAGCATCCCATAGTTTTGCATTTGAAAGGTTGATTCCTCTCATATCTGCCCCTCTTAATTTGACATAAAACAATATTGCATCACTCAAGTCGGCTTCGCTCAAATCAGTACAACTCAGATCTGCATTATGAATATCTCTGTTTTTGAGGCTAACTCCTCTCATATCTGAATCAGACAGGTTTCTTCCAATCAAATCCTCATATTCGAAATTGACCTTGGAAAGATCACGTTTCCTAAATGCCCGAGAACTCATTGCATACATTATAAAATATAGTCAATTTGAATTTAGTTGAACACACTTGGACGACTCTCAAATCATTGTCCCTATGCTGATAATTCTTGCGGTTGGGATATTTGTCGGCAGTAGATTGCTAATGATGTTTAGAAAGTGATGTCAAAGGTTTGTTCTGCCGACAATGCCTGGGATGCTGCTTGCGCTTTACTGGAATTCTTAAAAACCTTCTCTTATGTTCATACTTCTAGATGATTTAAGATGAGATGAAATCAATTAATGAATTGTTTATCTATCAAATAATCTGTTCTGATTCTCATGAGTTATCGTGAAACAGATTTAGATGACTATGACGTCGAAGATGACAATATTGAATATGAGACAGACTATGATTCTGAGGACTAATTTTGGGCAAGTGCGTCTTTCTTGCTGTCGTCAGCCATAAATGCCTGTAATTGGGTTCTCCTTGTATGAAAATCTAGAATTGTACAATTAACTGATGTCTCTTCTGATCTGAATTATTTAAACACCGTATCATATTTTTACAAGATCTGTTTTTTTATAACCTGCCTGTCTTTTCTTAATCCAATTAAATTGGCAGGATCTTTGAAACATGGAAATTCATCTGTCAATGGCATATCATGTAATGCAAGTTCACAGATATGTTGCTCAAAACAATTGACTTTATAAAATCAATCCGTCGCGCACAACCTCGATTCGGCACCGACGATTATCTATCATGTGCTCTTGAATTCGTTTGCAGTGATGTTTTTATTTTGTGCTGAATTTTTTGATGAATATATAGTAAAGGAAATAAGGCCTTTCAATACAGCAAAAACACTTGAAAAATTGGTTATGCCTTGTTGCACTTGTAATATTTCCAACAATGTTTGCATATGCAGAGGCCAGTGATGTTGAGATAACAGTAGTTGACAGCAATAAGGATTCAATAAATTCTTGGGGCCTATACATTGAAATCTTTTTAGACAGTGATAGGAAAACACCAATTCTCAAAATAGAAGAGCCAAAAAATCCTAGTCACGTGTCGCTAGAAAAAGGAAAGTATGTCATTAATGTTTACAGGCACGATATGCTTGTTGGTTACTATCATCTTAACCTGGATGGCTTGGATAAAAATATCCAAATCCCAATATATGATTTGGGTGGAACTCGTTTCACAGTATACTATAATGATAATAAACCGATACAAGGGGCCAAAGTTGAAATATTCTCATATAAGGGAACAAAATGGGCAGAAGATATCACTGGAAGCGATGGAAAGACCGAGAGATTTTGGTTACAGATTCCAGATCGAATTAGCGATTATTACTCCGCAAAAATATCACTAGGTGAAGAAATTTCATATGAACTTCCAAAGTTTCGTTTTGGTCAGGGACTCAATAATGAGGTTGTGATAACCCCTTGGAAATCCATAGTGGACGATCTTGTAAAAATACAACTTTACAAAAACATGAAAGACCCTGTCTCAGCCTATGATGGAAAATTCTCTGTAGAACTATACAACAATGATAATGAAAAACTAGCTGAATTAAAAGTCGACAATCACGGTAAAACTGAATTCTCAAATGTTCATACTGGAGTATATTTTTTACGTGTGTTAGAACACACTGATTCTGGTTCTGAAGTTATAACAACAAAGGAAGTCTTAATCTATAAGAATATGGGCGAAATCAAAATTTTTGGATTGAAAGACACTAGTACAGACTATAAATCTGACAACATCAAACCTAACCCTGAAATAGAATCTCCTGAAGAGACTTGTAACTGTGTGGCATTCAGGTTGGATAACGTGCAAGACTACTATCTTGTTGACGTGCAAAAAGAGCTGATTGAACTGTTTCTGAGTAAAGATGCCCCAATCACTCTGGGAATCATAGGCAAAAATTTTGGCAGCGACGCAGAATTGATTGATTTCCTAAAAACAACCACATCCGAACATGGCCAACTTATTGGAATTGGCAATCATGGCGGTACCACTGATATTACAACTATGAGTAAGGATGCGCAGTCTGAACTGATCAGAAACACCGACAACAACATAATCGACTTTATCGGGACAAAGCCGTCTGTTTTCATTCCTCCCTATGGGAGTTATAATGCAGATACCATTTCTGTACTCGAAAATGAGGGTGTACACTATGTCAGTTCTGTTGCATCATTTGATGTGGCTCCTTACCCTCTCAAAGATGAATCTGTTTTTAGATTCCCATCGACAGCTTCTACGGGATATATTGAACAAGGCAGAGCATGGTATGGCATTTCGGCAAAACAAACAATGAGCGATATTAAATTTAGCGTCAGAGACTATGGGTTTGCAGTGGTATTGCTTCACCCGCATGAATATTCAAAAAGAAGCGGTTGGGTTTTTGAAAATCAACTTGACATTCCCCAGTATCATGAACTTGATAAATTAATAGACGAAGTAAAAAACTATGGGCTCAAAATAGTCCTGATTGATAATATTGACAGAGAGGTAATCCTTGCCCAAAGCCCATCCATCCCGCATTGGTTTAAGGCTACTGTTTCATGGTGGTTAGAAGGCAAAACAACCAATTCTGACTTTTTTCAGTCAATGGGATATCTGGTGGAGCAAAAAATTATCCCTGTACAGCAAATTGACAGTGACATAAAATTCAGTGGCAGGAATATCCCTACTGCATTTACAAACAATGCAAAACTATGGGTTCAGGACAAGATCTCTGAAAAGGAATTCCTCAATGAGATCGAAATCTTGGCAAAGCAAGGCGTTATACAGACATTTAGGTAAGCCTGATTTTATTCGGCCTAATTATAATTCAACCCATTTGAGATGACAATGCAGACTGTTAGAGACGAGTTTTTACTCATCTATTTTCATTTGACATTATTATCTTGTAATTGAATCTTAGATACGCCAGTCGTGTATGATGTAATTCTAGACGCAAATTGAAAACCCAGTTTGTCTGGAAGGTATTGTTTAAAATTCTATAGGCAAATTTGCCAGATGACATTAATCTAGTCTTGGAATGGATTTCAGAGTGGATTCAATTAACATTGAGTAAACACTGCCAGTCCAATCAAATCTTTGAACCTGCTAATCAATTTCATTACTCCCTTTTTTCATTTTTAGTATTCCTAAAAAGAATTCCAAATCTAATTTTTTGGTTCGATTTTTGCAGCAAATGTTTGAACAATAATCTTTCCATCTTTCATAACAAATGTATCAGTTCCTAGCGAAAAACGAAATTTTTTTGATTCGGCTGACCACACAATATATGCTGTTTCGCCTTTAACTTCTTGTCGAATTATATTAAAGTCTGAACCTGGTGGGAGTACATTTGTTGTTACATCCACATAAAATTTTTTGATGCTGTCTTTACCTTCCAATATTCCATCGGGAGTAAACAGCAGGGCTTGCTCAGAAAAATCTTTCATAATTTTATACACGTCTCCTTTTACAAAGCACTCGTTTTGCCGATCCAGAATTTCGGCGGTTTGATTTGTTAGTTCATCAGACATGTGTATGCTCAAACATGATTGAATATATTATTTGACAATTCATATGATTCATACGCCTCAACCAAATTTTTGATTTGGATTTTCTTGGATAATCTACCTGATGATGAAATAGACTCTCAAAAAAGATGCCAAATCTGTCGTTCTTGAGAAATCTAAATGAGTGGCAAACATTTCATTGCATTTGCTGCGGTAATGCAAAAAAATCTCTTGACATTGGTGGAATGTGTGCTTATTGCCATCTTGATTGCAACATCAAAACATCAAAATTCATTACAAAACCAACCGAGTCTACCAACTGATGATGTCTTGTGGATGTTACAATAGTGTCTGCTATCATCGCTTTGTCGTATCTTTCAAAAAACTCAAAATTCTTTGAAGACATTCTCTTCTTGCCTGATTATATGATTGAATAATTTTCTTTTCAAAAGGATTAGATGCTATTATTTATGAATTCTTATGAATTAACAAACGTAAATTGATGGTAAGGGAATATGTCAAAAGCCTTCTGGAGGTTTCTGGACAAAGACATTGCAGACAAGCGCATCGGTTTTTGTGTCCCTGTATTGAACATTACATGAAACAAATTTTCCCTTTAGCGCACGTTCCAGATCTTCTTTTGTGGTCTCTTCATATTGCGGTTGTTGAGGATCATCAATCTTTCCAATTGTCACTCTCTCCGTTTTCCCATAATTCTCTTGGTTGTCTTTTCTAGTGTGACTCACTAGTAATTCAAAAGTATTGTTTGTCAGAACCCCGATAACTGGGCCTCCAATCCCATCTCCCATACCTGTTAAAATTTTTTTGTTCTATAATTACTTGGTGGCAATACTGATCTCAAAGTCTGGGACTAATTTCCTTTCTTTTGCTATCTTGAATAATCTTCTGATTGACTCTTCGCCAGAATCCCCCATGTTTACAGTTACTTGATTGACATACATTTTTACAAATTTTTCAATCAAATCACGTGGTTTCCCTCTTGAATACTGCATGGCATATTCTATGGCATCATCAAAATTTTTCAAGCCAAATTCAATTGATGCTTGAAGATACCTGTCAAATTTTACGATGGTTTCCATGCCCAGATTTGTTCTCATTACATTAATTCCAAGTGGAACTGGCAACCCATTTGTTGTCTTGTCCCACCATTCCCCCACATCTAGAATCTTGATGTTTCCTTCTTGCTCATATGATAACTGTGTCTCATGAATCACTAGACCTGCATCGACTTTACCTGATCTGACAGCATCTGGAATGTCGCTAAAATTCATTTCAATATGATCAAATTTCCCTATCATCAGCTGTAGTAACAAGAATGCTGACGTCATCCTTCCTGGGATTGCAATCCTGCATTTTTTTAGTTCCTCAATTGACATTTGCTTTGTTGCAGTGACAATAGGTCCGTAACCAATCCCAAAACTTCCGCCGCTTCTCAAAATTGTATACCCTGGTATGTATGCACATGCATGGACCGAAACTGCTGTGACGTCAAGTTGAGGATCAGTTGCTTTGCGATTTAACTTTTCAATATCTTCTATCACATGATTTACTGTAAAGTCTGGAGATGGAATTTTGCCTGTAAACATCCCATAAAACATGAACGCATCATCAGAATCAGGAGTATGCCCTACAGAAATTTCCATATCTAGTTAGTGGACAGTCGTAATAAAAATCAAAACCTGAAAAAACCGTTTTTCTAATATATGCCAAAGATTGTCTGATGTTGTGAATTCTATTGAATCTTTTGAAAATGACCTTGAACTGCAACTGTCTTTTTTAAGATCATTCAAGTCTCAAAAACCTCTCTCACAGAGTCATCAAAAAAATACCTATTTTTCCGGAAGCGGTGATTCCCTAGTGTCTTCACTACTTGCAGAATCTTTTTCCGGAGGAATCGTAAAAGCCATGGACCCGCTAGATCTTTGCAACAATAAAAAATTGGCAAAATCAAAACATGTCTATTTTGTATCTGTTTCTGGAAATACCATATCTAATATCAAAGTAGCAAAGATTGCAAAAAAATCTACTGCAATCACATCAAATCCCTCCAGCAGACTTGCAAACGCATCTGATGAAATAATCCAGATCACTTTTCCCAGTACAGGCCTGTTTACTGCAGGCAGCATTTCCTTTTTGGCAAGTGCCCTTACGTGTATTTCCCTTGTGAGAAAAATTACCGTTCCTGACGAATCCATATTCCAAAAAGCAAGATCTGTTGCAAAAAAAACCAAACTGTCTAAAAGGATATTTGTTTTGGGAAACATGTTTACTTATCCAATAGCGATGTACTGTGCAGCAAAATTCTATGAGGTCTTAGGATACGACGTGCACTATTGCAGAATTGAACAATTCTCCCACATGGAATTGTTTTCGGCAAAAAAGGGGGACACTGTGATAATACTTGAAGAAAAAAACCCTCACAATAAACAACTAGGAGAACATCTTGGAAAAATTGGCATGAATGTGGTTCATCCTGACGTGCCGCCAAAGAAACTAGACCAGATGATTTTCTGTGTGATTTTCTCCCAGATGATTGCACTGCATGAGGCAAAAAAGAAAAAACTAAAAGAATGTCATTTTGTAATTGCAAAAAATATCCGTAATGTGTCAAACAAAATGATCTACTAGAAGGCTAAGGTTTAATACCTGAAAACTTTGGTTTGCGAATATGGCAAAATTCAAGTCAACTGCAGAGGTCATGAAAATTATCAAGAATAAGTCAAATATTCGCAATTTTGGTGTTATCGCACATGTTGACCATGGTAAAACTACCATGAGTGACAGTCTTTTAGCAAACTCTGGAATTATTGCCCCCTCTGCCGCAGGTAAGGCTTTGGCAATGGACTTTGACAAAGAGGAACAACAAAGAGGAATTACAATTTATCAAGCAAACGTAACATTGCTCTTTTCTCAGAAAGGACAAGAATACGTCATTAACATGATTGATACGCCTGGGCACGTAGACTTTAGTGGAAGGGTGATTCGTAGCCTTAGGGCAATTGACGGTGCCGTAGTTGTCTGTGATGCGGTGGAAGGTATCATGACTCAAACTGAGACTGTGACTAGAATGGCACTTGAGGAGAGAGTGAAACCTGTTTTGTTTATCAACAAAGTTGATAGGCTAATCAAAGAACTCAGACTGACTCCTGAAAAGATGCAACAGCAGCTGGCAGAGGTAGTATCTAACTTTAATCAATTAATTGACACCTATGCAGAACCTGAATACAAAGAAAAGTGGAAGGTTTCCATTCAGAATGCAAGTGTAACGTTTGGTTCGGCAAAAGACAAATGGGCAATAAACGTAGATCTGATGAAAGACAAGGGAATCACATTCAAGGACGTAATTGACGCTTATGTTAACGAAAAAGTTGATGTCTTGGTTGAAAAAGCACCTCTGGCTGATGCTGTACTTGGAATGGTTGTAAAACATCACCCATCACCCCCTCAAGCAGTTAAGTATAGAATCCCTCAAATCTGGAAAGGTGATTTGGAATCTGATGTCGGAAAAGCACTTCTTGCATGTAGTGATGATGGTCCTACAATCATGATGATTGTAAACATGGTACTGGATCCTGCAGCAGGCCCTGTCGCAATCGGGCGCCTGTTCTCCGGGGTTGTTAAAGACGGTCAAACAATTAACATAATTGATTCAAAAAGAGAAGGAAGAATTCAATCCGTTAACTTCTTTATGGGAAACCAAAGAGAGCAAGTCGGGGAACTCGGGGCCGGAAACATCCCTGCATTGTTGGGATTGACTGAGGCGCGAGCCGGAAACACACTGTCTTCTGTCAAAGGAATCCAAATGTTTGAGGGTGTAAAATATGTCTCTGAACCAGTCGTTCAAATCGCAATTGAGCCAAAACACCCAAAAGATCTGCCAAAGCTTGTGGAAATTTTAAAACAGCTTACCATTGAGGATCCAAACCTTATTGTAAAAATTGATGAAGAGAGTGGGGAGACAATCGTTGCCGGAATGGGCGTGTTACACCTTGATGTTGCAACCCATAGAATCCAGGATGCAAAATGTGAGATTGTAACTTCTGAACCTCTGATTAACTATAGGGAAACTGTAAAGGGCACATGTGAGCCAGTCATGGCAAAATCCCCTAACAGACACAATAAAATTTTCATGAAAGTAGAGCCGCTAGAGCCAAAAATTGCCCATATGCTTAGAACCGGCGAAATAAGTGACATGAAGGACAAAAAAGTTGTTGCTGATTTGCTAAAAGAGGCTGGATGGGATACGGACACGATTAAGAGGGTCATGAAGTTTGATTCACGTGGAAATGTCCTGATCAACGGGACAAAGGGTGTCCAGTTTGTGCAAGAGTCAACTGATTCTATTAATTCCGGGTTTGAGGAGGTAATGAAGGAAGGGCCTCTGTGCAAAGAGCAAATGAGAAACTGTAAATTTATCTTCACGCACTTTGTTCCTCACGAGGACACTGCACACAGGGGGCTGTCCCAACTTGGTCCGGCTTCACGTAGGGCATGCATGGGTGCGTTGCTGACTGCAGGAACTGCTGTTTTGGAACCCACACTGGCAATTGAGGTACGTGTCCCAACTGATCTGGTTGGAAACGTAGCTACTGTTCTTTCTGGTAAACGCGGCAAAGTACTGGACATGCAGCAAAAAGGCGCATCAAGCATTATCGTAGGTGAGATTCCAGCTTCTGAGACATTTACACTATCTGAAGAAATGAGGGGCCAAACCGCAGGACGTGCGACATGGAATACCTCGTTTAAGGAGTGGACCGAAGTTCCAAAATCAATGCTTGCATCAGCTGTTGCAGATATTAGAAAAAGAAAGGGACTGGCACCAGAGCCGCCAGGCGTTAACGAGTTTATCGACAAAGAGTAAAAATAGAATCCCCCCTTTTTACGAACAAAATTGTGCTGTGTTTTGTGAGATGACTACGTTAGTAGGTAAGTTATGATTTGTTGGAGAATGATTATAAAATCACAAACAAATATTGGTTGTTGATTAATGAAAAAATAGATCAATCTAACTACTTTTTAAAAGAAATTGAAAAACAGTATGAACAACCAACACATAAAATAAAATATCTTTTCAGTGCTTTCTTGATTTCTATCCAAAGTATTCCTGATTATATACTTGCAGAAGCAAATAGACAATTTGGTTTAGGGTTAAAAGATGAGCAGTATTGGAAACCCTTAGATTTTTGTAAAGAAGCAAAAAATCAAAAAAATGATAGTGCATTAAAATTTTACCGTTTTTGGAATACGTCTATGAAAGAATTAGATGCAAGTGAAATTGGCAAGATAATTCGCCTTTTAAGGAATATTGACACTCATAAAACAGCACAGAAACCAACACTAGAAGTCACAATATCTATAAAAAATAACCTCGACTATTCTAGCACAATATCAATCGAAGAAGTAAGAGGAGCTGAAATCAAAAATAATTATATTCCATCTTATATCAAACGATGCAAACATGAATTATTGATGGTTGCAAATCAAAAATCTGGAAACAATTACAATGAACATGATTTAGAAATAAAAATCTCTTTTCTAATACATCCGAATCTAAAATTTGATTTGAAAGAAGCATGTTTGAAAATATTAGACAAGATGAAGGAATTTGATGAAAAATCACAAAAAATACTACATGACTCTTAAAAATAGGAAAAATCACTACAACATAAAATTTCTCAAAGGCTACGGTCATTCCATCTCAGTAAAAAATTCAAAAATTATCCTCAAATCAAATCATGATCCTTTCTCAGAACCAATCTCAGAAGAATGGTTTGTCAAAAACATGCCCTATGAAAAAATAGTTCTTTCAGGCAAAGGCTACATAACTACTGAAGCCCTCTCTCTACTATCTCAAAACAATCGGAATGTGATACTATTAGACAATCATGGAAAACCAGTCACATTCTGTCATTCCATGATGGATTCTCTAACTGCCACAAAATACCGTATGGCACAATATGACACCTTTCGTAATCCTGAGAAATGTGAATATCTGCGCAAGCAGATTATATTCAGCAAGAAAGAATCTCAACTAAAATTGCTTAAACTGATAGGAAGTTCAGTTGACACCCTGCCCGACAAAGAGCATCTTGCAAGCAAGGTTTACTTTAAAGAATATGCCAAATTCATTCCTGAAAAGTATAGATTTTCATCTAGAAACCAATCATTCATTCGAACATCCAAGAATAATGCAACAGACATCATCAATGCCTTGCTGAATTATGGATATTCTGTATTGGCAGGGAAAATATCCAAGTTTGTCTGTGGATTTGGATTAGACCCATACTTTGGATTCATGCATCGCACTCATACAGGATTTCAACCGTTAGTCTATGACATTATAGAGCCATTTCGATGGCTGGTAGATTATTCAGTATTCAAAATTGCAAATCATGTGGATTCTAGAAAACAAATCAAACTCAAAGAGTATTCTTTTACAAAAGACGGAACAATAGTAATTGAATATGTTTTGATCAAACGATTTTTGGAATTGTTGGAAAGGCAGTTTCAGAAAGAAAGAAAATATGAATATAGACACGGAAAGAAAACCAAAGGTGGTTTGAAATCAGTTCAGGAAATTACGATAGCTAAAATAACAATTCAGAAATTAATAGAATTTTGTTTAAGATAAATCCATCCTATTTAAGATGGATTTGTTAATACCGATAAAATATCGTGAGCTCCAAAAAATGCGAAATAAATCCCTACACCAAAAACCAGTGAATAAATCAAATACCCACCTATAGAATGGAGAGCTGTGTATTTGTTATTAGATAAGACATGAGTAATCCTCAAATTTCCTTTAAAGGGAGGTTTACTTTCTATATCTTTTGCATGACTAACCGCTTTCAAAAGTAACCAGAAATGAAAAAAATCTAAAAGCACAACAGGAACGAGGTAGATTATGCTTGAAATTAGAATCAATGAAAAAACAGGTAAATTGAAAAATCCAGTTGTAATATGACCAACACTAGAAGCTGTAACAAATGCTGCAATTTGCATAGCAGTTGCAATAGGTATTCCTTGTACTCGAGTTTTCATAACTATATCATCAAAGTGCTTAATTCGATCTTTTGCCATTTTCCAATCTTCCAATCTTAAATCATTTTCATCCATTTTCGTAATCCTACTTGTGTGTTTTAGAATTTATAATCTCTGAAATTGTGAATATTCGATATGTTAAGAATTGGTATCGACATTGACGGTGTTTTAACAGATTTTGTAAAGGAATTCATAAAATCTGTTAATAAAAGGTACAAAATAACCCTTTCTGAACAAGATATTCGCGAACATGATCTATACAAAGTACTGGGAATACCATCTAAAGATTTGATAGAAATGGTAATGGAGGTTTTTCCTAAAGATCTAGCACCGCAAGAAGGTTCAGTTGAATCTGTTAATGAATTATCTAAAAAACATGAGATTTACATTATTACCGCAAGAGAGCCTGAAACACTTGACGTGTCTAAAAATTGGTTAAAACAACATGGTATTCCATATAAAAAATTGGCATTTATGAAAGAAGGTGACAAACACAAATTCATAGAAAAGGATCATCTCGATATTGTAATAGATGACAATTTGAAAGAAATTACAAATTGGATTGGCATTGTACCGCACATAATAGTATTAGACCATCCTTGGAACCAATCACTTAATGTAAAAAATTATTTTCATAGAGCTAAAGATTGGAAAGAGATTCTATCAATTATAAAAGAAATTGAAAAAGAAAATTAAATTTCACAATTAGGACAATCCAATTCCTCTTTGGATGATTTTACAAATCCCAAGAAATAATTCCCGCATTCATTACAGACATACTTTATCCTCTTTCTCTTCTGAGTCTTGTAATACACTGCCTGCAGCCAATTGACTTTCCCGGTTCTGAAATTTCCATCCTCGTCATAATAATACACAAACCATCTCTTCTTTGTACCGGAACGATGTCTGTGATTTCCCCTGTGGATATAGGTCTTTGACACTGAAACAACATACTTCATGATACTTCACTTGCACCTCTATGATACTTCAATAAAGTATCAGAGTAATAAAGACAGATTATGACTTTGATTTATACAAAATAGAATTTTTGTTCTGAATCAATTCACCATTTTTCTTTTTGAATGGTTTTTCCATCCATTCAAGACAATATGGGTACATGTACTTTTGTATCGTGATGTTGTGTTTTGCATTATTTTTGAAGGCAGGTCGAGGGTGTTTGATAAACTTGAATACACGGCATTTTTTGTGGGTTTTTTTGTGATAGTAAACTAACCAATATTCCTTCTTTTTTTCTGGAAGCGGCTCTTTTCTTTCTTCTTTAAATTTCCAATTGCGCAGACGATTGTCAATATTGTTTTTATGCTCTATTCTGGGAATTCCTGATTTCTTGCATACTGGGCAAATATCTGAAAATCGTGTAGCCCATTTCTCAACTTTAACATCGATGCATCCATTCTTTTCATAATGATCGATGATTGTTTTTTTGTTAGATATGTCATCTAATAGAATTTCTTCAGAAGTACCATAAATTTTCGTTCCATCAATGTTTTCTCCGCAACTTTGTTGGAATGTGACTTTTACGCCAAAAGGCAGGTCTACATCAAATAACCTGAACTTTGAGCCTTCCATGAATCCTATAGATGCATCTTCATATCTGCTAGATGGTTTTCTCCCCACAAAATAGTGTACCTTCATGAGTATTTCAATCGTAAGTAGCTATGTCATGACATGACTAAATATAAAAAAACTATACAAAATCAAGAAAAAGCCCTTGATTTAGGTACAAGAAAGGTCAGTACCATGAATTTTTCAAAAGTGGTCACTTTGCCAAAACCATTCACCCAGAACTATCTAGGTAAGAGCATGAAGGTCTCAATGTCTCTTTCTCATGATGGACAACTCACACTGACACCAATCAACGAGTCAGAGGAGGTGAAAAAGAAGTGATGAAGAATACGAGATGGACTCCATTCTTCAGTTGGAGTAGTTGCAAGTCTCAAGATTCTAAAAAACCTGATGAGGTGGATTTTCAGGTGGCTGAACTTGAATTATTCACTACTACCTATTCTATGAACGCCAAAGTCAATCATAAAGATTCCGATGGAAAGTGGTATGAAAAAATACTTGCGATAAAGTATTTTGAATCATTTAACTCAGAATTGCTAAAACTTTGGGAAGATGCATTCCACAAAGAATGGATTAAAACAAACAGTCACATCAGAATCAAGACATGGCTTGAGACATCAAAGAGACACAAAGACAGAATGATTAGAAGATTCAGATTAATCGTACTAGATTAATCAAATCCCTATTTTCTTTTTTTATGATGTGACATGTCCTTAGAAGACAAGAAAAGTAAACTCTTTGAACAACTTGATGCGCTAAAGATATTTCCAAACAACAAGCTTGTAAGAGAACTTCGGAGACAGATTCAAGACAAGATTGCCAGAATTGAAAAAGATGCCATTCCTGTCAAGAAAAAAATCACAGAGACTGCAAACAAGACAAGGTCTGGCAAACTACGACGATATCACAGCTACATCAGGCAAATCAGAAATAACTTTCCAGAATATTCCTACAAGCAGATTAGAGAACAGTTTGCAAAGAGACGAAACCAGGAAGATGTTTCAATTCCGGATGCGGTATGGCAGAACCCATCCCCGTAACTGATTACAAGACTCTGGCAAAGTTATACACAAAGAAGAAACAAAACAGAGATCCTGCACAATCAGAACTACGAGAAATCCATGCCATAGACACTGAGACATGGAAGGGAGATGTCTTTCTGATTGCAGACTCTGATGGACGATATCTGGACAAGATTTCGCCTGAATCTGTGATAAAATGGCTGTTTTGCAAGAAATACGAGAGTTCATGGTGTTTTTTCTATAATTTATCGTATGATGCAGAAGTCATTCTCAAACTACTTGGAGCAGAGCTTAACAGATACAAGAGAACTCGCAAGCTTGCATTTTATTTTGGTAAGTACAGAATTGTCTATTATCCAAGCAAGTGCCTCAAGATCACAGCAGGTCACCATTCTGTTATCTTTTATGACATCGCTCAATTTTACAATAACGTTTCACTATCATCTGCATATTCTCAAAACATTGGCAAAATATCTGAAAAATATCTAAAACTCAAAAACAAGAGAGATGAATTCTCACCTACATTTTATCGAAGAAATACAAAACAAGTAAGAGACTATTGCATTGCAGATTGCGAACTAACAAAACAACTGGCAGAACACTGGATTAAATTATTTCATGATGCGTTTTCGTTCTATCCTGCAAAGTGGCTATCCTCTGGATACTTGGCAGAAAAAGTCCTGATAAACAATGGAATAGAGATTCCAAGATTTGATTCCATTCCCTATGATATTCAAGAGATGGCATATCGCAGTTACTATGGTGGAAGATTTGAGATTCTAAAAAGAGGACTGGTTGGTACTGCATATCTCTATGATATCAATTCCGCATATCCATATGCAATATCTCAGATTCCCGATTTATCAAAAGGCAGATGGATTAAGAAAAAATCAATTCATCCAGATGCAAAACTAGGATTCTTTAGGATCAGAGCAAATATTCCAGATTGTAAGTACGTTCCTCCATTTCCATTTAGGACAAAACATGACATTATCTTTCCCTCAGGAGAATTTGAGACATATGTAACATTAGCAGAACTTCAAGCCTGTGAAAGTACTATCTTCTACAGGATTCTTGAAGGTTACCAGTTCATACACGAATCTGATACTTATCCATATCGTAGATTTGTTCGGAACCTATATCAGAAAAGAATGGATTTGAAAAAACAAAACAATCCGTTGCAGTTACCAATCAAGATTATCCTGAATTCCATCTATGGAAAGACTGGACAAGTCATAGAACATAAAATAGGCAATCTGTTTAATCCCGTGATTTTTGCCTCAATTACTGGCATTTGCAGGGCTCAACTGTATGATTTTGTGCGTAAAAATGACATTGAAAAAGAGGTTGTGTTCTTTGCCACCGATTCAATCTGTACTAGAAAGAAATTGGATATTGATTCTGGCAAACTAGGTGATTTTTCCTTTGATGGAATGGCTAATGATGTCTTTGTGTTACAAAATGGATTCTATCGATTCAATGGCAAATGGAAACAACGTGGATTAGGTAAGCTGAACGGAAAAGAGATAGAACATCTGGATACCTTTGAGAAGGATGGAAGGTTGTATTACAGTTTCAATGTTCTGAGAAGTAACAGATTGAGATCTGCAATATTACAAAATAGAATCAAAGACATTGGAAAAATCAAACCTCAAGTGAGGGAGTTTAACCTGAATGCCGACAGGAAGAGGTTTTGGTTGGGAAGGATTGAATCGATTGATGATAAAATTATGAATGAGTCTATGCCATTGCAACTGAAATATTTTAGAACTTAATCTATTTCCTGAGCTTGTCTTATTTTACTATTGACTATTTTTTCATATTCGGGAATTATTTTTCCATTGTATTCTTCAACAAGATATTTTCTTGACTTTTTTATTTCAATGATTGAATCTTGACGTGTAGCAAGGGTTTTTACATAAATCCAAGATCTTAGTATTTCACTAGTTAACAAATAATAGCTATTTTTAATTTTATCATCTATGTTGGCAATAATGTTTTCTAATTCTTCTAAATTAAATGCATAAACCGGTTCTTCAGATGGATCATTTTTGATTTTTTTTAATGCTTCTCCTTTGTATCTCATTGTGTCAATATAAGAAATTAAATAAGAATACAGGGCTATTTTATTTTCAATAAATGATTGATGTCGTTCAATACTTGACTGTTTTTTGTTTAAGAAATAATTCACAAGTGCAGAAATCCCTCCACCTATCCCAGCAGAAAGGCCACCTAGTTGAAGAATTTCGATCATTCCAAAAGATGCCTTTACTGCCTCTTCAGACATGTATCATTGTAAACCGTTTACTACTTTATCTTATCGTCATAACGTAAACCATCTAAACACAGCACAATTTTGTTCGTAAAAAGGGGGGATTCTATTTTTATCGACAAAGAGTAAAAAAGGCAGTCCCCCCTTTTCGTGCGTAAAAAGTTGGTAATTACTATCGTAATGATCAGTTAGGAATTGTTGGAAGTGTCTTATCTTGAAATAGTTAAAACCTAAAAAATGGAAATAAATTGATGGATGAATCTATCCTAAGAAGATTATCATTCATCAAGTACATTTATGGTGTAGGTGTAGAACAATCTAACCGATCAGAGCCCCTTAGCTCAGTTTCTATTCTTTCTTTTCATGATTCCGCAGAATTGTTTTTACAATTAGCATCAGAATATCTTAATGCGTCTAAAAATGAAAATGGATTTATGTCATACTGGGAAGTTCTTAAAGAAAAATTACCTTTGGGTGAAATCACTCAGAAAGAATCTATGAGGAGACTAAACAAATCTAGAGTTCAATTAAAACATAATGGAACGTTACCATCGAAATTAGATATTGAATCTTTCAGAGCAACAATTACCAATTTCTTTAATGAAAATACTTTATTAATTTTTAATATTGAATTCGATTCCATTTCTATGATTGATGTAATACAAAATCAACAAGTCAAGGATAATCTAAAAAAAGCACAGGAACTAATGAATAAAGGAAAAAGTACTGATTGCTTAAAAGAACTTGCTAAAGCACTTGCAATGCTGATTAAGGATTATGAAGAACGAAAAAGAGATGAATATGGGCAATCTCCATTCTTTTTTGGTCATAATCTTTCTTTTAACAGTAGTTTCTTCATGGGCATAGACGGAAAGTTGGGTGATTTTGTTGATAAAGTGAAAGAATCGCTTGAATCTATTCAAGATGCAATAAAGGTTTTGAGTCTGGGTTTTGATTATAAACGATATGCCAAATTCAAACTTTTGACTCCAAATGTAATAATTGACTGGGAAGGGAATTATGTTATAGGTGATCTTTCATCTAAAAAATCTTTTACCAAAGATGATTGTAAATTCTGTTTTGACTATGTAATTGATAGTGCAATTAGATTACAAGATTTTGATTTTGATATTAAAAAAATGATTTAGAAAATTAAAACAATCTATTAGATTTTTTTATAATCAAAAACTGACAAATTAAAAGGACTGGAAATATTACGTTCTCTCTTTCTAACATCTGTCAATCTTCCCCACCACATTCTTCCTCTATCTCCGTTGATATTGAGTTTCTTTACTTCAGTTGAAAACTTGCCAATGTCATCAATAGTTCCTTTCAGCAGATTTCTCTTAATGGTTCCTACTCTAATTTTCTCAAAGGAATAACAGACATGCCCTTTCTCATCCACAAACGTCTCCTTGTGCTCTATGGTGTCATCTCCAATCTGACCAATACCTCTTGATCTGTCCCACTTTCCATCTTTGGCATAAAATCCGTTCTGCAATGCATAGATTGATCCCACAAAATCAAGTGAAAAACCTCCCAATTTGGTGGAATTTACGCGTAATTTTCCTCTGCAAGTGATAGAGTCAGTATACATCATGATAACATCGCGCTCTATTCCGTGTTTTATGATAAAATCATACAGCATGGCGCGGGCAATGCCTGTAATGCTTGATGATATGACAGGGTTGAACAGATTGCCAATTCTGTTTTCTGTAATTTGAGCCATCTTCCCATAAATCGAATTTAGGATAATCTTGAATGGTTGCTCCATTGGGTTTTTCTCTTTTTTTAATTTCTGTCTCTGATCATACCACTTCTGAATTATTTTCTTGTATGGATATGTCGGATTGTCATCGCAGTACTGCCATGAGTCCAGTATCTCGTACCATGACGAGTCCTCACATGATTGCAGTTCTGCAAGCGTTACAAACGTGATGAATTCTCCAACAGGATAAACTATTTTCTGTCTTACATTGAATGGAAATGGCGCAATGTGTTTTGTTTGCGGAATGTTTGCTTTGATTTTGAAAAATCCTATTACTGCATTTTTTTGTAATTTTTTAACATGTTTCCATTTGCCTGTGGTTAAGTCTGGAACCTTTGTTAGAGTATATGGATATGCAGAGTTGATATCAACAATGCATGCATCTTTTATGTATCCTTTTTCTACTAGTTCAATTCTCCCTCCACGGTATGTGTTTTGTGCAAATTCTTGAATCTGTTCTGGAGTATCTTTGAATAGTGGTATGTTGATCCCGTTGTTTATCATAATCTTTTCAGCTAAATAACCCGAGGAGATCCAATGTGAGGGATAGAACTTGAAGGCATCGTAGAACAAATCAATCCAGTGCTCGGATAATTCCTTGGTAAGTATGCAATCCTTGATGCAGTATTCTCGTACTTGCTTTCTATTCTTGCGGTAATATTCTTTAGAAAACTTTTCACGCTTGTCTTTCATCTCTAAATATTTCACATCAAGTTTTCTTATGCTCTTTTGATATGCATCAACTAGGCTTTTCTCAAAATAGAATTGCTGTATGTCAAAGAAATTTACAGAGTGATGCTTTTTTTTGATGGACAATTTCTTTTTCTCAATGTATTGTATGGAATACCCCAAGACGGTGCATTTGCCAGTTCTATAATATGCAGATAATTCTTTTGGCGATAATTCTAAAAGTATCATTCGAAGTATTATTCTTGCATCATAATGCAAATTCCAAAAGAAACACCATGAATTCTCATATCGTCTTGAGAACAGAAATTTTAGCGCCTTGTCTAGGCTAATTTGCTCTAGATCAAGCCGATTTCCGGCATTGTTTGCCAATAACAGCATCTCGCCTTCAGGGGTGGCCTCAATATCCAGGGAATAGACAGTACGCCTGTCAGAAAAAGCCTTTCTTCTGTACTGAGGAATCTTCCTCAGATGTCTTATTGACTTGAATCTGCTGGAAGGGATGGGTTCTGCCAAAATACGTCTCCTACACTTACATCTTCACCGCGTCGTCTAGCAAAATACATCAAAAACATGTCTTTTGCAGTGTGCTTTTCTCGAAGTTGCGGATATGTATCAAGTATTAGTTTTACATAATCCCAAACACCTTTCATGAAACTAGAACGTTTCTGGTTGAGTTCTTTTTTTGAAATGATTTTAGATGTATGTTTTTGTTTAATTTTTTGTCTAGTTAATTTTGATAGTTCCCTCTGAAGTCGTTTCCGTAATGCTCTAGTCTCTGCAAAGTTTGGAATGTTTTTTAGAGAATCAAGTTGTTCCTTTAATTTTGAAAATTCTTTTTTAGCCATATTCTCATTGAAAAAATTTAATCTAGAATGATTAACTTGTAATCTCGAAGTTCTCTCTCAGGATTTCTTTTTGACTTTCTCCACCAGAATTTTATCTTGATGTGAGTGTTGACATTGAGCAGTCCTTTCTCGAAGGCTTCTTTCCATTGTCTGAACAGTATTAGATTTGGGCTTCCATGACTTCTTATTGGAAGCTTCTTCTCAACTATGCTTCCATCGATATCTTTTTCATACACTCTAACTATGTCATTGTATGTTTCAGAAGATACGTGGGGATCTGCAATCTGCAAATAAAGCACATCCGGTTTTTGTGGATTGTGAGAGATGTATTTTTTGAGATTGATGTAAGGAGTCCAATTCCTTTCATTCAATTTTTTTACTCTCCTTATTTGTGGAAATGGGAGTAAGCTTCAAACTCCCATCTTCCAACATGGTAGCACGTACTACCATGTTTTGACCAAGAAAATTATTGACAAATATCTTGGGCAATGTTGTAACATAGCTGAAATTCATGCGTGAAACACGTCTTTCACCTAGTTCTAGATTCTTTGACTTTGTGGTCTGAGAATCACTTGATTTTTTTATTTTAGTCATAAGGTGATTTTCATTATAATTAATTTAACGAGAGTGTCATGAAATACTCGTAGGGTCAATTGGCAGGAAGAAAATCAAAAAGCTACAACATGGGAAATTTTGTCAGATTAGACTTGCCAATCTTTCAGGTTTCTGCAAAATTGCCAAAAAAGGTACGATTATTTGCTAAAGTCTATGAAGATGAGTTTTCAGAATACAAGGACAAATTGATTAAAGAAGGCTATACGAAAATAAGTGCCGAACAGATGGATTATACCTATGTTCCACGAAAATGTCCTTTGTGCGATAAATTAGATGGGCATCCAGTGCTTAACCGATACAAGAGGGTTCGAAGTAAATCCAACCCTTCTCCATTACGTGATGATCAGATTCGATTCAAATTTCATTATAATCACAGCACGCCAAAGCCTCGTCAATGTTACATTGGATATTTAGTTGGAGGGGTTTGGAAATTATCTAAAAACATTGATCCCATGAAAATGCGTCCAGACAACATTGTAGAAAATGATCCAGTGGAATGGTTCAAAGAGCCTAAAATTAGAAAATCGAAAAAACTAAAATGAATTTCACGTCATAATCTGTCTTTATTATTGTCCATGTCCATTGAAGTATCATAGAGGTGCAAATAAGGTATCATGAAGTATGTAGTTTCAGTATCAAAAACTTTCATTCACAGGGGTAATCACAAGCATCGTTCCAGAACAAAGAAGAGATGGTTTGTGTATTACTATGACGAGGATGGAAATTTTAGAACAGAGAAAGTAAATTGGATTCAAGCAATGTATTACAAGACTCAGAAGAGAAAGAGAATAAAGTATGTCTGTGCTGAATGCGGAGAAATATTTTTAGGATTTGTTAAATCAGATAATGAAGAATTAGAATGTCCTTGTTGTAATTATTAAGTAATTGTAAAGAAAGCAGGATAATCATAAAAATAACTTGTAACAGTAATTAACAAAGAAATAAGTGCCATTACCATTACTTTTAGTGACCAATTTAGTCGGTTAAATTTGGTTTCTTGAATTTTGGATATACTATTTGCATTGTTTAAATAATCTTCAAGAATTGTTTCTTCATTCATATTTTTAACCATCTCTTGATAGTCTTTTTTAGTTAATTTTGATATTTTTTGAAAATATATGGCTGAATCAGGAGGATTTTTAGTTAATCTAGCGCGTAATGTATCAAAAGAATGAATTGCTGCCCAACCTAATAGAATGGCCGTAACTTGTATGCCTGCATTAGTAAAATCCGTCATATTTTCCTTATTCATTAAAAATAAGAGACCTAAAATTATTCCAACAGATCCTAAAACAAAGCCTGCTTTTGTGTCTGCTAAATTTATCAAACTTGTATTGTGTTCTATTATAAATTTAGCAAAATCAATTTTATTTTGGATATTATTTTCTGGCATATTACCTCAATGGATAATCAGGCCAATGGCCAGTATATTTGTAAACGGGATAACTTTCGTGCTCATTTCCCCATGTCCAACCCCAATTTGATAGAGTAATACGACTACAAAAATTGTGTTCATGATTAGATAATTCATTGTAAAAAGCTCCTCCTAACAATATTTCGTTAGATGATGCGGCTTCTTCTAACTGTGATGCAACATTAACAGTGTTACCTACCAGAGAAAACTGTGTTGAATTAGTAATCCCTGTTCTGGCTATCCAAGTTGTTCCAAAATCTACACCTACACTACAAGAAAATGGTTCAATTCCAATTTGTTGAAGATGTGGATTGATGGCATATTTTATTTTTGTAAGCATAGTTAATGCACAGTCAATACAATGTTTTGCTCCCAATTCAGATGATTCACCAATTCCAAAAAGAGCAGTAACTTTATCACCTACAAACTTTTCAACATTACCGGAATATTCACGAACTGTCTGACCCATTTCAGATAAAAATGAATTCATAAATCGTAGTTTTCCACTATTAGTTAACTTACTCATTAAACCAGTATATCCAACAACATCAATATGCAACACAGATAATGTAAATTCTCTAGCCTCACCTATACGCATTTTTTCAATATCGGGAAATACTCTACCACTCCGTTGGTCAATTTCAAGACGGTTTGCATCTAATTCTTTTACTCTTTGAGATGTTTCATTAACAGTAGATTGACCATTCCACATAATATTAATTTCATAAATTTTAACTATTTTTGCTTTCCGTAATAAACTCTACCAAATTATTTACAAAAATCTTCAAAATTGTAATCTCCTGAACTAATTTCAACTCATCTCTTGTTTTCAGTCCATGTTTAAACTCATACTTTCTCTCTTGTGAAAACTGTCTTTCCAATAACTCTAAAAATCTCTTGATCAGAGAATATTCTATTACAATAGTTCCGTCTTTTGTATAAGTAAATTCTTTGAGTTTGATTCTGTATCTAGAATTTGGATGATTTGCAATTTTCCAAACTGTATAATCTACTAACCATCGAAATGGTTCGATAACATCATAAACTAACGGCTGAAACCCTGAATGGATCTTGTGCATGAATCCAAAGTATGGGTCTAATCCAAATCCACAAACAAATTTGCTAATTTCTCCTGCTAAAATTGAATATCCATAGTTTAGCAAAGCATTGATGATATCCGTTGCATTATTCTTGGATGTACGTATAAAACTCTGATTTCGTGACTGAAATGCATATTTTTCTGGAATGAATTTAGCAAATTCTTTAAAGTAGATTTGACTTGCTAAGTGTTCCTTCGCAGGTAGGGAATTCACAGTACTTCCGATTAGTTTGAGTAGTTTCAGTTGAGATTCTTTTTTGGCAGATATGATCTGCTTGCGCAGATACTCGCATTTTGATGGATTTCGGAATGCATCATATTGAGCTATTCTATATTTTGTTGCAGTGAGAGAATCCATCATGCCATTCATGAAGGTAACTGGTTTTCCGTGGTTGTCTAGCAGTATGACATTACGATTGTTTTGAGAAAGTAAAGATATTGCTTCTGTACTAACATATCCCTTTCCTTGTAGGATAATTTTCTCATATGGCATATTCTTGACAAACCACTCTTCTGTGTTTGGTTCTGAAAAAGGATCATGATTATTTTTTAGAATTATTTTTGAATTCTTAACAGAAATGGAATGACCGTAGCCTTTGAGAAATTTTACGTTGTAGTGATTCTTTTGGTTTCTAAGAGTCATGAAAAATTATCATTATGATTCACATCCTATTCCATCTTTGTCCCCATCAAATCTATGTGGGTCAGGTGGAAGTACTCTAAATTTTTTGAATGGAATATCTTTACAATTCAAATCAGGAGGGTATGATGGAATACAGATATCAGGATATGATGGATCGCAATTTTCTATACTTTGTGTAGTATTTGGAGTGTTATGGATTTGTTTTGATTCTTGAGATGCATCACATCCATATTTTTGAGCCCATGATTCGTTAGAAAATTCACTAGATGGACAGTATTGCGATAAAATGTTTGCATGTCCATTGTAGAGTAACTCTGAATTAAGCATTTTATCTCCACAATAGACTTTTCCTAGCAATCTACCATATGCATCGTATAACTGCTCATCATCTTGATCAATTGTAATAATTGAATCAACAGGGCACAAGTTTTTTGTAAATTCTGTTGCTTCTAAAAATCCGAATTCATTTTTTTCTGGAGTGTTTGTCAGAGATAATCTTACCTTATATCCTTCAACGTAAATAGTATCACCATCCACAATTTTTTCAACTCTTGCAGAAATACATAGTCCATTGCCTAAGCATGATAAATTATTTTGTGACACATTGATAATTCCATTACTTGTTAAATATTGAATTCCTTTTACAAATTCGTCATCGGATAACAATCCCTGACTCCACCAACTAGCATTGTTTCTAAGCCATGATGGAATTTGCTCAGATGATGCAGAATCAACTTTTGTACTTGTTGGTACTTGCAGTATTCCTTTTTGTATGAGATATTCAAGTCCCTTGACAAAATCTTTGTCAGAAATCAGGGATGCTGCCCACCATTCTGCATTATTTCGAATCCATAATGGGATGTCCTTTGATACCTGCATTTCGGAAGTATTTTGATTCGTAGTTTCTTTCCATTTGGAATTTACAAATGATCCAAACGCATTACACCATTTGTGATCCACAGTTTCATGAGTAATTGTTCCACACATACTCAGAGCAGATGTTTCATCCATTGGTATTGCCCATTTTGGAATATAGTCTTCATATGTAAAATCAAGTGCATAAGAATTTGAGACATTCCCAATTATGATAAATCCTAATGATGCAATCAAGATTGTTTGAAAAACTTTCATCATATTTTCATAACATATTTTTGATTATAATGATTTTCCAACAAATCATAACTGATCATTACGATAGTAATTACCAACTTTTTACGCACGAAAAGGGGGGACTGCCTTTTTATCGACAAAGAGTAAAAAGGGAAAGCCCCCTCTCAGGCACGAATTATGCGATACAACCTAAATCATGACATCTGTTGGTCTGCTGGAAATGGTTATTTGTTAAACTGTGATGTATGTCATATTGTCTGAAAATTTCTTGAATCTGTCCGAACGAATACGGTTTCATTATCAAAAACAGACTCTCATTGGGAAATTCATGGATGTTACAAGGGCCGACATAGAAAATTTTGAGCCCATCTCATATACTGCCACTTTAGAGAATGCATCATTTCCCAGAAATGTTTCTGAAGAAGAGGATGCAGCCCAGCGTATTGGAACAGATGTTGCCAGTACCGAACTCTCCAAATTTCTTTTTGAATTGAAAAAAGTGCCATGTAAAACAGTTGAGACTACGCTGGATGGCCTAATTGAAACATTAGATCAAATGCATGATGAATTGTGGGATTTAGGTTTCCAAATCGGACAATTATTCATGCTTTGGGTGTTAAAAAACGAAGTTAGAAAGCAAAAGCAATCCGTAGATCTTAGAATCAATTTTTCAACTCAGGCAATACACCCAATTCTTGCAAATGAGCTGGGTCACAGTAAGATTATTTTTGCAAACAAACACTGTTTTGGAAAAACGTATCCGTTAACAATTGAAAAACAAATCCTGATTCATGCACGTAGAGAGATAAAAAATTTGATAATTGACTGTGAAATAATTCAAAACCTGCATTATAAAAATCTGGAATCTATGCGAAAAATTATTGTAACTGATGTTGAAAATTCAGAATTCTTGCAAAAATGACTCTCAGAGGTCAGGAAAACCCTTACAAAATAAAACTCCTCAATCACATTCAATCTCTAAAAAATCCAAAACAATTCTGACAGCCTGACCGATTTTTAGAACCAACTATTGAAGAATAGTTTGCCAGAAATGGCGCCTATGAAAAAACCATTCTTGTCTAAAAAAATACGTATATTGTTGTCTGAGTTTAGCTGTGTTTTTTCATACTGGATGCCATCAGTTCCACCATGTTTTTATTGAGCGAACCGAGTATCTTGGTGTTTTCATTGAATATGTCAAATATTTTTTTTGATGTCTCAGTAGAGTCAAAGACAAATTTATTCTGATTTTGATATGCCTTTGTTGCCCTCTCCATCATGTTGCGAATCTCTTTCATTGTTTCTTCAGGCATGCTGACATTCATACCTGTTTTGGCAGCATACTCTTGTTGTAAAGCAATGGATGAATTAATCACATTCTTCCATGCGTCAAGATAGCTTTTTTGAATGTCGGTTGCTATTTGATGGTAAACTGGTGAGGATTTATCAATCTCATTAAAAAATCTCTCAGTATTTTTCTTACATTCTGTAAAAATATCCTCTGATTCATCTGTAGTTTCGACCATGTGATAATGATACTTTCATGATAAATAAGCTTGATCTAGAAAACCAATCCTGTCTTGCAGATTCTCTGAGGTTATTGATTGTCAATGAGTTTATCAAAGAGAGTCTCTTACAGGCACAAAACGCGAAATATCCTACATTAGCATGAATGCTTGTCTGTTAAAGCGTGTTTGATCATCTAGATAATAATGATTAATGACTTGTCTAACAAATTATACGCATTCTTTTTTAATCAAAAATATGATATCTTACCACCGAGAATCAGGACGATCTCTTGTTCGACCCAAGAGTCAAGCATCATGTGAACCTGCTTCTCGAATATGTCTAAAAATTGCTAATGATACTCTAAAAGTATTTCCACGCTTTTGTCTATGTTTTCTAAAATGATATACGTGGGACAGGAAAGCCCTTACGACCTAAAATTCCTGAAGCAATGTAAATATTCCATCTCAATTACCTGTTCAAAGATAATTCTAAAGTTTTTCATGAATGCTGATCCGGACCTTGGTTAAAGCTAATCTGAGATCATCTGGCAGTACTATCAATAAACCTGAATCCTTTCCAACATTTTGACAAACTCCGCTAAAGCTGTGATAATTCTGAGCATGACACCCCTCTTGAGGATAGAATCCAAAAGAATCATTTTCTAGATAGTTTGCAATTTCGTCTTCTGAAGGTACAAAATAGACATCAAATCCGATATTATCATCATTTAATGAAATGGAATATTCATAAGAGGTGGTTTCACTGCTCGTACAAATTGGGATGAACTGGACGTATCCCTGTTTTGCGTATTCTGCTTGTTTTTCAGCGCCATAGTTGAAATTTAGACTGTTTGGAAATACTGATACATATGGATCATCGTTTAATCTTATGCCTTGAACTAAATCAATTTTGCCACGTATGCTGTCAATTATGTAGCGATATGAAATTGGTTTCCAGCTTGAATCACAGTTGCTAAAATCATGTTTTAGCTCTACAAATGATTTGCCGTGTTGATATTGCAATTGGTTTGAATTGTAACTAGAAAATAATGATGTATCTGATGGCTTGGAGAAATCTGTTTTAGTGTTTGACCATACATTTGTTACATCAAACAAAATATTTCCTGAGTGCTTCCAATCTTGCTGTAAATGAACGTAAATAGAATATTTGTCAATGTCTTGTTGATAAAAAGAATCAAAAAGAATCTCACCAAACAAGGCATTTGATAGAACCAACGCAAACGCCACTATGGGAATTATCACGTAAAAGATTCTTTTCATCACACCACCAAAATACAAATTTGACTCTAATATTTAATTCCAAAAAACAGAATGCATTACTACCTGCCTAGGAATTCATCTATGACATGATGGGCCTAGATGTGTTGCTTGATGAAATCACCTAACGCGTAGGTAAATAGGGAAAACAATAAGCGCCAAAAGGAAAGACAGGCCTCCTAATGGCATGTCTCTTAAGAGTTCAATATTGGGAAATAGGATTATTAAGACAATCCAAAATACGCCAAAAACCATCAAGGCTATTACAACTATTTTCAAAATTTTCTGTATTATTTGAAGTTCCACTTGACTAAATGACTTTCAACACGATCATAAACTTTTTCCACCAAACCAATTCTGATCTAAGTCACTGGATTTTTTACAGATTAATGCTAGAAAGGATATTTTCATTTATAAACAATGAAAAGATGAATCTCAAAGTACTATGGTGATGAATACAGAACTTATGTGTGGTTTATTGATAATTCTAAATCAAATTCTGTAAATAAAATGGAAGTACCAATAACATAAAATGAACGAAGATCTGAAATTTTCCTTTACTTTATAATCTAATAATTGGCATACGTGTAAATTCTATTAGAGATGACTCATGGGTTTTGATGATTGCTCATCAAGCACCCATGTCGTGTTAGGTGTTTTACATTTCAAAATTTGTATTTAACGTCGATGGACGATTTCTCAGTGAGATGGCATGTTTGTTGACACCTCGGGATTCCTGACACTTCTGATGTTGTGATGAATTTATTTTTTGGTGGAATGATGTTTCTAACAAGTTATTGGATAAATGAGACGGTGTCTAGTTATTTATTCAGGTACGTCTCCATTAAATCGTATGGGTTTATTGTATACCAAATTCTATCTGAATTTTGATGATGATCAATGGAGACAAATCTCTAACAATCCAATTGTTTTTCAGGCTCTGAAGAATGATGTGATATTGGAGATTGAGGACATTTCCCACAAATCTTATAAATTGCATTTCAAAGAAGGTGGGAAACTTAACATGTTCAGAGTCACTGGGAAGTTTCGATTGACTTGGAATGATGATGATGTTGTTTAATTTTATGAAATAATAATGGGAGGATTCTAAGCAATCTCATGTCTCTGGAAGCCAAAGTCAAACAAATTGTTGCAAATTTTGAATCTACTCCGTCTGGCGATTTCTTGGAAACCCTCGAACAGATAAAGCCCTTCTTTAGAAATCCGCTGATTTCTGAGTACCTTCAAGGGAAAATCCAAAAAGCACAAGATGCTGAAAGCGAGATGGAAAAAAAGAAACAGTGCAAGGACCTAATGCCATATCTGGACTGGTATCTGCAGGGATTGTAATCTCTTACGAGTATTGTTTTATTTTTCTTAATGCCTCTTTGATAGTCTCTTTATCTTTTCTAGCCTCTTGCATGTCCCCAATAATTTTAACAAAATACTCGTGGCCCGTATCCTCTGCTTTATCAATGTCTGATTTGTAGCATGAAAGTGCTTTTTCCAAAAATGGAATGTCTTCAATTAGAGAATTTGCCAAACTAATGTCAATAAGATTATTTTGAATTTTCTGAGCCACCCTGTCAATTTCTGGAATTGTTTTTACCGCTTGTTGATTTAAAACCGACGCAAATGTTGCTCCCGCGTTTTTTAATTCCGGACTATTGCTCATGGTTCTTAATCTGTCCCTATAATGTTTCAGTGATTTTAGAATGATTTCATACCCTCCTTCATCCTTAAGATAGATTGCACCCAGCCATGTTTTCTCGGACATCTCTGAATTTGGGTATGTGTTGTTATAATTTAGTTGTTATATTTGGCACTAGTATAATTGATTCTTGATGCTAATATATCATGAAGCGTTATGGTTAATGTTGAACTTGAAAAACGAGTTTGGTATGATTCATCTTTTAGCAACATGTCCTAGGTGTGTTGCAAACACATTGTACTGTGGAAAAATTCCTACATCTATTAAAAACTTGATGAACAAAGAAGTACTATTTTGCAAAAGTTGCAAATTTGTAGTATCTGTAGATGAATACAAAAAAATCCTTTTCCAAGTTTAATTGTCAGAGTTTTCTTTTATCTGTGGTTCATTCCTGTTAATCAAATGCAATAGAATTCCTGCCAAAGTAACCCCCATGCCGCTTAGGCCTACAAATGTCCCGGCATTTTTAACAAGTCTCAGCAGTTGATCTTTCTGACCGCTTTCTACTGAGTAAAACATTATCAGTCCCAAGATGAACATGCCTATTCCTATCACAATGAATGATGTGCCGATTCTCATGTTTGAAGCCAGTTTTTCTGATTAATAAACAACTAGAACAGACACACGTCCTGACTTTGATCTGTTATGTAAGATATTCTGAATTTGGTTATGTGGAGTCATTCACAAAAGGAATCAATTATTCATATAAAAAATAAATCTTCTTTTGCTTCTGTCAATGAGTAATGCTAAGAATTTGTATTTTTTGGAATGTTCTATAGCTTATATTTGGTAAATTGGGTTTTTGAATTTAGTTATGGCAGCAAAGAAAGTAGATCTTCTTAAAATAGTTCAGGACATACTAAACCTAGATCCGAAAATGAGGTTTGCAGCAATAATTGATCCCAAAGGCAATGTCCGTGAGGGCATAATGAAAACCGGAAAAACAAGTCTTAAAAGTCAAAAAGAGGAGGAACTGTTCTGTAAACAAATTGCACAGAGACGAGCCATGCGAAAGGAATTTGACAAGTCTTTAGGTAAAGTAAGATATGTTCATGTTGAAAGAGAAAAAGTATCTCAATTGGTAATATATACAAAAAGAAACATTGTGTATTTTACAATGGAGCCCGAAATGCCCATTGACACAAAAATCAGGTTGATTACCAAAGTAAAGAAAATCACCATTGACCTCTAGGTGTTATTTTAAAATAAATTTTCTAAATGTCATGACTTTTCATAAATACCTTGGTGATTCTAAGATGTTTGAGTACGACAAACATTATCGAGAGTGTCAACAACAGAACATGCCGTTTATCAAGGCTAAAACCAACCCAACTCATGGAAATTACTATGTCCAAATTGATTTGATGACCTGTGACTATGATCTTACAAGCCAAGAACAGGATGAAATAAAAAAATTAATTCAAAAAGAAATTGAGTATGTTAAATCAAATTCAAAATTTGAATTTAAGGGGTTTAGTATTACTGACGAACTTGCATGGTTTGATGGAATTCCATCTGAACACGTAGATGATTTTTGTAATGATCTTTATGATCTGACACAGAACAAACATGGTTAAAATCGTATCAAATTTTTCAAAATCTTGTCTATCGCTTGAACTTCTCCTCTCCTCTCTTTGATTGTCGTCTCGTTCCATTCTTTTGCAAACTCTGACTGTTTGTCCAATCTCTCTAATTCTTCAATGTATTTTATTAAATGAATTTTGTAATTATGAAGCAGATCAAGATGTTTGTTGTGATTTTTCTCAGCAGGCGTAGTCATTCCACTCCTCCTCTTTGATCTCTGGAAACATATCTCTGATTCTTTTTTTGTCTTTTTCCATGGCTTCAATCCTGCTATCTAAATGACTTTTGATTGTAGGTTCAGCTTCTTGATCTTTTTCCTCTTTAATGTCTGAAATAACTTTACAGACTGATCTATAGTATGCTATGTGATTTTTTCTGGATTCTTCTGATCTGTCCTCTTCTCTGATGTCCATGAAATCACTGTTTTTTTTGAAAATAAGTACTTGATCATTTGGTGTCTGTTTGCGCTAATGGCGCATCTGTTGTCTTGATTTGGTTTAGTTGCCTTTTGTGCTCTGACCTTCTATGACCATATGTGTTTCTGTGAATCCGTTGTGGATGCTGCTTTGCTCTATTGATAAAAAGGCAATGTTCTCCTACGCCTAGAAACACAATATCCCCTAAATCATAATGTGGGTTTGTTGGAAAATTGTTTTATCACACATAATATGTTTAACAATTATGAAAAATCAAAAGGCAATTTCTAACATCCTAGCGGAAATAAAAAATCAGATTGACGAATTCTTGCCTGATTATGATGTGAAATTTGAATCTCCCATGAACATTCATCAAGATAAACAAGTCTCACTATTCATCTACGATGTTGAGGAAAACATGTCGTACAAGTTATCAAGTAAGGAAGATGTAAATGTTGACATTCCAAAGAATATTGCTTTAAACATGAAATTTTTGGTAACAATTTTCGATGCAGATAACTATGAATCTACAATTTCTTTTACTCGACTTTACTTGGGTTTGAACAAAACTGACTTTATCAAAAATGTTGATAATCAAACATTGCAAAGAGAATCCACTAAACTAGTGATTGATTCTACCGGTTATGATGTGTGGACAAAATTATTCCCACAGTCCGATTACAGACAATCCATTTCATTCATTGCTCAACATGTCACTATTTCTGTAGATGACTCTTAAAGATCAAAAAATCATTATTGGCTATATTGTATAAACTGTGTATGTAGATGGGCTTTCCATTTTTATTCTGTCGATAAACTTGTTCATGCCTCATAATTAAGCATGTTACTCTTGTTTACGGTTCTTGCTCTAGTATGGCCTAGGACATCAAAAATTGATCATTTGGATGATCTTAACTGTGTTCTTTACGACTATAATTCATATTGAAATTAAATTATGAAATGCTATGAAAATATTGGTGGATGAAAATCTGGACGGTATGGATGAGCGACTCAAAGATCTTGGATACGAGGCTTATAGCGTGCGAAAATTACAGATGAGTGGAAAAAAACTCGGCTCTGATTATTCTATAATCAATTATGCTCGTGAAAATAGTATGATCATTGTTACAAAAGATACTGAGTTCCGGAAAGCAAGCGAAGAAAACGACTTTGCGCTGATATTGCTTGATGATGAAGAAATCTTAAAAGTCATTGTAGAGAAATTAAAAAAATTTAGTTCACATTGTTTGAACTGATTTGTGATACATTCAGATTTGCAAGTATCTCGTTTAGAAAATTCTCTTCTGGTTGATGCACGATACAATCCATGATTGCTTCCCAGCAATCACTAATTTTACGAATAATCTGTGAGAACATCTGATCTTTTCTAAATGAGGGATAGTATGACAATAGCTTCATCACTCCGTCTATTGTTTGTACAATCTGTATTTGATGTATGATTAATCTTAGTCTCTCATGAAACGAAAAATTTCTATCCGTGCTTATTTTCTTGAAATTTATTATTTCATCAAAAACCACCGTGATTTCACTGTGTATGTTTTTGAGTTGTTTGTTTACCGATTCATAAAGATTAATCAACTCATATTCGATATGTGACCTGTCGTATACTCTTTTTTCAATTTCTCCTGCTTCTACTAGCTGACTTATCTCCCTGTAAACTGTTTTTTCGTTACCTACCTTTTCAATCACCCTTCTGGCAAGATCTGTTCCTCGAATCTTCCCACTCTCGTTAAGAATCCTGATAATTTCTGTTCTGATTATTTCTGAATTTTTGTCCATGGTTTCTCCTAGAATTTATTTTTTGTATTTTTCTAGTACTGCTTTATCGCCAATAACATTAATTTCTCTTGCTAATTGCTCTAAAATCATTATCCCCTTCTTTATTGGCTCTTTATCGCGATTTTTGAGTTCAAGATTTTTTTTCAGTGTCATTTTTTCATTATTTACGAAACTTAGCAGACTTGCATTTTCCCCCATGTTAAGATTGACAAAAAACTCTATGTATTCTGAAGCTGACTTTATGACCATAAAACTAGTCTCCCTTACTAGTATTTGAGGAAGCCTCATCTGTGTCTATTTGTATTTTTTATAATCTCAAAATATGCAGATGTATCTGTGTTTATAAAAATGGGAACATTGATCAACGAAGAGATATTGCCGGATTTATGAAATCCTGATTTTGAAAGACAAATAAAATGGCAGAGTTTTGAGATAGAAATATTGGACCAAGCAGTCATCATGAATTAATCAATAAATTGACTCTGAGACATGTTGATTGTGATGTTGGAAACCACAACTTTCCTGAAACAGTCTCCATTAATTTAGGAATTTATCTTACAACTGCCGTCATCATTGCGCAATTTTTTTGCCATCAGATATGGCGTAATGAGCAAAACTGGAATCGACACTGCAATAAATAATGTCTGCATCTGCGCTAATGCAATTGAAAGTGCAATCCCGCTTGCGGTTCCGACAAACACTGATAGAAATGTTCCTGCACAAGTTGGGCATGCAATGAATAATCCTGTTGCAGCTCCTATTGTACTCATTCCCCTCCCTTTTTTTGAGATTGCATATGCACCCACTGCGATTGAAGTGTTCAATGCAACAAGATATGACACAATTAGCTGTAACACCATGTTTATCGGAATAATCTGTAATCCTACATGTTCTGTCAGGTAAATTATTATCTTTGGCATATATCCTGGGCCATCACAACACGGAGCAACAAAACCTGATGGTATTGCTGCACCATAATGAATCGCAAAATTGACTTCAGGTTGGTATACTAAAGTTCCAGATATTAGAGAAAAAAATATTCCATACACGATAAATGTTGTGGCAAACACTTTTCTAGACTTTGAACCGTTTGTGACTATGGCAATGATTGTTGCCAGATCATTTCCTTTATTTCTGATTTTTTCTTTTTGGTATCTGTATATTCCAAACCCAATCGCACCAAATGATGCCACTAATGTAATGTAAAACCCATATGCTATTCGCTGTATGGTGTCCATTGCATCTGGTGTAAGAAGTTTCGGATCCTGATATCTGTTAAACATTAAAAATAAAATCACAATTGTAACAAATCCTAACACGATTAGCTTCTTACCTTTGCCGGATCTCTTTTCTGGTTTATTGACCATAATTTTGAGTCTTTTTCTACAAAATTAAACTCTATCTTATAAGATCTGAGATTTGGCTCTGTTGCTCTAGATAAAAACACAAGTAAATGGACAATTCATTATTTTTTCTGGATTTTATGTATGATTTCTATTAGCAATGCCTCCAAACGATGTTTACGTATAATTTTAGATGGGCTTGCAAAAGATTGATCTCATATCAGACATTACTGAATTTACGGCAGTATTGTAAAATTATGATATATTCTAACTAAGTTTAGGCATAAAGATATAGATTATTGCAATTATCTCCAATCTTCCAAATATCATTAGAAACCCAAGAACGATTTTTGTTCCAGGATCTGTGTCTATGTCTATCACACCAGCTGACAGTCCCCCTGTAGTTATCACTCCAACCGCTTCGAAAAATGCATTTTCAAATGGTACGTCTTCTGTAATTGCAAGATGTGCTCCCGTCGCTAATGAAATTACTGGCATTGATACTATGATAATGATAGTCGCAATAACCTCTTTTTTTGTATGCTCTGATAGATCTGCTCTTTTTATTTTGTTGAAATATGATGTGATGTCTTTTAAATGAAGTAATCTGAATATTTTCAACCCTCCTGCCGTAGAAAACCCACACCCTCCGATAAACATCAAAATTATCAAAATTGCATGTGCTCCGCTATTTAGTCCTGCAAGACTTTCATGCTGTAATCCAGCTGTAGTACTAGCTGATATTGAATAAAATACACTGTCCCACGTATCTAATCCGCTAATCAAACTGAACAAAATAGTGGCACCGCCTAAAATTCCAAAATACGTCAACACTTCTTTTCCTAGTTTTGGCGCAAGGAATTTTTTTCTTACAAATGCATAGTGGAACGTAAACGGCAATGCGCCTAAAATCATTGCACCCATCAAGATCACATGCTCTTGCCAAATTAATCCATCAAGAATAGTTGATGTGGGCAAGAATCCTCCTGTTGCAAGTGTGCTCATAGCCAATGAAAAATTGTCAATGATGTTTCGTTCTCCAAAGAAATACAGCAATAATGCAACAATAACGATGTATACTGTGAAGATTACTGTGATGGTTGAGAATAGCTCTTTCATGTGAAGCGTTCTTCCTGATATGAATCCACGCATTGACTGTAGTTTTGATTCTGGATAAAATGCGGTGATTACCAGATAAATGAAACTCATTCCTCCCACAAGCTGAGTGTAGCTTCTGAAGAATGTGAAACTCTGAGTCAGGTTTTCTGGTTCATGAAATATTGATATCCCACCAGTTGTAAATCCTGCGGCACTTGAAAAAAACGCATTTGCAAATACCTCCCCCACACTTTCCTCACTTGGGAGCACATATAGATACGGAACCGTCCCAAACAAGGACAGTAAAAACAAGCTGGAAAAAACCAATATTGATGCTTGATGTAAATTAAGACTAGCTTTTTCCCCATAAGAATTAAGAAAGAAACCTGTAACTAACAAAAGAACGGTTGTTAAATAAATTCCAGTGGCAATTGTCACGTCCTCTAAAATTGTTGCCACTATGGCTGGAACAAGTAATAATACTCCTGCAAACTGTAAAACAAAACCTAGATTACCCAGAACTGCTTTTACTGGCGGACTTAATAGGCGAGGTGTTGTAGCGGTGGCGTCTCTTATGACATTTGCAATTGTGCCTTGAAAAATCATGCCGATCACTTGGTTTTTCTTTGATATGACTGGGAGTTTTCTTATGTTGTTATCCCTCATTTTATGCAATGCATCTTGTAGTGTCGATTTCTCATGAATTGTGATGAGAGGTGCGCTCATGATGTCTTTTAATTTGGTAGCTTCGGCATAAACTGTAACATCACTTACTTTGCTTAGAATATCCTCATCTGTGACTATCCCCACTGGACGTTTTTCTTCATCCGTAACAATAATGTCGTCTCTTTCATAGTGACGTAGCATCCTAGCTGCATCACGGGTTAATGTGTTCTGATTAAGAATTAACACATCGTTATCCATGTAATTTGTAACATACTTGCTTAGAACATATGATACAGCCCGTTCTGGATTTGTAGACATCAAGCTAACCATAATTACGGTTTTTAAATAATTTTGGGGTTTATCTAGCCGCATAGATCGTTGATAACTTCTTTTTTTTCTGATCTAACTGTATTTTGATCCCGCATCTTGCTATCTTTATATGCATTAATGAGGAAGTTTATGCGTAATACCATGGATATTGCACAAGCCCAAGAACCAGATTATGAATCAGTCAAAATTGACTATGTTGGATTTGTTGACCCTTATGCAGTTGAAGGTATGGTTGTTTTAAAGGCTGATAATGGTAAAGAATTTCATATGCGAGCTTTTTCTGGAGAAGTTGCCAGGCATATCTCAAGTTTTGGAGACACAGAAGGAGAACCTGCCCCGTCAATTTACAGGATGATTGAAGAAATCTGTGAGCAAAATGAATTAGTTCTTGTCAAAGTAAAAATCTATGAAAGTGGCGAAGTGTTAAGGGCAAATCTGTACTTTACAGGCAAAAAAGACATGGTATTGAGAAATTATCGTGCATCAGACGCAATGGCATTAGGTGCATTTTACAACATACCAATACTTGTTAGAAAAAACTTACTGAAAGAAAGTATGGGTGCATAGGTTTTACATGCCATGAATTAGAATGGTTTTTTTCATAGTGTAGTTGTATGTTTTTATGAATCATCAGGAACAACTCATGGATAATCTTCTAAACGTTGATCTTGAAATAATTGATACAGTACGAGAACTACATCAAGTAAATTGGGATTCGTCCACTCTGAAACAACAAGTTGTAGATTTGTTGAAAATTCGTGATGAGATGGTACAACAATTAATGTCCTCTAAAGACAATGATCATGATTGTGGATGCGGACACAGTCATGAATAACTACAATTCCTCAAAAAACTCTTCTGGGAACATGCTTTTAATTTTGCTCAATTCTAGTTGATAGTTTTGAATTTGTACTTCTATTTCACTTAGTTCTTGTCCTTTGACATTACTTGTCCTTTTTTTAAGGAATTTGATTTTACTTGAAAGCGTTTTGTACATTATTAAATACTCTGGAAATTTTTTTGGAAGACTGTTCATTAATCACACTAAATATTTGTCCTATTAATACTGGTTATGACATTTGCAATTGCACCCTGAAAAATCTTACCGATCACTTGATTTTTCTTTGGATTAGAGGTAGCTCCTGTTTTCATTTCTTGCACTTGCAAATCCAATTAAATCTGGTGTCTATTCTATTCAGATTTGTATGTATGAAAGCATTTGATTGTCAAAAACTTCCCATACCTATCAATTACCATGAATCAGTGAAAAATCTTAGTATGTGCTTCATAATTCGGCAAACTCATCATCTTTCAGTTATAGCTTAGTTTGTGGTTAATCATCAGCAAATTTTATTTCATATCGTATTGTATATTATGATTCCATCTAAAGTTCAGGAACCTTTTTGATATGATGCCACATTGTCATAACATGGTTAATTTCGAAAAAGTGTATCATAATGTCGCATTACAGGTAATTGAGCGATGCCATGGTGCAATTAAAATCACAAAACATGGAAAAATTATTGAAGTTTATGATACAAAACGGCATATTTGGAGTAATGGGCTTGCAGGTCTAATTATAAAAGAAGAATGCAGAAATTCAAATCTGAAAGATTGGGAGTTTGCAAATGTCAGAGGATATGTGATACGGGAATTACTTGGAAAACCTAGAAACTAGTATTCCACCATTCTTATCAAATGAGGCTCTTTCAGCATAATCGTGTCGTCTTTTATTGCGGATAATTTCACTTTTCTAAGATTCTGATTTGTTATTACGGTCAAAGCCTCACATCTAGTACAGAGAATTGTTTTTCCATTTGATCTCTCTTCTCTGATGATCCCTTTTTCTAATTTATCCTCTTTTTGGCATGTGGGACAAAGTTTTGGTTCTTTTAGCATGGTTATGATTTCTTTAACAAAAATAATCCTGCCCATACATTATTGTGAAATATTGATCAAAAAAGAGTTTGTATTGTCAACTGGCATCCAGCAATTTTATCCCAAACATCAAACCGTTTTAATTATTTGAGACAAAACGTCGAGTATTCAACATATTTCTCAATCTAGCCAATTGACAAGAATGCTGTGTATTTATAGAAAATATATTTTTGTACTATGTCATAATTTTTTATTATGTGTTAATGTATTTTTTCATAATCGTTTTACGATCTTTTTGCCTGACATATTCTGATTTTCTTATGTTCCCTAAACAAGATAATTCTTTTTGCCGTGAAATAATTTTTGTAACTTCTACATCTGTCAAATGAATTGATTTGTTCCTAGATCTAGTGATTTGAATAATACCTGTCATAACTTATATCAATATTTATAATATTTTCATGTTTTTAATGAAATAATTCATATGAAATCTTAAATACTAATTTATCTTACAGTAATCAATGTCGTTAGTTGTAAAATCTGGCGATTAGAATGCGCAACCCCGCAGAACGAAAAAGGCAGTCAGTCGTTTTACGAACTGAAAAGGAGAGGAAATCTCTCATTGTTCTGCAGTTAGGGGTTTGCGCCTTTTTGTTTTCTTTAATTGATAGCATGTTCTGATTTTATTGTTCTTGGTTTGCAAAAAAAGTCTATTTCTGATTTTTAATTGTAAAATCCTACAAATCTCTGTCAAGTATTGCATTGACTTCTCTTCCATGTTCTTGACAGTATGGTGGTCTTTGTTTGCATTCAGGACAGTTTAGATACTTTCTAAAATCTAGCATTCTGACTTTGGTTTTTCATTAAAAGATCTTTCGTATCAATCATACGAGTTGATTTTATACAAATCTAAAAGTTAAATTAAATGGTAAGTAATGTTGGTTCTGAATTCTTTATGGCAATATACTTGTGTTGGATTTTTTATGAGGCCTAATTGAATTTCTGATTTTTTCTAAATCACTAAGAAATAATTCCTCTCTTTTTAAAATATAACTATGTCACTATTTCGTCTAAACGCCCTTCTTCTTGAGCGCGTTTAATCTCCATTGCTATTCTCCTACCGACTCCAAACGTCTTTCCATACTGGTATTTTGTATATGGGCTTGTTGTTGCAACTATTGGGTTCCCAGGAACCCGTAAAGACACATCATATACTACTAATTCCAAATCTTTTGTGATTACACTCTGAAGTGAGAACGGACCGATAATTCCTGGCGCATATTCCTTCTTGACTGCAGCTACGAATTTGTCTCCTATTTTGATGACTTTTTCTAGTAATGATTCTCTGATGCTTGCAGGTGTATGACCTACTTCTATATTCTGTAATTCCATGTCGATGTCTAACTGCTGTTTTGCCGGAAGTGCATTATAATCATGAATGTTGGTTTGTAACCTGCGCTCAATCCCTATGAAATCAACCTGATCTGAAATTGGGGTGTGAAAAAAATTGAAATTCATGTATGTTCCTATTGCTAACTCTTCAATGCTTGCCCTCTCTAGATCTTTTCTTGCAATAATCCCTTGCTTGATTTTTGTTCCCGATTTTTCTACGTAGTCTTTGTAGGATGAAACTGTGAAGAATGCTCTTTCAAGAGGTCTGTTCTTCTCCTGAACCTTCACTATGCATGGCTTGTTAATCTTTTTTGGATCCTTGAATAATTTTGGATATTTGATTCCGGCCTTTTCTAATAGATAGTACTGCCCTTTCTTTGCGGTTCTCTCTTCAGCTTGGAATAATTTTCTATTGCCAAAAATTGGAACCTTGAATGAGTCTTCTATTGTCTTATAACCTAGATAAACTGTAAGCGATCGATGTGGAACAATGATTGTGTTAGAATCTCTTAGTTGTTTTTGATATCTGGCTGACGCCATTTCTTTGAATTTGTTTAATATGATTATCTCATCTGCAATTCGTCCAAACCTTTGATATGGCCCTTCTCTTCCTTTTTGACAAAAAACCATAGTTTGAAAATCCTCGTCTTTTGCACCATCCATAATTTCTAGCGCGGAATGACTGCCAAGAACCCCAATCTTAACATCTGAATATTCGTTTACTATCTCTTTGATCTCAGAACTCCTAATCACAATATGGTTAGATGTTGGGATCTAATATAGCTAATTTTTGATTTTATTGATCGGCATAAATCAACAGATTTTTTTTAATTGATGTTTGACTCTAACCATGTTTTACTACCTTGAACTTCAAATGGTTGGAATTATTTTATTGACTGCAATGGCAGCTTGTGGTTTGTCTTTATGGTTAAAACGAAGAAAAGTACAAAATGAATCTGAGCATAGTGAAAATGATGTGTCTGATAATCCCTGATAAACGAGTTATCTTGTATAATAGATAAAATACCCTATCTTTCAAGATTAATTATTGAAATTAATCATTGGCATTACTGGCAGTACTGGAGTGATATACGGGATCAGGATGCTTGAGGTCCTAAAGAAGGCAAATATTGAAACTTATTTGATCATGTCTCAATGGGGTGAAAAGTGTATCTCCATGGAAACAGAGCATACTGTTGATTATGTGAAATCACTGGCAACAAAGACTTTGGACGAAAAAAACATGGCAGCAGGTGTTTCTAGTGGCACACATAGAGTTGATGGGATGATTGTGGCACCATGTAGTATGAAAACACTGTCTGCAATTGCAAACGGATATGATGACACTCTAGTTGCAAGGGCTGCTGGAGTTACAATCAAAGAATCTAGAAAATTAATTTTGATGGTTAGAGAAACCCCATTGTCTGCAATTCATTTAGAAAACATGCTAAAGCTGTCTAGATTAGGCATAATCATTTTGCCTCCTGTTATGGAATTTTACACCAAACCAAAATCGATTGATGATATTGTAAATCATGGCGTTGGAAAATGCCTGGACCAATTTAACATTGAGCACAATTTATACTCTCGATGGGGCACTTCTTAAATCACAATTGCCAAAATTCTCATTTGAAAAAACGGTTAATGCAAAAAGAGAATCTGTGTTTGAAGTTTTTTCTAATTTTGAAAATTATCAGAAACTGTTTCCACAACATTTTCCATCCGTTAGAATCCGTTCAGTAAGAAATGACGTTTCAGTTGTTGAAGAGCATCTCAATCTAGGATCCAACGAACTGTTGATTATGGCAAAACATGTTTCTAAAACTCCCGTATTGCATGAGGTCTTTGTAATTGGAGGGGATGGAAAGGGCAGTCACATACAAGAACAATTTATAGATGTATTAGAGGGCACAAAAATTCTAGTAGATGTAAATTTGAAACTGACAGCAAAAATGAAAATCTGTGGATTGTTTAGAAAAAACAAATTTCAATCATATTATGAGCAAATTTTAAATGACTTTGTAAAAAGGGCTGAAAACTAGTCTGATTTTGATTTTTTATCGTTTACAGGACTGTCTATCTTTCCCTTGAAATCGTTTAGTTCTTTTTCACCCTCGATTCTACCTTTTTCAAACTCTCCTTTTGCCTTTCCAAATGTTTTTGCAAGTTCTGGGATCTTCTTTGCACCGAAAATCAAAACACCGATAACAATTACCACAATGATAATCTCCGTTCCTTGCATGCCTGCTGTTGGTTGATTTATGATTTAAATGTTCGACTTTTTACGTCCTATACGCTCTTTGTGCTCAATCACCATCATTCCTGCAATGTAAAGTGCCATCATCGGAATTGAAACAAACCACATTGTAATCCCACTTCCGTCAGGGGTAATTACAGCACCAAAAATCACAATTATCACAACTGCATATCTGATGTTTTTTCTCCAAAAGTCCGAATCTATAATGCCTGATGCAGATACAGCATACATTACAATTGGAATCTGGAACGAAAATCCAAATGCTAACAGAAACTGTAAAACGAATGTTACAAAATCCATGATGTTGAGAAAAGTTACAAGCCCAGCTGATTCTCCATATTTGTATAAAAATTCTAGAATGTATGGAATTACAAAATAATAAGAAAATACACAACCAGCAATAAACAAGCCTAATGCTGGAAGTGAAATACTTCTACTAATTTTGATTTCATTTTCTTTCAGTGCTGGCTTGATAAAACCAACTAATTCTACAATCACCACCGGCATTCCAACTATGATCCCAACTAGTGCCGCAATGTATATCTGAGCAAAAAATGCCTCTCCTGGTGCAGTCTGAATTAATTGCACACTTTCTGGCACCAGATTTGTTTTCATATGATGTGTAATTTGAGCTGAAATATTGTTTATTGGATCAGGTACTGGGTAATACAAAGTAGTTTGTTCTATTTGAATTGGTTCTAAATGAATTGACAAAATGCACGCTGTGATAATTCCAATCACCAACACTGTCCTGATTACTCTTTTTCTTAATTCTTCTAGGTGTTTGCCGATATCTTCTAATTCTGACATCTGTTATGTTTGTGTTTTAAGCTATATCAATCAAGTGGGAATTGGTAATAATTTTGCTTCTGGAAGTCCTGCTTTTTTGAGTTGTTCAGCCGTAATCCCCTCAAACTCTAACGAAATAACTGCTTTCGTATTAAATTTTAATTCCATCTCTTTTGCTAAATTACTGATATCTTTAGCGGAATAGATCTCTTTGGAATCTTTGAGAAACACCCTTTCTCCTTTTTCCATCTCCTTCCCATTGAATTTCCCCTGTAAGAAACTAGTGATTGAAGGGAGTTCTTTTCTATCGATATTATTATGATAATAACAAATTCCTTTTACTGATTCATAATCATATGCTGTACCGTTTTTGTACATAAAAACTCCGATAAACTGTGCCTCACTTTCTGGTTCTCTGACACACTTGATCTCCCAATTAAGCAGATTGCCCTCATTATATGAATACCCTGCTAATTCTTCTGATGTGATCTTCCAATATCTCATCCTACCTTTAGCCATTATGCACTTATCTAAAATAATCATCTATAAATTCCAATGTCTGACTGGCACAAAAATTTTATTTTATAAGAAATGAGTGTTTGCTAAGATGACATAGAGTGTTGTTGCATTGAACTCTACAAATGTAGAGAAACTTTGACATATTCAAGCAGAGATAATTAAAAAAATCTGACAACTGGGAGTCCAATATCTCTTACATCTGGTTTGAGACCAAGGCTTGATAAAATCCAAAACATGTTATAAAAACTAAAGTTATTTTAGACTGGGTCTTATTTTTGATTAAATGCCATCTGATCAAAAAAACCCATTGTACCCAGTTGAGATTGACGAGTATCCAAAACTTTTTGATTATGTATTGACCAAAAATGGATTGATCTATTTTCATAATTTGAAGAGAAATTACATTCTTGGCAAAGATATGAGTTTTGATGAATATGACAAACTTCGACTAATGTATGTTTACTATGCAACTGCAAATAGAAATCCTCAAGAGGTTTTTGCATGGCAAGATATCTGCATTACTCTTGACGATAAAAAAATTTTTGAAAATGACATGTACTGTTCCAAAGAAGATTTAAAAAATAAGTCACTCATAATGAAAAACCCTTGCTATGAATCAGGTCTTTATAGAAAATATGTTGAATATGTCAAAGCGACTATGAATTACAAGTAGCCGGTACTGGGGCGGTAATATCTCTAACAACACAAGTCCACAGAACCGGATACATATTGTATATCTAAAAATTAGTATAAAAGCGTAAAATTATTCGGAAGATAGATTAACCTCAATTTTATTTTTTAATCGTAAATGGCAACTTTTGATGTTCATGTAACGATTGAAAACAAACCTGGCATCAGTGATCCTGAAGGAGATACAATTCTAAATGATCTTGTTCTTAAAGGAACTAAAAAAACAGTTTTAAAAATTAAAACTGCAAAGATGCTCAAGTTTACTATTCAGGAAAAAGATAAGAAAACTGCTCAATCCAAAGTACAAGAAATTTGTGATGAATTGCGAATATACAATCCTATGGTAAGTAAAGTCACAATAGATGTTTTTGATATTTAGCTTTTTTGGCTCTGGAATTTATCCAGTTACTAATCCCATTTGTCTCACCCCTGCCAAATTCTAATTTTTCAGTGCCATGATATTCTGATTTTTCAAGTATTTTTTAAATCGAAAATTCTGTTAAATCACCGCATTTAACACCCATGAATTTCTTTGGCAGTGACCTCTAATGTTATCCACATCTGAAACAATCTTTAGATTGCCTTCAGTAATTCAAGAAAACTGTGAGAACTGTTGATGTGTCTTGTTTTATCAAGATCTGCTGATAACATTTTTTCCAGAATACCCTTGATTACGTCGATCAATCTTTTTATGCACATAAAAACATAATTTGACTAGATTCAAATTAAATATCTGAGAATCTAAACATCGTAGTGAAAGTTGGAGTTGTAGTTTTTCCTGGCAGTAACTGTGATCGTGATATGTATCATGTTCTAAGTGATGTCTTTAATCTAGATGCCAAGTATTATTGGCATGAAAAAGGCCTTCCAAAAAATATAGACGCTGTGATTCTTCCTGGCGGATTTTCTTATGGGGATAGACTTAGAGCTGGAGTGATCGCAGCTCATAGCCCAATCATCAAAGATGTGCAAAAAATGGCAGAAAAAGGAATCCCAATTTTAGGTGTATGTAATGGATTCCAAATTCTTGTAGAGGCAGGGTTGCTTCCGGGGGTACTGCTCAAAAATGAATCCTTGAATTTTATGTGCGAATGGACAAATCTGATTGTTGAAAATAATACCACACCGTTTACTAATCAATTCAAACTCCATGATAAAATTCCAATCCCAATAGCAAATGGTGAGGGACGATATTATGTTGATGATGATACATTAAAAAAATTAAAGAAAAAAAATCAAATTGTTTTTAGATATGATAAGGTGATAAATGGTTCATCTGATAGAATTGCGGGCGTGTGTAATGAAAATGGAAACGTGGTTGGAATGATGCCTCATCCTGAAAGAGCTGTTGAACCCGAAATCAACCCTGTGGATAACAAACCTTCTTCGCTTATCTTTGAATCTCTATTGACAAAAGCTGGTGTTCGTAGTTGAGTCTGGAGCCACAAGAACTATCCGATCTAAAATCAAAAATTGGACGAGATCCAACTTCTACAGAATTACAAATTGTAGCAGCTGAATGGTCTGAGCATTGCTCTTACAAATCATCCAAAAAACATCTCAAAATGTTGCCAATGACAGGACCTTTAGTGATCAAAGAAAAAGGATATGATTCTGGAGTTCTAGATGTCGGTGACGATTATGTTGTAACTGCACATATTGAAAGCCATAATCATCCTTCTGCTGTTGAACCTTACGGCGGAGCTGCAACAGGTGTTGGAGGGGTAATCCGTGATATTTTATCTGCGGGAACCCGACCCATTGCAATTTTTGATGGACTGCGTTTTGGAAATGTTGAAAAAGACCAACAAGCAAGATGGCTTTTCAAAAATGCAGTTACTGGTATTGCAGATTATGGAAATTGTTTAGGAATCCCTACCATTGGGGGAGAAGTCGAATTTGATGATTGTTATAAAAATTACGCTCTAGTGGATGTGGCTGCAATTGGGTTTGGAAAAAAAGAGAATCTTATAAAAAATCATGCGAAAAAAGGAGATTTAGTAATACTACTAGGCGGGTCTACAGGAAGAGATGGTATAGGCGGTTCGCAGTTTGCATCTGATTCTTTGGAGTCTGAAGATAGATCTGCTGTCCAAATCCCTGATCCTTTCATAGAGAAACTGATCATAGAGGCAATACTTGAAGCAAGAAATCAAAAGATAATTCATGCAATGAAGGATCTTGGTGGTGGTGGGTTATCATGCGCAATTTCAGAGACAGCTGATGCGCTAGATATCGGCATAGAGATGGATGTTGAAAAAGTACATACGCGTGAATCTGACATGCACCCAGACGAAATCATGGTTTCTGAATCTCAAGAACGCATGCTTGTTGTAACAAGCAAACCCAAATTAAAAAAATTGCAAGAAATTTGCAAAAAATTCCACATAGGATGCTCTGTAATCGGTCATGTGAAATTTGATAATCGAATGCACGTAAAAAAAGGCAACAAAACATTTGCAAATCTACCTACTGACGTTGTAGCCAATGCAACTTTACTTGATTTACCATCAAAAAAACCTCTATACTTGGAAACTATTGAGAAAGAACGCAAACTCAAACCGATCACTGATTATTCAAAACTCATGATAAAATTCCTCGCATCCCCAAATATTGCAAGCAAGATTTGGGTTTACGGTCAATATGATCATGAAGTTGGGATTCGAACTGTCACCAAGCCCGGACGTGACGCATCAGTTTTACGCCTAGACAATGGGAAATTTCTTTCTGCAAAAATCGATGGAAATCCTAAGCATTGCTATATCAATCCAAGAGAAGGTGCAATTGGCTGTTTTGAGGAAGCATGCAGAAATGTCGTATGCACTGGTGCAAAACCAATCGGAATGTTAGATCATCTTCAATTTGGCAGTCCTAAGGATCCTGAAATATTTTGGACCTTTTTGGAATCTCTAAAAGGACTGACTGATTTTGCCAAGTTTTTTAAAATACCTTGCATTGGTGGCAAAGTAAGCTTATACAACGAAACTCCGGCAGGTCCAATAAAACCGACCCCCGTAATCGGTGTTTTGGGCTTAATTGACAAAAAACCGTCTATCCCTCAAAAAATTGTCAATGATGACTGCCTTGTAATTATTGGGAATACCAAAGATGAGCTTGGCGGATCTGAATACTTTGAATATGTGCATAAATTCGTTGGAGGAAAATGCCCAGTCGTTAATTTTGAAGACTCGAAGAAGAACATGTCATCCGTACTAAAAGTTATCGATGACAACTTGGTAAAGTCTGTGCATGACTGTTCAAAAGGTGGTCTTGCAGTTGCAACATCTGAAATATGCATGACAAACAATATTGGCTGTAAGGTATGTTTAGACAAGGTACCTGGTGAAAAACTTCCCGTTGACAGAATTTTATTTTCTGAAAGTCATTCCCGTTATTTACTTGTATTAGAAAGAAAAAACCTCAAAAGACTTGACGGCGTGTTGAAAAAGAGCAAAGTTTCCTTCAAGGAAATAGGTAAATTTGGTGGCGACAGGATTCAATTTACTAATTCTACAAAATCCATCATAGATCTAAGAGTTGATAAAGCTCAAAAAACTTGGTTAAATTCGTTAAGGGACTTGGTACTTCATGGTTAAAGAAAATTGCGGCGTTGTTGGAATCTTTAGTCTTACTGGAACTAATGTTGTTCCAATGGCCATTGATGCACTAAGAGCACTCCAACATCGAGGCCAGGAAGCTTGGGGACTAGCAATTCCGAACAAAGCTCCGCTTAAGAGATTGGGACTAGTCTCCGCAGCCTCATCAGAATTTAAAAAAATATCAGAAGAATACGCATCTCCTGCAGTAATAGGCCACGTTCGATATTCCACAATGGGCAAAAGTACTTTAGAAAATGCACAGCCTCTTAAAGTAAAGGATCTGTGCATTGCTCACAATGGAACAATTGCAAATGTCCAGGAATTATCTAATTTGGTAGGAGGATGTTCATTTACCCCACAAAATGCAAGTGATACGCTTGTTGCTGCCCAAAGACTCGTTTCACTAATCTCTGAGAACGGTGGAATGGGAAAGGCACTATCAATTCTTAAAAATGAGATGATTGGATCTTATTGCTTTACATTTATTTCCGATGATCATTCCGTTTATGCCGCACGTGATCCAAAAGGATTCCGTCCGATGGTATTAGGTCACAAAGAATCCGATAACACATACATTGTTGCATCAGAATCCTCTGCGGTATCAGCGGTTGGAGCGCAATTACAGCGAAACGTACGTCCTGGCGAACTAATCAAATTGAGCAAAAATGGATTGGAAACCGAAATGTTCTCTGATGATCCTTCCCGTGCACACTGTTCTTTTGAATTTACTTACTTTGCACACCCTTCAAGCTACATGGAGGGAACAAACATCTATGTTGCAAGAAAAAACATTGGCCGGTTTTTAGCAAAAAAATTCCCAATAAAAGACGCAGATTTGGTAATCCCAGTTCCGGATTCTGCAAGGCCTGCAGCATTGGGTTATGCACAAGAACTTGGTGTGTCATTTGATGAGGGTCTGCTTAAGGACAGGTACAGTAAAAAAGGCCCATTACGAAGTTTCATTGAACCCCACCAATCTGACAGAATAGAAATTAACCGATGGATTATCCCGATTAAAGAAATCATTGAAGGTCAACATGTGGTAGTGATTGATGATAGTTTGGTTAGGGGGACTAGCTCCAAGGCAATTATTAAGGCCCTTCGAAGGGCAGGTGCTAGAAAAATCAGCATGGTGATAACATATCCGCCAATCAAGTTTCCATGTTATGCTGGGATTGATTTTCCTTCACAAGAAGAACTAGCAACATTTTCCAATGGACAAGAGATGACTCAGGAAGAGATAACTGAGATGGTTAGACAAAGTATAGGTGCTGACTTTTTAGGTTATAATGACGCAGAAAACCTTGCAGCTGCGGTAGGTATCCCAAAGAACAACATGTGCTTTACGTGCTCATCTGGAAACTATGATTCTCTTGGAATCACACCTGAATTTAAGAGTAGGGAGGAAATGAAGGGTGAGTAAGATGGGAATTGTAATCTTAAAAGATAAAACAATCATGAAATGGATTTCATGAGCGAACTCTTGAAAATTGATAGTAACAGAAGCAATTTTTGATCCGTATGTTGTTTCTGTAAAATCGAGACAAACTTGGCATTGCGTACACACAAAAAACCTGAGATCTTTAAATATGATATTCAAAGGATGACCACATGCAAGCAGTTTGGAATGACACAATAATTGCAGAAAGTGATGAGACCGTGGTAGTTGAAGGAAATCATTACTTTCCATATGATTCTATAAAGAAAGAATATTTCAAAAAGACTGATTCATCCACTGTTTGTGGATGGAAAGGCAAAGCAAGTTATTATTCAGTTGATGTGAATGGAAAAATTAACAAAGACTGCGCTTGGTATTATGCTGAGCCAAATGACGCTGCCATGAAGATCAAAGGCATGGTTGCATTTTGGAATGGTGTAAAAGTAAAGTGATCATTTTTAATTATTAGAAAAGAAAGAAACCATTGGTGAATTCGTACACTGTAATCATTGGAGCAGGAATTTGTGGCATTGCGGTAATGGTGGTGATTTTTAGCTTTGACGTATTGAAATTGTCAATGTCAACTCAAGAGTATGACATTTTTGTTGATCCTATTTTGGACAAACAAAATTTATTTGTCATGGGACGAGTTACCATCCAAAATACAGGCTCTCGACCATTAACTAACGTCCATGTGAACTTTGGAGCAGGCGATACATTGGAGTTGGGAACTCTTAATGTTGGGCAAAAGATCATAGTTTCTCCCCCTCCTGAAAACCCAATGCAATTTGTGATGGTTAGTGCAGATAATGACGTTTTTGTCAACAAGGCATATCGAGAAATGCCAAAAATGGTTGGAATGATGGGTTCCTAGAATTCCGAGCAGTTAAATCCGATTATGTGATAGATTAGCTGTGAAATTTATCACTTCAGGAAAGGTGAAGGATTTGTATGATATGGGTGATGATACATTACTTTTCAAGTTCTCTGACAGGGTTTCAGCATATGATGTAAAATTTAATGAAATTATTCCTCAAAAAGGAAAGATTCTGTGCAAATTTGCGGAATTCTGGTTTAATGAGTTACATGTGCCAAATCATTTTGTAAAAAAATACTCTGATACTGAAATTATCGTAAAAAGGATGCGGATGCTCCCAATGGAATGCGTGATTAGAGGATATTTTTATGGTAGCCTAGTTGACCGATGGAGAAAAGGCGAGGTCACTTTGCCTGAGGACACTGACACGACACTTGCTGTAAGGTTATTGGAGCCGATATTTGATCCTACTACAAAATCTGAACATGATATGCCAATTAACAAATCAAAAGCGTTGGAAATGAATCTTGTGACTGAAGAACAATATGTTTGGTTGGAGAAAACATCTGTCGATATTTACAAAAAAATGTCTGCCCTTGTAGATGATGCAGGATTCATCTTGGCGGATTTAAAATTGGAATTTGGAATTTTGGACGGTCAAATCACATTGGGTGATTCCATTGGTCCTGATGAGTACAGATTATGGCCAAAGGACTCTTACCACATTGGAACAACACAAGAGTCGTATGACAAACAGATATTGAGAGATTGGTTAACTGAACACGGTTACCAAAAACAATTCGATGATGCAAGAAATGCGGGAAAAGAACCAATTCCGCCCAAAATCCCCAAAGAAATCATTTCCAAAATGACAGAACGTTATGTTATCGCATATGAGAAGATTAGTGGATGCACACTATGAATAATTTTTTACTGAATGTTGACTAGAAGATAACTTTCAACTCGAATTTCATTTTTGATCATCTAGAAAACATTGTCCATCTGAGTCATTTGCTGACATATTTCTAGAATCTACATTTTTCTGGCATTTTACTGATTTTCTAATACTGTTACTATCTTTATAATATTAATATGATAATAATTATAATGCTATAATAATAATTATAATGCTATAATAATAATTATAATGCTATAATAATAATTATAATGCTATAATAATAATTATAATGCTATAATAATAATTATAATGCTATAATAATAAT
>Ga0224506_10000057_pt1 | contig 118290 bp, 142 predicted proteins | sample SF_Jan12_sed_USG_2_FD_169108 | JGI IMG/M metagenome (GOLD analysis project Ga0224506, IMG submission 169108) | Sediment microbial communities from San Francisco Bay, California, United States - SF_Jan12_sed_USGS_8_1 | ecosystem: Environmental > Aquatic > Marine > Sediment | place: USA...
GCTTTGGAATCGGAACGATCTATCTTCTTTGCCACCTTTGTCGCCATCCCAAAATTCCCTTTTTCTGCAAGCGCTGATACAATTGATGACAGCGCCCTTGCTTTGGAATCGGAACGATCTATCTTCTTTGCCACCTTTGTCGCCATCCCAAAATTCCCTTTTTCTGCAAGCGCTGATACAATTGATGACAGCGCCCTTGCTTTGGAATCGGAACGATCTATCTTCTCTGCCACCTTTGTCGCCATCCCAAAATTCCCTTTTTTTGCAAACGCTGATGCAATTAATGACAGCGCATCTGCTTTGTGATAGTAATCATCTATCCCCTCTGCCACCTTTGTCGCCATCTCAAATGTCTTTGCCGCACTTTCCTTGTCTGTTGCAGACTGGGATGCGGCAATTGATGACAGCGCCTCTGCTTTGTAATCGGAATCATCTATCTTCTTTGCCACCTTTGTCGCCATCTCAAATGTCTTTGCCGCACTTTCCTTGTCTGTTGCAGACTGGGATGCGGCAATTGATGACAGCGCCCTTGCTTTGTAATAGGGATGATCTATCCCCTCTGCCACCTTTGTCGCCATCTCAAATGTCTTTGCCGCACTTTCCTTGTCTGTTGCAGACTGGGATGCGGTAATTGATGACAGCGCATCTGCTTTGTAATGGGAATCATACATCCCCTCTGCCACCTTTGTCGCCATCTCAAAATTCCCTTTTTCTGCAAGCGCTGATGCAATTAATGACAGCGCCTCTGCTTCGTAATAGGGATCATCATCTATCCCCTCTTCCGCCTTTGTCGCCATCTCAAATGTCTTTGCCGCACTTTCCTTGTCTGTTGCAGACTGGGATGCGGCAATTAATGACAGCGCCCTTGCTTTGTAATAGGAATCATCTATCCCCTCTTCCGCCTTTGTCGCCATCTCAAAATTCCCTTTTTCTGCAAGCGCTGATGCAATTAATGACAGCGCCTCTGTTTTGTAATAGTAATCATCTATCTTCTCTGCCACCTTTGTCGCCATCTCAAATGTCTTTGCCGCGCTTTCCTTGTCTGTTGCAGACTGGGATGCGGCAATTGATGACAGCGCCCTTGCTTTGTAATAGGAATCATCTATCCCCTCTGCCGCCTTTGTCGCCATCTCAAATGTCTTTGCCGCACTTTCCTTGTCTGTTGCAGACTGGGATACGGCAATTGATGACAGCATTGATGCAATTCCCTCAAAAGACTTGTTTTCCAGCAGCCTGTTGCACAATGCCAAGAAAAATTCTGGGTATGTCCTATAAACAAAAGACATGAAAAACTCTATATTGTAACGCTCAGGGTTGGGTATGGCTACCAAGTCTTTTTTTGTTAGTCGCTCAAGCACGTCTATGGCATCTTGTCTCCTGCCGTCCTGTTCCATCTTCCAAGCAAGAAACAGGTGCCATACCTCTGAAACCGGAGGATCATATAGATCAGATATTCTCAATGCCTTGGTAAGATCATCCTTGTTTTTCTCCAATACCTGAAGCGGGCTCTCTGATTTGATATAGTGAACCCTTGAGGCATATGACAGCAGAAACTCTGCAATCGGTACGGGATCATCTGACATTACTGCCTGCTGCAACGCATAATCTACCGTGTCCAGTGCTATCTGGGGATTATCTGGGAATCTTTTTTTCTGTTCTTCTGCAAATGTCTGATCTCTTGCAAGCTCGTACAGCAGTTCTGATTCATTGTCTTTTTGACACACATCCCACATGTGGCTTGGAAGATACCGTAACCCGTAATCGTCTTTTTTGCTCCAGTCCAAAATGCCCTGGTTGTTTTCCAGATACCTGGAAACTATCTTTTTGTGATAGTCTATTGGAGGCAGAAAAAAGCGGTGCTCCGGCGTTCCAAAAAAGTCGACAATGGATTGGTGGTATAGCCTGAAACGGCCGTCTTCTTTGATTGTAAACGGCTTGAGATCATCCAATATGTCCAATACGGGCTTTTTATAATCGGAGACAAATGACGCAAGCTGCTCTGCAGACATGCCCTCCTTTGCAACGCACATCACTCCTAGGATGTCGGTGCACATGCCCCAGTCATGTTTTCCGTGTTCTTCCATCCTGGCAAGAAACTCTGCAAACAGATCATCCAGTCCTGGGGGCAGCTTTTCCAGGCTTTCAATGTCTGGCTCTAATTTTTTTTGAGATACTGCATCAAGCACAAACCTTGTGTACAAAAAGTGGCTTATCGAGGATTTTTCTGCCAGTGTTGCCGCATACTTGTCGTCAATACTGTGCTCTGACAGGCCAGGGTCGTTTTTTATTCTGTTTTTGATATACCCCAGTATGTCGTCATGGTTCTCTTTTGAGTGTTGATCAGATGACAAATGAAGAAATGCGGCACCCTTGAACTTGCTCTCAATCCGATCAAGAATGCGAGTAGTCAGTATGAATCGTACGTTGTTGGAAAGAGTGTCATTGTATGCCAACATCTCCGCAAGAGGCGGTGCCTCATCAAGTGCATCTACCAAGATCACTGTTTTCTTGGATGTCTCTTCCAACGGTTTTCTCACCATGTTTAAAAATACCTCATAATCGGATTTTGTCCCCGTATTCAGATTTTCAATGATTACCCCAACTACCTCGCGTGCAGAATTGCCCTCCATGACGTTGTTGATGGTGATTGGTTTTTCCGAATTGTTGTCTAGCAATGATTCTGCAAAAGCAGGATCTTTTGCAAGTTGCGCTGCAAGGGATTTGGAAAATGTCTTTGAATCCAACCACATGTTTTCTCGCGTAGAGCAAAAATGAATTGCGCCAAGAAACCCTTCCTTGATGGCTTTCATGCCATGAGGGGCTTCAAGGCCTTGCGAAAACTGTGCGAGCCTGGCAGCGATGGCAGTCTTGCCTGATCCTGCATTGCTGTCTATGATAAAGTACCGCGACCCTTGTGGATCGGCCAGCCAGTCGTCTATCTGCCTGAAGATCCACTCCCTGCCTGCAAAGTACTCTGTCCTCTCGGCTATGTGTTTAGAAAAATCCAGCACGTTGCTCTTCATTTCTTTGAGACTCATCCGATATGGCCAATTTTTTGCCCCGTGATCTTTTTTGCCTTAGAGTCTTTAATGTGTGATGTGGCGACGCCGCTTTTCATGGTGCCTATGTCCTGACCCTGTATGTCGTCGGCCTTTGCGCGATCAATAATACTGGTGGCTTGGGCCTGTATCTCTTTTATTATGGCCGACATGTCGGCTGCAAATCTGTTGTCGCTTTCCATGTTTTCTTTTAGAACTGCAACAAAGTGATCCTGGTATCTCTCTGGGTTTTGTACAAAACTGTCCATATCCCTTGCATCATCACGGTTGCCCTTTAGCTTGTTTTTTACCATATCCCACAGCCTGCGTGACACCTTGTCGCCTACAAACTCTGCAGCCCCCTCAATGCCCCCTTTTACAACAGGGACAAGAAAGGCAACTGCTGTTCTAGACATACTGTCAATATCAAGTTCCATCACGCTACAAAACAGCGCAGTGTTATTTATCGGTTTAATCGTGGCCCGTAATTCCATTGTGTTTCCTGGAGAGCCGTCTTACATTTGGAATGATTATTTTTTGCAATCGCATGTGAAAACAGGACATTTTTGCAACCAAAAGTAAAAGCAGATTTTCACTTCAGGGGATAGGAAAAAACACACCCATAACCCAGAAACCCCCCTGTTCATGCACCATTTTTTGGCGCTATTTTTTTTACAAAAACCCAGCAATCAAAAAACCACTGAACGAAACACCAGGATGCAACTCCTCTTTTTTGGATAAATTCTACCCCATCACAAATAACTCTGATTCATACACGTGGGTACGAAATAACTATCCATAACTATATCCCCAGCACGACATGCATGGAATATAGTTAGTGGTCGTTATTTGAGACCCACGTGCAAATTAACATTCGAGAGAAAGATTGCTCTGTTTTTATCACATTGCAATCATACCACAGTCATTCAAACGTGAAAACGTTTGAGTTTTTATATTTTCCAACAACAATTTTAGTGTGTCCACACATTCTAACAAAACCCAGGATGATAAGATGAACAAATTCATCAAAAATATTCCAAAGACAGAACTGCATTTGCATATTGAGGGCACTCTGGAACCCGAAATGTTATTTAAAATTGCAAAGAGAAACAAGATAAAACTTAAAGAAAAATTTGTCAAGGAACTAAAGTCATCATATGAATTTGACAATTTACAGGATTTTTTGAACGTCTATAATATCAGATCCAAAGCATTGATCAAGAAAATGGATTTTTATGACTTGACCGTGGCCTATCTAAGAAAAGCCCATCAGCAAAACGTGTTGCATGCAGAAATGTTCTTTGATCCTCAAACCCATACAAATAGGGGAATCAAATACATCACGATTCTAAACGGAATATCCAGTGCGATGAGGGATGCTGAAAAAAAGTGGGGAATCTCATCAAAACTGATAATGTGCTTTCAAAGGGATTTGAATGCAGATTCGGCAATGTGCATTTTGAAAGAGGCATTAAAACACAAGAAAATTGTTGCAGTGGGGCTGGACTCTGCAGAGATATGATACAGTCCGTCAAAATTCAAGAAGGTTTTTGATCATGCAAGAAAAAATGGATTGTTAACGGTAGCACATGCAGGTGAGGAAGGCAGTGCAGAGGATGTCTGGGAATGCCTCAAATCACTCAGAGTTTCTCGAATCGACCATGGAAACCACAGTATGGATGACGACCAGCTAGTCAAAGAGTTGGTAGAAAGAAAAATCCCATTGACATCCTGCCCGTTATCCAACTATTATCTAAAGGTAGTAAGAAAAATGGAAAAAAATCCAGTAAAGAAGATGCTAAGAAAGGGCCTAAAAGTGACTGTGAACTCGGACGATCCTGCATACTTTGGAGGTTACATCAATGAGAATTACCAGAGTGTGTGCGATGCATTAAACCTCACGAAGAAAGACATCTACACGTTGGCAAAAAATTCCTTTGAAGGGTCTTTTCTAAGTGATTCAAAAAAGCAGATGATGATTGAAAAACTAAACAGATACGCAGAGAATAATGATTTAATTTGTCAACAATCATGCTAGTGTCGTACCCACATATAACTAATAAAATGAAAATAGTCGTATCAAAAAAACATCTGTGATTCATAATAAAATATTTTAAAACAATCAAAAAAATTCCTTGCTTGGCTATCCTTACTGTTCGCTGACTGATCTCAACTGAAGTTGCCCCTTTTGTGACATCATTAACCATCAGTACAATGTCTCTGATGTTTCAGCAATAGTAATTTTGAGTCCCTCGCAATGACTGTTGTCGTTGCCGACTATTATTGGGACTATTTTCCACACTATATAGAAAGTTATGATCAATATGTGTCTGTAGATTTAGATTTATAGTCAAATAAAAAGTATATAGAATCTTAGGCATAAAATTACAACATTACGCCGGTATATATCAGTGGCAAGTCCATTGTAATCATGTTCAAAAAGATAATCAAAAAACTGAAATTCAGCGCTTGTAAAACCAAAGTCGATGATGTAAATGCATTCAAGGAATCTGAAAATAAACAGGAGGATTCAACGAAATGAAATACCATTGTAGAGATTGCAGTTTTAATTGGGAAGGTAACTCAGATACTTTTGGGAAGGTACTTGTTCATGAAAAAACCCATCAAGAATCAAATGGAAAAATCAAATGAAATACTGTTGCAATCAATGTGATTTTAACTGGGAGGGAACTTCATACACTTTTGACAAAGTACGTGAACACGAAAAAACTCATCTGGAAAATAATGGATCAAAGACATTAGGGAAAAATAATGTCTAATCGCTGTAAAGTTTGTAATGCTCCAATGACTGCATGTGTTGATCAAAAGAACTGTAATGACATGTGGGAATGCAAAATATGTGGTAATTTTCTTGATGCTCAAGGTCATGTTATCTAATGTAATTTGTTGTTCATTACGGTTCTAAACAATGAGAATGATGCTTAACGTATGTCCATTTTATGCATCTTTATAATGTCACAATACGTGCATGAGAAATAACTCTTGTAAAAAACGCAAATATGATATGAACATATGTGAAAACTCTCACGTTTGTAAAGACCTAATTGAATTTGTTTGCCATGTTTAATATACAAACAGACAAAAAATTCGCTCAAATTATGTGATTTAAGATGTACTTGTCAAGACGTAAGACATTTTTTGACCATTTCATAAAATATTGAACAAATAACACTCCTGTCATAATTACAACACATCAAAATTTCTAACGATGCAACAGGTAAAATCATCACTTGACATTTTTGGCGGACATCCGGAACCAAGTGAACCTTTCTCTTGCGAGTCATAGTAAAACCTCCTGACTAACAACCTTCATGAAATTTTGAAGGACTGGCAAAAAACCATGAGTGTTCTTGTCTTGCCGTGTTTTACTCCTAGTTTCTGCCAATATGTGGTCTTACCATGCCCCGTCCTGTCGCATTGTGCTTTCCAAGCTCCAAGAACTACTCTAGGGAGACATCATCATGCCCTACAATTATGTCTTCAATCTGTAGGTCGCTGTTTCTAAAATCCCCATCCGGTCAATCCATGAAACCCTAAATCCCCTGTGCAAAAGGATCAGCCACAACATCCATTTCTATCTGTACCTTGACATCTTTATTATCAATTGTTCTTTTAACGATTCTCTGAATCTATCATGTCTGTCAATGAATGAATTTTTTAACTCAAAAGAAATTAGTTTTTCTGCCTCTTGCACTTCTTTTAGTTTTTTCTGAAGTTAATCCACTCTAGCAGCATATCTTACCATGCTTACGTCAAATATTTCTCAAACATTGATAATAAATTAATTGTAAAATGAATTGTGTTTTTAGAAAAAATCGCTAATATTTTTGCAATTGAAATTTTCTTTTACAATTTGGGCAAAACCTTTGTTTGGTTTTCTTAGTCTCTGTACCTAAAGGTGCTCCACATCTGTTACATTTTTCTTTATTCATTACTGCTTTTTCATTTCCTAATTGACATGAGTCATTATCTGCCCTTAATGAATTGAGCCTATTTGTCTCTTTTTGTATGTTTTATTTTGTTTTAGCACCTTTTCAATTGAATCTGAGAAATCCTTTTTATGAATTTGATCGATTCCCAAGTTGATTATCTGCCTGTTTTACCTGATGATTGATATGAGATCATATTTTCACCGTCATTTGATGTGATTTGGTGTTTATGATATTGGGTTTAACCTGAACGTTCGTATCCCATCTCAATGTCTGTTTGTAATTCTTTTGGCAATCCTACCCACCATTCTTTGTTATTTTCATGCATTAAAGAAAAAAACAATCCGTCACTAATAGATCTGTCGGTTAAATCATCAAGTCATCTGTTTAGCAAAATATGACAAAACTCTAATCTTTTGTATATCCTTCTTTTGGTGATTCTTCATCGGTCTTGATTTTGACAACCAGTGTATCTCCTAACTTGTTGAAGATTCTTTGTCGTTTTTCATTTGTTATAATCAGTCCTAACACCACATCAATTGGAAGCAAAAATGATCTTCCAAAACTGCTGAGAATGACTCCCTTCAAACTAGGCCTGTTTCCTGCCATATCTGTTATTTTCAGATTAAAAATCTTCTTGCCAATTGTCTGATTTGTTTTATATTCAAGAATCGTCCAATATGTAAAAAATATGATGCTGGATGGAATGTATTGCATGCTTTCAGCCCAGAACATGTCTTCTGTTGTTTCAAAAGCAATTGTTCCAAACATTGAAAAAATTATTGCTGTTGATATTATTGAAATAATGATAAAGTCAATTAGCCATGCAAGGAACCTGTCTGTCCACTTTGCAATAATGATTTTTGATGAATTATCTGACTCACTCATAATGCTCTGTCCTATTCAAATTAATAAAATGTATTGATTATGTGATGGCACATGATTGGTTTGTAATTATGTCTTGGCATCATGAAAACAAAATTCACAATAACTTACAACGTGGTGATCTCAATCATGAATGCACTATGGAATGACTAAATGGATTGGCAATAACCATGGTTCAAAAATGCTGCCCTAGGAATTAATAGGCTCTTTTTCTAAATCTATTTGGAGCTATTTTTGGTAATAATAAATCCAATCGATGTCATACTGTGGACCCTGCGACGTAATGAAAAAGATGTTATTAGTCTCTACAGCACACTATCCCCCATAATGCAACTTGCTACCGGTGGTAATATGTTGAATTTTGGCTATTGGGATGATGACAATCAAGATCCGCTGTCTGCCCAAGAAAACCTGTGCATAAAATTTGCAGCCTTGGCTGAACTTGAAACTGCCAAAACTGTGCTTGATGTTGGAAGCGGATTGTCAGCACCGGCAATATTTTGGAAAAATAACTTTCAAAATCTTGCAATATCTTGTGTTAACATCAATTATTCACAACTCTCTCATTCTAGAACTCAACAAGACATTGAATTTTTTAACTCGTCTTCCACAAAATTGCCCTTTTCAAAAGACTCAATCGATCGTGTTCTGGCATTAGAGTCTGCACAGCATTTCAAACCGCTCTCTGAATTCATATCTGAGTCAAAAAGAGTTTTGACTGATTCTGGATTGCTGGTGTTGGCAATACCTGTAACCCTGAACACCACTTCCATTAAAAAACTAGGGTTACTCAAATTTACTTGGTCTTCTGAACACTATTCTTTAGATCATATTCGACATCTGATAGAATCAAACGGATTTTACATATCGCAAGAAAAGCTAATTGGCTCATCTGTCTATGTCCCTTTGGCCAATTATTATCTTGACAACCGAAGCACCTTGAGAAATTCAATATTGGAAGAATATCCTTCCTATGTGGAAAAAATTCTTTTCAGATCCATTCAAAAAATGAAAAGAGCATCCGAAGAAAAAATAATTGATTATGTGCTGTTCAAATGTCATTTGTAGATTGTGATTTTTTAAGCTAGGTTTTTATTTTTCATTTCTTGAACAATGTCATGTCTGGAGTGGCAAAACTGTATGATGAAAAGTGCAACAAGTTACTTGCAGAATCCGAGATCCGTTTTGCTGGAATTGTTGACAAAGACGGTAAACTTGTAACTGGAGGTTTTAAGAAGGGGCTAACTCCGCATGAGGGAGATGAGACTAGATTGCAATCTTTTTTCGAGTTTGTATCAAAAGCCTCTATAAGAAAAGAATATGATGAGAGTCTTGGTCCTATCAATTATCTTGCAGCAAGACGAGACAAGGCTGTTTTGGTAAGTTTTCCATTCCCTATTACTAAGATTTTGTTGTTGATCTCCGCAGAACCCGCCGTAAACATTGAGAGTCTTGCAAAAAAAGTTGTAGAGATATTCGCTGATGTTAATTAGGCTAATCTGACGAACTATTTGATTATCCGTGATAAAGGCGTCTTTGGTCATACGTTACTATTTTTTGTTCTTACTATATACTTCATCAGGATCTCCACCTGGTCTGAGAATGGCAAGTGCACGATAAAAATTTCATATGATGGAAACCTTGAAAAATCAATATAATATGTAAAAACATCACAAATTTCCGCACATACAGTCCTGAATCAAATCCTGCAAAGAAACCTAAATCACTTTGCTGTTGAATCTAATGCTTCTTTCACAGAAAACCACAAAATACTAGTTTTTGGATTTCATTCTATTGACAAATCACCATAATACTATATTGACAGGTATAGCAACGAACCCGATTACAAATCATGGTTTGATTCCCAGTCTTCAGAACAAACAATTTATGATGTGTTGAAATTCACTACATACGTCTCTGCTTGGATAAACACATGTGCTCAAAACTGAACTATATGCAAAATACCTGATCAGGAATTTGTGATGGGGTTAGATTTTATGCTTGAAAATAATGTCATTGTTATTCCAAATTTTAGATACATGCATTATTCTATTGACAATGTGCCTCTTGGTTTAGAAATGCCGCTAATTGATGGTTGAATGGTTTTATTTCCCAACAAGAATTTATCAATTCAATAAAACGCCTTGTTCAAGAAAACATTATTTTGATTGAATGATTCAGAATGCTTTTAATTTAATACATGTTGATATCTTGCATGAAAGCAACATTTGGTGCAGGATGTTTTTGGCACGTCGAAGATTTACTTGATAAAACTAAAGGCGTAAAATCAACCAAAGTAGGATACATTGGTGGACAATTACCAAATCCTACCTATGAGGAAGTATGTACTGATAAAACTGGTCATGCAGAAGCCGTCGAGGTGGAATACGATCCTGATGAAATATCTTACCAGGAACTTCTCGATGTATTTTGGAAAAATCACAACCCTACGACATTAAATCGCCAAGGCCCTGATGTTGGAATTCAATACCGTTCAGCAATCTTCTATCATAATGAGGAACAAAAAAAAATTGCTGAAAAGTCAAAACAAACCCTTGAGCAGTCTGGAGTATATGAGCGTCCGATTGTCACTGAAATTGTACCGGCACCGATATTCTACAAGGCAGAAGAATACCATCAAAAATATTTCAAAAAACACGGATTTTCATAAAATCTATTTTACGACCACTACTGGAATCTTTGATGTATGTATTACGTAATTTGATACGCTTCCAAAGAACATCTCCTTGGCTGAACTTCTTCCGCGTGAGCCTATCACAATCATGTCAAAATTATCTTTGCCATGCGCAATCTTGATGATGTTGTATCCTGTCTCACCCCTCACTGTTTTTTCTTTAAACTCAATTCCGTTCTGTGCCGCTAACAATTTGGCGTCATCCATGATTTTTTTCCCTTCCTTGCTCAGTGACTTTTCCACTAACCCCCCTCCTCTGAACTCTGAATGCGGTGGTGCATAAATTGCATACACCCCAGTTATGGTTGCACCGCAATGTCTAGCCAATGTGATGGCTGTCTCAAGACATCTCATGGAGTTTTTTGAGCCGTCCAAAGGAACCAAAATCTTTGAAATTTTCTTTTTTTATCACGATGTTCAAACATTTCTCGTGTTAAAAAACATACTTGCCATCATCCACTTAAAAATATAAAAACAACCAGTTAATTGATCGCCAAGCTGACTAAAACTTATCTAGTGAGATAATCGAAGCTGAAATGGTGGAAGAAAAATTTACACAAATTGATGGCAATAAAATTCGCTATCTGGAATCTGGAGATTCTAAAAAAACATTGGTACTCATTCATGGACTAGGAGCTTCATCTGAAAGATGGAACAAAGTAATCCCTATCTTTGCTAAACAATACCGTGTTGTGGTACCAGATCTTATAGGATTTGGACACAGTGATAAACCACTTGTAGATTATACTCCTGAGTTCTTTTTGGATTTCTTGGAAAAGTTTTTTGTAGCATCTAATGTTGATCGCCCCAACATAATTGGCTCATCGTTGGGTGGACAATTGTCTGCAGAATACGCGTCCCTGCATTCACAAAACATTGAGAAACTGGTCTTGGTGTCTCCCGCTGGAGTGATGAAACAATCCACACCTGCCCTTGATGCATATATCATGGCTGCATTATACCCAAATGATCAAAGTGCAAAAAATGCCTTTGAAATGATGGAGGCATCTGGAGAAGATATCCCAGATGAAATTGTTAATGGTTTTGTAGAACGGATGAGATTGCCTAACGCAAAACTTGCCTTCATGTCGACTGTTTTAGGTTTGAAAAATTCAGATTTGATCACCCCAAAGCTCCTTTCAATATCTGTTCCCACCTTGATCATTTGGGGGTCAAAGGATCCAGTAATTCCAATTAACTATGCAGACGATTTCATCTCCTCAATTCAGGATTGTAGGTTTTTCAGAATGGATGGATGTGGACACACTCCATATGTTCAGGATCCGCTTGTTTTTTCATCCAAAGTACTAGAGTTTTTAAATGGAATTTAGTTCAACTTATATACCAGTTAATTCCTACTATTACCAATGAGTGGTAATCAAAACCTCTATGATCCTTCTGAGATGTTTAAATCTTGGATCCAAAAAAGTGGACGCGCTCAAACAGAATTTATGAAAAGTTTTGGTGCGTTGATGACAAATCAACCAAGCCAGACTTTCAATCCTTTAGAAACCCTAAAGGAAGTTTCTGAGAGTGCTAGACAAACTCAATCCAACATGATGGAAAACATGTCTTCAATTCAAAGTAAAAGCATGGATACCATGTTCAACATCGGCCAAATGCTTCCTTCTTTCATGAATTGGGGTGCTTACAAAACTACGATTAGTAGTAATGGAAGAATTTCGATTCCTGAGGCTGAACGCAATGCACTTGGCTTAGGTGACGGTGATTTGGTTCAAGTCATTATTTTGCCAATAGCAAAAAAATCAAAAAATAGGGAGGTGAAACAATGAGTAAAAACGAAACAACACAAGCAAATCCAAAAGATCTATTTTCTGTATATCAAGAAAATGTGAACAAAATCTTCAATGGTATAAAACAATCAGTGCCACAGTATCATCAATCAATTACTAACGTACAGCAGGAATATTTACAAGCATATGAAAATGCAGTAGATTCAGGCATATCACTACAGAAAGAATATGTAAAGAAAGCAGGTATTGCATCAAACATTCCTGAAGCAACACTAAAAGTAATTCATGATACTACTGAAGAATTTATCAAGGCAGCTTCTATACAAAACCAAGTGGCACTTGCAACTATTGATGCAACACAACAAAACATCAAAACATTCAATGATAATGCAAAGTCATTCGCTGACCTAAATAAGAACATCATGCAATCTTGGATTTCAACATTCACCACAAAGAACAACTAGTGGTATTTTTTTATTTTTTTATTTTTTTATGATCTTTCAGATAACCATTGCCCTAACTCAGGCAATACCTTCTTTTGTGATAATGAACTGGCAATCATCCCTACATGGCCTGTAGGATACATTCTCAATGTTTTGTCATCACTACCCACAGCGTAATGTAACGGCATGCTGCATTCTGGGGACACCAAATGATCCCCTACGGCAATCTGTGTAAAAACAGGCATGTCTATTTTTTTCAAGTCGATGTGCTCGCCTCCCACATACATCTTATTTTGGATAAGCAGGTTCTTTTGATAGATGTCTTTAATCCATTGTTTGAACAATTCTCCTGGGATGGGCGGTGTATCTCCCAACCATTTTTCCACTCTTAGAAAACTATCGACAAATTGCTTGTTGTCTATGTTTTTAAAAAATTTGACATATTTCTCAATTCCCTGTTCAAATGGTTTGAGCACTGAAAAACAATAATACATGAATTCTGGCGGCATGTTACCTATTGTATCTACCATCTTATCTACATCCATGTGCTTTGCAAGATTGCTAATCACCGTAGTGTCACGCCACCCATCAATAACTGGCGCTGTTGCTATGTAGTTTTTCACACTTTCTGGATGCAATGCTGCATATGTGGTTGCAATTGTTCCTCCCGTACAGTATCCCTGTAATGAAATCTTTTCAGTAGATGATTCGTTCTTGATGTATTCCACAGATGAGTCCAAATAACCATTTACGTAATCATCAAAATCAAGATATTTGTCCATGCTAGTAGGAGTGCCCCAATCTAGCATGTATACATCAAATCCCTGTAACAGTAAATTTCTTACCCAGCTTTTTTCGGGTTGGATGTCTAGTATGTGGTATCTGTTAATCAACGCATATGAAATTAGCAACGGTGTTTTATGCCGTTTTTCTGTAAGCGGTCTATAATGTAATAGTCTTGTTTTGTCTATCTGCTGTACGACGTCATGCGGTGTTACCTCTAAACTGATCTCATCTGGTGCTGAAACTAGTTTTGGGGCATCAATGACATTTTTGCTAAACTTTAAAATCTCTTCCACAATTTTTGGATCTATGCGTGATTCACTTTGCATTTTTCTTTACCTCTTTCTTTAATTCTAATTCTAATTTTGCAACTCTTTTTTTGAGAGAATGCATCTCTTTGTAAACCTCATCAATTTCTTCCTTACTGGGAAGATTGACTGACTGTAAAATAACATTTGTGATGTTGTTCCAGTGTTTGGTCAATTCAAGCTCCTTTGAGACTAGCTTACCATAGTTCTCTCCAAACTTTTCTGAATCAAATAATTCTGTATAGTCATTATCAAAAATATCTATCCATATTCTTTTGAATGCCTCTATCTGTTCAACATCTTGAGGAACCTCTGGAACTTTTAGGTTGGTCTTCTTTTGGGCAACACTCCATGTGTCTGCAAGTTGTTTGTAGTATTCAGTAAGATATTGGTTGAACTCTATGAGATCATCATTTATTTCTATTAACTCTGTGGATATCTTCTTTGAATTTGATGCAAATGCTCTCATTGGGCCAATTGAACTAAGAGCCTGAGGCTTGCTTGACATCAAATGAATGATGTCTGTCCAGAAAAGTGACAAATGCTTATAATAGTCGGTGGTGTCTCTTGATGGTTCTGATTGCACAGTAATCTATAAGGAGAGATCGCAATAAATAGTTCGCTTGTAAAATTATGTCAATGAGTGATACAGAGCCACTTGAAAAAATCTGTAAAAAACTCTTGAAATTAGATCCAAATATACGTTCTGCTAGATTCATCAATAACAGAGGTCATTTGATCGCTGGTGGCATGAAAGAAGGATTGTTTTCACTTGAAAACCAAAAACAAGATGAAATGATGTTCATGGAACTTGCATTACGTGTTAGGATGAGACATGAATTTGATAATGAATTTGGCGAAGTTCATTTCTCAATGTCTTACAGGGACAAAGTGATCGTGATGAGTTTTCCATTAACAAACAATGATGTCTTGCTAGTTTCTTGTGAAAAAGATATCAACTTTGGTAAACTGCCATTTAGAGTTCTTAAAATTATTGAACCTCTAAAAAAATCTCCGATAAAGACATTCTAATCATAACAACTTAATCTCGCTTGTCATTACCGTGACTGTGGATTTGGAACAGGATGTCAGTTGGTCTGAAATAGAATCGCTTGTACAGATACTTGCCAAGAAAATCTCTTATTCTTCAAGAACGTATTCCAATATTGTTACTCTGAGTAGGGGTGGCTTGGCCCATCTCGTTTATTGGCAGATCATTTAGACATTAAAAAAATACTTGTTGATAAAACAAACATCTCATCTGATTCGTTATTTGTAGATGATATTTTTGATACAGGTTATACATTTGCTAAAATTCTATCTAGAGTTGACGACCCATCAAAATTAACTTTTGTCACGTTATTTGCAAGGCGTGGAAAAATACTTCCTAAGCAACTCATCTATGCAAAAAAAACAACTAGTGGAAGTTATGTTGTATTTCCTTGGGATAGACTTGAATTCCAAAGATCTAAAAAATAATATCTCTAATTCATGCATTCAGGGAGTTTGCCCTCATGACGTTTCTTGTAGTCTGTGATTAACTCCTTTTTCCTTTTCTCAAAGTCTTTCTCTTTACTGTATCTGAATCTTGTTGCATCCAAAACACATCTTTCAGAAATACTTGTAATTGCTTTCCTCATGTTATTTGAACCACCAATATGCAATATTTTCATACCTGCATGCATCATAAACACGCCTGACGTTTCTGGAGTTTCTGAGATCATGTCTTGATTGAAATCTAACCATTCTGACCATTCTATCTGTTGAATTTTATTCATTCAACATCTTTCTTAGTCCTGCACATCTGTTTCTAATTGTTACTTCTGTAACTCCTGATGCCATTGAGATTTCTTTTTGTGATTTAATCTCCCCCGTACTAATACACGCAAGATACAATGCAGCAGCTGCTATTCCCATTGGATCTTTGCCTGCAACTATCCCCATTTCTTTTGCTTGATTTAGTATCTCAATTGCTTTTCGTTTACTTTTCTCACTCAAATTTGCAATGCTTGCTATCCTTGATACCCCTTTCACAGGATCAACTACTGGCATCTTTAATTCCAATTCTCTGAAGATTAATCTGTAACATCTTGCAACATCTTTTCTCCTAATGTTGATTCCCTTTGCAATATCGTCTAATGTCCTTGGTGTTTCTGTGTTTCTACATGATGCGTAAAGACATGCTGCAACCAAGCCTTGAATTGATCTACCCCTGACCAATTTTTTCTCCATTGCTTTTCTGTATATGTAAGCTGCTTTCTCAATTACTGAATCTGTTAGTGCAAGTTTGTCTTTTAGTTTGTCCATCTCATTAAGTGCCTGCCTAAGATTCCTATCTGCAGATGAGTGTGCTTGTGTTCTACTATCCCATGTTCTTAATCTCTCAATGGAACTTCTTACACCTGCAGATAATGGCTTTCCTGTTGAATCTTTGTTTGCAGCACCAATCACAGTTGATAAGCCCATATCATGTATCATTAATGACGTTCCTGCACCAACTCTGGTTCTATTCCCCTCATCATTTGAAAAAGAGCGCCATTCAGCACCGGTATCTGCGATTTTGTCTGAAATTACTAATCCACATTTACCGCAGAACAACTCCCCAGTGGTTTGGTCCGTAACAATTTTTTTGTCTCCACACGATGGGCATTTAGGACCTGAAATCATTGAATTTTTAAGCATAATACTGTGACTTGACATGTTTACCTTATTACCGTTTTACCTAATTTCAACAGGTTAATTGTGTGTAGGTTCAGCTAACTCTTATTCTAAATTTCTAGAATAAGATCTTGTTATTCAGTCAATCTTGACGTGGGGATGTTGGACACATAATGTCATCCATATTTTTCAAATCATCTATTCTATAACTTATGAGTTACAATTGTTTCATGCATCAATTAAACCCATCATTGCAGTTGTAACCGTCTGATATGATTTTCATTAATTCTCTTCCAAGACGAGTACATTCTAAACTGCTCTTTGATATTGAGAAATAATCGTCTAACTCAAACCATTCAATTGTGTTTTTGATTTATTGTTTGATTTTCTGTGGTGTAATCTTTCTAAAAAGAAACAAAAATTTTTTTAACCTTTTATATGTTCTAATGGATTCATATTGACTGATCACCGGTGAACGCCAATACATTATTGCCTCATTGGTTATCTGGTGTTTAACTTGGGAACTTTCCGGCGCTTTTTATTATTCAAATTCCCATCTGGCATGATCTGTTGTTTAGTGATATCTTGATGTGTCTAGAACTGTCATTTCTCTTTAGAGACGCAGCTTGATGATCTCTTTAGATGTCACAAACAAATAAAATGTTGATACTGTTTTGATTTTAGATTAATCTATTTCTAGTTCACCCCAATTTGGATTTGAATTTATTTTGCCTTGACACCTTGTGAAAATCTTTAATTTATTATGATTGTTTGGTTCTGTGTTGACAAAAATTGGCACTGGTGAGATAATTTACAGCCTACGTAAAAAAATTCAGAGCATCAAATTTGAGTTAAACCAATTAGATAATCCCCCACCTGAAATTCCAGAATTAATCGAATCTACAAACTTATTGCGTCTAAATGAATACCTATCTAAAACAAATGACAAGAAGACTGATCTCCTATGTGCCTATGAGCAATATTCAGCAGCTTTGGAGGGATTATTGGAGACAGTATTTGATATCCAAAATGAACTAAAAGATGTTCTTAAAGATATTATGAAAGAACAATTGTCAACGATTGACTCTCAATCAAAAAAATCATCCAAAGATCAAAAAACAAAAAATATCAAAAAATAATTTTATTTTGACAAGTGAACTATGTCACCTGCAATTACTCTATGGGTTTTATTGTTGTCTGAAACTACTAATGCGCCATCATCGTCTATTTTGATGGCTTTTCCCTTTATTCTCTCATTTACTGTGTTTAACTCCACGTTCTTTCCAATGGTAGATGATCTCTTTGACCACTCAGAAATAATTTTCTTTATCTGTTTTGTATTGAGTGTTTTGTATATCCTTTCCAATTCCACCAAAAATGCCTGAACCAATTGAATTGGCTTGATGTCTATCTTATGTTCACTTAGTGATGTGACTCCATAAAAATTTGGCGTCTCTTTGAGCATCTTTTTGATTTCTTTTACATTTACATTGAAATTTATTCCCACTCCTAACACCAGACTCTCAATTTTATTTGACTCTAGTGAGGCATCCACTAATATTCCAGCTATTTTTTTCCCGTTAATTGTTAAATCGTTTGGCCATTTCAATTCAGGAGTAATTGAAAATGTTTTTTCTATAGCAACTGCTAATGCCAATGCTGACGCGATTGGAAATAATGTCGCAATAGATATGTCAAACTTTGGCTGTAATATGATGGAAATCCAAATTCCTCCTTTTGGAGAAATCCATTTCCTTCCTGATCTTCCCTTGCCGCTTGTTTGTTTTGATGCTATTATCACTGCCCCGTTGTTTGCAGGGTCTGATGCCATTTTCAGTGCCTGACTTTGAGTAGACTCTATGGAGTCAAAATAGTATACTTGTTTTCCAATTATTTTGGTTTTCAGATTAGATGTAATTTCCCATGGTAAAAGTAATTCTGAATTTGCTAAAAGTTTGTAACCTAATTTCTGTTTTGATTCCACCACATATCCCAACTCTTGAATTTTTTTGATATGTTTCCATACTGCAACCCTGCTGATCCTTAACACATCACTCAAATCCTGACCTGACAGATATTCTGTATTGTGAGTTTGCAAAAACGTGAGAACTTTTACAAGTCCTGGGTTATCAAAGGAGCTGTACATCAACTAACTGTGGTTTAAATTTCAAGTATAAAATACACGCTAGAATCCAATGTCTATGTCAAATCCGCCATCGCCAATACCTGAATCACCTATGCCGGAATCATCTATGTTTGCATCACCTGTGTCTGGCATACTGTCTACTGGAACATATTCTGACATTGCCATTCCCATCATGCTGAACATCATTGAGAACATCATCATGTCCATTATTCCAAAAAACATCATAGTTGGCAAAAATGACTTGTTATCATCCATTTGTTGTTTTAGTTTTTCCTTGTCCCCTGATTTGTATATAAGTGACATTTGATTCCATCTTTCTTGTAACTCGTGAACACGTTCATCTACTTCCTTAGATCCCTTATCGGTGGCAATGAGCTCTATTTTGGTTCCAAACAATCCTTTTTTCTCTTTTACTTCGATGAATCCTCTTTCTTCTAGCTTTTTTAGAATTGAATTTAATTCCTCAGATTCAATCTGCGTAATTTTTTGAATTTTATCGAACTTTTTAGTCCCGTGCTTTATTGCGCCTAATACTATGAGATCTTTTGGTTCTGTATCCATGATTTTTGTTTGTATTCCGACTAAAAAATTCTTTGTTTATCTTGATTAGTTCAAAAATTATATTCTTCGTGATTGGACGTTTCTTGTGGAACAAGATCCTCATACTGATGAACAAATTCGTAATATTCTTTCATTAAACAGTGTGGCTGTAGTGGGAATGTCAAATAATTCTTCAAAAGCAGCACATTATGTGCCAAAATATATTTTAGATAATGGATACAATGTAATTCCTGTAAATCCAACTCATGAACAAATTTTGGGTAAAAAATGCTATGACTCCGTTTCAGAAATAGGTGAGTGTATTGATATTGTTAATGTATTTAGGCCCTCTGAGCAGGTCTTGCCAGTTATCTTGGATGCTATCAAGAAAAAACCCAAAGTAATTTGGCTACAGGAAGGAATCCCTAATTCAGAAGCTGAAGATTTAGCAAGAAAAGAAAGGATTGAAATAGTTTTCAACAGATGCATGTATGCTGAGCATCAGAGATTGTCAAAATGACTCTCTTTGAAAATTTTTATCGTGACTTACTTGAATTAGTAGAGAAATACAAAAATCTAAACATCCCTCTAAGAGTAGAAAAGGATCTTGAAAATAACATTGTAAAAATATTTGGCGAAAAAATAACCTCACTGACCAAGGCACAAAATGGCCTAAATGATATAACTGAACTTGCATATACAACTGCCGAACATCATCCCTACTGGAATCTGATTTACAATTGCGCTGAAATTACAAATAGCGTGTTAGAAAAATGGACAGGGCAACTTACTGAAGATGATTTATCTGATATCGATTGGTTCTTAAAAGAAATTAATCAAACTCTTGAAAAAATCAAAACAAAAAATTCTTCAAATTCCTAGACAGAGATAAATATTCTTAGGCGCTAATCCATACATGTCTATCAAGATTGGTTTAATTGGTAAAACCAATACTGGTAAGACTACATTTTTTAATTCGGCAACTCTTTCTTCTGAGGAAATATCCTCATATCCTTTTACTACTAAAAAACCAGTATCAGGTATAGCACATGCGATTACTCTCTGTGTTCATCCTGAATTTAAAATTCAAGACAATCCAAATAACTCCAAGTGTCTTGACGGCTGGCGTTATATCCCAATTGAGTTAATTGACTTACCTGGTCTCATTAAAGGTGCATGGAAAGGCAAAGGGCTTGGAAACCAGTTTTTATCGATTGCGGCACAATCTGATGCACTACTTCATGTAGTTGATGCGTCTGGAGGGATTGATTCCACCGGAAAAATCACTGAAGTTGGTGCTGGAGATCCAATATCTGATTTTGCAGATATTGAAGAAGAACTGATCATGTGGTATCATAAAATTTTAGAAGGAAATAGAGATAAAATTTCAAAACTGATAAGATCTGGCTCTAATATTTTGGATGCAGTAACGGATCTCTATCACGGGATTGGGGTGAACAGAGTTAATGTGAAAGACACTCTTTTAGCAACAGGCCTTGAGGAAAAAGCATTTGATGACTTTGATATGGTGGATAGCAAAAGATTTGCATCCTATCTTAGAAAGATTTCAAAACCGACCTTAATTGTTGCAAACAAAATAGATGTTGAGGGTGCTGATAAAAATTTTGACAGGTTACGAGAGAGATATAACGATTCAATAATAATCCCTGTAAGCGGTGACAGTGAATTTGTTCTTAGGCGTGCAGAGCAAAAAGGATTGATAAAATACTCTCCTGGTTCAGAACAATTTGAAATAATAAAAGCCACTGAACTAAATGAAAAACAAACTAACGCACTTAATTTTATCAAAAAAAGCATAATGGGCGAATACATGCGAACAGGCGTTCAATTTGCAATTAATGTGGCTGTATTCAAATTGCTAAAAATGAACTCTGTTTATCCTGTTGCCGATGAAAAAAATTTATCTGATAGTAAAGGAAGGATCTTGCCTGATTTAATTTTGTTAAAAAATGGTGCTACGATCAAAGATCTTGCAAAAGAAATTCATACTGACTTGACTAAAGGCCTACTTTATGCAAAAGACCTGAGATATGGACTAAGATTGCCAACTGATTATCAGATAAGAGACAGAGATGTGGTATCTCTAATAAGTGCTGTAAAAAAGTAATCAGTACTTTTTCTTACTTCTGGATTTTGTTCTTAACACCGCCTTGCAACAAATGCATCTTGTATCATTTGATGACAAAAATATGCCGCAAAATGTACATCTTTTTTGGCCAATTTCATACCTAATTTTGTTTGAAACAGGTTCTGCTTTGTGCATCTGACAAATACCTCTACATGTTCTACCCACTAATCTCACCTCCTACTTTTTCTTTAATCTCGTCTATCACAGTAGAAATTCTTACAACACTTTTTCTGAATAAATATGCTGCTTGCTCTACAACAGATTCCGATAATCTGAGTTTTGATGAGATTCCATCTAATAGAATGAATGCCTTTTGAGATGATTTTATTGAATTATTTGAACGACTGTTTTCATCCCATATTCTTAGGCGATAAAACATGCGACGATTACCTGTTGATAGTAACTTGCCTGTTGAATCCATGTATCTAGATTCTATGATTGTTGATAGACCCATGTCTATCATTTTTAAGGAAATTCTTTGCCCAACTCTTCTATTTTGATAATCTTTCCTTGAATATGTCATTTTGGTAGCAAAACCAATACTCATTTCGGAAAAAACTGAACTGCAACTATTACATGCGATTTCTCCTGTGTAAGGATAAGTAATTACTGTATAATTCTTACATTTTTTTTGATGAATTAATTCAGCATACATGCTAAATTTAGCATTCCAAGTTATTTAAGGCCCAAAAATTTTCTAATCTAGTGCTAAATATATCATAGATTTTACATCTAATTAAAAATATTGGCACTAGCTTGATTTTGGTTGATTGGATAAACAACAAATCATCAAATAACCAAACATAATACCTCACATTGTATTGGGCAGACAAATCGATCTTTTTAATTTCTCTGATCTTTTTACTCCTATTTTTCAAAAATCTTCTTTGATAAAAACTACATCAATTTACCTCCAGTTTGATTTCTTGTTGATGTGAGAAATACCCCTGTTCTGGAAACTTGTCAAATCTGTTGCAAAAGATCCTGGATTAGTGTATAAATCTAAAATGTCTCCTGAGATTCTAAATATAAAGAGGCTTTTCTTTGTAGGTGATTCTGCACTTAGACATGGAATAGGATCTGACTCGTTGCTCATAGATCCATTTTGTGTTTGCCTAAAACTGAATCCTTTTTGAAATCTTTGTGACTATCAATTATATTTTCTTAGTATTTTTGGTATCTCTTCTAATCCAACATCACAAATGACATCTCCCTCAAATTTGATGGCTTTCTCTGTTTGTATGGCATACCCTCCGATTAGTACTGGAGTGTTATGCTGTTCTTTAATTTTTTTTACCAATCTCTGCCCTGCACCAATATTGTCTTCCAATGTAATTGAAATCAGAATAATATCTGGCTTGCTATTTTGAATAAAACTCAGAATAGATTCAGTTGGGATTGACGTTCCAATATTGTACACTTTGAATCCCCTGATTGACAGATATGTTTCTAGCACATCACAGCCTAAATGATGCTCTTCTCCTAAAGGAACACAAATTAGAATTTTTTTCTTATTTCTTATACCTGAAACTCGATCCATGATTATTTTGACTAATGTTTGAGCTATATTGCTTGCTACGTGTTCTGTGGCAATACTTATTTTATTACTTGCCCAGTCATCTCCAATTTCATGCATAACTGGCCTTAAAATTTTATCAAAAAAGTCTGATTCATTAAAAATACTGATATATTCTTCATAAATTTTGATACAGTGTTCAATACTGCCCTCTGTTAGTTTCTTGTATAGTTCTTGCCTTGATCTCTTTGTTATGTCTTCTTTTTTTTTGATATCTTCTGGATTGTATGATGCTAGTACTGACAATATTTTAGGATCATTTCTATATTTTATTGGTATGTCCTCTTTGATTACTTCAGATGCTTTTCCAAGATATTTGATAATTTCTTGTTTTGATGTACTTTTCTTGGAATCCCATACACTTTTCACTAAATAGAGATACTGATCAGATTTTACTTTCTTGGCTCTGATATAGACCATTATTTGGTTTTGTTTTATTTGATATATAACTAGTGTTAAAAAATGTTTATAGTGCTAATAATTATTTTTATTTATTATGTTACATTTTGTTTTAAATCTTGTCCAGAAAGAATGCTTTACCACTAGAATAAAAAATTAACACTAGTTTTAAATAATTTAATTGCAAAATTATTATGTGAAACACACAGATGTTTACAAGTATAACGTGTTATCAAGTAGCGAGGTTAAGTGTATTGGATAGAACTATTTTATTTATGGCTCTGCCTTGTTGGAGGCCATTTTATGATTGTACAGCTAACAAGTTCTCTTGGTGGCATATTTGCTGTTGGTGGTCATCTTTGATCTTACTCCGTCTGACAATTGATTTTACATTTCAAATGAACCATGAAAAAAATAAGCAACTGGGAGTAATGTTGTAACAATGGAAAATCCCCCTAACAGTGATCTTTTTGCACAATCTTCACCATTTTCTATTCTAGTAACAGGTGCTACTGGTTTTATTGGCTCTCGCTTGATTTCTTTACTGTCCACATCTGGTTATACTGTTACTGGCATGAGCAGAAAAAAAATGTCTGACACTGAAAATGTGAAATATGTTCAAGCTGATGTTTTTGACATTGATGAACTCACTAATGCCTTGAGCGGTATTGATGTTGCATATTACTTACTTCATTCTATGGAGGGAAGTAAATCTGAATGGAAGGAATTTGCATCCAGAGAAAGAATACAGGCTCAAAATTTTCTCAAGGCTGCAACAAAATCTGGCGTTAAGAGAATAATATATCTTGGAGGCTTGGTCAATAACAGTCTGGAATTATCTCCTCACATGAGAAGTCGTAAAGAAGTTGGAGAAATCCTTGCTTCTGGAAACATTCCTGTCACTGAATTACGTGCATCTTTGATTATAGGATCTCAAGGAGGATCTTATGCTATGCTTCGTTATCTTGTTGAACGATTGCGTATTATGGTGTGTCCCTTATGGGTAAAATCCATTGCACAACCCATTGCAGTTGATGATGTAATTTGTTATCTGGCCGAATGCCTCAAAAAACCTGAAACCATAGGTAAAATATTTGAAATTGGCGGTCCTGATAAAATGACCTATGAAGAATTAATGCGTGTTTATTCTGCATATGTGAACAAAAATTTGTTTGTATTACAAATTCCCTTTCTAACTACTCGCCTTTCTTCGTATTGGGTTGACCTGATTACCCCCGTAAAGGCGTCTCTTGCAAGACCTCTAATTGATAGTCTTGTACATGATACCGTTGTCACAAATGATGAAATCACAAAAATTATGCCATTGAGATTAAAATCCGTCCGTGAATCAATTGACATTGCTACAAAAGAAATGATGTCCTCTCCTCCGCAGTCTGAGTTAAAAGAAGAAAAAACTGGTTTTAAAATTAATCAGAATGTTATTCAGATATCGCTTTTTGCGTTGGCTATAATTGGGACTTCTTATTATTGGCTGGATGATAGACCAGAGGTATACGGACCATTGTGGTTACTTGGATCATTTGTTTGGTATGTTGCAATCTTTGCTGCAATCATCTTTATTCGCAACAAGACCCGTTTAGGCTATCTTATAGCCGGCATGCTATCTTGGGTTACGCTGGCATTTTGGCTATTTGATAACTTCTATGTCGTTTTTCAAACATCCCTGATAGCTAATCAGCCTAGTGATCTGATGACTCTGAGAAACTTCATTGGTATTGCAATTGCATCGATAACTGTAATTGCATCTCACAATTTATTCCACAAAGTCATTGATTACCAATACCGGGGAAATCCTATTTGATACCTCTTGATGAATCTCTTTTTTGAATTTAGTCAAAACATTTTTTGGCATTTTTGTCAATTTCTCAATATTGAGATTTTCTACATTGCAGTTTGTAATGAATTTTAATTATTTCATATGCTAGTATGTTTCGTCATGATCTAGTCGATATGTTTACTATATGACAAAATATGCATTTTCTTTTATTTTCAGATTCTGGAATGTGTTTGGCTGAATTATTTTTACTAGTATCTCCAATCCGTCTATCGTCCTAATACTTGGCTTGCTGAAAAATGAATTTGCATCAACTCCAAAGACTTGTTTGTTTTTAACAGCTTTTAATGAATTCCACTCATCATTTTCTTTTAATGTGTTGTTGTATTCTAAAACTGTGCGTTTGATGTCAAATCCACATGGCATCATGATAATCATGTCTGGGTCAGCTTGGGCAATCTCTTGAAAACTTAACCTTCTGGAATGTTCCCCTATCTTGCTGATCATGCTGATTCCTCCTGCAACATCTATCATTTCTGGAATCCAATGACCCGCAGTAAAAAATGGATCAATCCATTCAATTGCAAGAACTTTTGGTTTTTTATCAACAGATTTTTTCTGTATGTTTTGAATTCGACTCTCAAGTGAATCTGTGATTTCTTTTGCTTTTGTAACTTTCCCTAATATCTTTCCCAACTCTCTGACCGAATTGAGAATCTCATGCAGATTATGTGGATCCATTGAAACCAGAATTGGTTTCTTTTCAAGAATTTTAACCGCTTTACTTACCTGGTTTGTATATGCAGCGCAAACTTCACAAGTTTCTTGTGATATGATCGAGTCTGGATTTGCATCCTTTAGATTTTTTTCGTCTAAAATAAAAATATCTTTTCCCTCCTTTAGCAATTGGCTAGTCATCATGTCGATCTCTTTACTTGTTAGTTTGTCTGATTTGATTACTGAACTGATAACTTTTGATTTTGAAGCTGCATTAGGTGGATATTTGCATTCATGTGTGATCCCATATAGCAGATCTTGTACTCCAAACTCATACAATAGCTCAGTTGCACTTGGTAGAAAAGAAACAATTCTCTTAATTGCCATGGATTGTATCTGAAATTACTCTTTAAACATCCTATGCTCACAACATGTCATTTTTACTTAGGCAACTTAATAGGCGCATTTTAGGCACTATTTACATTGTCTTTTAAGTCTCAAGATATCCGACGTGCGATTTTGTCAAAATGGCATGAGACCCTCTCAAAATATGGAAATCTGTTTTCATCTGATTCTATTAGTGGAACCAGCCCGCCTTCTGTCTTTGTAGGTTCACATAACTATCCAAAAGTCTTTGTCGGTCCAATGCTTCCACCTATTCATGGTGATACAAGCGTACTTGACAGTCCTGAAAAGTGGAATGGAAAGTCTTTGGAAGAAATTGTTAATTTTAGATTAAACTTGGTTCGTGGAATTCAGAAAATTTCTATTGACAAAACAGATGGAAAGTATATCGAAAACCTTCAAGAAGTAGCAATGTCTTCTAAACCCACCGACACTGATATTGTGTTTTCAAAACCAACGTCATCTAGTGTTTTACTTGATGGTGAAAGTGCCCCTTTTGGTCCTATTGGAGAAATAAAAACTGCAAAGTTCTCTGGATCTACTTCGATTAAACCCATTGAAAAAATATTCTATGATAAAGACTTGAAAGCAGAAGATGCCATTCTAAGTTTGTATGCCTCTGGAATTGAAATTTCAAAAATTCAAAAATGTTTTAGTATTGGCATGTTGGGAAAAAAAAGAAAACTTGTCCCAACCAAATGGAGTATAACCGCTACTGATGATATCATTTCAAAATCTCTCACAAGTGAAATTTTGAATTATGATCTGATTGACTCTTGCAGGGTTTTTTCTTATGGTCATTTAGGTAATATTTTCACTGTTATCTTATTTCCTCATAGATGGGTGTATGAAATGATTGAGGCCTGGTATTCCGATAATGTTCTGGGATTTGGTTCTGATTCTGAGGATGCACGTGGAATTGATCATTCACCAGCTATTGCCGGAGCATATTTTGCAGCCAAATTAGGCGTAGTGGAATACTTATCCAAAATGAAAATTCAGGCGGGAGTTGTCATCTTGCGTGAAATCAGATCTGAATATGCGATTCCTGTGGGTGTATGGCAAGTTCGTGAGGGTATTCGTGCGACCATGAATCAAAATCCCACCCTTGTTGCTAATTTTGATGATGCAATTCTTTTGGCGTCAAATAGAACCAGCATAAGCAAAACTGAATGGCTTTCACATGGAAATATTTTAAAATTAATGCGGCAGAAAACCCTTTCAGATTTTTTCTGAGTATTTATTATGAAAATCTGACTGATTTTCAACATTTCTGGTCTTGAATTTTCATTTTGTTACTTTCCTCCAAACTGTTTTTCAAATACCGTCTTGTTCCAAATCATTTTTTCTTAAAAATTGGAATATATTTCCCATATCTGGATCTGAATATACAAGGAAATATGTCTGACTGGCAAGATATGTATTGTCAAATCTGTAAATTATTGGATTTATCTCTGATAGAATACGTCCTATGGTTATCTTTTTTCCTTTGAATTGGTTTATCAAATCAAAAAATCGTTCTTTCTCTAGATGGTTAAAATTTTTAGAAAAAAATCCAAAGATGTGCATTATCACATTAATGTGCGTTCTAATTGTAGGTTTGCTGTTTAGTGATATTTTTAGATGTTTTTCATACTCTGCAATTATTTCTGAAAATGGGTTTTTTTTATTGCTTGCAACAATATTCCCTAAAATCTTTAATTCGTTTTGATTGTGTGCCATTATCATGTATTTGTTCATTGCCTGAAATGAGACCAAATTTTTTATTTTACTGCTTTTTTTCACATCCTCAAATCTTTCTAATACGAATTCTTTGGCTTCCTTTTCAGATATTTCTTTTATCTTTCTGTTTGTTGCTTGAACCTCATTCACTTTTCAAGTTGTTCTTCATTTGCATATAAAGCAAGACAACTATATTTTGTATTGCCACTAGACTTTACCTTCTTGCTTCTTTTTTTCTAGCATTACAAACCAAGTTAGCACTATAAATCAATTTGATACTATCTTAAATATTCTTAATGAATAAATGCAACAATGAAACTCACAATGACTGCAATTACGACCATACTCCTATTTGCCTCTACTGCATCTGCTTATGGAGAAATTCCTGATTGGGTTAAGACCAATGCTGGTTGGTGGGCAGACGGAACAATTACTGAATCTGAATTCCTGTCTGGTATTGAATTCCTGATTAAAAATGATATTCTTGTGGTTCCTTCAACAGCAGTATCCTCTGAATCATCAGAAGGTGTTCCTGATTGGGTTAAGACCAATGCTGGTTGGTGGGCAGACGGAACCATAACTGACAGCGAATTTGTAAATGGTATCCAACATCTGATTAAGACTGGATTGATCTCAGTCTCTGCAAATCCTCAAACCACTCAAATGATATCCGAAGCACCAAAAAATACTGATTCTGAATTGGCAGCACTTGAAGCAGAACTAGAAAAATGCTCTGAAATCAAAAAGCCCTATGATAGACTTAATTGTGAAAGAACTGCAAAACACGAAATTACTGCATACAACTTCAAGATAATTTCACAATCTTACCAAGCCGGCCCTGTTGTCTTCTTTTGGCCTGGCATTGGTACTGAAGGAAACAGCTTTGAAATTACATCATCTGGTCAAGCAATGCTGAGACTCAGAATCTTAGTTGAGAATACTGGTTCTCAAACCGAGGCACTGTTTTGTACGGGACCTGCTGTATGTAACTACGATGTCACAAACGGTGTTAAAGATTTCAAGTATTCAGGAATGGATTTCACCAATGGCCAGATTGTAGTAAAACCTGGAGAAACTAAAATGTTCAATATGTTCTTTGGACCAAACATTGGAGGCGGAGGAACTACCTTTGAATATGATCCTGAAAAAAATTACTACTTTAGAGGCAGTGAGTCCTTTGGAAGTGTCTATATCCCTCTGAACTTGGGATAGAAACTTTTTTTTGACAAAAAATATCCATACTTATGTTGATTCCAAATAATCCTTTTTTGGCACTAGCTAAAATTTTCACATCCCTAAATATTCTTAGTGATAAAATGTCATAGTGAATACTATGTTGATTATTTTTTCATTAATTCTCATAAGCACGCTACTGATATTTTACAGAATCCTCTAAATGCTGGAATAATTTATTGGATAAAGAGATTGTTTCAATTCAATCTTTTGTTGACATTTACATAAAGGATGATTAAATAAAAAGAATGTCCTAAATTGATCTGATCCTTTTAATGAGATGGATTAAATCTCCGCATTTGACATCAAATCATAGATGAGCGATAAAAATTCCGAATCCTCCTTATCTAATTATGGAATTTATACAATTAGTGAAAATCTTGAATTCACTCTTCCTAATGTTGAGATCAAGATTGAAAAAATGGGAGAACATGTCTTTTCTTATGTCCGAAAAGATGCCGAGGAGAACATACTCAAAAAAATAATCCCAATCAAATCTTCTGACTTGACCATTGAATTGTGTCCGATTCGACCATTGAATCATCCTGCTCGGCGAACCAGTCACGTCTATCTGGATTTTGAATCCCCTATTTTTCTATCAGAAGGCTCTGCTGCCACTGTATTTGTTAGCTGTCCAATAGAAATAGGTGTGTTCTTGGTTCATGGGAAGCATAAAGATTCTCTTGATTGCTTTACCTGCGACCCAGCACATTCTAGATTTTGTTTATATGGTTCTCCAGAATCTGGAACCCTTTGCAAATATACCAAGTCTGAAATAGTTGAATCGTATGAGGACTCAACACCTTTTCATAATGGCATTCTAAAAATTAACATTAAAAATGAATTAGATCACGGTTTTACCATCTCTAAAATTGTCTTTCCAATTTCTGAAAATTCATTATATTATAAAAATTCAAAAACAATAATTGATTCATTGACTGCAACACTCAAAAAGAAACTTGCTCTTGAAATCATTGATATTGATGCAAATTCCATTCAAATTGACTGGACTAGGTCTCCAACATATGAGGCAATTGAGAGTGTGAGGCATATGGATATGGGTGTTGATTGATGGCGTTTGAATTCCTGCAAAGTTTAACTGACATTGAAATAGTGGGCGGGTTGACGGTTCTTTCCCTATTCATTGGTGGAATAATAATGGGCGTGGGCATTATTCTAGCAAGAACAGTTCGACTTTTGTTTTCAAAATACTATGCACCAAAACTTCCACAAGACACTGCAAAAAACTTCGGCAAGCTAATTTACTTTGGAATAATCATCTTGTCTTTTCTAGTTTTTACATCTACTACCGGTGTTGATTTTTCAGGGTTGCTTGTTGCAGGTGGAATTTTTGGAATTGTAATTGGTTTTGCAACACAATCTGTCGTCTCAAATTTAATTTCGGGTATTTTCCTGATGATGGAAAAACCTGTAAAGCAAGGCGATAAAATTGAGATTCCTGGATCTGATATTACTGGCACGTTGCTAGACATTAGCACTTTTTCTGCTCGTGTTAGACGATTTGACGGTACAATCATCCGTATTCCTAACGAGTCATTTTTCACATCAAACATTCGTTCGCTTTCCTCTACTCCTGTCAGAAGATCGGAGGCAATCGTTGGAATTGCCTATAAAGAAGATATTGACGGGGCAATTTCTGTAATTGAAAAACAAATTCGCAAATCCATGGTATTTGTTCTGACCTTGCCAAAACCTGAATTTCGAGTTAAAGAACTTGCCGATTCCAGCGTTAACATAGAAATTTTGGTATGGCATCCTAGGGACGATTGGGATCAAGTAGGGCCAAAATTACTTAAGGTTGTTAAAAATGCACTTGACAATGCTGGAATTGAGATCCCATTTCCGCAGCGGGTTATATGGCAGGCAAAGGACTAAATCATTTTTCAATAACATCTGACTGTTTTTTACTTGCTCTTCTTTTCTTAATTAATGCAAACATGATCATCCCGACATTAATAATGGAAATAATTTCGATTAGGTCTACTCCATACAATAACCAATCTATCACTGGATGAACTCTTGATACAATTCCTGTCTCTAACATAATGTCTGCATTCCATATCATATGTGGAACTTGAATGAATTGTATTATTGCAATGAGTATGACACTTCCAAGAATCTTACTTTCATACCAACTCCAAAACTTGTTCCATGCATTCATTCCGTTAGTTTGTTTTTGTCAGTATTAAGCGATATGAAAATTAGACACAACTAATTAGATAAGACTAATCCCAATAACTTTTATCTTTCATATTATTTACTGTCTTTTATTTCTGATTAAATATTCCATATGATGGCAAATACCGCTACTGCGATACTGGAATCAAGTATTTTTGTACAGTATTACATTTTATGACAAGCTCTGGTTTTCCTAACGTGTTTAATCTCATTTGTATGCCTAAAGACAGTATACTATTTACAAATAATGCATAATATACTATCATTATCTTATCGTATAATGTAAGATATCCAAGTGCAGACAAAGAACCCAAATTAGATGTGTGGATATAGACTAATGACAACAATAAAGGTGCTGTTAGGTATATTCTAGGTGTATAGTTTTCAGGAATCCAAAATATGATGAAAGACAATCCTGTGATGATCGATGCTGGTAAGAGATTCTTTAATACCGCATTTACAATTGAACGTTCAATTGGTATAACAGCTGTAAAATGAGAAAACTTTTGTTCAAAATCATATTCTACAACACTTGTTGAAAAAATTGGTTCATCTATTGCCCATCCAGTAATGTAGACGTTATCAGATACGCGTGAATAGTCATCTTTTACAAAATCAACATAAGTCATGTTGTATGGGAACAATGGTTCGATATGAATCGCAATCTTTGTGTCTTCAAATGGAAAGTCATGATAGTCTATTGGATTATAGAATTTTCCTTTGATTCTTGCTTCATAAAACCCTATTATTACAGATTTGTATCCATGTACATCAATACAGGAAAAGCTCCAGAAGAGTTTGATGTCAAAGTGGATGTAGTTACCGAAAATGGAATCGTTATTCAACAATGGTCTTACAATGATTGCGTTATCACCAGCTATTGGACATTTCTTGCTGATAGTACCGATGTCTATATGATTTCCAACCCTGATTTTATTCCTGAAATACGTGATAGATCTGATTTTTCGTGTAGAGGCATGAATTTGGTAATTCCGTGACCGCCATTATCTGGTATTTTAGTTGCCAATACATAACTCAAAATTTTTCACTTTAAATTCTTAAAAGGAACGTCTAAAGATTTTGGAAATTGTTCCTAATAGAAATTTCATCTATGATGATCCATGCACATGAGCGATTCATTAACCGTCAGCTCTGATTCTCTCCTTTTTCATCCAAATTGTTTTTCCTTTATGATCAATTAGTTCAATATTCATTTGATTAATTTTCTCTCTTATTTTATCTGCATCATCGAATTTCTTTTCTTTTCTTAACCTTTCTCTGTTTCTAATTAGTTCGTCAATCTCATGTTTTTCATTTTCGGTTATCTCGGGAATGGCTAACCCTAAAACCATCATCATCCTCTCCATCTCTGCCCTGATGCTCTCGGCGTCTTTCTTGCCTATTTTTTCCTCAGCTGCCAACCTGTTCCCTTCTTTGATTAATTGGAAGAATGCTGACAATGCAAGATGTGAATTAAAATCGTCTTCTAACGCATTGTCAAATTTCTTGCCTATTTTATTGACAATCTCGTCGATCTTTTCACAACTCTTGGCATCTGCATGAATTAATTCATAATAACATGTTTCTGCCTGCCTCCATTTTACAAGATTCTCTTTTAGTAACTCCTCAGAGTAATCGATTGGTTTGGAATAATGCCCCGATAAACAAAATAACCTGATTACATTAGATCCCCAATTCTCTAGAACATGTTTGATTGATTTTACGTTCCCTATTGATTTTGACATTTTTTCACCGTTTATTGTGACCATTCCCACATGCATCCAAATCTTGGCAAATGAACTACCAGTACATGATTCTGACTGTGCAATCTCGTTCTCATGATGTGGAAAGATTAGGTCTCTTCCTCCACCATGTATGTCAAAATTCTCACCAAGATATTTTATGCTCATTACAGAGCACTCGATGTGCCATCCAGGCCTTCCTTTTCCCCATGGGCTGTCCCAGGCAGGTTCTATATCTGAAAACTTCCATACTGCAAAATCTAACGGATTCTTTTTTGTTTCGTCAATCTCTATTCTTGATCCTGATTGAAGTTCGTCTATTTTCTTTTTAGATAGTTTCCCATATTCCGGAAATTTTGACACTTTAAAATACACTCCATTTTTTGATGCATATGCGACTTCTTTTTCAATTAATTTTTCAATAAACTTGATAATGTCTTCTATGTGCTCTGTTGCTTTGGGATATCTTGTTGCCCTTTTTACATTCAACCCATCAAAATCTGTAAAATAATTTGCAATGTATTTTGTACTGATGTTGTCTGCAGTTACTTTCTCTGCGTTTGCACGATTGATTATTTTGTCATCAACATCCGTGAAATTCTGAACAAATTCTACTTCTGTTCCCTTGCTCTCAAGATATCTTTTTAAGACATCAAAAACTATGATTGTTCTTGCATGCCCTATATGTGATTCATCATACACTGTAACTCCGCAGAGGTAAATCTTGACCTTTTTTGAAACATCTACTGTTTGCCCTGAATTTGATAGTGTATCTTGAAGTTTCATGCTCAAATCTCTGGTTTTGGTGTTGCTGTTCTTTTATGTTCGCTGCTTATGTTTAATCTCTGAATTTTTTCAATCATGTTTTTGTCAATCCCTGTGACTTTTTCCGTTTCTGAATTTGACAGTTTTTTATCAAACATGCAATACAAAACGGAATCTATCTCCTCATATGAAATTCCTATCTCTTTTTCTGCTTCATGCTCTTTCCATAGGTGCGGGCTACTCTTCTTTGAAATTACATTCTCTGGCACCTCTAGATGTTTTGCAATTTCCCTTACCTGCAGTTTGTATAATGATATGATTGGCGTGATGTCTGATGCGCCATCCCCAAATTTTGTAAAGTATCCAATCAAGTACTCACTTTTATCACTTGATCCTAGAACAAGATAATTCCTGATGTTGGCATAATAATACAGGATATTTGTTCTGACTCTTGCACGGAGATTTCCTCTAGCTTTTTCGTTTGGTTCCAAATACATTGTATATTCTTTTATGATTGGCTTGATATCGATTAACTTGTACTCTATTCCAGTCAATGCAATCATCTTTAGCGCATCATCGGTTTCTATGTTGGGTGTAATTGACGTGTCTGGCATGATTATTGCCAATGTCTTCTCTTTTAGTTTTCTTTTACAGATATATGCTAAAACTGCCGAATCTATGCCTCCGCTTAATCCTAAAATTACCCCATTTGCATTGTTTTTCTCAACCTGCTCGGAAACAAATTTCTCAATGTTCTCAATAATTTTGGAATAGTTTTGATTGATGATCTCATTGATGATGTCTTGATTCAATAGTGACTTTTCAAATTATACATGAATAAAACTTATGCCTGTTATTGATTACTAGTTCATTTTGAACACATGCTGTCTGATATGCTGTTTTTGATATTGCTACATAATTACCGATGTATGATCTATCTCATATTTGTCACAAGATCTAGTTTATCCTTGCATGCATTTAGTTTTTTACAAAAAATGCATTTTTTCTAAAACTTATCTTTATCATATATCTACGTAAATGCCGTCATCTCTTGATTCAACTGAGTATGTTTCAAGTTTCACATCCTTGAGATAATCTGTCAATTCTCCGGTCTTTATGTTATAATGCCAAAAATGTAAAGGGCATTCTACAATGTCTCCTTCTAACTTTCCAGGTGCAATTGAGCCGTCCTGATGAACACAAAGATCATCTATTGCATGATATCCGTCTTGATTGAAAATTGCAATTTGTTTTCCGTCTATTTTGAAGGCTTTGCCTTTTCCAGCAGCAACAGCACCTTTATCTGCAATTTTCTTCCAAGTCAATATTTTTCTGATATGTTTGTTATTTATTTACATTCGCATGATAGAATTTTATAGTATAATTTGAAGTGAAACTTGTTGAGTAAAGTAAAGACTAGTTCAAAGCTAGTTCAAGAAGGAAAACTGTCTTATCAATGGGCTAGGTCTCACATGCAAATTCTTGGCAACACAATTAATCGTTTTAAAAAATCAAAACCTCTCAAAGGGGTTACCCTTGGTTTCTGTTTGCACATCACAAAAGAGACATCTGTTTTATTGATGGGTGCTAAAGAACTAGGGGCAACTGTTGCATGCTGTGGCGGAAACCCATTAACTACTCAGGACAATATCGCCGCATTTTTGGCATCGCAGGGCATTCATGTATATGCTTGGCATGGTCAGTCTGTCAAAGAATATGACTGGTGCATTGATCAGGTACTAAAACATAAACCAACTATCTTGACTGATGATGGGGCTGATATGAATATCAAAGCTCACTTTGATAAGAGGTTTAATACTATGAAAATTTTTGGCGCAACTGAGGAAACAACTGCGGGCGTAACTAGAATCAGAGCTGTGGAAAATCAAGGTAAACTTCGCTACCCTGTAATCTTAGTTAATGAAGCATACACAAAACACATGTTTGATAATCGATACGGCACTGGACAAAGTACTATTGACGGATATCTTCGTGGAATGAATCTCCTTATGGCATCAAAACGTGTTGTGGTGGTTGGATATGGCTGGGTTGGACGTGGAGTTGCATCTAGATTCCATGGAATGGGTTCAAAAGTGATTGTTACTGAAGTTGATCCAATAAAAGCACTTGAGGCTCATATGGATGGATTTGAAGTAATGCCAATGTCACAGGCAGCCAAGATTGGTGATATGTTTGTAACCTGTACTGGAATGACTAGTGTTATTAGAAAAGAACACATCTTGCAAATGAAAAACGGTGCAATTATGGGCAATGTTGGCCACTTTGATGTGGAAATCGATAGTAAATTCTTACTCAAGTCATCAAAATCTGTTAAAGAAGTAAGACCTAATCTTGATGAATGTATGCTGAAGAACGGAAAAACAGTTTACCTAATTGGGCGGGGTAGACTTGCAAACTTGGTTGCAGCTGAAGGCCATCCGCCAGAAGTAATGGCACAATCTTTCTCAAACCAAATACTGTCCATTCTATACATCCTTAAAAATCACGAGAAAATGGAAAATAAAATTATCAACGTTCCTGAAGAAATTGATAGACAAGTGGCAGTCGATGCACTAAGTGCAATGAATGTCAAAATTGACAAACTTACTTCCGAACAAGTAAAATACGCAAATAGTTGGTAAGCTTCTTAAGCTCAATACCGTTTAATTATTTCACATCTGATGAACAAAAAAGCTATTATCACAAGCGCATTGCCCTATGCAAATGGTGAAATCCATCTAGGGCATGTTGCATCGACTTATCTTCCTGCCGATGTGACTACAAGATTTTTAAAACTAAATGGTGTTGAAGCTTACTATGTCTGTGCATCTGATGACTATGGTACGCCCATTCTGATTCAATCTGAAAAAGAAGGAAAAACTCCTGCAGAATATGTGACTCATTGGAATAAACGTGATTTTGAAGATTTCTCTGCATTCAACATCAGTTTTGACTATTTCTACAAAACTAGCTCTTCTGAAAATATTGCCTTTGTTCAGGATGTATTCAAAAAACTAAATGATTCAGGACACATCTATGAGAAAGAAATTATTCAATTTTATTGTAATACCGATAAGAAGTTTCTGCCTGATCGATATGTTAAAGGCATGTGCCCTTACTGTAAGGCTGAAGATCAGTATTCGGATTTATGTGAAAGTTGTGGACGTGTTCCAGATGAAATAACTGATCCCAAATGCTCTCTTTGTGGCCAACCTCCAACAAAAGAAAAAACTACGCATTACTTTTTCAGACTGACTAATTTTGGAGATTCTTTATCAAGATGGCTGGACGAAAACGAACATCTTCAAAAAGATGTAAAAAAATACGTCCAGAACTGGATTAAATCAGGCCTGATTGATTGGGATATAACTCGTGATATCACTTGGGGCGTTCCTATTCCACTTGCTGATGCAAATGACAAAGTATTCTATGGCTGGTTTGATAACCATTTGGCATACATCTCAACCGCACTGAAATTTCTTGGCGATAAAGGAATTGACGGAAAATCATTTTGGAACTCTGCTGACATTTATCACTTTATTGGAAAAGACATCGTATACCACCATTATCTTTTTCTGCCTGCAATGCGACTGGGTATTGGCAGTGAATACAAATTACCTGACTATATCCCAACACGTGGCCATCTGACACTTCAAGGAAAAAAGATCTCAAAAAGCAGAAACTGGTACATCGGCCTAAAGCAATTCTTGGAATATTATCCAGCAGACTATCTTAGATTTTATCTTGTGTCTATCACCCCTTATTCTCAAGATGATTTGAATTTTGATTGGGATGATTTTACCACAAGGATTAATTCCGAATTGATTGGAAATCTTGGAAACTTTGTTAATCGAGCCCTTGGATTTGCCAAAAAATCCTTTGACGGAAAAGTCCCTGAAACTGAACCGTTTGATGAGAAAGACCTAGAGGCAGAGGAAAAAATTAAAACTCTGTCAAATGAGGTTGGCTCTCTTTTAGAACAGAATCATCTTGACCGAGCTTTGAAGAAAATCATGGAATTTTCATCATTCTTTAATCAGTATTTCCAGCACAAAGAGCCTTGGAAACTTGGTCAAGGAACCACAAACTGTGTCTTCCTTTCAGTCAATGCTGCCAGAAGCATGGCCATTGCCCTATTCCCATTCCTGCCTGAGTCGTCTCAAAAAATCTGGGCCCAGCTTGGGCTGAGTGAAAATGTCCAAAACTCTTCTTGGGCCAGCCTATCTGAATTAAATGTCCTGTCTGGTCATATTTTGGGTGCCTCTTCTCCGTTGTTTACAAAGGTTGAAACATCGGATATAGAAAAATACAAAAAAAAATCTGGGACCCTCTAAATAACTATGAAACCAATTCCTCGGATTTCTACTAGAGGGTATTATGATCTGACTAGTGGAAAGACTTTGAAGACCAATTCGTACTATCTATACCCAAAAAGGGATTTCAAGAATCTGATGGGATCAAAAGAATTTACTATTATGATACATGGGTTAAGAAATGACAATGCCGGAGCTATCGCCAAAGTACTGCTTGCAAAAAACCGACTCCGTAAATTGGGATATCGTTTTCCTGTAGTCGGGTTTAGTTATGACTCTAACACCACTGGTGCACACCTAATCAAATATGCAAAGCGGTCACTTGTAACAGGACAAGTCATTGCAAAGAAAAATGGACGAAATCTTGGGAAGTTCATCGAGGATTTCAATCTCACAAGTCCTAAAACCAAGATTAGGTTAATGGGGCATTCTTTGGGCTCCCAGGTAATTCTGAGCACTCTGGAGTATCTTGCAAAAAAGAAACAAAATTACGGAGTTGTAAATAGCACATATCTTTTTGGCGCATCCATTACTGAAGATGTCCCTTCTTCTAAAAAGTATGGAAAGATAATTCAAAACATTATTGAAAAGAAAATCACAAACTATTATGCTCCAACCGATGAGGTGTTGTCATGGGCTGACAATGAGCGACATGTGAAAGGTCCACTAGGCCTCAATGGTGCGGTTGGAAAACCTGTTTCAAAATATCATCAAAAGCTAGTCAAACCTAAGAATCATAGATTTGCAAGTTACATTGCAGTTTTAAACTCATTTCCATAAGTTTGCAACAGTATTATGACGTGGTTACCTGCCAATCTGTAATGTCAAATTGTAATTTTTATAATGTTTGAGATGTCTGATCTGTCAAATGGAAAATTGATACTATACCGTCAACCTGATTTGGATGGCTACAGATGTTGATCTTTCTTTGAACGCCTCTGCTAATTTTAAAATCTCAAAAATAACTTCATAAGAACGGATTTTCACTCAATCTCCATGGTTAAATCTGTAAATTTTGTGGTATTGGGCAAGCAGGATCTTGCATCTGAATTTGGAAAAAAGGGAACAATCACTGATCTCTCACTTTATGATCGAAAAGAGTCCGATGTTATCAAAACATGGGTAACTCCTAGCGGATTTCCAGATAAAATTCAGCCTTTATTTCAGGCAATCAATTTGGCAGAATATGTCATATTTTGTGTAGATAGGTTGGATAAATTCACTGGAGAACAAATCATTGCACTTGATTCCCTGAAAAAAGACAAAGGCATACTGTCTCATACATTTGACGTTGATGAGTCAAAATTGGACTTGATGATAAAAGGAACCGTGGTTGAAAAATACCTCAAAGTCAAACCTGATAAAATCAAAGAAGGAATGGATAAACTTGAACCCTTGACAAACAACGACAATCCAGAAATGGTAGTTGATCACTGTTTTGATGTTAAGGGTGTCGGCACTGTGATCTTAGGGAAAGTCACAAATGGAAAAATAAGACAGTATGATAATCTGAAACTATATCCTGCGGGAATTGACGTGCTGATCAAATCCATTCAAATGCATGATGATCCTGTTGGGGAATCCACATGTCCTGCAAGAGTTGGCCTTGCAGTCAAGGGTGCAAAACCAGACGAAGTTGGACGTGGGGATGTCATTGCCAAAGAGGGAGCAGTTGATGTTAAAACAGAAGTTGAACTTGATTTTCAAAAGAACCCTTTCTACAAAAGCGATATTACTGAAAATCAGGGCTGTCTGGTGAACATTGGATTACAAGTCAAGGCTGCAAAATTCGCATCTGTTTCTCCACTGAAACTCTCATTTGAAAAACCCATTGTGTGCAAAAAGGGTCAGATTGCTGTGATTTTGAAACCCGAATCAACTACTATCAGGATTATGGGAAGCGGTTCAATCAAATAGACTGATTTAATAAAATCCCAAGCCCTCTGGTAACCATGCGCGGTTTGATGATGGGCAGATTTCAGCCTTTCCATTTGGGCCATTTGGACTTGGTGAGACAGATTCTTGATGATTGCGATGAAATCATAATTGCCATTACCAGCTCTCAATTCAATTATCTGGAAAAAGATCCCTTTACTGCTGGTGAAAGAATTGAGATGATTCACAACTCTCTAAAAGACGCATCACTTGATCTGGATAGTATATTTGTCGTATCCGTTGAAAACCAATTCAATATTGCAACATGGGCATCGTACCTGAAAGCTGCATTGCCATATTTTGATAAGGTTTACAGTGGAAATGATTACGTATCGATGCTCTTGTCTGATTCTGGTGTGGACGTGATCAAGCCTGTCTTTTTAGATAGAGCCAAATTCAATGCGACAAAAATCCGTAACATGATAATATCTGACGAGAATTGGAGAGACTTGGTTCCAAGTGCGGTATATGATTTGCTTGGAAAAATTAACGCCAAAAACAGGCTAACTGTAATATCTCAAACGGATACAAAACCAACTGAGCACTGATGGAACCTGCACGATCTTGTCCTATCTGCCCAAAATGTGGATCAAAGAGGTTCATTAGGTTACCTGGCAAGACAGTCACTGTAAAGTGCCGCTTGTGCAGTATGGTAATCGAGATTTAAGTGCTAGACACAATGCAAAAATGGCTATCCCCAATTGATGATGGTGTAAAAATAAGATGGGAACAAACCCAACTATTTACCAAATGATGTGGGCGTTGTCAAAGTGGCTGGATAATGACATGAATCTAGATGACAAAAGAATAGATTCCTTTGACATCCATGTGTGGTCAGACATTGATCATATAGGTATCACACTAACAATAACTGAAACTGATGATGCTAGTAGAATTTTTGAAGGCAGTGCTTTCTTTACAACTACTGATGAATCAAGATATGCTCAACTTTTAGTGGAAGATGCCGTATGTGCTGAACACAAATCAAGTGTTAATGTTTCAAGAATAATTAACGAACCTGAACATGTAGAACCGACTGAGGAAATGTTTGAAAATGCATTCATAGAATTTGCGGAGGGATACAAGCAGGTTGATTCTGTGTGTACCTGATGATGTTCTTACAATTATTTACGGCCATCAATGAGTTCTAAAAATTATTTCTTAGATTTTATGAATTCAACAATGGAAAGAATTTTTCCCATTTCTGCAAGATGGCCATAGCTTTTAGTTTTTGTTTTGGATGGCGGCTCGTTATTTATGCTAATAAATAGCGTATTTCCATCACCTAGTGGAACTGTTATTCTCTTAATTTTCTCATAAGATATAATGCTATAGAGTCCCTCTCCAACATGATCCTTGATTTTGGAATTTTCTCTCCAGGCATCTATTGCTCGTAAAATAGTTTGTTTTGTATCCTCATATGGAACAATATTCTTCACTCCTTCTCGTTGAGTATGCCAAAGAATTTCTCCTTGAGGATTACAAACAGCACCAAATCTAACTGACTCGTTAAAATCCATTAACATATTGAGAAGTTGTTCATATTTTTCCATACATGTAATTTGCCATTTCTGTTAATAAATATTTTAAATTCATTATCTATTAGATTATTACACAAAAAATACAAGACATTTTTGCAAAATATTTTGATTTTTTTCATTATGCATCACAATCATATGATGAAATAATATTTTTTTGATATTCGGGATTAGTAAATGATATGCTACTCGAAAGTATTTACAAAATCTACAATAGACATTATTTTCCCCATCTCTACCAATTTGCCGTAACTCTTTTTTTTGGTCTTTTTTAATGGCTCATTATCTACGCTGATAAACAAGAGATGAAATGCGTCAATTGGTATAGTTATTCGTTTAATTTTTTCAAATGATGTAATGTGATACATGGCTCTTCCCAAATTATCTCGATCTTCCATTTTACATCTATCAACCCAATCTGATGCCTCACGCCGTAATGTATTCTTAGTTTCAGATAATGGAATCATGATTTTAACATCATTTCTTTTACTGTGCCACAATATTTCTCCCGATGTACTGCTAATTGCTGCAAATCTGATGGAATTATTGAAATCCATTAGCATGTCAAGAAGTTTTTCATATCGCCCCATTGATTAGATAAATGTATTATAGAATAAAAACAATTAGGTAGGCATTCTATGAAAATTGTAAAGGATTAACTTAAATCTTATATTGAAAATTAAATATCATGGATAGTCCTTATACTAAATTTGTTGGTCAGGTATGGGAAGAATTTCCACAACTTGCAGAATGGCATGACTTGGATAATTCAACTCTCCCAACTTGGAAGTTAGATAAATTCATCGAAGCTGGATATCATAACTTTTTAGCAGAAAGAAAGCCATTGTATAATCTCAGCGTCTTAATTGAAAAATATGCCCAAGAAAATCATCAGCCGCTACTTGCTACCTTTGAAAAAATAGCCAGATTTTCGTTTGTTAAAAAACGATATCAGGAAATGGTAAAGAACATTCCAAAGATCTGGATTATTGCAGATTTTGACAAACCCGTTATTCCAAGCAAAGAACTCTCATCAAACTCTGAATTTTTAAGTTGTCAGAATACGAACTTGGCAAATGTCTGGACAGTTATTACCAGAGGTCCATATGGGCCATTTGGTTTGATTGCTGAAGAATTTGAAGATGAAAAGTTTAGAGGATTTTTCACTCTTAATCCAAATGTTTGCAGATATGCCCTTAAAATAATGGGCAAAACACTTGGGACTAAATTCACCATCCAATAAAATACTATGAATTATCGTCATTTGACATTTGCTTAATCAGGCAATTAGACTTCGGGCACTAGCACCGCCAAGATGAATTTGATACTTTGGATGTATATTTTAGTAATTCAAATTTATCACAAGTCAAGACTCTGATCACAATTCTTTATTCCTATACCTGACATGTACAACCTTTTTGTTTTAGAATCTGAATTTGTTTTGATGGAATATCTACAAAAGCATCTTGTTTTGATTTGCCAGTTGCCTTTCTTTTGTCAAGAGGACTCTTGTGGTTAAATCCTCTATTATTCATCTCTTTTATCAGATCCTCATGTCTGAGATACATTGCTTTGAGTTTTCCTTTCCAACGAATGGTTTCAGGATGCATGGAGTACCCTTTCTTCTTTTCTGTTATTACCGTCCACATGGCATGAAGTTCACGATGTTCTCCTAACAGGTGATTTTTACACAATTTACTTGGAGGAATATCCCAGATTCTCATCTAGAAAAAATATCCCATATATCAATAAATAATTTGAAATTAAAATTTTCTAGTGCCAATGTTATTTTCTTTGGATTATCTCTAATTCTTTTACTCTGTTACGAATAGTTACGGCACTAATTCCTGAAGCCTGAGCAATTCTTGTCTGTGAAACCTTCTCGTGATTGTCCTGTATTGCCAAATATACTGCAGCAACTGCCATTGACATTGGATGCTTGCCAGACGTTATCCCTATCTTACGTCCAAATTCTAAAATCTTTCTTGCATCACGTTTTGTCTTTTCAGAGACCATTACCTCACTTGAAATACGTTCTATGAATTCTGCAGGATTGTAAGATGCGGATTGAACATCGTCAAGATTTGCAGACAAAAGGCGATAAACACGCTGTATTGCCTTCTTTTTTATCCCTGCAGCGTCTGCAATGTCGTTTAATGTTCTGGGTGTATCTGTAGTACGGCATGCTATGTAAACCACTCCACACAGCACGGATTGATTTGAGCGACCTGCCAGTAATTTCTTTTGTTCTACTTTTCTAAACAAATATGCAGATTTTTCTACAACATGCTCAGGCAATCCAAGTTTTGAGCGTATTCCATCAAGAAATGTGAATGCCTTGACGTATGACTGTTTGGTGAGGACATATCTGCTGTTTCTATCCCACATTCTCAGACGGTGAAATGACTGCTTGTTATACCCTGAGAGAAGTTTTCCAGAAGAATCCCTGTCTTGTGCTTGGATTAAAGTAGAAAGCCCCATGTCGGCCATTTTTAATGCTATTTTTTGTCCCGTCCTTGCACTACTCTGATACTCATCTGTAGTCTGGACAGCATTTTCTGGGCCAAAATCAATAGTTCTGTCAGATAACACAACTCCGCAATTGCCACATGTTATCTCTCCCATAATTGCATCTGTAACTTTAAGAAAGTGGACACATGTTTTATCCAAACGTTCTGTAGTCATGTGATCATATTTGACATTAACTAAATTTTAACCACGAGTAATTTTTTGCATAGTGGTAAAAAAATTCTATGATGACTGATTTGATAACTGGTGAAACTGCGTGCAACTATTGTCGCATAGTTATTGCGGAAAAATCCGATACTAGATGTATTTGTTGCAAGGCAGTACTGAGAACAAAATCTAGAGGAAAACCAAGAGAAATCATTTGAAATACGTCTATTCCGGATGGACGCATTAAAAAATAATCCAAAAGTTGGCACTAGAAGTAATTAACCGCCTTGATTAAAAGCAAATTTCAATTAATTTAACTATGAAGATATTTTCTTGGGAATCTGAAATTGAGAGGAATTTTTGAGTCTTTAATTGTATTTGGGGTGATGGGTGGGCTACTCTTGCCAGCTAGGCTTCTTTTTGTAGAATATGTTTCAGATAACTGGTTTGGCTCACTAGGTATTATTTCTATAATTTCAATATCTGTAATCATTCTTGCAAAAAAGAAGAAACTCGGTTTCTTTGGCCCTATGCTTGAGCGACAAATGTATAAATTTCAAAAAGGGAAACGTGGCTTACTAATTATTGGTGAGTCGGTATTTCTTCTTTTGATATTAGGCGGGATGATTTTTGCAATTGATCAGGGAAATTCAGTTTATTCTGAATTAAAAATGCAGAATATATCCACAACAAACTTTGAACAAATCTTAGATTCCTCAAAGGAACTGGACGCGTCTGATTGGGTTGTTGCACTTTTGATGGTTCCGATGGCATTACTAACAGCATTTCCTCAGATGAGTGCATCTATTGCATCAATTGATCAAAGTCTTGATGGATGGCTATTGCATTTTTACACCGTGGGATTTGTTGAATATCTGGAGTTGTTTGGCATTTTGATGTATTATCGAATTTCCTTTAGGAAGAAATTATTATCTAAACCAATACCTACGTTGTACACAAAAACACCAATATAGAATCATATAGTTCATATTCAAATAATTCATTCCAATATTACGCATACCAGAATTTTTTACAATTATGGCACTGTTTTTTCCATGTTATAGATGCATCTTGATTTCTCTTCATCTGTCTTTTTCATGATGATTTCTAGTTATATCTAAAAAAACTCTAGTTCAATTTTGAATTATTTGTAAGTGTTTTTCCTAGTTTTCACTAAGGATCAAATGGATAGTCTCTGTCTTTACCCCAAACACATTGTGCTCAGTTAAATTTGAACTAGAACATGCCAAAGATCTATACAAACAATATACGTTTTCAAACATCTAGTATGCTCTGTAAACTATGGACTGATCAAAACATGTTAGTTCACGGAAAATTAATGAATCTCGGGATTTCAGTAATGTGATACATTCGCTTTAGTTAATATTTGCAGTATTTGTGCCAAAATCATGGCAAAAACATGGAAAGATAACGAAATCAGTCTTGACCCAATCAAAAATCAAACGATTGCTGTAATCGGTTATGGAATCCAAGGTGATGCACAGGCTAACAACATGAAAGACTCTGGTCTTAATGTGATTATTGGTCTTAAAGAAGGCGGCAACAGCTGGAAAAAGGCAAAGTCTGACGGTCATAATGTAATGTCTGTATCAGATGCTACAAAACAAGCAGACATTGTTCATATTTTGATTCCAGATATGATTCAAGGTCAAGTATACAAAGATGAGATTGGACCAAATCTTTCTGAAGGAAAGGCATTGTCATTTTCTCATGCAGCTGCAATCTATTGGAAATGGATTGAAGCCCCAAACAATGTTGATCTTATCATGGTTGCACCAAAAGGACCTGGCTCCAAAGTTAGAGAGACATATCTTGACAATTTTGGAACCCCTGCAATCGTTGCAGTCGAACAAGACTTTACAGGAAAGGCTTGGGATAGAACATTGGGAATTGCAAAGGCAATCGGCAGCGCCAGAGCTGGATTGATCAAAACTGCTTTCAAAGAAGAAGTAGAGACTGATTGGTTTGGTGAACAGGCTGACCTTTGTGGTGGCGCAGCGTCTATGGTTACAAATGCATTTGAAACCCTAGTTGAAGCAGGATACCAACCAGAAATTGCATACTTTGAAGTCTTACATGAACTCAAACTTATTGTGGATATGATTCAGAGATATGGCATTAATGGAATGTGGAGACGTGTAAGTGAGACTGCCAGATATGGTGGCTTGACTCGTGGACCGATGGTGATGGATTCTGCAAACAAAGAGAACATGAAAAAAGTTCTTACCATGATTCAAGATGGCACATTCAATAATGAATGGATTTCAGAATATCAGAAAAACGGCAAGGATGCGTTTGACAAATACATGAAAGAATACGATGCTCACCAAATTGAAAAGGTTGGCAAAGAAATGCGTAAAATGATGTGGCCTGATTCCACAGAATAATCTTTTTTCTTATATTTTTCTTAATTTAGAAACGCCAGTTGTTATGTGATCAATGATTGTTGGCAATGACGTACCCGGTCCAAACACATGATCTACTCCTGCCTTGATCAGATCTTTATGATCTATTTCGGGAATTACTCCTCCTCCAACAATAAGTACGTCTTTGATCCCCTTCTTATTTAGTGCCTTTACGACTCTTGGAAACAATGTTCCATGTGCTCCGTTTAGCAAACTCATTGCTACTGCATCGACATCTTCGTCTTCTGCAATCTGCGCAATCCTATCTGGGGTGGCAAAAAGTCCCGAATAGATTACCTCCATACCTGCATCCCTAAACGCCCTACACAATACCAGGGCCCCCCTGTCATGGCCATCCAGACCTAACTTGGCAACCAATATTTTGATACTTCGAGATGCAGTTTTTTGTTTCATGATTATAGGTATCTTTGGGATATTTTAAAAGGTTTATTTGATTTTCGTGCAAATCTCTTCAAATATATTGATTTAACACTTCATGTAGAAACGTAAAGATATGACTGAGGACATATGTGATTTCTGTAAGGGTGTTGGCTCTTCTGGTTCAAATATGTGTGTATATTGTAATGGAACTGGCGAATGGAATCAAGCTGCACAGGCATATGTAAAAAACCATATCTGCCAATGCATAGTACTTGATAGAAAATTTTGCCCTGTTTGTAATAAGGCATGTCACCATGATACCACGTTAAATCCAAAACAAAAGATTGATCCTGGCTATGGTGGTATGTCTTCACGAGAAATCACGGTAATTGCATAAAGAACAATATCGTTTTTTATGAAAAATACTGCTAGTAAAAGTCATCAAGGTCTTTGCCTATTTGCAGTATGATGACTCTATGATCCGTTCAAAATGACTCTCTTTTCCTGTTCTCTCTTTTAAACAAGGATTGACTTAGTTCTAACCACGCAACAAAATAACCCAATAGCAATAATTTCTGCAATAAATAGAGATTGTTTGATTATAATCGCTGATATCCAAAAATACTCATCCTTCATATACGTGAGAACATAATCCCAGTTATGTCAAAATATGGTAAGCGAACTGGCATTTTGGAACTTTTAATTGGCAGGATAATTATCTAAGGAAAATTAGCATGGATTCTTTTAGCCAAAACTCTAATTGTCTACGTTGTGGAAAAAACTCTATTCTTGTTGATGAAGTAACCGGTGAACAATTTTGTGGCAAATGTGGGTATGTGATTACCGAAAAAACACAAGAGTCAGGACCTGAATGGAGATCTTTTCAAAAGGATGGTGGAGCAGATCCTGCAAGAACCGGTGCCCCCTCATCTCTGATGATACATGATATGGGATTGTCTACCGTGATTAATCCTTTAAACAAAGATGCTTCGGGAAAGCCACTTTCAACTTCAATGAAAAGCACCATTGAAAGACTCCGAACCTGGGATAGCAGAAGCCAGGTACATGCACCAGTTGATAGAAATCTAAGACAAGCACTAAGTGATTTAAATAAATTAAAAGACAAAGTATCTGTTCCCGCAAACGTATTGGAAAAAGCAGCTTACATTTATCGGAAGGCATTAGAAAAAAAATTGGTTCGTGGAAGGTCTATCTCGGCAATGATTGCTGCATCTTTGTATGCTGCATGTAGAGATACCGAGACTCCTAGAACGTTAAAGGACGTATCTGACGCTGCTAACGTTAAACGAAAAGACATTGCACGGTGTTATCGATTATTGCATCATGAATTAGAATTAAAGATGCCAGTTGTTGATTCAATTCAGTGCATTGCAAGAATTTCAAGCAAACTTGAGATATCTGAAAAAACAAAAAGATATGCAGTCAAGGTGCTCAAGGATGCACAGGAACGCAAAGAGTCTGCTGGAAAAGATCCTATGGGATTGGCTGCAACTGCACTGTATTTATCATGTGTTAAAAATGGCGTATCAATCACGCAACGGGATCTTGCAGAAGCTGCGGGTGTTACCGAAGTTACTATAAGAAATAGATACAAGGGATTAAAGGCAGAGCAATCACCAGATCTTTAGATTGGCCAAACATTATTTTTTACGTCTAATGGTTTTCTTGCAATGCTAATCAACAGAAAAGATAAATCTTCTTTTGTCTTGCACAGCACGCAAGAGCGTACTGATTGGTTATATCAAAAAAACCCCTATAGAAAGCATGCAAATCTTAAATCAACTAAAAATTGAAGAATCAGAAAGTAAGGAATCTTTTCTTGAAGTACTTTCTGACAAGTACTGCCGTTCTATTTTAGAGGCAATAATGGATATGCCAAAATCTGCAATTGAAGTGTCCCGTGAAAAATCTATCCCTCTTAGTACTGTGTATAGAAGAATTCAGTTATTGCATGATTCAAAGATGATTCAAACATCTGGTGTTATTACAGAAGAAGGTAAGAGACTCTTTTTATACAAAAGCAAAATCAAAGAAATCAACACTAGTTTTCATGATGGAAAAATTGATGTGAACATAGTTTTCAACAAAAACTAGTTTTATTCTTAATGCTCATGCTCACTAAAATTTCCCCCTAATGCAATTGTTGCAATGACTGTGGATTCAGTTGTCTGACACTTCATTTTTGACTCTGGTAAGAATTCCTTGAAAATTTCTTGCAGTAACTGTTCTGTAAATATTGACCAGTTGCCGCCCAATTCATGCTGGATGATAAAATGATGTAACTCGCCTTCTACTCTATGATCTGATTTCATTCCAGATGCTTTCATATAATCCTCAAGGGTCTCGATGCATTTTTTCAAATCATAGTCTCCTTTGATGAATAACACTGTATCTTTGATCACTGGTTTTATCACATTGATTATCTCGTTAATCTCTGATGCTGTCATCTCTATCCCTAACATATCAAGAATTTTTTTTGGTACTGGAATCATTCCAATTTTAGACGCAAATCTGTCCCATTCGATATATTTCTCTAAAATCTGTCTTGCCATTACATTGTGAGATATGTTGCGATTCATGGCCTCAGCCTCTATCTCTTCAACTAATTTAATGGGAAGACGATAGGTGACACTACGGGTCTTCTCTTTTTTTACTGGATACTGGCGTTTTACTACACTTGAATCCAATTGACACTTGTTTCATATGGGACTATTATAAAGATGGTCCATTGGCCAATGTGTGTTTTCAAATTTGATAATCATGAATATTTTTAAAATAATTTTATTGTTTACCTGCTTTGTGAGAATAAATTTGAAAAAATCCAGGTTTATTTATTTAAGGCATGGGTAAATACTGTGAAAACTGTGGGAAATTCATGAAAAACTTCGAGATAACTCATTGCTCTGACGAATGCCTGCTTTCGTCTATAAAAAATAGTTATTCCCTAACTGAAACTTGGATTAATGCCGTCACTTGGGATGAAAGATCTGATCCATGGACATAGCCGTTCTGTTGGTAATGGAAAATATACTTAAAGTGCAACTAAATTATTCTCCGTGTGGATGTAATTCCGATAAATTATCAACTGACGTTTGAACCAGATCTCAAAAAATTTACCTTTACTGGTTCTGAAACTGTTTCTGTAGATTGCAAAAAAGCAACAAAAATTATTATCATGCATTGTGCTGAACTAAAAATTCTTTCTTGTCAAGTAAAATCCTGTAACAAAATCATCCCGTCAACTCCAAAATTAGTAGAGAAAAACGAACAACTCCAAATATTTTTGGGAGAAAAAATTAAGGGCAAAGCTACGATAGATTTAGAATTCCAAGGGATCCTAAATGATAGATTACTTGGATTTTATCGCAGTCAGTACAAACAAAATGGGAAAACAAAATATCTTGCAACCACTCAATTTGAGGCAGCAGATGCTAGACGTGCATTTCCATGCTGGGATGAACCAGAGGCAAAGGCAACCTTTGACATCTCTATTATATCTGATAACAAATTCACTGCGATTTCAAACATGCCAGTTAAATCAAAGAAAAAAGTCGGCAGTAAAACTATCTATCATTTTGCACAGACCCCAATCGTTTCAACATATTTAATTTATCTTGCAGTTGGTGAATTTGAATATCTCTCGGGGAAGATTGGTAAAATACAGATTAGGGTTGTAACTACTAAAGGAAACAAGTCAAAAGGAAAATTCTCTCTGGATTTAGGAAAAAAACTTCTTACCTCATATGAAAAATACTTTGGAATAAAATACCCGTTGCCAAAACTTGACTTGATTGCAGTCCCTGATTTTGCAGCTGGTGCTATGGAAAATTGGGGAGCAATTACATTTAGAGAGACAATTCTACTTTATAATCCTAAAACATCTTCTACACGAACCAAACAATACATTGCAGAAGTGATCTCACATGAGATTGCACATCAATGGTTTGGCAATTTGGTCACAATGAAATGGTGGAATGACCTGTGGTTAAATGAAAGCTTTGCGACTTTTATGGCTACTAAATTTGTTGATCAATTCTATCCTGAATGGGATTTGTGGAATCAGTTTGTAGATGATGCAATGAATATTGCAATGGGCCTTGATTCTTTAAAAACAACCCATCCAATAGATGTCAAAGTAAATTCACCTGCCGAAATTAGAGAGATTTTTGATGCGATATCTTACGACAAAGGAGGGTGTATTCTCCGAATGTTGGAATCTTATGTGGGAGAGCCAAATTTTCAAAAAGGACTCAAAAAATACCTCTCTGATTTTAAATACAAAAATGCCAAAGGGGAAGATTTATGGGATGCAATAGGCAAGGCCTCAAAAATGCCCGTGTCTTCCATGGTCAATACATGGCTAAAGCAACCTGGGTTTCCCCTTGTCGAGATTAATCAAGACGGTAATGTCTTAAAAATAAAACAAAAGAGATACTTGTTAGAGCATGATAACAAGTTCAGTAAAGGACTGTGGTCCATTCCTCTGTCTCTGGGTCTGGAGAATGAAATCTCTAAAAAATTGTTCTCTTCTAAAACACTGTCCATAAAATTACCTAAGAACACTTTGGGCTTTGTAGCAAATTATGGAAGAAAGGGGTTTTATCGTGTAAAATATGACGAAGGAATTTTACTTGATCTGAAAATGCTGATTGATGAAAAGCGTATTCCTGTAATTGACAGGTGGGCAATTCAAAATGACCTGTTTTCTCTTTGTGTCTCAGGCGATGAATGCGTGAGAAACTATCTTGATTTCTCAGATGCATACTTTGAAGAAGACAGCTATCTTGCATCAGTTAACGTGGCACATAATTTGGCTTCGCTATACTTTCGTGCATTTAATGAACCATTTGCAGACGAGATTAGAAGCTATGCCGTAAATTACTTTAGAAAAATTTTATTCCGTGTAGGCTGGGAGCCAAAAAAATCTGATAAACACACTGATGCAATGCTTCGCGCGTTTGTTATTGTTACGTTAGGTAAAATGAATGACGAAGAAGTTACAGAAAAAGCACTAAGCAAATATGCCAAATTCTTAAAGTCTTCCAATTCGGTACCTCCTGATTTGGTGGAACCTGTTTGTTCAATTGCTGCATGGAATGGTAATTCCAAAACATATGCTGAACTTGTAAACCTGTACAGAAATGCAAAAACAATGGAGGAAAAACTCCGATTCCTTGGTGCAATGTGTGGATTCCAAGATACAAAACTCTTGCTCAGGTCTCTAGATTTTTCTCAAACCTCCGAAGTTCGCTCTCAAAACATGCAGCTACCTATTATGAAAGTTGCTGGAAACCCACATGGTGATAAGATTTTGTGGCCATGGTTGAAAAAGAATTGGAAAAAACTAAACAAAAAAGTCGGTCAGGGCAATCCTCTGTTTAATAGAATTGTGGCAAGTATCGCATCTGTCGCAGATGATTCTATGGAAAAAGAGATCAAAACATTCTTCAAAAATAATCCTACCCCAGGTACGGAGAGAACACAATCACAAACTCTTGAGAGAATTAGAATAAACTCTAAATTCCTTAGAAACATGAGAAAAGAATTCAAGGATGGCTAAGAAACTCGGACCTCCAATCTTCCTTGGGATGTTCACACTTTTGGCAATATTGCTTCTTACTGGCGCTGGAACCGATGACAAAGAAATTCTACGACAGACGTTTAAGTTTGAGGCAACTTACTATGATTCTGGCCATGTTGAAGTGTCTTATCTTGATAAATCTGGTAAAACAAATTTGGTTGTAATGGAAATTCTTGGAATGGATGAATCCTTTCACAAAACATTCTATGATTCTGAATTCATTGAAATCATCCCATTTCCAAATGTGCCAAAATATGGCTGGGTGATTCATCCGGTAGTATTGGAAATTGAGCATGCTGAATTAGGTCATATCCAACTTAAAACAGAAATACATCCGCTTGGAGATCTTGTACCGCCTGTAATTTATGGAAGATCGTAGATGGCCACAAGATTTTATTGCACCCTTTGAGAACTTTGTATGTTGGATTTAGCTGATTTGAAGAAGGGAAAACGTGGAACTATTGCAAAAGCCATATCTATTGTTGAAAATGATCAAAAAGAAGCAAGAAAAGTTCTAAAGAAAATTTTCAAGGACACTGGACACTCTATGATCATTGGAATTACAGGTCCTGCAGGAGCTGGAAAGAGTTCATTAATTAACAAAACGGCTGTTGCCATGAAAAAACTTGGCACTAAACCAGCCGTACTTGCAATTGATCCAACTAGCCATGTTACTGGGGGGGCAATACTTGGTGATCGTGTACGAATGAGCGAATCTACTGATTCTGGAACGTATATTCGAAGCATTGCATCAAGGGGCGCAACGGGAGCAGTGTCACGTTCATTGCGAAACAGCATTCGTATTTTGGAGTATGCTGGATTTAATCCAATAATTATTGAAAGTGTTGGTGCCGGACAAACTGAAGTTGAAATATCCAACATTGCAGATATCATAGTTGTCGTTTTCAATCCTAACACTGGGGATAGTATTCAAACAATCAAAGCTGGTTTGACTGAGATTGGGGATATCTACCTTGTTAACAAAAGTGACCTAAGTGGAGCAAATCAGTTGTTTGATGCAGTTCGTGATTTTATTGGTGATTCCGATCGAAATCCGGTAATTTTAAAAACATCCGTAAAAAAGAATTCTGGCATTACAGAATTTGCAAAGGCCTTAAAGGAAATGATGGACTCTAAAAAGAAACTCAAGAACAACAAAGACTCTGAAAGACTGGAAACTGAACTAAAAGATATTGTTTTAAATAACATGCGAGAAAAGATTGATGGTATGCTACATTCTGATAAGACATTCTCAAAGTACCTTAAAAAATTACAATCAAAGGAAATTGATCCTTTTGAAGCCGGAGATCAAATTACAAAGTCATTGCTAAAGTGATATTATGGCCGATACAAAATCCACGAAATCAAAAGACCCTGGAAAGCAAATCTTTACTGATTCAGGCTTTGCCGTAAAGCGCATCTATCAAAAATCTCCTAAAAAGAAACCTGTTGAAAATTCTGGAAAATATCCATTTACCAGAGGAATTCATCCCGAAATGTTCCGTGAAAGATTTTGGACTATGAGACAATATTCTGGGTTTGGGGATGCCAAACTCACCAATGAGCGTTTCAAATTTATGCTTGAAAAAGGTCAGACCGGTCTTAGCATGGCGTTTGATTTACCTACTCAAATTGGGTATGATTCTGATTCCCCACAAGCCGAAGGCGAAGTCGGTAAAGTTGGCGTTTCAATCACATCGATCAAGGATATGATGACAGCCTTTGACGGTATACCTCTTGGCAAAGTCAGTTCTTCCATGACCATTAATTCAACGGCCTCGACACTACTTGCATATTACATTGCAGTAGGTGAGGCACAAGGGTTCAAAAGTCATGATCTTCGTGGAACAACACAAAATGATATTTTGAAAGAATACATTGCTAGAAACACCTACATTTACCCACCTCAACCATCCATGCGGTTAATCGGTGACATGATAGAATACTGTGCACAAAAAGTCCCATCATGGTATCCAGTTTCAATATCTGGATACCATATGCGAGAAGCTGGATGTACTGCTACACAGGAAATTGCATTTACATTGGCAAATGCGATTGCATACATCCAAACTTGTTTGGACAAAGGATTAAAAATCGATGACTTTGCACCACGTCTTTCATTCTTTTTTTGCTGTACCATAGAATTCTTTGAGGAAGTTGCAAAATTTCGAGTTGCAAGAAAAGTTTATGCAAAAATTCTAAAAGAAATGTTTCATGCAAAAAATCCACGTTCGTTACAGTTAAAATTCCATACTCAAACTAGTGGTGAATCTTTAACTGCGCAACAACCAAACAACAACATTGTCCGTGTTGCGATTCAAACGATGGCTGCAGTTGCTGGTGGGACTCAATCACTTCATACTAATTCCAGAGATGAAGCATTAGCACTTCCGACTCAAGAGTCTGCAAAGATTGCCCTCAGAACACAGCAAATTGTGGCTCATGAGAGTGGCATTACAAAAACAGCTGATCCATTAGCTGGTTCTTACTATCTTGAAGAATTATGTGATCAAATTGAAGCCGGTGTTTGGACATATTTGAAAAAAATCCAAAAGATGGGCGGATCTGTTAAAGCAATTGAGAAAGGATTCTTCCAATCTGAAATAAGAGCAAACGCATATCGTCTTAAAAAAGAAACAGATGATGGTGAAAGAATTATTGTTGGAGTGAACAAGTATGTTGAAGAAGAAGAGCAGCCTGACTTGCTTAGGATTGGCGGAAAAATAGAAATTCAACAAAAGAAGGCACTCAAAGAGTTACGCTCATCTAGAGATGCCAAGAAATGGGAAGATGCACTTTCAGCGATGAAAAGTGCAGCTGATACTGAAGAAAACCTGATGCCTTACATTGTCACAGCTGCAAAAGCATTTGCTACTACTGGTGAAATCAGTAACACGTTTAGAGAAGTATTTGGCGAATATCGTCCAAAAGAGGTCTTTTAGATAACTTTCAAATTCATTTTCAAATTTGTGTCAAAAAATCAAAGTGATGTGTCTTTATTGAGAACATCGTTGTTAAAATAACCCATTAATACAAAATCCATGACTGCAAAAATTGAACAATCTGATGATTACAAAAAACCCTCCAGAAAAAGAGAACCTCTGAGATATGATCTAAACATTGTATAAAAATATGATAATTTATGCCCTGGCAATTATAATTGTCATTCTGATTGGGTTTCTGATAATTACAAATTATAACTGGTTCTCTCAGGAATGGCTGATCGGACTGAGTATGATTTTAGGAGGCATGATTTCACTTGGTCTTTTAATATATCTGAAAATTAAAAAATAAAACCCATTAATACTGAATAATTAATGGGTATTTTAGATGAAAATTGATCATATTGCAATTGCAGTAAATAATGTCGAAGAATCTGCCAAAGTGTATCAGGAAGCATTTGGAGTTGACAGTGTTGAGTTTGAAACGGTAGAGTCTGAAGGTGTCAAAGTTGCAATTATTCATCTGGAAAATGGTAGAGTGGAATTAATGCAACCCACCAACGATTCTAGTCCTATTAAAAAATTCCTTGACAAAAAGGGACCTGGTTTGCATCACATGGCGTTGGAAACTGATGATATTGAAGGTGAAGTAGACCGAATGGAAGGCTGTGGTGTCCAGTTTCTAGGACAAATCAGACCTGGCTCTGCTGGAACTAAAGTGACTTTTATTCACCCCAAGTCATTACATGGGGTTTTAGCTGAACTATGCTCTCATCCAAAATGACTATTCCATCATTTTTAGAGTGTCAGATGCGGTAATTATTCCAACAATTTTTGATTTCTTTGAAACTAGAATGCATTTTGAGTACCTAATTAGCGGTACTAGTACGTTTGCAGGTGTATCAAAATCTACAATTGGCGGAACAGGGTCCATGGTGTCTGCAAGCTTTGCCTTTTTCAATTCGGCCTCTCCCAAATCTGCCAAGTGCTTTACAATACCATCTTCAGATATCACTCCAACTACATCTGAGTTGTCAAAAATCGGGATTTGACTAATTGACGATTGATGCATCTTCTTAATTGCATCATGAAGCGTGTTTGTTGGTTTTAACTTCACAATATCCTTACTGCAAAAATCTCCAGCTGTGTGAGACGATGACTCCCCTTCTAATTTTGCTAGGCTCTCAAAGATTTTCTTTGCAGTTTCGTAACTTGGCTGACTTCTTCCTGACTCTATTTGGTTTATCATCGAAGTGCTGACCCCTGTCATGGTGGCAAGTCTTTTTTGTGTGATCCCTATCTTTTGTCTAATTTGTTTTATCGAATCAATTCTAGGCAACAATTCATTTAAAATTATGTTCAGTTAGTTTATCAACATTTGGGGCGGTATATAATTAATTTTCATCTAACAATATCTGGTATTGCTTGATGCTGTGATTTTTTTAAAATATTTGCCATCTCATGAGAGAAATTATTTTAAAATTCAACAGCATTAACTATCTTTTTAAAACATAGTGGCTTCATCTAAATCGACAAAAATTTACATAAAATTAGGATAGTACTTTGGCGTTTATGTCTCTAGATATAATTCCCCTTCTCTGATTTTCATAAACTTGCATAATTTCTTTACATGGTGATTTTTGAGAATTTGACTGGAAATAACAGTACATTAATTTCACAGAACACTCTGCATTGTATCCCAAAATATCCCAAGTCATGGTTGCATATCCAATGCCTTGGTCTTTCTTTTTACGCCCATTTATGCTCTGTTTTCAAATGTACTTCAAGTTTTCTAGGGGATTCTAAAACCATGTTGCAAATCAGGCACCTGTAACTCATGGAATTAAATTTATGCTAAATTAGGTTTAAAGGTCTGGGTTATAGTGAAAATAATATTCAAAAATAAAACAATATGGTTTAATTTTTTACCAATATGCTTAAGTTTAGATCTTTTCTAGTGGGATCATGGTTGAAAATAAAGACAATCAAGATAGTTTCAGAATTATGGAACAAATCTGTAAAAAATATTTCTCCGAAATTGAAAATTCGGTCCCTCACATTCAACAAGTATTATTTGATTTTCAAAATGAATGTTATAAAACATGGAAAAACACCGTAAACGCAAATATGTCCTTACAAAAAGAGTTCATAAACAATTCTAAATTTGTGTTTCCTGAATCATTTAAAACACTAGTTGAGAACCTAAGTGAAGAAACTGTAAAGTACAGATCATTATGTAATAAAATTATCATATCTGCCATCGAATCTGGAAAGAAGAATGTCAAAACGTGGAACGACAATGCTGATATATTTGTAGATTTGAATAGAAAAATCATGCATTATTGGTTGCCTTTAACCAAAAATGAGTCTGATTAAATTTGATGTTTGGCATTTTACTTATTAGTCAACAAAATTATCTTTTGTCTTCTATTTTTTAAAAACATGTTAAAAATTGTGCAAAAGTTAGAATCCTGCCCTGAAAGCAAGTTTTGTAGCCGCATCTTGACCTTAGATCCATCAATACGATTTGCCGGAATTTTGTGTAAATGTGGTAGATTAAAGGCATATTGTAGAAAACAAGGGATGGTTCCACATCTGAACGTTCCTGAAACAAAACTACTGCATCGTGAAGCATTACTAAAGGCAAAAATGAATCGGATTTTTGATAAACGTCTTGGAAAAACAAATTGGTCTATAGAATCACGTGATCATGTAAAATGGATTAATGTTTATCATGTAAAATGGATTAATGTTTATCATGAGAAAGATGTCATCTTGATCTCTACAGAAATTACGTCAAACCATGATGAAATTGTGCAAAAAATTATTTCATTATTGTAACTTTCTAATGTTTTATTTTATTTTCTCTTTGGCTTTGCTTTAGATTTTGTTTTGGCTTTTGTTTTGGGCTGCTCAATTGCAGCTTGAGCTGCAGCTACTATTGCTATGGGAATCCTATGTGGCGATGCACTTACGTAACTAAGACCCGCACCATGGCAGAATTTAATTGAACTTGGATCTCCTCCATGCTCTCCACATATTCCTATCTCCATACCTGGTCTGATTCTTCTACCTGCCTCAATTCCTATTTTTATCAAACTGCCTACCCCATTAACATCAATTGATTGGAATGGGTTTCTCTCTAACAATTTTTTTTCCATATATTCTGGAAGGAATTTTCCTTCAACATCTTCTCTGCTAAAGCTAAATGTACCCTGTGTCAAATCATTGGTGCCAAAACTAAAGAATTCAGCAGTACTTGCAAGTTCATTTGCAGTTAATGCAGCCCTGACAACCTCGATCATTGTTCCAAAATTAATTTTTAGTTTCATTTTATGGGTGGTTTCCATCTCCTTTTTGACAGAATCATAAATCTTCTTGATGTGGTTCAATTCTGCAACACTGCTAATTTGTGGAATCATGATTTGTGGATGGGCCTTTATCTTTTTCTTTGCTAACTCCACTAATGCTTCAAAGACTGCGCGAATTTGCATTTCATAAATTTCAGGATAAGTAATCCCAACCCTGACTCCTCTGTGTCCCATCATTGGATTGATTTCTGCAAGCTCTCTTGCCCTCTTTAGAACAATCTTTGCCGCATTTGCTTCATTTGTTTCATTTCTCGATTCTAATTTACGGATTTTTTCTGAGAGTTCTTCAGGATTTGGTAAGAATTCATGTAATGGAGGATCTAATAATCTGATTGTAACTTCATAACCTTCCATTGCTTGTAATATTTCAATAAAGTCACTTTTTTGCAATTCTCCAAGTTTCTTGAGGATTTTACTTCGCTCCTCTATGTTCTCAGCCATAATCATGTCTACAAACAAATTGATTCTGTCACTTCCATTGAACATTCTCTCGGTTCTACATAATCCGATTCCTTGGCCTCCAAACTCTCTGGCGAGTTTTGCTCCTTCTGGAGTGTCTGCGTTTGCTCTTATTCCTATCTTTTTTGCATTTTGAGCCCATTCTAGAATCTGTTTAAAATCTGCATTGACTTTTGGCTCTATTGTTGGAATATCTCCAATATACACAATACCTGTGCTTCCATCGATTGTAATTGAATCTCCTTCTCTTACTATTTTGCCATCTACACTACATTGCTTGTTATCTATGTCAATCTTTAATTCAGAACATCCAACGATGCATGGTTTGCCCATTCCTCTAGCAACCACTGCTGCATGAGATGTTTTACCCCCCCTACTAGTTAAAATCCCGACTGACTCAAAGAATGCTGGAACATCTTCAGGTTTTGTTTCTTCTCTGATTAGAATTACTTTGGCGCCATTCTCTCCCATTGCGGTTGCTCTTTTTACATCTAACACTGCAATTCCGCTGGCAGCTCCCGGTGATGCTGCAATACCCTTTGCTAATTGTGTGTAGTTTTTAATTTGTTCAGGATCAATTCTTTTGTGCAACAGTTGCTCTAATTGCTCTGCTTGTAGTCTTGTAATTGCTCTGTTTTTGTCAATTAGCTTCTCTTTGACCATGTCTACCGACGTTTTTACCATCCCGACTGCATTCATCTTTGCGTTTCTTGTCTGTAACAAATAGAATTTTCCCTGCTCAATTGTAAATTCAATGTCTTGTGGCTCTTTGTAATGTCTTTCTAGTCTTTCACATGTTTGTGCCAACTGCTTATATGACTGTGGCAGATCAATTTTCATTTCATCTACTTGTTTTCCTGTTCTGACTCCAGCTACTACATCTTCACCCTGAGCGTTAATCAAATATTCGCCGTAAATTTTTCTAGTCCCATCACCCGGATTCCTTGTAAACACAACTCCTGTAGCACAATCATTACCCATGTTTCCAAATGCCATTGATACAACATTTACTGCAGTCCCGTCTGCAATGTCTTTTGTAATGTTGTTTTTCTCTCTGTATACAACAGCTCTTTCCCCCATCCAGCTGCCAAAGACTGCTTTGATTGCAAGCTCCAATTGTTCTGTTGGGTCTGTTGGGAATTTCCTGCCAGTATGATCATCACAAATTTGCTTGTATTGCAAAACTATCTCTTTTAGTGACTCTTCGTTTAAGTCGCTGTCGACTTCAACATTTTGTTTTCTTTTTGCAGTGTTTAACACTTCATCAAATTTCTTGTCATCTACTCCAAATACTACCTTGCCAAACAGCTGGATGAATCTTCTATAGGAATCCCATGCAAATCTTGGGTTGTTGCTTTTTTCGGCTAAACCTAATACTGTCTGATCGTTTAATCCTAAATTCAATATTGTATCCATCATGCCTGGCATGGATATTGCCGCCCCTGATCTGACTGATACTAGCAAAGGATTTGATTTTGAATTCCATTTCTTTCCTGTTCTTTTTTCAATCTTTGCAATGTTCTTTTTTACCTCTGCCATGAGTGTTTTTGGCAGTTTTTTATTATTCTCATAATATTTGTTACATACTTCTGTAGTGATTGTAAATCCTGGCGGTACTGGTAATTTTAGTTTGGTCATCTCACATAGACCGGCTCCTTTTCCTCCTAGGAGTTTCTTGTTTTTACCATCACCTTCGTCATAAAAATAAACTTGTTTCATTTTTTACGATTAATCGTTCTAAAAAAGGGGGTATTAAACTAATTCAACACTCTTAAAATACACAAAATTAATCTTCGGAATACTTTTGACTATGGATTTTTTTTATTTTTAGAAAGCAAAACCGATCTTAAATGACTAAATCAGGAATATGTGAAAATAATTCATTATCAAAAATTGAAATGAAAATAATGATGGTCTATGTAGTTATTAATGGTTTTAAAAATTTAAGATACGCTGTGCCATTTTCAAGCATTGTCAATTTTAATCCTAGAAAACTGACCCTTTTTGGAGTCTTAGATTGAATAAATCCTGATATGATAAACTAACTTCAATTTTTAATCACGATTATTTTATAATTAAAACTGGACACTTTGCTTTTTGCATAACTCCGTTGCTTACACTCCCTAACAATATTTTATCAAAATTGCCCCTGCCTGAAGATCCCATTATTACAAGATCAATGTTTTTGGATTTTGTAACTGATATGATGGACTTTATCGTGTTACTTGATTCTATTATCTTGAACTCTATTGATACAGAATTCTTTTTTGCAATGTTTTCTAATTTGGAAAACAGCTCTTCCGTTATCTTTTTTGCTTTCCTCATAATATCTTTGTTGATTTGTTTATCGACGTACCATCCACCTAAGTTTGAAATGTCAAGACAACTGATCACTCTGATGTGGGAGTCATGCTGTTTTGCCACTTCAACGGCCTTATTGAAAGCACGTAAAGAAGAATTTGAACCATCATAGGGAACTAAGATATTTTTAAAAGTCATTTATTTTACCACCATCACTGCACATTTGGCTTGCTGTGCTACGCTGTTTGCAACACTTCCAAGGATTAATTTGTTTAAACCTGTTCTGCCATGTGAGCCCATCACTATAAGATCCATTCTTTTAGAATTTGCAAGATTGATTATTTCCTTTACAATAGATGCCCCTTGCTTAATTTTTACCGTGATTGGAATATTGAGATTTTTTGCAGTTTGCTCAAGATTGTAAATGTATTTTTTAGCAACATTTTGCTGTTTTTTGATTATCTGAGGATTGATTTTAGAATATCCTCTGATTGCTGAATATTCCCCTTCTATGACTGTAAAGACTGTGATTTTGGAATTATCCTTTTTTGCAATATCTAATGCTTTTCTAAATGCTCTGTTAGAGAAATTTGTTCCGTCATAGGGAACTAGAATGTTTTCAAAAATCATCTGTTCTACTTTGTTATTTTTAATTTAAAAAGGATTACTAATTCCCAAAAACGAACTACAAATAATTAATCCACCAAAACCGTGGAAATAAAATCGTCCCACATGGGAGATATTTGATGACTCTCCGTCAAGTATTTGCGGCTGATCTCCAACTACTTTGAATTGAATTTTCTGGATTATTATCTATGTCTTCACTACCTTTGTAAATTGATGGTTGTTTGATTCACTAATGAAATGCATGGATAAAAAAATGTCAGAAACCCTCACTGATGAGAAATAATGTTGCATACAATACAGTCAGAAAAATATCTGAAAGACACGTGTAAAAAAATTTATAGATGTTGATCCTATAATACCGCCTATGTTTTAGCTGAAAAAGAAATGGATTTGCACAAACCCTGTTTAGAATTCTTGTTTTACGTGGAAAATCAGAGAAAGGCAATGTCCTAATTGACAGGTTAGTTATTCGGTCTTTTGCTTTTGGTGCCCATTTGTCTTGTTTTCCACGTCACATGTTTCCTGCCAATGTAATTTATTGGAGGAGGATCTGTCAATTAACATCCAAGTGGATTCGCAAAGCCATCCATGACGAATTTGAATGACTTTTTTTTTTGAATTAAGATCACTAATTGTAATATTTCCACATGGTGATGATATTTTTGCATAGCACAGTAATTGGTGTTACTGTAACACACAATAAACTAATAGCCATTCTGGTATCAAGTCATTGATTTGGCAAATTCAGACATTATCTTGCTCCAATCTTTTGCCTTGACTATCCCGCTTGCTACTAGGATTCCTTTTGAACCTAACTCTATTGCCTTTGCGACATCTTGACCTGAAACAATTCCTGCACCGCAAAGTAGTTTTGTGTTGTTCTTTGCACTTTCTACTGTTTTAGCAGCTTTTTCAATCAATTCTGGCCTTTCTTTGGATACTGCTTTTCCAGATCCAATCAATTCTGGAGGCTCTATTGCGATATAATCTGGATTTAATTTTGAATACTTTTTGACTTCTGCAACATCTTTTACACAAACAACCGATATCATCTTCAAATCTTTTAACCTCGAAACTAGTTTCTGAATTTCACTGCTTGAAATTCGATGCTCACTATGATTAATCAACGATCCCCTGACTTTTGACTTTTTTAGTAATTCTGGAACAATATAGCCGGTAGTACTTCCAACTTTCGAGTCATCGATATGCTGTGCAAAAATTGGAATTGGACTATTTGCAACTAGCCCAACTAAATGCTGTGGTGGACATATTGCAATTTTCACATTATGTTTTTTGGAAACCTTTTCAGCTATTTTCACGAACTTGATAATCTCTTCTCCTGCAATCTCCTCATAATTTTTACAGTTAATTACAAACATCTTCGTGAATCTTACTGCATTCTATTTAATTCTTTATTGTTTTTTTTGCAGCATCTTGTCATATCTTCTTTTCATTGAAAAAACTATGACCATTAGAACTATTGCTGCAATATTTGTCCCAATAATGAACATATCTAATATTATTAATCCGTAAACTAGCCACAATATTGCACCAGCTGAGATGAATATCATTAAAAATTTTGAAATGTCTTTCATGCTCTTTGTCTTATACCCTTTGTAAATCTGCTCTACCCATCCTGTTAGGATGAGTATTCCTGCAGTAATTCCTAGTATGGTAAGTAACATTCCATCAACCTCCATATCTCAAACTAACTCCAAAAAAATTGATCCATTCCAGTTTGTTTTGGTTTTCCAAGTATTACATCAAAATCCAAATCCATCGACGATGTGATCTGTTCTAGTGTTGCCTCCATAAACTCCATGTATTTTTTTGAATCAATCTCTTCTTTTTTTGCCATCTCCACTGGCTTTACTCCTGGTTTGTTTAGAATTTTGACAAATGATATCTTGTCGCCTCTTTTCACTTCCCTTATTGTTTCAAGCTGTTTTGCTGCCCTGATGTGTTGTGGAATCGTTTTGACGTATTCTGAAGGCGCTTTGCTTAGCATCACGTTGAATGTCAAGTCTTCCAATGGTATTTCTTTAGCCTCTACTTTTTTGCCACAAGTTGCAATTTTTTCTGATATGTCTCTTTTTGCCTTTACAAAGTCCTCCACTGTCTTAACTTTAGACAGCACATCAAGTAACTCATAAAACAATTTTTTAATAAATGGAGGTGTATGTGACTTTTTCCCCGTTAATCCTTTGACATCCACTTTTCCGTCTTTAGTTACCCCTAGATAGTTTTTCTTTCTATTACTTAACACACAGTATCTGTACACTTTGTCAATCTCTAAATCTACCCCATGATCCTTTTTTGCCTGTTCTATTACTTTGTGAATTTGTTCTTCGCTTGGTTTTTTTATAAATAACGAATCAGTGTCGCCATATAATACCTCGATTCCAGTCTTCTCACAGTTTTTGATTGTTTCCAAAATCGTATATCTGCCTATTGCAGTTGTTGCTTCTGCTACTGGAAGAAAATACAAAGGAAATATCTCTGCACCCATCACACCGTAACTGGCATTGAGAATCACCTTGAGTGCTTGGCTGACTACAGTGTATTGCTGTCTTTGATCATCTGTTAGTGTTGGTTTCTTTGAGAGGCTCTTGTAGTAGTTTACCCTCAAATCTCTAAGCGAACCGATTATCATTGAGGTTAGGCCATTTTTCTTTGTACATGTCCAATGATTTGTCTGTGGAATTGTGTTCTTCTTGCATTCTTCATGAACGCATCTTACTGTCTCATAAGACAGATTTCTGACTTTGATTATGCTGGGATATAGACTTGCAAAATCCATGACTACCACATCAAAATGAATTCCTTCTTTAGGCTCAACAACTAACCCTCCTCGGTATTTTTTATCTTTGATTACTGCATCTGACATTACTCCCTCTGATCTTCTTTCTAGTTCCTCTCTTTTTGGAATCAGGCAATTTCTTCGCCTATGCTCATAGTATAGCAGACTTCTAATCCATTGTGAAACCCCCATTCTTGCAATATCGTCAATTGGCATTCTGCCAATTCTTGCAATGATTACAAGCAAATCCATTAGCAGATCTTTGTTAAAACTGGTGAGCTCATATGTCAAAAGAGCGTCATTGTAACAATAATTTGCAGTCTGATAGAGAGATAACTCGTCAAACTCTAGCCCATAATCTATCTTTTCTTTTCCAAGCAATGCTTTTGAAACGCTGTTTAGTGAAAAGTCGGTATATTTTTGACTAAAAGCATAGATTTGAAATGAACGGTTTGAAAGCGTCCTGTACAAATCAAGATGTACTCCCTTCTTTAGTGTTGCCGAGTCTCTCATCATGTAAAACGGATTTTCTGAATTTTTTATTCCAAGTCTTTCTGCTCTGTTATACAGATATGGTAAATCGAATTCGTCTCCGTTATATGTCACAACAAATGGAAACTCATTGATTAACTCAAACGCGTCTTGAATCATTTCTTTCTCTTTGTCTGAATCGTAGAATGTAATTTTGACATTTTGTTCAAGCTCGTTTACTCCCTTTTCAGTCCCCTCTGTTTTGAGTACAAAAATTTGATCAAACTCGTTTGAGCCTTTTAATCCAATTGCGGTGATCTTCTTTTCTGCAATTTTGGGATCTGGGATTCTTCCAACCTCTGCTTCAACTTCAATATCTAGGCTGAGTCTTTTGATTTTAGGAATTGGTTGATTTAACAGATCTGCCCACTCTGTAATGTATTTTTTGAATTCCTCTGCATCTACCATGCTTTCACTGTCTACCTTGTCCCACAGCAAACTTTTCAATGCAATCTTTACTTCATCCGAAATCTCCAAATCATGCGGTCTGATGTTTCCATCTACTACTTCATAATACCTTCCAACAATTAATTTTCTGTCATAAAGATAATTTTCATAATATTTGATGTCCGACTCCCAGGTTTCAATTATGTTTCTGATGCTTTTGTCTCCCGTAGTTCCGCCAATTGCCAAAGGATCCTCTACTGTGATCTTTGACATGTTTATCTCCTCGTCTTTCATCAAATCGTATTTCCGAACCGTTTTGATTTCTAGGACGTCGTCTCTTTCTTGAAGAAAATCTAATTCGTCAGGCGATAGTCTTGAATAGCAGTAGGGTTTGTGGCTTGTTTCATCCTTCCATAAAATCAGCCTCTGGGTCTTTGGCTCATAAAATTTGAGTACTGCTGATTTAGAATTGTTGTTATATGTGGCAGATACCAGCATTGACGGTGGCATTGCTTCAGTTTTTTTAATCTCTTCTATGTTTACTTGCATTTTGTTACACTGGATCTTTGTTATTGGTGACTAGTTCTTTTGCCCATCTTGAAATTTTGCCTTTATCCAACTGTATTACATTTACCCCAGCTTCTTTTAGCAAATCATAATCCGTCTCAGGATAAGAGTCAAGGCAAACAAATTTTTTTATCCCGATCGTAATTGCCATTTTCGTGCATTCTAGACATGGGACAAATGTTGTATACATCACTGCACCTGCTATGCCTGCCTCTATTCCTAAGATGGCACAATGCATTATTGCATTTGCCTCTGCATGATTACAAAGACACCTGTCAAGAGATGCCCCTGATTCTATCTTCCCCTCCATTCTTAACTGGCATCTTTTACATCCGCCCTCAAAGCAATTTTTAATTCCAGGAGGTGTTCCATTATATCCTGTTGCCAGCTGTCTATGGTTTCTAACAATTACTGCACCTACTTGTCTTGTCATACAGTTTGAACGAAGCTTTGCCAACTCAGCTTGAAGCATAAAATATTCATCCCAATCAGGTCTCTCAAAAGAACCATTCATGCAAATCTTTCTTACCTGTTCAATATATGGATCACGTTGATTGATATCTTTATACGATCACTATCTGATGTGGTGATTTCATTGATAATGTGCACGCAAAGTTCTTTAGTTTCCAAGCTCTGATAGTTTTGATGGCAAGTTATACCTCTGAAGTAAATGTCATTCACAAAAAATTTCAAAATGCTGTGAAGAGGGCAAAATCAAAGCAATCTCTGAATAAAGCATACAGTGTTCACAAAAAAGATCATGAGCGCTTATTGAAAAAACATCTTCGTGAAGAGACTGCTATGATAAACAAAGCAAAGAAAAATCTTGAATGATAATTCACGCATTTTCTTTTTTTCCTAATCATTCATGTCTGATTTGGAATTCTTTTGAATTTGTTATCTGATCGTTAATGCAATGCGCATGATTGGCTGATTATGTTTTAGATAATCTGCCCTCTGTTTTCTGCATGAATCATTTTAGGTCAAAACCTTTCATTTTCGAGGTTGATTTTGATGAATCATCAATTGAGTAAAGAATAATTTTTTACCGTATTCAATTTTGCCTGAAATAAAAATAAAATAATCTTTTTATCAAGATGTATTTCACTGTGCGTACGCCAGTAATAAATAATTGAAAATAAACATGCTGTTATGCAAATGATATCAATAGACGACATTTTGAACTGCATGTCTGAAGAAAAAAACTATTTCGGAGATGTGTGGGAAATATGTGTAGATGATCACAAAAAAAGATACAATAGAGCCAAGTTCAGAAACGCCCTGCAAAAAATGGAGAAATTGGGATACATCAAAAAACATGGTCATAAAAATGACATATACTATGAAAAGATACCTTTCCAATCATTTGAAGACACAATTGGATTTGTCAATAATCTGATTTTTACATATGAATCCAAAATTAACAATGCTTTAAAAAAACTTGAAAATAGGAATATCTTTGTTGATATATCTAAGAATCTTAATTCGTTTAAACTAAATAAATTCACAAAGAATGATTATGAATTATTACTTGAAGGAATGTCTGGCATGTTTGAACTGTCATCATCTATTCTCAGAATAAAAGAGAACAGTAATGATGGTAGATTAAAGAAAGAATTGGCAAATTGTTTTACACAAATAAAATCATTTTTGGATGAAACAAATGAAAAATTGATAAAGTTCAAAAAAACAAATGAAATAATATTACTCCAGCGGGATTTTACAAGCAAGATTCCTAAATTGGGATATCTTAAACTCTAGTTGTACAATGGCAGTATGCAGGAATACATGCAAACTAAGCCAGAAACATTCTAGCAGTACTGGAATTATTTTTGTTTTTTTGTTGGCAAGCAAATAACATAATCTAGTCTGTTGATGCCTTGCTTTGTAATCGGCTTTCTGTGGTTTGGTGTTACAAGAACAACCCCGTCATATTTTTGGATCCTTTCTAAAAGATAACTGGTTTCAATATTTGCATATCTGCCATGAGTATCTTTAATTTCATTTCTTTTACCAAATAATGCATCTGCCTCATCAAAAAATATGATGCCATTCATGTCTTTTATTTTCTTAAAAACTGCATCAAGATTTTTCTCTGTCTTGCCAATGTATTTTGGGTGACACGACAATTCAATTACATACAGTGGTCTGTCCGTTATGGTGCTTTTTGGATCCTTTCTGTCTCTAAAATACTCCTGCTCACTTCTTAAATCCTCTGAACTTAACATCTTGCCTGAAAAATAGACAACTCTCCTATCTGTTTGACTCTGTTTATGTTTCTGCGTTGATGTTTTTTTATAGTGCTGTGTTGTCAATACTATCTGATGTCTCTTCAAGCCATTTAGAATTTGCTGTGAACTGTTTTGTCTGCTATTCCGAGACAAGATCTGCATCAAAAATTCTGAATGAATATGGAATCAAAGAAAATGACGTCCATGTCTGGCTTCCTCATAATTCTCTATACGTCAAAAGGTAAAGATGTTTCCTCTCTGGCAAAAATTTGACTGAGTTTGGGCATGAAATAATGGCAACATGACAAATATTCAATTTTTTGCGTAAAGAATTGATTTGGTGTATAGTAATAGCTCGACAATTCTATACGAAAACATAAAATCAATAAATTTCATTTTTCAAGTAGATTGATGCAGTATCTTGAGAAAAAATATGTGAAAAAAGATTCTATAGAGAAAAGAGAATATCAAGTGAATCTTGCTAACCAGGCAATCAAGGAAAACTGCATTGTAGTTTTGCCAACCGGTCTTGGAAAAACAGCAATAGCGCTGCAAGTGATTGCAGAATATCTTTCAAAAAATGAAGGAGGAGTTTTGTTTTTAGCTCCGACCAAGGTCTTAGTCAATCAGCATTACGAGTTTCTAAAAACACATCTTACATTAGATGACATATCGTTGATTACTGGGGAGGACTCTATTCAAAAAAGAGCAAAACTTTGGAATAACAGTGTGGTTTGTGCCACTCCTGAAATTGCTAGAAATGACTTAATCAGGCAAATCATATCTCCCAACCAATTCAGTCTTGTTATTTTTGATGAAGTACATAGAACAATTGGTGATTATGCTTATTCTGGAATTGCAGAAAGACTTGAAAATTCTTCAGTCCGGATTGTTGGGATGACTGCAACACTTCCAAGCGAGAAAGAAAAGGCAACTGAAATCTTAACAAGGCTGAGAATTTCTAGCGTCGCAGAAAGAAGAGAAGACAGCCCTGACGTAAAACCGTACACGCAAGAAACTCACACCGAATGGATTAACGTAGATCTTCCACCTGAACTCAAGGTGATTCAAACATTGTTGAAATTAGCCCTTGATGAGAGATATGATGTACTAAGAAAAAACGGCATAAAACTTGCAGAGCAACAGTCTCTTTCGGCCTTGCTTAGAATCCGACAGTTTGTCTTAAACCAGAATAGGCGTTCTGCAAAACCCCTGTTCACTGCAATTCGAATCCATTATGCCCTGAATATCCTTGAAGCGCATGGAGTTACGCCCTTTTTGAAGTTTTGCGAGCGTGCACAGGCAAAAAAAGGCGTTGGTGTAAAAGATCTCTTTGAGGTTGATCCCAATTTCACTAGGGCAATCCATCTGGCAAAGGAATCCCAATCAAGAGGAATCGAGCATTCCAAGATTCCAAAACTAAAAGAGATCCTTGAATCTGTTCCTGGCAAAGCACTGATCTTTACGAGCTATAGGGATTCTGTTGATTTGATTTACAAAAAACTAACTGAACAAGGCATTTCTGCAGGAATCCTGATAGGAAAAGCAGGTGAAGCAGGGCTAAAACAAAAAAAGCAAATAGAGACTGTCCAAAAATTTCGAGACGGGCTCTTTCGAGTGTTGATTGCAACCCGTGTAGGCGAAGAAGGGCTAGACATTGCAGAGGTAAATCAGGTGATCTTCTATGACAATGTTCCAAGCTCTGTAAGATATGTCCAAAGAAGAGGGAGAACTGGAAGAAAAGATACTGGCAAGCTAGTAGTGTTGATTGCAAAAAACACTATAGATGAAACATATTACTGGATAGGGAAACGAAAGATGACTTCTGCCAAAAGCATGGGTGACAAAATGACTAAGGTCTTGGAGAAAAACCAAGAGATGGAATCGCAAAAAAACGGACTAGATGCATTCATCTAGTTTTCATACTGGTTGAAAATTTTCTCAAAAATCTTTTGTTTTCTCTGGATTACTAAATTTTTCATCCCTGATTCTAAATGATGAATACTACTGTTTTTTGCTTTGAGCGCATTCTCTAATCTTACATCAAATTGATTCTGAAGAAAACCTTCTATCTCTTTTACGTCTTCTCCTGTCTCCAAATTCTCAAACATCTCTTTTGCCAAATTCTTCATGGTGTTTTCCATGTATCCTAAAACATCCTCTAAAATCTGCGTTGTCAGTAACATGACTATATGTGTCTTTGAAATAGCAAAAAATGTTGCGCATTTTGTTTCTGCTCCGATTTGAAAATTGATGATCGTTTCATGAATTTCTTTTGGGATCTTGTGTTGATTTATTCCATGTGATGCTTATTCAAAAAGAGAATAATTTGATAATTTTACATATTTGAACAAAATAATTAAAAAACTCAATTGACTATGATAAACCCAAATATTTCGACTCCTGGGCCTATTACTCGAATCTCTTGATGATATGATATCCAAATTCAGTCTTTATTGGTTCTGATATCTGGCCGATCTGTAGTTTGAAAGCTACGTCTTCAAATGGTTTTACCATCATGCCTTTTGTAAAATAGCCAAGATTGCCGTCTTTTTTTCCACTGCCTGTATCTATTGAGAATTCTTTGGCTAACTTCCCAAATTTTTCACCATTTTTAATCCTCTCTAGTATGGCAAGTGATTCGCTTTGTTTTGCCACTAGTATGTGAGAGCATTTTATTTTAGTTGCCATTTCTACCCGTATTTTTTCTACGTTTTAATAGTTTTTTCACGGCTTAATTTTGCCGAAAAACAATTCAAATCTTAATTGTTTTTCAATCTTCTTGTGGTTGGAGTTCAAATTTGACTGGGAGCACAACTTGTACGGGAATATAGTTAGGGGAGTAATTACTGGACCCACGTGGAACTTGATAAAGAAAAAGATCCAATGATATAGAACTGATTATGTTAAATAACACCATAATCAAATAGGCATCTTTGATTTCTCCTGTGGGATCAAATGAGATTCTCCGCGGTTTGTTTTGTATCCTCCCGAAGAACTGCTAGTCTCATATGCTATCAGATGTGCAGGATCCACGCCTGTTTGGCCCTCGTTCTTGTCTTTTTTCAGTTTCCTATCGCTAATCACAAACATCACTATTCCTCCAATCACTGCAAAGCCTGCCATTCCATACATTACAGTTGCAGGAAACTCATCAGTGTCAGGCTTTTGATCAACTAGTGATTTTAGACTGGTGTGAAACACCTCAACATCTCCAAAATAAGCAGTGTTGACGTATCCTTCAAATGAAATTGTAGCATCATCACTTGATTCCACTATTCTTATGGTGTATTTTTTGTCAAGTTCGATATCCTCAACCCATAGTCTGTCGCCACATGGACCGACCCCGATGCTGCATTCTCCCATCGAATAATGAGTTATAACATACTCACCGGTGTAATTGTATTCCACTGCACCAGGAATTATTGCAGTGTTATCAAAAAGAGAATGCCATTTGTATAATGGAAGTTCCAATATCCCACTTGCGTCAATTAACGGCATCTCTAGTATTGAAACATTGAGGTTTTTTGAAACCTCCGGAATCATAACGTCAAGTGTCGATTTGGGATTATTCACATCAAATGATCCGTAAGAAGTTTGAAGAACTGTTGGTTCATCAATTGAGATCCCTCTCCAGTTTGCATCAACAGTACTTTTCTCAAATCCAGTTGTCATGACATGGTTTGTAATGGTTGGTACTAGTTGTACCTTGTATTCAATTACTGCAGAGTTTTCATTTCCCTGCAATATTGCTTGATAGTTTATCTTGGCATCACTAACAACAGCATTACTTGAGATCTCTCTCAAGTTTTTGTTAAGTGACTTTACAAGTTCGTCCATTCCAAGAGTTTCTGAATCTGCCTCAAAGGAAATTGCCTGGTTTTTTCCACGCAGTAATTCAGATATGTCGCCGCCGTTTGGGTATTCGATGTATATTATTCTCAAAAACTGAAATGATGGTTCTGTTGTGTCCTGTTGGTACAGTATTGTGCCATCAAGTTGCGCAGCTGATGCGTATGGAACAAGGCCTGCAACTAGTATTATTGCTAATAGTATTTGTTTCATATCAATATATCCATAGAAATGGATATATTCATTATTATCAAATACATGAGTTATGGCGGATATATCCACGGCAGCACACACATCAATGGACATATTCAGAGCAATAATGGACCATGGTCCGCTTACGTTATACTCTGCAAACAGCAAGACAAGAATTCCAATAGGCACAGTCCACAGGCATTTTAAACAATTAAACGAATCAGGCAAGATTCGAGTGTATGAGTCAAAAAGCAAAGGCAGAAAAAAGATAGTGTACGGGCCAACCATGTATGGGATTGTAAGTTTTTACAAGCAAGACAAAGAGTTTGCAGGAAAAATTGAAAACTATTACCTAATATGGATTGAAGATAAAGAATTTCAAAGAGATCTTGAAGCAGAAGGGTTTGACATATCAGTCGAGAATTTAAAAAAATCAAAGCAAGTATTTAGAAAATACATGAATTATTTCAGCGCAGTAGAAGAGCAGATAGAAAAGATAAGAAGCGGCAAGGACTCGATATCTCGAGACATGCAGGTATTCTTTAGTTCAATGATGTTGTCATCCAATCCTCACTATCAAAAACTCTGGACAGAGTTGTACCAGGAGCTTCCCGGAATGCAAAAAAATCTTGAGGAATACATGAATGCAATGATAAAATCATACAGCGAATTCAAAAAGAGTCTTAGAAGATAACTTGGTTTGAATATGAAAGTATAATTGCAAAAATTATGAGTGCAGTCGGAACAAGATACAGAAACCTATTGATGTTTTTTTTCTTGTTTTGATATGCAAGATATAAAATCACACCGACAGATATTGCCATGATCACGTTTAGAATATCTAAAACATCATTAATTATGCTGCATTGACGCAATCCCCACATACAGTAAAGAATCAAAAAAATGAAATTCCATGCTGAATGAAACAGGATTGCAAACCAGCCTTTTTTGCTAACCCAAGTCCTAATGCTAAAAAATATGTGCGGGATAGTAAGCAAAAATCCGCCATATGCCAACGTCTCAATCGAAAAGACGCCGGAGCTAAACAGATGAGCTATCGACCAAAATACACCAGTACCAAAAAGTATGAGCGGGTTGCCAGTAAAGTAATATGGAATTCCAAAAAATACTGCTTCCTCTAACAATCCTGAGCTTAGTGCAAGTAAAATTGATACTGGAAACTGAGGTATTTCATAGTCTGAAATTACATTTGTTGCAAGAAATGAACCTGCATACATCAAAATCAGGCTCAATCCGTGATAGAACAATCCCATCTTTAGGAGATAAAAAACACTGGTTTTATGAAACGGTTTTAGCCATGTCTTTGGATGGAAATCATAAATTTCAGGAATCATTGCTGTGACGGCATTTCTCTTGCTAATTTCACATTTTGGTTAACTTGCAATAAAAAACAAAAATACACAGAACTGATCAAAAGTTTTGATTTCATTTTGCAAATTCCTCATATTCGATTTTCTCACCGCAATAGGGACAGTAATTCATTGGAAAAAATGCAATGTTTCCATCTGTGCTAATGTTCTTAAAGTGGAATTTTGCCCACTTTACATTCCACAACTGAAAGTGCTTGTCATGCTCTTTGAGTTGCTTGCAGCACCACCAAGTTCTGTGAGTGTCTACTCTAAATTCGGTGAATTTCTCACAGGTTGGATCATCAAAATGTTTGGTGTAAAATACCTTCAATGAAAGTAATGGCATGGGTTGTGATTATATTCATTTCAAAATAAATAAAAGAGAAGAGATGATTTATCCTCTTCCCATTGCAGCGTATTTTCCTGCTCTTCCTCTCACAAAGAAGGTTCCTGCCATGCCACCAAACACTGCGCTTGCAATGATTGATGCGCCAACTACTCCGTTGGCATCAAGATAGGGTGTGCCAGAACCTGCTGCAGGATTATCTCTTGCTGCATCTACTCTTCCTTTCTGAATAGCCAGTGCCTCCTCAAGGGTGTATGAGCCTGTCTGGCCTTGTGGACCCACGTTTCCCAGATATGGTCCAATCTCAGCATGCACCATGCTCATTGCAGGAATTAGCAGAACTGCAGTAATCATTCCTACAACTATTGTGGATATTTTTTTGTTCATGGTATCATTATGTGAATTTTGGTTATAGCGTTTGATGAAATTATCATTTCACTAATCCTTACATACTATGTTGCCATATATTATTCGCTTATGAGCAATGAAACTTTCAATGCAGATAATGCCGTAAACATTTTTTCTTTGGATGATGTAAGGATGAAAATTCTGGCAAAGGTAATCTCAAACAAGTCAAGCATAGAAATTTTGAACTTATTATACTATAACGAGATGACTGCAAACGAGATTGCCCAGAAAACAAACATGTCACTGCAGTTGGTAAAATATTACTTGGAAAAAATGCAGCAGATTGATCTTGTAAAGATTTCAAGGACTGAAAAAAATTCAAAGGCGCGAGACATGAATTACTACAAGACATCAAAGCTTGCAATAGTAATTACCCCTTCAAAGATTACTGAAAAGACAAAGCAAAGCAAGTTACTTGCACGTTCATTTAATTCCATTTCCAAATTCTTTGGAATGGTGATATCTTCTGCAATCACTGCACTGTCATTTGTGGTAATGTCTGCCGAAAGCAGCCTGCTTAATCCCATCAAGAGCTGGTATTCGGAATTTAGTTTGCCTGTAAAAATTTCAGGAACAGGTCTTGTAAACTCTGTAGACGAGTCACTGTACATGGCAAAAACAAAGGTCGATTCTGTGGTTTCAAATCCCGGCGCAGGTTCAGGTACCCCTTACTTTGATCCATATTCGAGCATATTGGATTTCACTGGAGGTGATTTTACAATCACAATGACTGTACTGGCAGGAATTGGCGCTGTAGCGTCCTTTGCAGTCTTTAACAGGATGATAAAGACATACCAAACTCCGTCAGAGTACTCGTCTTAAAACAAGGTGAATCAAAAAAGAGGTTTTGAAAATGTTGGTAAAAAACAGTGTAATTATCACTAGTATGGATATCAGGATTACATGCCTGGTTTTTATTTTCTCTGCTCAATTAACTCCAATAGTTCATCAGGAAGGCTGCCAAATTTCTTATTGTGTTCCTTGATCGTTTTTTGAGCCATCTCAGATTCAAGGCCGTTATTGACAATCAGAAATGTGATATGCCTTAAAGAATCCAGTCTCTCATGTTCGTCCCAATCAATTCTAATTTCTCCAGGATTGTCAGACTTTGATTCCATGTCAAACAATTCCATCCTCTTTTCCTGTATCTTCTTGCCGTACTCATGAATGGAATTTCTCCACGGATCAAGAGGAATGGTACAAAAGTCTTCTAGATGAAGGCTGATAATAATGTCCTCTTGGTTAAATGATTGGTGCAATTCATTTTGTGCAATGTTTCTGCAAAACAATAGAGGAAAGTTTTCTTGGATTTCATCTGTGCAGGTATTTACGTGAAAGACAGTTGATGCAGAAAACAACCCGTCTTCAGATGTTGCAGTTATTGCGTAATGAACAAGTTATTCTCCCTGTCGTTCGTCCATTATGACCAACTCTGTATTTTGATCAGAGTATTTTTTGCTAAACATTGCAAATATTGGTTCATCGAGAAACTTTTTCAGATGAATCGGAATCTTTTCTGGAATGTCACATATGGGAAATGGCTCTTTATCTTTTGAAATCTCAATTTCGGATGAATTTCTGAAAGGGAAATTGTCACTTCCTATCCCGGTTTCAGGATCAGACAGGTCTACTAACGCAATTGTGATGTTCATTTCAAGCGAATCAGATGCAATTTGCTTTATTTTTTCTTCCATCAACATAGTCTGCTCGTAAAATTTTTCCTGGTTGTTGTTATTTTTTTGGATTGTGGCCTGTCTGTTTATCTCATCTAGTGTTTCTGCATCGCTTCTCATTGTGTCATTTTCAAAAAATATGTTGCTTTCAAGAAATAATATTGTTGAAAATCCCACAGCCATTATTATAACTCCAACAATTATCAAAAACGTGGTTTTCATTTTTTAATCCAGAAGATCAGACAAAATACTGCTTTTCAAGAGTTCAAGGTCTTTTCCAACCACTTTGTACTCAAATCCGTCTTTGGCAAATTTGATGTGATGTCTGTTGAGATGATCACTAACATCAGGTCATGTTGACCTTGTGTCATGAATTGCAAAGACAACGCCGTCAATGGTCTCAAGCGCGTCATAGGAGTAATGACCTTGCAACGCACCACAATTGCATTTTGTAATGTTGACTTCAATAGATTGAGAAAGTGGAGCAAATTCGGAATACAACATGGTAAACCCTTGATCGTCAGGTTTGATCTCAGCCAGGGTCATGCCTGCAAACTTTATCGGGATTTTAGGATATTCTGGGAATGATTTTTCAAATGAATCAATGTAAAACTGGGAACCACGCATGATGTCTTTGTGTGTAATTTCCTTTCCATATCCAATGACGCCGTTTTTGTTCTTTGTAAAAGATGGAGGCTCTACATACAGTAATCCGTTGTCGTCACTTGACAAGTCAAGGTACGGAAGAGCCGTCATTGGAACTGACATGTGGATTGCACCTATTGTCATTGCACCATCAGATATTCTATACATGCCGCCTTGGCACGGGTTCTCGATTCTCTGTCTTCCATCATCTGGCCAATACTTCACAATGCATGCATCATCCAGGGATTTTGCACTGTATGCACGAAATGCCGAGGCGTCATCTGCATTACCCCCCATCCATTCTGGAAGCCTGATTAGCATGAACAGCTTGTACGTGTCCTTTTTTTCAGAATCGTCCCGCACATTGGGATAGTAAAATAATTCCATGCTGTTTGGTTTCATGGTTTTGATCTGAGACAGACTGAACGTATCTTGAGAATCATTGTTTGTTGAATTGATGATGATTGGGGCAAGACAAGTGTCTCCCATTCTCTTTCCTCCGCTGTCCTGGCATATCCTGTCAAGATTTGCAGAATCAATTATAATCACTGCAAGTATTGATAATAAGACAATCGCAGTAGTTATCAAAAGTATAGTTTTCATTTTCTCCAAATCAAATTATGAATATGATTATTTACTTGAGATAATCTGGATGTCAATACCATCTGCTCATTAGTTTCATGACTGTTTCTGGTGTTACACAAACATTTGTAGAAAAGTCCGGCTTGAAAAGACTAACCATACCAGACTTCATACACAGACCATCTTCATTTGTGTTTTTATTGAATTTTTCAACTACGTGAAATTGTCTACCAGAGACAGATCCTGCCGAAGAAATTCCATCATAATTACTATAATCTAGATCTTGTGCCAAGAAAAATGCACCTAGCTCTTGAGGAGAAAATGGAAAACTGATCTTGTTGGGACCCAAGGAATCAAAACGAAATTCCCTAATGTCGTTTGTATCAAAAGGTTCATCCTGTGTTTCCAGTATTTGATATCTGATGACTGCTTTTGTAGCCTCTCCAACCATACTATCTTTTATGACAAACATGATATCTACTTCCCTACCGAGTTCAAGAAGCTGCGTGGACATCTTGCTTTTTGTATATATTCCGTTTTCCAATTCTATATCATTATGACCGTTCACTTTTTCAGATAATGGAATTGTTTGAATATCTGATTGTGTATTGGCTTTTGCAAATTTTAAAACGCCTTTGCCTATTGCATACATGTTACCATCAGAGACATAGATATTTCCGTCATGATCAATTGTAATGCCTGAAGATGCTGTAAACTCAACATCATTACCATCACTGGCCTCAAAGTGAGTTATCATATTTCCATCTCTAGAGAATTTTGTGACTCCGCCTTCATGTATCACATATATGTCATCATACGAATCTATGGAAATGCCTTTTGGGTAATGTATAGTGTTTGCATTTCCCCACTTTGATACAAACTTACCGTCATTTGTGAATTTTTGAATTCTGTCATTATTAAAATCTGCAGCATATATGTTACCATTGGAATCCACATCAATGCTGATAGTATTTGGTACCAAACCATCATCAATACCTATAAAATCCAATTTTTCCATTAACTGCCCATTATTTGTGAATTTTTGAATTCTGGAAAAAGGCTGAGATGTTTGTCCGCCTTCGTCATTTCTAATATGTCCTTGGTCTGCGACATACACGTTGTCTTTAGAATCTATGGCAATTCCAGATATGTTTTCAAACTGTCCTTCTTTGGAGCCTTTTGTTCCCCATTTTGTTAATAGGTTTCCATCAGATGAAAACTTTAGAATTTCTTTTAAGGCATGATCTGCAACATGTACGTTATCTTTGGAATCTAAGGCAATTTTTATTGGATATGAGAACAAATCACTGTCGATAGAATGATTTGCAAAAACAGTCATTTGTTTGTCATTTACATATTTTAGAATGCGTGAGTTGTAAGAATCTATGACATACACGTTGTCTTTAGAATCTATGGCAATTGCCCTAGGTTCGATAAACGGACGAGTATGTGAATCATTCAACTTTGCAATAAATTTACCATCACTGGAAAATTTCTGTATGCTTGCAGCTCCTGTGACATACACATTTCCTTTGGAATCAACAGCTAAGTCTGTAGGACTCTCAAATGTCCCTTCAATCGGTGCAGGTTTGCCTAATTGCGATACAAACGAATAGTGTTCGGTTTCTGCATACGATGTAAGTGGAAGTGTTATAGAAACTACGAATAGGATGATTGTCAAAAATTTAGTTTTCATTGTCTTTCCCCAGAAACCAACTTTAGCAACAATGTCGTTTTAGCATAGTCAACTATCACGTCTTAATCGGAAAAAACCATAACAATCATCGTTGCTATCTACCTACTTCAAACTCCACGTCGACAGCCACTGAAACGTTTCCATCTTTGATGTTGTTCCAGTCATCATATGATACAAAGACCCCGCCATAGCGAAACTGGGGATTGCGTTCATTGCCAAGGTCCTGGTTTATCTTGATGCTCTTGATTCCCTTTATCTCAAGGTTCATTGGCCCTATGATTTCCAATACGTTCTTTCTTGCGTCATCAAGTGCAATCTGCGTAAGTTCCGCCCTCACTGATTCGATTGATTCCTTTGAATGCGACATGTAGAGTCGCTCCACTCCGCCATACTTTGAGAGGATATCATGCACTGTGTTTAGGTCATCAAGCGTTGTCTTCACTGTCCATCTGCCGTATGTCTGATAGGTGTCAAACGTCCAGTTCTCATAGTGTGACGGGTTGATGTTGATGGTGCTTCTTGGAATTTCTCCTGATGCGCCATTTTCCTCCAACAATGCAGACAAGTCATCAAGCGTCTGAGTGTACGCAGACAGTGTGTTTTCAAGCGTGTCCGGCTTTGTCTCATATCTCACGTTGATTGTTGCCTCCAGCGTATGTCCGAGATCATTTCCAGTCCCATCCCCCCTTACAGTTATGGAGCCTGTCATCCAGGGATGCACCAGACAAAAGTAAGGATAGTCTCCCGGAGAGTCAAAGACATGTGAGAACTCATCGCCTGCCATAAACAAAGAGCTGTCAAAAACACCGTCAGGGCCATCTTCAGGAGTTCCACTGGTGACCGTGTGCGCAGCATCATCATCATTTGACCAAATCACTTCTGTTCCTGCATCTAGAGCAATCTCTGCAGGCAAAAAGCACTCGTTTGCTATCTCACATTCCGGAATGGATGTGCCATACGGGACAGATATTCGTACCGGTTCACTGTCTGTAGTGTCTGTTTTTTCATCAGGATCCTTTATTGGGACTTTGGAAATTCTAATGTCATCTATTCTCAATCCAAGATCTGTGATCTCCTGGGAAATGTTCTGGTAATTTGTCATGTCTACCTTGATTGGAAACGACATGTATGCGACAAACGAGTCAGCAGTGCCGCTTCCATATCCTCCTCTATATCCGAACCTATTCCCGTCAAAATTTGTCTGGATGTATGATATGGAAACGTCATCAAAATCCGCAAGATCTCGTTCCAGCTCTTCTGAAATGTCTGCCATGTTCTGATTGTAGTTGTCTAACGCCTTTTGAAGGTCAGACGGGGGACTGTTTATTGCAAGTACCATTACTGCAGAATCCGGTTCCAGCGTAGTGGAACTCTCTCCGCTAGTGACGATGGTAGTATATCCTGAACTTTGTTTCATAATGGTGGCAAAATCCAGCGGGTTGGAAATAGAGTAAGAATCTGAAACTACAAAAGTCATTGTTATGATTCCGACAGATATGACAGACAGTGCGGCAAGCCTGGGAGAAAGTCTCAATTCATATTTTATGAAAAGATGGACCTAGATAAACAGTTCCATCAAGTTTTCCATTTTCTCTTCATACCTTTAGCCTGGATGTGTGATTTTGGCTTGGCATATTGGACAAAACTGGATTGTCTTGGACATTATTTGGACATTGTCCAATAAAAACTCTTTCTTTATCGTATCCAATTAATCACAACATACACAAGAAATTCAGGAATAAACTGATCAGAAACACAACCAAACTGATAGAAAAACATGTTGACAATGATGTAATACTTGAATTGATTAAGATTGAACAGGTTTTTACAAACAAGATAACAGGAGATGTTTTAGATGCACTCAACAACAACGGACAGAATTATCTAAATGGAATCATGGCACGCCAGCCAAACTTTGGCCTTTCCACAGAATTTTGGATTATGTCTAGTATTTTTTTTGATAGAATAGGATGCTTGGATGACAGTGTGGTCAAAGAAGATTTTGTTCGTTATTCCAACATGATGATGAATGGTATATGGCACGCATCATTTTTCAAGGATGTGGCAATACTCTGCAGCACTCCTAAAAAGACAAAGAAAGATGATCAGGGTAGATTGCATTCAGTATCAGAAGCTGCCGTGCATTGGCAAGGGGGTCATAAAGACTATTTTATCCATGGAGTGATGTTTGAGAAGTATCTGTGGGAGAAAGTTACCAAAAGAGAGATGAAGATCAAAGAGATGCTTCAAATCCAAAATATTGAACAGAGACATGCTGCAATACAACTGTATGGATGTGACACCATGATTGATGAGCTTGGTGCTGAACTCATGAACAGATCAAAGCGTGGAAACGAACTATACGTGCTAAGAGACAGTCTCATTAGTGGAAGATCAGTCAAGCTTCTGAAATACAAGTGCCCCTCTACTGACAGAATCTACTTTAGCTTTGTGCCTGATGACATGCATTTTGCAGACAATGCAATGGCATGGAAATTCCATCTAACGCCAAAAGAATACGACAATTTGGATATTGAGACATGAAGTCAGTTTTGATAAAATATGAAAAGGAGGTGAAATAATGATGTGGATTGCACGACATGGTGATTTACTGATAAGAAAGACACAGGAAATCCCTTCAAACTTAAAACCCGCAAATACCGCCACCATAGCGGAAGGGGAAAAGACAGGACACAGACATCAATTACAGGGAAATGTAACAGTGTACAAGCAAGAACTAGATACTCTTTACTTTGAAGTCAAAACTTCTGCAGAACTTGTACATCAGGAGCATAAAACCATACCCATTCCGGAAGGAATGTACATGGTGCAGCAAGAAAGAGAGTTCAACCCTTTTGAGAATATTCGAAGAGTTATTCTTGATTGAGTTGTCTTGATTCAGGAAATACACTTAGATTTTTTCACAAAAGTATTTCTTGAGATTTTTTCTTTATAGATCATAGTTTGGGTATTGAATAAAATGAAGATAAAAATTTCTAAATGACTATGTACTCAAATCAGAAAAATCTAGTCCTCGTAAAAAATCCAGGACAGTCCTTGTACTTCTTCCCAACTTGATTTGTTTTGATTATCTTGATTGTTCATGATATGGTATTTACAAAATACGAATAAAAGCAAGGCGAATAATTCATTCATCTTATTCCTAAGATGAATGAATTATGTGGTAATTACAAAAGATAATTTGAAAGGATGGGCAAAAGTTGTCCCATCCCTTGGACGGTTATGGTCGGTTAAACGGTTAGATAATGACTCTACCGCATGAATCCTAAATTATATCTCACAGGATTTGCTTAAAAGAAGAACGTATGATTCATCAGTGTGATCTAAATACTATTTATGATGGATGGTGAGTAATTGGAACTCTCACCAAACAACTAAACATTGCTGGTCTTAAGATCCAATTGACAATGCCAAATTAATTGAATTTAATTACTTTGTTTACTGTAAATGTAAAAGTGAACAAAAAGAAAACATCCACAATCACGTTCAGAATAGACGAGGATAATGACTCCAAGCTAAGAAAGATTGCAGAGGACAAGAATGTCAGTCTCAATACACTGGCAAACCAAATTCTTGGAAACTATGTCCAACTGGAAAGGTACATGGAAAAATTTGGAGTGCTAATGATGAGCCATGACGCATTCTTGTCGATCATCAATATACTTGATGAAAAACAGGTTATTCAATTGGCAGCAGGAATAGGATCAAAGGAGCCAAAAGAGTTCATCTTGTTCAAGTGGAAGGATGTAAACTCGGACATTGTGGCAGAGTTCATCCGGACCTATTTTGAGCATTGCGGATATGGAACATGTGATATGGAAAAAACTGAAAGTGACATTGCCATCAGTATCCATCACCAGCTGGGACAAAAGGGCACCATTTTTCTGAAGACCTTTTTGGAGTCATTGATTAAATCCACATTAGACAAGTCCTGCAAGACAATAACGACTGAAAACTCAGTCACCATCAGATTTTCTGATTAAGGCATGTGCTTGCAAATGATTGCAATCTAAACTCCCTGATTAAATGCGATTCTTCACCATTATTCTTCATGAACAAACAAGAAACACAATGTGAGGGCATTAACGCTCAGGAACTAAAAAAGAGGCTGGATAATAATGAAAACACCATGATTTTTGATATCCGTCAAAAAGACAGATACGAATCAGGACACATTCCAAGATCTGTCTTTGCAGAATGCAATTCTCAAACCCAGCAACAAATCATGCCAAGACTCCCAAAAGACACAAAGATTGTACTTGTCAGCGATGATGACTCTTACTCATCAAAGATGGCATCATTTATGAAAACCGCTGGGCTGGATGCCGCTTATTTGAAAGGCGGAGTATCTGCTTGGACATGGGAACTTGAGACAACCCCTGATGAGGATATTACTGCCAAGGAACTAAAATCAAAGCTGGATGAGGGAAGACAAAATCTAATTCTAGTTGACGTAAGGGAACCTGAGGAATATTTTGAATGGCATATTGCTGGGAGCATAAACATACCATTATCTCAGGTGGGAAAACCAAAACCCATAGAAAAAATACCTCAAAGCAGTGATGTTGTAACAATATGTGCAAAAGGGAATCGCTCCAAAGTCGCAAAGTTTGTTTTGGCAGGAAACGGAATACATGCAAAATCCCTGGAAGGGGGAATGGAATCTTGGACCATGACCTTTGAGACAGCAGAGAAAAACTATGCCATCGATGGAAAAGAGATCACAGTTGTACAAGCAAGACGGATAGGCAAGGGGTGCATGTCCTATTTGGTTTCCTCTGACGGGGAGGCAATAGTTATCGATCCGGTATTTCCATATGACGAGTATGTCAAGATTTCAGAAAAGAATGGTTGGAGAATTACAAATGTGTGCGACACGCATCAGCATGCAGACCATGTCTCTGCTGCACAGTCTTTGGCAGAAAAAACTGGCGCAGTTCTCAATCTCAGTGCTTATGAGAATTATGAATTCGCACATGAGCCCTTGTATGACTCAAAAGAACTGCAAGTTGGGAGCATGAAGATAAAGGTAATTCATACTCCAGGTCATACGCTTGGAAGCCTATCATTTTTCATAGAGGACAGATTGCTCTTCACCGGAGATACGTTGTTTGTTGATGGCGTGGGAAGGCCGGACTTGAGAGATGATGCAGAGAAATTCGCACCAATCCTTCATGACACATTGCAAAAAAAACTTGCAGTTATGTCAGGAAATGTTCATGTCTTTCCAGCACATGGAAATACGAATCAAAAGGAGATAATGAGCTTGAAGATGGTAGAAATCATAGACAAGGTCCCATTTCTGAAAATGTCAAAAGAGGACTTTGTAAGACAGATACTTGTAGTAACAATGCCGACTCCATCAAACCATACGGCAATAATTGACATCAACAAAAGCGGCAAAAAGTTAAGCAGTAACGAGGCAAATTTGTTGGAGATTGGACCAAACAGGTGCAGCATAACTGGAAAGCAGGAGAGATGAGTCTTGGATGCGGTTCTGGCTTCCTATTTTTTATTACCACAAATTGAGTCATCCGCTGTAATACTATCCATCTTATCTGGAATCATAGTCGGTTTTATTTTAGGAATCATCGGTGGAGGCGGATCAATTTTGGCTGTTCCTCTTTTGATCTATGTTGTAGGAATCGAGGATCCGCATGTATCTATAGGCACTTCTGCGTTGGCAGTTGGTGCAAACGCCGCGATAAACTTGGTATATCACAAAAAAAGCAACAAGATAAAGCCCAAGACTGGAATCTATTTTGCAATTCCAGGCATCTTGGGAGGAGCGATAGGTGCACAGCTTGGATTGATAACTCCTGGTGACAGTCTGCTTGTATTGTTTGGGATCTTTATGATTATCGTTGCATACAAGATAATCACTGGAAAAAACAAAAATGTAATGGATAATGCTTCGACAAATGGTTTGACAATAGTATTGCAAAGGAGGAAAATCTGGTTGACTGGGATTGGAGTTGGGCTGGCATCGGGGTTCTTTGGAATAGGTGGCGGATTCTTGATCATGCCGTCTTTGATGTTTGCAGGAGGATTGTCAATCACTGAGGCAATTGCAACGTCGTTGATACCTGTTAGTGCGTTTGGGTTTACCACTGCCACAATGTATGGGGTGGAGAATAACATAAACTGGCTCATATCGGCATTATTTGTGATTGGTGGGGCAGCAGGTGGTTTTGCAGGTACCAGACTAATGCACAGATTTCCCAAAAAAGTGTTAAGGCAGATATTCTCAGTCATTCTTGTGATAGTCGCATTTTATATCATTGTAAGTACTGTACTAGGTTGGTAATCAGATGAATTTCAGTTACACAGTAAAAACGCAAAAGGCCATAAATGATGTAATTGAGGAAATCACATCAAACCTGACAAAGATAAAGTTTGGAATTCTTGGGACGCTGGACTTTAAGGAAATCTTTGCAAAGAAAGGATTGATTTTCCAAATGAGTACAAGATGTTAGAGATTTGCAACCCTGTGGCTGCAAAGAAAGCACTTGATTCTGATCCTGACATAGGATTGTTGCTTCCATGCACCATTGCAATATATGAGAAACATAATGAAAACTACATCAGCTTGGCAAGACCTACTGTGTTGTTATCTGTTGCACAAAATACAGAACTTGAGACAATGGGAAAAAAGATTGAATCTGAACTGATTAAAGTAATTGATGATTCAAAGTGACCACGCTAAAACAATGACAAAAATTACTACAAAATATTTCATAATCTGACTAGAATACCAAGTTCATGCGGAATTCTACTGATAATAAACCTGTTTTCAAGTAATGGATTTTGGTAATCTCCATTATCTTTTCGGTATCTTTTTGGATGACTCAAAACCTGATGTTGTTAGGCAATTAAGATTATAACAATACAAAAATTTAATCATCACTATGAGAAAGATCATACTCTTCATTGCATCCAGTCTTGATGGTTACATAGCCAGAGAGAATGGCAATATTGATTGGCTTCCAGAAAATACGCCATCTGGATATGATGGTTTTATCAATTCTGTAGATACGGTGATTATGGGCAAAAAAACATACAACCAAGTACTGACATTTGGAGATTATCCTTACAAAGAAAAGAAATCATATGTCTTAACTCTGAGCAACAATAATCTAAAAGACAAGAACGTCAAATTCATACACGATGCTGAAAAACTAGTAAAAGATATCCTCTCAGATACAGGAACAAATATCTGGCTTATTGGAGGGGCACAAGCAATTTCAACATTTGTGAATCTTGGTCTTGTAGATGAAATAATCCTATCAATAATCCCTGTCATCCTTGGTAAAGGAATCCCATTATTTGCGGATATAGAAAAAGAAGTTAAACTTGAATTGATAAAAAACACAGATTATGATACATTAGTGGAACTGCATTACAAAATTTTAAAATAAAAAACACAATACAATGGATGTTAATTATTTGATTGTATTCACATGGAATAATAATTAATTAAGAAAAATTACGTTATTTTTTGTATGCAAAAACATGATAGATGACATCTGAATTCTTTGAGGTGTATGTCCAACCCCTCACATTATCTGTAATGTCTACAAACACTTCCTGTGTCTTTGGATGTAATCTGTCAAACACGTCTTTCCCAATGATAATCTGATTTGGTTGTGCAAGCCCCTGGATCTTTGCTGCCATGTTCATAGACGAGCCTATCAGATCAACAAGGGATCTCTTCTCATCTGAACCATACTGAACTACAGTATTTGCACCAAAATCAATCCCGATCTTTATCTCAAGTTCAGGCAATTCGGCATCTTCTTTGTTTAGAATTTTGTTTATCCCGTCTCTTACTACCATTAACATTGATTCGGCGCACCCTACTGCATCATCAGCTGCTTGCAATGAACTTCCCTTTCCTACAAAATATCCTATCACAGCGTCACCAGAAAATTTTAGCACAAACCCGCCGCACTGGCTTATAACGTAAGACATCTCTTGTACAAAAGAGCTTATCATTACAGAAAGCTTCTCAGGAGGTAGTCTTAGACTCAGTTTAGTTGAGCCGACAAGATCGACGTAGATGATGACCATCTCCACCTGCTCATACACGTGTTTTCTTAGAAATTCTTCAGAAGCATCAACAATTCTCGAATATCTGTAACCGTTTTTTAGAGAATCACGAATGCGTCTCTGAACATCCTGTATCAACGTTTCAGAATCTACTGTCTTGTTCTCAGTTTTTCCCAAAAGCATGTCTACTATGTTGTTTGATTTGTTCTCTTTTTTGTCTTGATTTGGTTGCATACTTTCTAGTTAACCAATCAGATCTTCTACTTAATTATTTTGTGATAAATTGAAAAATGATTAAGAACTGACCTGAAATCTACTTTTATGTTGGGCAAGAAATTCATCTCTAATCTAAACCCCAGATTGTCTTGTTTTTTGGAATGATCTTTAAAAATGGCGCCTCTTTTTCTTTCCATGGGTCTTTTCTTACCCAATCAAACTTTTGATGAAAAATGTCATATAATTTCTTAAACTCTGGACCATCTTCAACAATATCTGCTTTCCCTTGAATACATACTGCCTTGTGTCCTCCTGATTTGTAAATGTCGATTACGATTCCAACGTTTGGGTTAGAAATGATGTTAGTGTAGGTCCTTGTTTTGTAGTCTGTTGCAATTACGATTGCATTATCCTCAAATACAAATGAGACTGGTTTGACATGTGGGATGTTTTCGTGAGATGTGGCAATCCTTGCCTCCTCTAATGACTTTAGAAATTCCATCTCTTTCTGATTGAATTTGTTCAATTGAAAATCCGTTCTCTTATATCTGGAATATGCTTGTAAACGATGTCTCTTATCATCATTTGATCTTCTGTAGTTGGTATCTCTTTTTGAGAACTTAGTATTGCACCTCCCATCCCAAGAGCCATGCCTAACACTACCCCATACACGAATTCTTGAGGGTTCTCAACCTTGAGCGTTTCCTTGTTTTCTTTAATTTCTTCTAAATATGATGGAATCGTTGCTACCGCTCCGTTAATTACCTGAATAATTACTTCCTCTAACTGATCTTCATTCATAGATTTACTTTTTGGCATTTCTTAATAAATTTGCATCTTGATGTATCTGAAAAACAATCCTTTCAAAAAAGAATCAGTCTATTTGGTTGTTTTCTTTGTGCCCCATTTTTTGGCAAATTCTTCTTTAGACATTAAAATTCTAGATTTGCATTTTAGACATCTTCGAGTTTTAGTATGTTTTGAATATCTCCATATATGAGACTCGCTTTTCTGATGACAGTTCATGACTTTGTATATTCTTACTAGTATTTAGGGAAAAAGCCTTCTTTATTAGATCAAACAATGTTTGAGGTGTTTTGGTTACATGACATCATTTTTTTTTTTTGACTTGCTGTAATCGTATTTCCTCTTTTGACGATCTTCATCTGTATGTCCCATCAATCTCCGAATTACTTATACTGTCCAATGATTAACTACGACCTGTGAGTCTTGGTAAGAAACTTGTGATAATTGGCATATTGGCATTCTTGCTCAGGCACTTGGTGCTTTATTATTGTAAAAACTACAAGTACAGTTTGCGTACGTGTTAAAATAATAAAATTTTACCCTAATGAGGATGCGACTATCTTTTGCTTAATCTCAGCAACTTTGCTGTTAAATACATCCGATACTGAATTCATGATTTCAAATATTGACTCAGCATTGGCCTCCTGCTCGATATCTATTAATTTGTTTTTTAGATATTCTGTAGATTTTGCAATAAAAGAGTGATAAACCATTCCGAAAATACAGTCATCTGCGTTTACGTCCCAATCGCCTATTGATGCATTTACCATATTGGTATATGATGGAATTTGATTAATTGCAATTTTCAATATTGTTTCAAGTTCTTTTTGATCCTCCAAAGTAAATTGCATATTATATTGATTGATTGGAGATTAAAGAGTGTTTGAAGTTAATTTTTGATACCTATTTGCGTAATATTGTATTCTTTTTTTAAATAACACTTTTTCTCATTGGTGGTCTTGACAAATGTCTTATCTCATTTAACTTGATCTTAAATTCTGTTTGAAATGGATACTTGCGCCTAAGATTTTTAATCAATGTTTTCTGATGAGTATCATGTTCTCGTATTTTACCACAAATGAAGCAAACGAGGTACTTCCTGACGTGATAAAAAAATTTGAATATGCACTAGCAAAACAAAATGAAGTCAAAAAATTAGAACAGGAACTTGAGATGAGTATTTCTAGCATGAATTCTTTTGAAGAATACATCCCAATCAAGCAAAAATTAAACTCTGCAATCACCAAATTCTACGAATCTGTTGAGCTTTTGGAAAGCACAGGCGTAGCGGTTAAAAGCATTGAAAATGGATTGCTTGATTTTCCTTCAAAACGATTTAATGAAGAAGTCTGGCTTTGCTGGAAATACGGTGAGACTGAAATCAAATTCTGGCATGAAAAAGATTCCGGCTTCATGGGCAGAAAACCCATTGAAGTTAATGATGAGTCTCTAGTTTAAGCATTTCCTTATTTTCTGATAAATCTTTTCGCATTGATTGTTCTTATGATCATGATTTAAAATAATATGATGTGTTTTTCTATTTTCCAACTCTTTTTTTGTCTCTGCATATTCCGCAAAGATAGTTTCGCTTAAACTCTTCTAACTCTTTCTTAAAATCATCTGTCTGAAAATATGATTCACCTGTTTGTAATCCTCCTGGAACCGACATCCCACAACTAGTACACTTGATCTCCACATTGAATTTCACTCTTTTTTCATTTTCTAATATTCTGCCAATTATCAAGATTTGTTCTTATCATTGTTTCTGTTATAAACAATGTTAAAACTCATGAATATTATACTGAAAATTATGAATATTGCTATGCTTTCTGTTTGGTTTCGAGTGATCAGAGTAAGATTTCTTCTTGCATCGGTAATTGCAGTATCTGTAGGACTTTCCTTGAATTGGTGGCAAAACGCCTCAATAGATTGGTTTGATGCTGTATTGACATTTGCAGGGGTAATGGCATTGCATGCAAGTGTTGACTTACTAAATGATTTTTGGGATTTTAAAAGAGGTATTGACACAAAAACCACTCGAACAAAAATGAGCGGTGGCACTGGTGTGTTGCCAGAAGGATTACTCAAACCATCATCGGTATATCGTGCAGGCGTTATATTTTTAATAATTGGCTCTGCGATTGGAGGATATTTTGTACTTACTGACGGTGTGATTATTGCAATAATTTTGGGGTTTGCAATCATATCCATCTATTTTTACTCTACCAAAATTGTCGATTCCGGTTTAGGTGAATTTTTTGTTGCAGTGAAAGGTTCCATGATTGTCATTGGAACTTTCTTTATTCAATCGGGACAAATATCTCTTGAATCAATTCTTGCTGGAATTGCTGTTGGGTCATTATCGGCTCTTGTTCTTTTTATTGCATCATTTCCTGATCATGATGCAGATAAGTCTAAAGGTCGAAAAACCTTGGTTATTGCAGTCGGAAAAGAGAAAGCTGCCAAGTTGTTTTGGGTTTTTCCATTGATGTCATATGTGGCTATAATTGTCGGCATCTCTTCAAGCCTGTTTCCTATGACATCGCTGATCAGTTTTCTTAGCGTTCCATTGATGATAAAATCTGGGCTGGGGTTGCAAAAAAATTATGATTCAATTGAGGGTCTGATGCCCCTCATGTCTTCTACATTGATGTTTGGAAGAATCACTGGCGCTCTATTTGTTGTTGGTTTTTTGATTAAATTGTGACACTTTAAACATAAATCTAGTAAACATTTTAGAAATTTATGATCTCTGGGTTTGCAACTTTAGATGGAACCAAAAAATTCGCTCAAAATTCAGGTGTAAATCCAGCCAATTTCAATGAGTTTCAAAATTTATTGCTTTCAAATGTTGGAATTGGCACTTATCTTGGAGATGTAGATGCTAGAACTGATCAGATAGTAACAAATGCAGTAAAACAATCAATTTTGTCTGGAGTTAATGTAGTTGACACTGCAATTAACTACAGGGCGCAAAAGGCTGAACGTTCAGTTGGAAAGGCGCTTTTAGAATTAATCGAGGAACAAAAAATTTCACGTGATCATATATTTCTCAGTTCTAAAAACGGATATGTTACAAATGATGCTGACGTTAATCTGGGTTTTTGGGAATATGTCAAAGAAGAGTATTCTCAAAAAGGCGTGATAAAAGAAGGCGATGTCACTTCTGGATATCACTGTATGACTCAAACATATCTTTCTGATCAACTAGATCGTAGTTTGAAAAATCTTGGAATTGACTGCCTGGATTTAATGTACCTTCATAATGCAGTTGAGGGTCAAATAAAAGATGTACCAAAAGACCAATTTTTAGAGAATCTAAAATCTGTATTTGAGCTGTACGAACAAAAACGAGATGAGGGCAAAATTAAATTCTATGGGATGGCAACTTGGGAATGCTTTAGAGTTTCAAATGACAACCCTCAATATCTTTCACTAGAAGACACCGTTAACATGGCAAGAAAAATTGGTGGCAATAATCATGGATTTAGGTTTATTCAATTGCCTTATAACATGCATTATGATCAAGCTCTTTTAGCAAAGTATCAACCTATTGAAAATAAAATTGGTTCTATCTTAGAATCTGCTGTAAAATTAGGTATAGGTGTTTTTACAAGTGTGCCTTTCATGCAAGGCAGATTGCTAACTCCCGGAACAATGCCTGATTTCAATAATCTGAAACCTTCTATACGCGCTTTGCAATTCATTCGTTCATCTCCCGGTGTGCTTGCCCCATTGGTTGGTCAAAAATCTCCAGAACATGTTTCAGAAAACCTGGAGATTATGAAAATCCCCCCAATGAATGAGGACGAATTTCTTGCACTGGTAAAGCAACTTGTCTCATAGTGGTTTTGTAAATTCCACATTTATCAATGCATATTATAAATGAGGGGTAGTTATCAAGAGTAAGTCATGTCTTCAAAGATTTATGATTACACAAAAATATGTAATTCTGTTTTATCAATTGATCCTAAAATTAGATTTTCTGGTGTAATTAATGAACGAGGGCGTCTTGTAGCAGGTGGAATGAGAGAAAATGTAGAACCACTAGAAAGTGAAAAAGATGATGAGATGATATTCATGGAGCTTGCAATGCGTGTAAAAATGAGAAAAGAATTTGATAAGCAACTTGGACCAGTAAATTTTGCCATGGCTTCTCGTGAACGTGCACTTGCAATCAGTGTGCCGATAAATGAGGATATACTATATGTGGTGGCCGAACCTGATAGCGATTATGCCGCTTTACCTAAGAAAATTCTTGAAATAGTTAGTTTATGACCAAATACAGTTTTGGGACATTCTTAATTAACACATTTAATTTGGATTTGCTGAATTAGATTACCGTATTGGGCTTGTTATTGGATAATGTATGAATCAACCAAGATTTGGCATAATGATTCAAAAATAAGTTTGTGAGTGGTTTTAGGATTCTACTCTGTTGAACATATTTTAAGAATTATATCTGATATACAATGTCTCTAAAACTCTGACATCTGGAATTAATGGCATGAAATTTGTTCTGACGTACATGATTCAATATACAAAAAGTCTCAAACTATGATGGTTTGTCGTGAAGGATCTATATGTGAAATATGTTAGAAAACAAAAAATTTTTGATGCATGTGATAAAATAGGACCTATTATTGCTTTACATGACTATCAAAAATTCAGATTAATCGTTTTGTTATTACTTGAAAAAAGCTAAAACAGATTCTCTAACTCTAATCATTTACTTGTGCTGAATATATAAATACAATTCAACAGTGAAAAATCTATGCCAATAGATCCTGTCTGTGGAATTGAACTTGATGAAGAATTGGCATTGCTTCATGATCATGATGGAAAGAAATTCTATTTTTGTTGCAATGGGTGCAGACGAATCTTTATCAAAAAACCTAGAAAATACAGAATAAAAAATTAGATTGGAAAAGTTCCACACATTCTACAAAATCTTGATTCTCCGACATAATGCTTGCAATATGGGCATATGTCTTCAGATTGCTTGTCTACTGGAGATCCAAATAGTTTCCTAAATATCTCGTAGTAGTACATTGACTCTTTGCTTCTGATGATCACCCCATCTGCTTTCTCTATAGTCAATTTCTTCTCTCCAAAGTTCTCTTCACTTATTACAGATTCAAACAAACTTGTCAATCCTGCAGTTCCAGAACCGTCTTGCATGGGTGATTTTTCTCTCCATGCAATCCGTTTTGGTATGTAATGTTCAAACGTTTTACGCAAAATCCACTTACCGTGTCTTTTTCCACTTTCTTCTCTTACTTTGAAGTTAGTAGGAGTTTCATTAGCAAGTTTAATCACTGCTTCATTTAGAAACGGTGATTCTATATTTATCCCTAATTTTCTTCCAATTTCATGCGTAGGGAAATGCATTACTGAACATATTCGTTTGATCTCTTTTTCCAATTCTTCTTCTGGTTTATTACTCAGAAACTTATATCCTGCAAACAGTTCATCAGCACCATCACCTGTAATTACTGATCTTTCCCCGTTGTCTTTTGCCCATTTTATTGCAAGATACATTACAACGCTATTACGAATCTCAATATCGTTGAAATTTTTTAGAATCTTTATTGTATCTTCAATTGCTTCCAGAATAACTTCTGTTCTTGCATTAAATATTGATAAATCTAGTCTCATTTCGTTTGAAACTATTTGACAATATGTTAGATCAGTTGATATGAAATCTTCTGCAATCACTGTAACAGCTTTTGCTTTTCTATCTTTTAGAAAATATGCGATAATGGTGCTATCTAATCCTCCTGATAATGCAATTAAATTTGATTTACAGGAATTACATGACTCTTCTAAAGTTTTATAAACATTAAAAAACTCATCCAATGTTTTTTTAGATCTTCTGAAATTAAAATATCTATGCCTGATCACAAGTCTAAATAATTTTCTATTCCGTTGGAAGCTTTAAATTCTTTACAAAGTTCTTGAGATTGATGTTACTTCCTGCTGAAATAGAGTCTAAAACTCTGATTCCGGCATTACGAGCCATCTTGGCCAAAAAACTTGCTGAAGAACATGATATTAGGGAAGATGAAATTTCTAAAATGCTAGGTGTCACACAAGCGGCAATTAGTAATTACATTAGAGGGACAAGAGGTGATCCTTCTCTTATTGCAAAACTATTAGCAGAAAAACAAGTAGCAATTATGATTGATGAGTTAAGCGACAGTCTCTCGTCAGATATGGCATACACTCCATCTAGTCTTTCAAAATTTATTGGATTGTGTAACTACATAAAATCAAGCTTGTTGATCTGTGAGATTCATCATAATTTAGAGTCAAATATAGATGAACAAGTATGTAAAGAATGTGAAAATATGCTTTTGAAAGGTCCTGGAAACGTTTACTAGATTTTAACTAAAATAATTTCAATTGTAGATGTCATGTTGCCGATTCCTGCGGCCTCCAATGTATCTAAATTAATCTTTTCAATTTTTGAATTCCCATGTAATATTTTTTCTGTTATGATGTTAGCGACTGCAACTGCATTTGGAATAGAGTTTCCTCTTGATTTCAGAATCACTTTATTTTTTTTTCCTAAAATTGGCAATATGTCTAAAGCCGATTGCATTACGGGATCATCTCCAATGTTAATTATGGTGTCTTCAGACTTTGCGGTCTGCTCTTGACCATGCGGTTCAATTGATTCTTCCATGAGCATTATTCAATAATCAGCAATTTTATGTTCTTTTAAGTTTTATCGACGATTTATTCATCTATCAAAATAGTCAATTGGTATGTTTTGATAATCGCCATTTGGTAACACCCTTCTAATTGTAATTGGAATTACTCTTTGCTCTAATTCCTCCATCGAGATGTCTAATGATATTCTTGCACTCTTTGGAATTGGAATGAATGGTGGTGCACCTAATGACAATTGCAATGCTCTTGCTCCCATGATTCTTGCTTTTTCAAATCTAGTTAATGTAGGGGGACCAATTGTGATCTTTTTGTTCTCACATGGAATTTCTATTGGTTCATGTTCTTCAATTTTATCAACAACTTCTCTTTCTTCAATTTCTTTGATTCTTTTCTCAAGATCATTTTGTTCTTTTTCACTTAGTGGCTCAATGCCGTCCTTTTTCTCAATTAATTTTCGATAAGTGTCAAGCGCTTTGTTTAGTCCTGCATTCTCTTCTGGTTCTAAATCCAGAAGTTCTTCCGATTCAGGAACCTCTAACACTTCCGATTCAGGAACCTCTAACACTTCAACTTCTTCCGCATCAGACAAGTAACAAATTTTTCTTAAAACGTTATATAATCTAATCAGTTTAACGTACGAAATGAGTACATCATCCGTATCTAAAAAACAACTCGTTTTGGAAATTCGAGGAAAAGTAAAAATCAAATGTGATCTTAAACGCCATCTCTCTCCAAGAACTGTTGGAATAATCTTGAGATCATTGCCATTGGAAGGTCATGCCCACCAACTAGGAAATAGCATTTTTTATTTTGAAACAAGCATTGATTCTGGAATTGAAAGATCAAGATCTGAATTCAAAAAAGGCGATATTGCATTTTTACCTTCTACTGGAAGTATCTGTTTTTTTACTAACGACGTTACAACTGGAAAAATCATGACTCCTATTGGAGAGCTGGGCAAGAACATTGATGTATTAAAAGATGTAAAGTCTGGAGATGTTTTTTGCATCTATGAGGACGTTGCTTGATACAAATGATGTCCCGAATAACCGCCAACTCTTTTTACTGTTCCTTTGATTGCAGACTCTCTTAGAAATCTGTTTGCTGCAGAAATTTTGACTCCTGTCTGTCTTGCAAGATCTTGAACTGTGACTACTTTTGAGTTTTGAATAACTTTCATTGCCTGTTGCTCATTAACCATGACTGTTATCTCTGCCTTTCTTGGTCCACTTTCTCCTTTGTCTTTCTTACTTTTCTTGGAATCTTTGGTACCTGCAGACTTGTCTTTGGTTGCCGTCGTAGTTTTTTTTGCCCCGGCCATAAATTAAGAAAAAATATTCCTCTTATAAACGATGAACATGATAAATTCCATACTGATCAAAAATAAAAAATCATAACATATTTTCAAGTATAAATAACATCTTGATTACTATACTGTATGGGCATTGTATCAAAGGGTGCAAAATGTAATGTTGAGGGATGTGATCATGACGGTACTCGTTCTCTTAACACGACCAAAGTCGAAAATGCCGGATTGCGTGTAACCTCTACTGGCAAAAAAACAGTTCTTTGCAAAGATCATTACAAAGAGTGGAAAAAAGAGTCTAAGGACGATAGAGATCTAGAACGTGCAAGATTTGACAAGTTTTAGTTTTTCTTTTTTAATCTCCTTGCCTTGTTTGCGGGATTTTTGAAATAGTCATTGCTGAGTTTCTCATATAGTTTGTCTAACTGTCTGTATAGTCGTTTTGGTTTTCGTTTCTTTTGATTACTTAGAACATACAGTGCAAGAATTGGAAAGGCAATTGTTGCATCCGCATAAACTGTAATCATTCCGTGGTGTGCATCTTGTACTTTGCCCCAACTCTTTCCCTCTTGCAGCGTTGCACCTGACAAGCCTCCTGTGTCTGGTCGCGCATCTGTGATTTGGATGACATAGTCTTGACCTCCATCGTTCCTTCTTAGAATCTGATCTAGCATAGGCCCTGTCTGCTGAGCTGTATTCTTCGGAACTCCTCCTCCAAGTTCTAAGATTCCGGATTTTTTTGAGCCATACAAAATTGCTGCCTGTTCAATTATTTCCCTAACAAAGTCAAGATTGTATATTTTGCCTTTTAGTCTATGAACAGCTAAATTTAGTGCAAGTGAAGAATCCTTTATTGTTGAGATATAAACTGGAACATCATACTCGTACGCTGTTGTAATGAAACTTTTCTCGGGATACTTTGCCTTTTCCTTACTGATTTTTCCCATCATATTGCAAAACTCTGCGGTGGTAAATGGTGTGTCCGGAAAGTCTTCCCCAAACATCTTTTGGATTAGCATGTCTTCTGCCTCCAATGTCTCCTTAAATTTGATGTAGACATCTCTAATTCTAACAATCTCATTTTCATACAACTTCATATCGTCTACATCAAAACTTCCTTGCTTAACAGGTAGCCCCCACGCAAAATGATCTTCATGATATACATTGGCACCCGTGGTCACAATCCAATCCACAAACCCTCGTTCGATTAACGTCTTAATTATTCCACCAAATCCTACTGGCGTCATTGCTCCAGATACAGTAAGACAGATTGTTGCATCCTCGCTAATCATTTTGGCATAAAGTTTAGCTGCATCTCCAAGCTGCCTGCCGTTATATCCTGAATTTGCAAACACGTCTACTAGATCTTCAATGGTCATCTTTGGGTCTAGTTTAATGTGTGGTATGTCTTTGCCATGAAATTTGTGTGGATCCACATTTACAAAACAATTTTTTACGGTAAATAATACTATCGCAAGTATTCTCATTCGTAATATGTGCTAGGAAATTTTCAGGCAAAATCCCTTAATTAACAATGACGGTATATGGTATATGATGCATAAAGTTGATCTTCATGATCCTAACCGAGTTGCTAAAACTCCTGATGATGTTCAAGTTTTATTCTCTTCAGGGAATTTTACCCAAGATAATTTCATAGTGTCCCGAGTTGAATTGCGTTTGTATCTTGAAAGAATTGATGAAAGACTTGGTCAGTATTCATTGATTACCTCATTTGTTGATACCAATCAAGGATCTGTTGAGATGATTTATGATGAGGGGTTTAGAGGAGAGTCTCACCTTTTGAAGGTAAGCGAATTTCTTAAATCCCATTTAGGGATCTCTGGTCTGATCTTACGATCAATTATATCATTACGTCAAACTATGGGGTAATTTCTATGATGTTATGTTCATATCTACTCTTTTGATTAATTTTATCATCTATAAACTGAACATTTTATGTGCTGAATAAAACACCCCATCTGAATTTGACAAAACTGATTTTTTTACCAAACCATAAAATTAAATGCTATCAATACTCTCATAATTCAATTACGCTCATGCTTGTCAACGTGACATGCGTTATCGTCTATTTTCCCTTTAGGCTATCTAAATAACCCATAATGGTTATAATGTATTACCATATATTCAAAATATCTAAAACCATGATTCCAAAATGGATGTTGATAATATCTGCAACGTTATTTGTCATTTCATTTTCGCCATCATATGCACAACATCACTCCGGAGCACTTGCACCACCGATTGATTTGGATGGGCTAAAAATGTCACTCAGTACAATTCTATCTCCTGAAGACTTTAATTTTAATGAGACCAAAACTGCAATTCTGTCCATTAGATTCTTTGATAGTGATACTAATGTAAACATAAAAAGTGTTACATATCGTGTTCAGATTTTCCAAGAGAGTGATTTGGTTGCCAACGAATATTTTTATGATGATGATGGAAAACTTGATTTAGAAATTAGACCTATAACAGGATGTAAAGAACAAAGTCTTTGGAAATGCACAAAATATTTTGGTGAAAAACATGCCATAGCTGGTGCATATTATGCTAGAGGGGATTCAATCCCTGTGATCCAGGGACCAGTTTTTAACAAAAGCGGTCAATACAACGTCAAAGTTTCCATTGTTGGCGCAACAAATCCAAAAACAATGACTACTGAGGACCTGCTTTTTGAGACTTTTTTACACATTCCTCAAAAGGAAACGTTTTTAATTAAAACAGTAGACGCTCAAGAATTTCCAGTATCTGTAAAGTCTTACAATAAAATTTCCAATTTCAGTTATGATGAGTCATTAAAAAAAATTGCATATGAAATAACGTATAATCATGAATATGGTAAACAACATGATTTTACCAATAAACAAACAGTTTCTGTGCCAAAAGATTTTTCATCATTTCAACAAGGGTATGATGTGAATGTATTTGTTGAAGGAGTTAAGTTGCAAGACAGTTGGATTGAATTTGACACTTCATCTAATGATGAGAATGTCATTAGGATAATCATCCCACATGACGAATTTCTATTAATAGAAAATAAATCAGATTCAGAAAATACAAAAGATACAGTTAACGTTGAGGTTTTTTCTGGAGAAAAAACAGAATTTAATCAACTTGATTTTGCATTCGAGAACGGCTTTACTGCAAAAATATTGTGGGATTCAAAGTTAGATATGGGTAAAAAAATACCGTTCACATTTTCATTCTTTGATGCAAATAACAATCCAACAAAAAACATATTATTTGCATATAATATCATAGATTCATCCGGAAAAGAGATTTGGTCAAATGTTGGCACAACCGAAACACGCATCGGTATCTTGGCTCCAAACGGAGTTGTCAAAGAAAACATCTTAATTCCAACTGATGGTAATTTTCAATTAAAATTAATTTTAACAGGACAGGATTCTAAAGATTTTGAAAAATTCATGACATCAGTATCTGACTTTAGTATCACATCACGATCCATGAAAGAAGAGAAAAAAACCATCCCTATTCCAACATGGATAAAAAACAATGCGAAATGGTGGTCAGATGGTCAAATTGATGACACCTCATTCATCGAAGGAATACAATTTTTGATCAAAGAAGGGTTAATGGAAATACCTATTACAGAACACAACGCAGTTAATCAAAATAATAAAATCCCTAATTGGGTTAAGAATAACGCCGGATGGTGGTCAGAAGATTTGATTTCTGAAAGGGATTTTGTTAAAGGAATAGAATTTTTGGCAAGTCAAGGAATAATCAAAGTAAATTGATTTATTTTTACGATTCTGTTTTTTAACTATCTTAAATGCTTTTTTCTATTCTACCTTTTAGTTTTCAAATTTATTTTCATCATATCAAATCTAACAAAAATCATCATGATGTGCTTTAGTTTGCTCTGATGCTTTAGTCATGTTTGAGATCCATTAGTTAATAATTAGTCATTAAATGAAAACTGTGAGAATTTCAATAAAGTCTAAATTATAGCAATCTGCAATTTACGTGTCATGGAAATCTCTAGCAAAAATGTTGTGGAAGGAACATCACGAGCACCACAAAGAGCAATGTACAAAGCTATGGGACTTGATGATGATGATTTATCTAAACAATTCATTGGTGTATGTCATACCGGAAATGAAGCGACACCATGTAATATTCATCTGCCAAGATTAGCTCTCAAAGCTAAACAAGGAGTATCAGATGCAGGTGCCACTCCAAGAGAATTTTCAACAATAGCAGTAAGTGACGGAATTGCGATGGGACATGAAGGAATGAAATCGTCACTTGTTTCTCGTGAAGTTATTGCAGATTCAATTGAATTGATGGTTAGAGCACATCAGTATGATGCACTAGTAGGTATTGCAGGATGTGACAAAAGTTTGCCTGGTACCATGATGGCAATGGCCAGACTAAATATCCCCTCAGTGTTTGTTTATGGCGGAACCATTATGCCTGGAATGTTAGATGGACAGGAACTGACGATTGTGGATGTGTATGAAGCAGTAGGTGCATATGACTCTGGACAATTATCTCTTGAATCTTTAAAAAATATTGAGAATACTGCATGTCCAAGCTCAGGTTCTTGTGGAGGGATGTTTACTGCAAACACTATGGCGTCAATTTCTGAGGCTATAGGACTTGCATTGCCTGGAAGTGCTAGCCCTCCTGCAGAAGATGACAGACGAGACAAGATGGTGTATGATACAGGAGTTGCATGTGCCAAATTATTAGAAATTAACGTTAGACCTAAAGAAATTCTAAGTTTTGAAGCATTTGAAAATGCAATTACTATGCTAAATTCGGTAGGAGGATCAACTAACGGAATTTTACATTTGCTTGCACTTGCAAATGAAGTAAACATTGATTTGAGTTATGATGATTTTGAAAGAATTAGAAAAAAAACACCCCATTTGGCAGATATGAAACCCGGTGGAAGTTATGTTATGAATTCACTTGACAAGATTGGGGGAATACCTTTCGTATTAAAGAAATTACTTGAGAAAGGACTGCTTAATGAAAACTGCATGACAGTTACAGGAAAAACTATCAAAGAAAATCTCATGTCTATTAAGATACAAGATGTTGAGCAACACATCGTGAGATCAGTTGAAAATCCTATTCATAAAGTAGGAACTGCCGTAATTCTGAAAGGAAGTTTAGCTCCAGAAGGAGCAGTAATTAAGACTGCCGGAGTGGAGATGACTAGATTTACTGGAAAGGCACGTGTGTTTGATAGGGAAGAGTACGCATTTGATGCTGTTGCAAAAGGGGAGATAGATGAAGGTCATGTAGTGGTAATTAGATATGAAGGACCAAAAGGGGGTCCAGGAATGAGAGAGATGCTAGCAACCACTGCTGCACTTGTAGGACAGGGATTAGGGAAAAAAGTAGCAATGGTGACTGATGGAAGATTTTCTGGAGGGACACGCGGATTTATGGTTGGTCACGTTGCACCAGAAGCTTATGTTGGAGGTCCAATTGCATTGGTAAAAGATGATGATGAAATTACAATAGATACGGAGACTAATATTATAGATCTTCATGTGTCTGAAGATGAGTTAGAAATCAGAAGAAAACAATGGCGTAAACCCAAACCAAACTATACTGTAGGAGCACTTGCCAAATATGCATCATTGGTAGGTTCTGCTGCACAGGGTGCCATTACAACTCCAATCCTTTAAAACATATTGCCTAAAAGTCAAATTTCTTTTTCAAGACCATCCCAATCAATTGTCTCTTGTTGTTTCGCATATATTTTCTGTAATTCTACCCATGCTTTTTGAAAATCTGTTGAAAACCTCTTAAATCCCGCTGCACTTGCCAGCGAAATTTTGTTTTTAGGATTATATCTTACCTCATCTAACGATATGCAATGAACGATGTCATTTCTTACTTCAAAGAGTCTTGACATCACTCTAGTAAATTCAGGTCCAAAAACTTTCCAATCCAAAAATGCTCTAATTTTTCTATTGATTGGAACTAGGTTTAACAAGTAAAGAAGTTCTGCACTGTCACTTTGATTGGAATACCCTACTATTCTTAATCGTATGATCTCATCAAACAAAAAAGACATTTTTGAGAATGCGGATAAAACACTGTACCTATTTTTGAATATTGTTAATTTTGAATCAAAACCGTTTTTGACAAAACCTTCATTTAGAAAATAATGTTTGTTTTTGGCTATGAAATACAGTCTGATTTTTCGAGACAGTTTTTTCTTCTTTATCGCTGCAATATTTTTTGAGGTACTCATAAACCCATGATATCACAGTAATCAATTAAGGATTTTGAAGATTTTCAGAAAATGATCAATCTATCCAAATGTTTACAGATCAGCAATTAGAAAAATTATTCTGGATTACAAAAAAACAGAAAACCATATTTTATTAAACTGCTGTTTTCTACGGGTTTTCCATTCCTAAAACATCATAGTATGCCTTTGGAATCATTTGCTGTGCCATAAAAAAAACATTATTTGCAGCAGCATCAAGCACATATGTTCTTGCCCAATCGTCTTCACTTCTAATTGAGCGGCCAAATCCCTGTAACAATTTTGTAAGGGTCTGAGATGTATACCACAAAGGAAATTTGTTCATTTTTGCTTTGGTTCTCTTTTCGGTATAATTTGGATATGGAACCTTTGCTATGATCTGAAATCTAGATAAATCATCTTTCAAATCCACCCCTTCCCACAGTGAGGAAGAAAGCAGTATTCCTGTAGGATCGGATGCATGTTCACTAATTATCTCATCTTGTGTTTTTCCATCCTTGTTTTTGCTATGGCACATTCTAATTCGTTTGGTATTTTTAGGAGAAAGATGGCGAATTATTTTCTGACATCTCGGAATAGATGATGTCAATATTAATCCGCGTTCATCAGAATGCTCGTCTAAAATTCTGTCAATTGTTTTAATCACCTCAATCTCGTCATCCTCAGTTGAACCGTAGCTTAATCGCCTGACATTAAGAAGATCAATTTTTCTATGTTCCACAGGAAACGGAGATTTTGCAGTGTCAACAAATGCGACATCATCTTTTTCTAGACCCATATTTTCACAGAAACTTGATTTATCAATTGTCGCAGACATGAATAATTGGTAGTCAGTTTTAAAAAATGATTCTGCAAACTTTGAAACATCTATGGGCTTTACAGAAATGGTTTTGAAGTTCCCATTAAAATCTTTAACAGGATCATTTACAACAAAATTTTCTTTGTCTGCAAGAATATCAATCTTAGCTTGTGCAGTTCTATTATGTCGTCGTTCTAACCCTGCAATTAATTCATAATCTGGTTCTTTTTGGAAGGTGGGACTTTCTTTAATGTCTTTGATTTTATTTGCATATGAATATGCCATATCATCAGTCAACTGTATTACAGAATCCAAATCTGTAAAATCATATTTGTTTGTGTTAAGATTACACTCGTCTACTTGGCCGCTAAAGATATCAAATCCAACGAATTGAATTATCTGATCTTCGATTTTATGGGCCTCATCAAACACAGTAACTTTTCTATCCAGATACTCTTCAAACAATTTCTTGTTGAATTTCATAATGGTAAAAAATGCATGGTAATTCCAAAGCGAATGTTTTGAAGTAAGTGCCTGATATTTCTGTAGATAGTAAGGACAACACTGTGAATCCTGTACGTTTTCTTCCACTTGTTTTATTGTGGGCTTGAATTTACAGATCTCAAGGACTTCTTTGCCATTTTTATTAACTCTTTCCTGACATACTCCCTTGTCGCATGTCAGCCCCCATCGCATTGCCCTGACAGTATTCTCTGCTTTTTCTGAAACCATGAGTTTAGGGCACGGAAAGTTTTGCTTTCCTTTGATTGGCTTTAAAAATGGAATGTCTTTGATGTATTGGTCCTGAAGATGTTTTGATGCAGTTACAGTAAATGAACTATCAAAGTACCTTGAAATGGTGGCACCGACAAGTGATTTGCCAACTCCAGTTGGTGCACAAAGAATGATTTTTTTAAAACCTGATTTTAAGCTGGATTCAATTTCAGAAATGATCTCTCTTTGAATTTCTCGCGGAGTAAATTGCTCAGGAAAATTTTCTAAAAGAGACAGGCTTTAACTTCTTTACAATCAATATTAAAAGCATAGAGGTTCTTGCGATGTTCTAACCTTTGCAAACTAGTTTAATACCAAGGTTATCTTTTTGTCACCTTAGATACCAAAAATAATGACTTGATTATTCGTTCATATCCTAATTCTCTTCTTGTTATTGTTTTTAGACCCTTTTTTGCCTGCAACTAATTTGATACCTTTTGGCTTGAACCCTTTCTTGCTGTCTTTCTCTATCTGTTTTGGAAGACGTCTGTCACCATGTATTGTCTCGGTTCTTCTGAACAGCCCCGTCCTGGTCTCGCTGTGCAGAAACTGCCACTACAGGATCTCAAAGGTGCAAAACGAACAATGGCCTGAGGATTGGTACAAGAAGAAGCACTCTCAGTCACGAAAGAACGCATATTTGCTGAGAGGGATGTCTGACCTGCTTAGACTTATTTCTGATGTTGCCCTTGACAAGACAAACAGATGAGAAAAAAGACCATTGCGCTTAGGGCATACACGATTCCAGAAAAGTCAAAAGACGATGAAAATTCTTGGAGCAAAAACGACTATGAAATGCCCTCAAAACTTGAAAGGGTTCGTTCTTCTCGCATATGCATCCTACTACTAATTTTTATAATAAAGGTGGTGATTTTATCTTCTAGTTTAATATCTAGTAGATCATATAAAATCATGGAGTTATTGGAAGACAAGCTAAGAGTATGGTTAGACAGTGCCAAATTTGTCAAACCCCATCCAGGAGTCTATGTGCTGTATAATAGAAACAAAGAACCAATATTCATCGGAGAGACAAACAATATGGAAAGAACATTTACAGAATATGTGGACACAGAATTTTCAGAAAGTGAATGTAAACAAAAAACCCAATTCTACCAAAGAGAATTTACAGATAACCAAAAAGAACGTCAATTGCAACTAATTGAAGATTTTAGAAAAGAAACAGGAAAAACCCCTGTTTGCAATTCAGTGATTATAGAAACTCACTAAAAATTGCACTGCATTGCAGAGCAGACTGACTAGATTAATATCGAAAAATTCAATTCCTCCTATGTCAAACGCGTTGATTTATGTTGGAATAGCTATAGGCGTTGTAGCAATGGCGGGTGCTATTGCATATGGTACTGCGAACCAACAGAATTACATCCCAGAGGATGCAGTCTTATCTGAAGCTGCACAGCAAGGAGTATTGCCAAAAACTGGGGGCTTTGGTGCTGATTTGAATAAAGAAAAATGGCATCAGGATCCTTTCGGAGACCTTGCACAAAAAGTTAGAGAACAAAACGGTAGATAGTCTAAGTTGGTTATTTACCTTCATTTTATTATCTTAAAGAGAGCCTGTGCTGATTTAAATTAAGTTGTTTTTTCGATTTTCTGAGAACAGATTTTTGTTATCGTACAAAAAGTAATTTATCTAAGATAGAACTACTATAGGAATGCATCAATGTTACTACTGTGAACAATTGTTTGAATCCAAGGAACAACTCTACGATCATGTTGAAGTACATTCAGACATTGAAAGAAACAAGGAGATCATGGAAAGAAAGAAAAAGGCAGGAAAAAAATAATCTGCTCATGCTAGACTAAAAAATTAGAGTAAATGTCTGAATTTATCAGATTAAGGTGTCGATATAATAATTACTTTCAAATGTATTGTGGATTGGGTAGAAGTGTTACTGAAAAAATCATGTGAAAAGAGCCTTACAAAAGGAGAAGTGCTTCACAGTCTTTTTCATATGATTGAAGTTAATGAAAATATGTTAAATCATATTCAGACAGATAAAAGAAATTTTGGCCCAGATCTTGAGGAATTAAAACAAACAGAAATCAAAGATCTGAATTTTCATTTAAAATATTATAGAAGTTTGGTAAATTACATAAATTCAATTTCAGAAAATAAAATCATTGGGAATCCATCTCAATGATGTCAAGACACACATAATGTGTCATTTTAAAATTATTTCTTGTTTGTAAATGTCAAATTCATAACAGTTTTGCTAAGTCTGATTCAGAGTTCATCCAATCTGAATTTAGATGAAACATGAATCTCTCATAAAAGAATGATTATGAATATAATAACTCATTTAGATTAAAGGTGATTACTCTCTTAATTTTTCAAACATCAAATTATATTCAGATTGTTTTTCTTGATCTTGTCCAAAATTAGTCTGATCAACATACTCTTGACATTTTTTTTTATAGATGTCTTCAAGTTTTTCCACCTCATGTGCAATCATTTTACCTGAGTCTTCTTTTGCAAATTGTTTTTGCTGTTGCTCGTTTTTACCCCTTGTTGGAAACTGTTTTCCATGAAAAATATTTTGTAATGCATTTAGATTCTCGCGTTTAATTAATTCAGCTAGATCAAAAACTCCTTGTTCATGTTTTAGTAAATTATCACTAGATTGAGAATATCTAACCCATGAAAGAAGAGAATGAAATTCTACAAAAACACGAATATCCTCAATTTGAAACATGATTTGATCGTTAATTTCCTCAGAACTTACTGTCCATGTAAATCGATATTTTATTGTACTATGAGCATCCTCAAATGCAGCAGGATTTGATTCGGCCTCAAAATTAGACCATTTAAGAAAAAAGTCTTTACTCCATCTCAAAACATGATCTTCACTCACGATAGTGATCATTTGCTAAGGGAATAAAATTATTCGGATGTATTTGGAAATAACGATATTTTTGTCTAATTCCAACGATTAGTTGTAACTAATTTAATGACTGTGTCCTTTTTCTATCCTAATCACTCATTTCAAAAGGTTGAGATGTTTCAAAGCCTAACCAAAAATCAGTTTTACTCTGAAGTGATTTGTGAAATTTTTCATGTTCTATTAGTTCTAAATCCCCCCAGTTGCCATCGTAAAGAAATGCACATTCTGTTACATGGTATTTTTTTTTGATACCTTTGCATGATATAATCACCTTGTTCACTTTACAAAAATCAGTTTTAAGTTTTGATATTCTATTTTAGATTATTCATTATAATTGAAAATAAATATCGTTAATAACAAAAAACTAATTATTACATCATATACAATACTTAGAACTAGTTTTTTATCAAGTTATTTTGTATGGATTAGACAAAAATTATGTCTATGTTTTGAACATTTCTATATCTGTTAAAAATAATATCTAAACTACCAAGACTTATGTTGGAAAAATGGATCAATTTTTTAACCCTTTTTGATCAAAATTCGAGACATGTTTCATTTTAAGAATTTTTAGAAACATCTAGTATAAGAAATATTAAAAGCAAGATGATTGCGGGTTTAATGTCTGTTTGTAACTCCCAAAGAGTCGATGAAATAAGACATCAAACTTGCTTGCTTTCACCCATATTTGATTTTAAAGAAAATCATTTTATAAAATTAACTTTCAAATTAATTACTGTCTGTCCCCTTTGCTCTTTTTTTAGATTTGTTTGAGGTCTTACTCATAGCAATAATGAGAAATACTCGTTAAATAATTCGATTAAAATTGATTACAGGCTGTATGAAATCAATTCCAAATAATGTTATGATTTCAAACCTATTAATTTTAGATAATATTGCAAAAAACATGTTGAAAAAATTTTATGTCTGGATGGGGATTTCAGTGGCAGCATTAGTTGTTGGCTTGGTGTTATTATTCGGATGATGAAATAATTTCAAAATCTGCATCAAGACAAACTGATTCATATTTTAATTAATTTGCACAATTATTGGATCTTGGTTATGTGTTCCTTGAACTGGTTTTTTAACATCTTGTTTTGAATCTATTTATGCATTATTTATGAACACATCTTTCAACAAATAACCTGTATTTTTTCCATTTAGATAAGAAGATTAAGATCGTTAATACGCTAGCAAAATTAACAAGTATGCGAATTTGACGTATATTCAAATAACTCTTCTTGAGAATACGTGATTTGATTATTTTTCAGCAAATCCACGATACTTTTGAATGCAAGGCACTGTTTATCAATCGAAAAAAGTTCCTCACATTTGGGACATTGAATCACAACGTGAGACCCCCAATCACATTCTATGTCTTCAACAATGTCAAAAATTACAAGCTGGTTGCAAGTACAGTTCAACTTATTTTGAAACATATCTAGATTCACATGAATTGTCTGAGAAGATCAAATATAATTTATAACGACAAAATGTCAGAGTAATTGTATATGTTGACTGAATGCCCAACATGTAAGCTTGCAATGGAATCACACTCCACAGCTGAATTATTGGGGTGTTGTATGAAACAAGTAGGAGACGAATTCTCTGAAGATTTTGGAACTTGTCTTAATTGTAAGTACAGCCTAAAAAAACACTCTAGCAAAGAACTCGCTGAATGCACGTTAGAATTTCTTAAATCAGGGATTAATAACTAGTACAAGAAGGATTAAACAACAGAAATAAAACAGAAAGATATTGGATCAACGAACAAAAAAGATCATAGAGAAATTCTCGCCAATGTGGACCAATAAACAAGTTTGGGAGTATGAACAGGTTAATGAAAATTTAAGATTTGACGCAGTTTTTGTAGAGCCTAATGGTTTCAAAGCAGATTCATGGAAGTCAAAATTAGCATATCCTGATTCAAACATTCAAGATGTCATAGTTAGAACTTTTGATTATTTGCTTGAGGGTCATGAACTCTGGATAGCAAATAAAGGACAAGGCAGATTAGACGAAAAATATGTTCCATATATCATGGCAGTAATTGTGGACACTATGGTTGAGGGGGAAGTCTGTATGAATTTCAGAATGGATGATGATTGTCTTGTAGCGTCCATAGATAGTAAAGCTGATGTGATTGACTGCAAAGAGTTTTTTGAAGAGTTTTATCATTTAGCAACAGGTTTCAATTATGATGTAGATACTGGCATTCCAGAAGATGAGACCGAGGCTGAAATTTATCTTACAAGATTACAAGAGGACTTTGATGATAAAATGAAAAACAAACTAGGAGACAAATACCTTCCTGGAAATAATGATCCTGACACAATTCATGCTAAATGATTTACCTAAAATAGTAGAAAATCCATAAAAAAGCATGTCAGAAAGAAAACCCTTTCGAAGATTCGCTAAAAAAGAACCCTCTCTGACAACAGAACAAAAGGTTACACAATTTATTTTAAGGAATTCAAAGAGTGGATTTTTTACAAAGGTTTCAACAATTCCATACAAGTTTGATATTTCAGAAAGCATGGCGTGGAGTATTGTTGGAGAACTACTGTCTGATGGCACTCTTGACTCGATTCATGACCAAGTTACTGGCGATATGAAATTGTGTGAAACAGGAAAAATTTACACCATAATGGATCTGGAAAGAAAACGGGAAAGAGCGAAATTCCGAGAGGATAAAAAGAAAAATAACTTCATAAGAAACAAGTCAAATACGAAGATCAGATAAATATCAATTTATGATTATTTAAGACAAAAACTCTTAACTTTACACAATTCAAAGTATGATATGATCAACGATGAGAATTTTCCTGTACAATGTCATCCGATTATCAAACAAAAAAAGAGAAAAGATGTGAACAAAAATGATTCAGTGTAAGTTATGTGGAATCCCATTAGGAAAAGAACCTACTACAGACGAATTAAAAGCACACTGGAAAAAGCATCATAACTGGCATTGGGAAGCAAACAAAGAAAAAACGCCTCAGGAAGCATTATTAAAAAAACGTATTTGATGAGTACATCCCAGTGATTGCTAAAAATATGCCTACATTGCTAAACAAAGGTGTCCACCTTAAGTTTGGTTTTAATGTCTGACCGAGAATTTCAAACACTTGTTTAATCTAAATAAGAAAATGAGACTAATTTTCAGTATACTAAACAAAGCACTTATCAATTTTATCTTGCATAATATAACATGGAAGGTAAAGTATTTTGAAGGAGGATTTTGCCGAATACACAAAATGTGAACCGTGTGGGCAAGCATTACTCTGCTGTGATTGCAATTGCCCATACTGTGGTAAAAGAGAAAAATGCAATTGCAGTCTAAGAAGCATCAACTAGATCCTGAACGAATTAGTTGATGATCTTTTTAAACCATCCAAGAGTCTACAATAGTTTCTAAAACAATCATAAATCTATACCTGAAAAATATCTCTTATTGTAGTGATGATAATTGTTCACTATGTTATACAAGAAACAAAATTAATTTGTTTAACATTATGGGGAGGTAAAAACTAACAATCATCAGTCAAGTTTGCAGGTGCTTCCAAATCTGTTTGTTTATAGACAATATGAAAAGGGATGTTATTCGTATTTTTCTTTGAATATAAAACTATTATTTAAATTCAAAAACATTAATTTGATAATTTTTAGATGTATGTCATGTCTTATGAGATTGATTGGCGCAAGAATTTCTATGGAATTTCATGGGCATATGAAAAAGACAGGTTGGTGGTATCAACTGTTTTTGAGGACAAAAAAGAAGCTACATTCATAGCCAAAGAGGTAGAAGACTGGAGTGACAAGTTTACCCGGATGACCATCATTGAGAAAGATAATGGTGAGTTTGCAATTTGCTGTTATCAAGATCCACAAATATCAAAAAATAAAATACATTTGGGATTATTTCGAACAGGAATGAGGCAAAGTGGCGGATATGAAAATGCAAAACCCATGATTGAGGAAAAATCCCCATTACTTCAAATTGCATATGCTGCAGATGTTAGAGACATGAAAACATATGAACAAATATCAAGACTGGTCCCTATGAGAAAATGTAGGATAATCTCTGAAAAAGATCTCAAAAAGCAAGAATACTATTATGAAAAGACTGCAAACTCGCAAGAATAAAAAATGATGAAATTCAAAACTCATGTAAGATTAAATCATACCATTTATGATCGGGTAACTCTCATGACTAATATTAAATTTAAAGAATCCCTGATAATTTGTACATGTTATTGATACTGACAAATTATTCATCTCTGCTAAATGGTGACTCTGTAGATCTAGGTTGTACTTGATACTGGTATTTAATCATCGTGAGATGCATTCTTACTTTATGGTTGATTTTAGAAGTATGATTCGATTCAACTCGGCATGGACCTCAAAACGATACAAACTCAAAATACGTGCCATTGACTATGATTCTGAAGGTTTATTTTTTAATAAGTAATCATAAATTCTACATGACGGTGAATTTAACATGCACTGTGATGATAAGAGAATGCTTTATGTTCTAAAGGAAGAGATTGAGAAAAAATGGGATTTGTTAAGGAATGCAGATTTCTTGGATGAACAATTAATAAAAGATCTTAACGAATCAATACGAGATTATTTTGAATACAAGAAACCATCTTAGGAGAAAGAGTTCCTAATGTCGATGATTGAGCATACAAAAGAATGCAAGTATAGAATGGACAACGATATGCCTCATTACAACTGCTACTGTAAATGTCATAAAATAATCATGGTGGATTCTGCAACATTAGAATCAAGAACTTTCTGATTCTTTTTCAAAATGATTAATGATTTGAGTAATGTTTGTCATGATTGTCTCTTTCACTTCATTTGGAGTCATCCCAGAAGTACGCATTAACTTCATTTGGTCAAGTAATGCAAAATGAACCCGACCTTGGAGATAATCTGCTAACTTGTAGCCTTTTTTTGGAAATTCCGTAATAAATAAGTCATAATCTGAAAAATCCTCATCCATGAAGCAATTTTGAGTAAAACCGGATATAAAATTTCCAAATATTCATTAGACTCAATTTGAAGACATCCTCATGACAGAATTTATTCATAAACCATATGACAAGATCTATGTTCGTGACATGATAAAACTGAGTCTGGATGACTTGATAGGAATGATGTCTTCGCTTGAGGCAGCTCATGCATATTGGATTGATGGAGTTCTGTTTGCAAGTTTTGCAATGACTGAATCTGAAGAGTTGGCAAAAAAAGAGATGCAAAATGAAATGTTTCTGGACAAAATAATCTTTGCAGTTCATGAAAAGTATTCAAAGACAGTAAAATCATCCACCAATCTTGAGATAGGGGTTCTAAACATGGAGAAAAGTCATCTGTACAAAGATCTGATTATGTGGCTCAAGAAACAGTCCATATGGAAAGAATAAAGAAATTAAGATTGAATCCATGACGGGTATCCTCCTTCTAGAGTGACTGCATTAAATCCTTCTTTTATCAGTTCATCTGCTGCAATGTTTCCTCTATACCCAGTTCCACAATATGTGCATATTTTTTCCCCTTTGAGATGTTCCATCTGTTTTTTCTTGGCGTTTCTGATTGTTAAACCCAATGGCATGTGGATAGACGATTCAATTTTTCCACTTGCTATTTCATCTGATTCTCGGACATCAATAATCACAAAATCCCTTTTCTGTGTTCTTAATTGCTCTGCACTAATTTTATCTGCCATGAATAATCAAATATGCCGTCCAATTTATTTCTGTTTGAATATGTTATAGTGAATTATTCAGATGGAATTTTTCTATTCTTTTATTGATTGGCTCAACATAATCATCACATGATTTAATGAATTCCTGTCGGGTATTTTTCTCACTGCTAACTAAAATTACCACTTGATTAATTCTTTGACCTGTTACCTCATAAAACATTTGAGCATAACATGTAGTTTGTAAATAATACTCATACATGTAATCGTCAATTTGGGGTTTTCTTTTTGTTTTGTAATCTATTATGGATAATTCTCCGTTATACTTTGCAATAAGATCACTGGTTCCTGCAACTTTGAGTCTGTCAGAATACATTCGCTGTTCAACACATATGATATCTGAGATTTTTTCAAGAAATGGCCTCAGATTATTAAAATGTGCAATTGGAAGTAAATCGTATTTCTCATAGGACGTAATATTGTTAAGATAATCTTCAATTATTTTGTGGGACTGGGTTCCAATATGTTGAGCCTGAGCAGTAATGTATTCATGTGCAGGCTCATTTTCTCGCCACTGTAAAATACCGTTTTTCTTTTCTTCAGATGCGGTAGCTGATAAAACAGTGCTAATTGATGGATATATTTTATCAAATTTTGTTTGATACCAATGACCGTCTTCTCTGTCAAGTAAGACAGGTTCTATTGCCTTTAACATCTGGGCAAAATTCACCATTAGGAAATTTAGAAACAGTCATCTATAAAATGCTTAGATACTCACACCGTCTTTTTGAATTTGTCAAACTCTGATTTTGTCATGACAAACTGATCTGTCCCAATCTTTAATGTGAGTATTGGTTCCAATTTTTTACTTATGATGTATATTCTCTCATCAAAGATTACAGTATCAATGAATTCTTCGTTTGGGTACGCTGTGTACTGTAAGAATACTGCATCCGTTTTAATCTTCAGCTGAAATCCAAACAGTAATCCAAACTCTTCGTCTTTGTTTAGAAAGCCTGTCAGTGTTGCTTGAAGTGAAGAATTGTTTTCAAGTGATTCATACAAAGATGGATCTGAATCGTCAATAACACATGCAACAGGCTCTCCTTTATTATGTAAAACAACTGATTTGTGAGTTGGAATGAATTCTTCTGAATCAGGCATTTTATCTAATGGCACATAGAAATATGGAATTTTTCATTTAATAATTATTCAAAAATGAATTATTAAATGAAAATTGATCTCAAGTAAGATATGAAATCATTATATGTTCATCAATAATAGTCAAAAACTTTCCATTAATGGAAAGTCAGGCGTTGCAAAATATTGTAATTTTTATTTTGTTTAGATCTAATTGACAGTGAAAATATTTCAACATCTTTGTTGGCATAATCATAATTTCACCCATTACAAAATTCGCTTCTTAGTTAGATTGGTCCACCACTACAGTATTTGCATGTAACAAATTTTTCACTTATTGATTGATCCAATGTGTCTGGAACAAAGTAAACCCTGTCTGCTTTTTTTACATGGTATATTTTACATTCAGGTTTCATCATCGCCAAGTGATGAACAACCATATTCGATTTATCCCCCAGATATCCTGCCATGATTGATTTTACGTGTATGAAAAAAACGAAAATTATTGTTTTACCAGTGCCATTGTGATGGCAATTGCCAATAATCCTAATACAAACACATAGTATGTTTTTTTATGTCTGGGTATGCTAAGCTGTTTTAATTTCAAAATTTCTTTTCGCCTCCTTTTGATTTAGTATTGTTGCCAGACAATATTATCTGAATACGGTCTATAATATCATTTGGCCTGCCTGCATTATCCAAGGTAACAATCAGAAGCATTTCACTATTAAATGGGAAAATTACTCTCATGAGATTATCATATACCTGTAAAGTATACTTTGCATTTCCAATTTTTTCTGAAACAGAATTTCTAAAATTCCATGATTGGATGGTGTGTTTTATAGCAATTTTGTTTTCTTCTTCAGTCAAAAGGTATGTGATCCCATCCATTTTACGTTTAAGGATGGTGTTTCCTTTCATATCGTAAATCACCACATATCGTATGTTTCCAGAAACATGCATGATGCTGTTTAGGAATTTTTCTTGATCTACGAGTTTTAGTTGTTGCATAAAGATATGTCATGTTGGTGGACCATTAAGGGAACTGGAAGTTGATTTGATTTGGTTTAAACACAACTACTTCGTGTCTTAATACAGATAACAACCATACAATATGATGACAAAATTAACATTTGAAAATATGCCATATTGGGAATCAGCAAGCAAGTACATTCTGAGTTTTCCAGGAATTAGATTTGTAGGAGTCATAAACATCATGGGCAACCTTGTCGTGGGAGATTACAAGAAAGGAATTGTGCCGATTGCAGAGATTGACCAGTACAAGATGTGCATGGAACACGCATTAGAATTATTTATGAAAAAAGATCTTGATGAAATCCTGGGACCACTGGACTATATCGTCTCAAAACGAAAGAACATTACAATAATTACGATTCCGATGAATAATAATTATCTTGTATTGATTTCTGCTGAACCGGCTGTAAAAGTCGAACCAGTAATAGATGAGATAATTAAAACTCTGAAGGATTTGGAGCAAAAAGGTTAAACCGAAAAATCATGGTAAATATTGTTAATGGCGCAGTAATGTTCTAGGGACAAAACCTAAAGGCACAAAGACAAGACAGAGATTGATACAGCAAGTAAAAAGAATTTAAAAAATATGTTTTAAAATGTTGGATACTTTAATCCATGCCCGATGAAACCATCATTTTATGACTAAATCTCAACCGGCTGGAACTATTCTGTATTGGTTTGATAACTCACACGAAATGTGGTTGCTTTATAGACATGATTGCATTGTAAAGTAATGAATGTCATTTGAGAATCTGTTTTTTATCCCAGAAAATTTTTCTATAGATCTAATCCGAATGATCATCATCCTTTTTGTGGTGATTGACCCCATTGGAACAATTCCAATTACAATTGGCGTGACTAAAAACATGGAGAAGAGCAAGAAAAGATCACTTTTCAAAAATACTGTTATGGTGGTGGTCATTTTGTTGCTAGTCTTTGCATTTGCAGGAAATGAAATTCTCTCGATTTTTGAGATTCAAATATCCAGTTTCATGATAGCAGGAGGAGTACTGCTATTCATAGTTGCCATTGAATTTCTGACGCATGGCGAATGGAGAATGGGGGGAGGTAACATAGAACAAGAGCAAGGGATAGTACCATTGGCATTTCCATTGCTTTCTGGTCCAGGGGCATTGACTATTGCGCTAATATCGTTTCAAACATCTGGAGGTCTGGTGACCCTGATTGCAATCCTGATTGTAACTGCAATAACCTATCTTGTATTGCTATCTTCTGAACCCATAAACAAAATTCTGGGAAAGCGTGGTTCATTGATTGTGACTCGAGTCTTTGCGATTTTTCTGGCCGCTTTTGCAATTCAGTTCATGATAAATGGAATAAGCGAAATCTTTCACTAGATTCTTTTGGAAGTTTAATTGAATAGATTCGTGATATTTTCTTTTGTTGGTTTTCCTATCTAGTTTTGCTTGGTTTTAAATTCCCTTTACTGATGGACATTCTTCCTCCGCTACATTTCCAATTCTATTTTAATTCATCCTGTTCTTTTGTTGACTTTCCCGTGATGTTTAATGGTCTTTTATTCACATTAAACAAGATTAATCCGCGGAATTATACCCTCATGACAAATAGATCAACGATATATGCTAGATTCACACACTTACACTATGACAAAATCAAAAAAAGAAAAAAAACCACAAGTAAACAAGAACAACAAGACAGTTCCGGAGAATCTAAAGAAGAAAGAATATTTGGAATCCTATGATGAATTAAAAAAAGATATCAAAGTCAACAAGCATGAGGGAACATTTAGCTAGCATGAAGATGCCTTTTTGGATTATGGCAAAATGACGCTTGTAAATGGTGTCTGGCATGACAACGAATTGACCTACAAGTACGGAGACCACAAGTTTGTATTGTTGCCAAACAGTGATGGCATTTCAATTGTAAAATGCTTAACATGTATAGAGTCAAGAATGTACTTGTCTTTGATGAATCTGGCTGTATGCAAGCCAACAATGGAGATCAGGTCATGAAGTACGCTTCTAAAATAAAACTGAACAAAGATGACTTTGTTGCAGTTGGGATGAACTACAACTATCTCATGATTCCAAAACTTGCATATCCAAAAGAGAATCTTGAGAAATTAAAACAGCAGATACTGAATAATCAGGAGATGATAGAAGAATTAAGAACAATATGGGATAAAAGTGAACAGGAAATAATCACTGATAAAGTCTTACAAATAATGGAGAAATATTTTGGCAAAAGAACAGCATAACAACAAACCAGACGTCACTACAAAAGATGACAAATTCAAGATATCTCTCTCAAGTGAGGATATCGACAATATAGATGAAAAAATCAGGAAAGCCGATAACGATGTTCAAGTACAAAACAACTGCAAACTCATTAGTGGTGTGATTTTGCTTAATACATGTACAAGCTGTGACATCAAATTTGTTCCAAAAAATAGCATGACTTATGAAACATTATGCGGGTCATGTGTTGCAAAAAAGCAAAAGAGAACGGGGCTGACTATAATAGAATGATTTTTGAATATATTGCTGGCAAAACAAAATTGACTGAGGATATGGTAACACACACTACAGAATACATGCATAAAGACATACCTGATGGAACTGAAGTTTGCCTGCTAAAACATCCATTAACAGTTGAGGAATGGAATCAGATCCTGCAAAACCAGGAAATAGTTGCAAATTTACTTGAACTGCAGGATGATTCAAAAAATCCTGATGAGCATATGCAGAAGATTAATTCCACAATAGAATACGGAGAAAACAAGATCAAGCAAATCCAAAAAAGGATCTCAGAAAACGAGATAAAACTAGAATCAATGGAAT